>Ga0157369_10006321_pt1 | contig 13752 bp, 12 predicted proteins | sample C25metaG_FD_113461 | JGI IMG/M metagenome (GOLD analysis project Ga0157369, IMG submission 113461) | Corn rhizosphere microbial communities from Kellogg Biological Station, Michigan, USA - C2-5 metaG | ecosystem: Host-associated > Plants > Roots > Rhizosphere > Soil | place: USA: Michigan...
ATGCAGGACGGACGCCTGCACTGCTATCTCTGCCCGCGTCACTGCCACATTGGCGAAGGCCAGGCCGGCTTCTGCTTTATCCGCAAAAACGAGCGTGGACGCCTGCTCCAGCTCGGCTACGGCCGTCCGGCCGCCGTCCAGATCGATCCCATCGAGAAGAAGCCGCTCAACCACTTTTTCCCGGCGACCAAGGTTTTCTCCATGGGCACGGCCGGATGCAACATGGGCTGCTTCTTCTGCCAAAACTGGGACATTTCCAAGGCTCGCGCCGACCACGTCGCGTCCGTAGATCTCTCGCCCGAAGGCGTGGTTGCCGCCGCCATGCAGTACGGGACGCCGTCGCTGGCGTTCACCTACAACGAGCCGACGATCTGGGGCGAGTATGTCATCGACATTGCCAAGGTCGCGCACGAGCACGGGCTGAACACCGTGATGGTCTCGAACGGCTACATCACCCGCGAGGCCTTCTTCGATATCTATCGCCACATCGACGCCGCCAACATCGATCTCAAGGCATTCACCGAGACCTTCTACAGCAAGATCACGCTCACGCATCTCAAGCCGGTGCTCGAGACGCTTCGCTGGCTGCGCCACGAAACTGCCGTGTGGTTCGAGATCACGAACCTCATCATCCCCACGCTCAACGACGGCGATTCGGAATTCAAAGAGCTTGTGGACTGGGTCCTCGAGAACCTCGGCGACGATGTTCCGCTGCACTTCACCGCGTTCCATCCCGATTTCAAACTCCAGGACAAGCCGGCGACGCCGCCCGAGACGCTCCATCGCGCCCGCCGCATCGCTCGCGAGATGGGGCTCAAGTTCGTCTACGAAGGGAACATCTTCTCCGACGGCGGGAATACGATCTGCCCGGGGTGCAAGAGAGTAATCATCGAGCGCTCGTGGCATTCGATCCTCGCCAACGACGCGCGTGGTGGCAAATGCGCCCATTGCGGCACGGTGATTCCTGGTGTCTTCACCCCCGCGCAGGCTGAATCCCGCCGCTCCCGCAATGTTGAGTTATGTCGCGTGGCACAGCCGTCCTCGGCTGTGGGCGTGTAGCCGCTGCGTCACTTCTGACAGACGAACCCGACGAGCGACGGCCGAAACTTCTCTCTGCCATATCCCCCGATGATCCGCACAGCGAATCCCGCATCCTTAAGCGCCTCTTTCAGCCACTCGCGCCGATAGAGTCGCAACGGATGCGCCTCCTCGCTGCGCCGCCAGCACCGATTCACCCGGCGGAATATCGTCATCTGACGTCTTGCGGTGTTCCGGCGCGGTTCCTTTTTCAGTTCGAGCAGGATGGCCCAATCTTTTCCTTCCATCCAGCGCCGTACGGGATCCTGCGGCGCGAGTCCGGGTTCTGCGGCATCGAAGAGGAACAAGCCGCCCGGCGCGAGCGCTTCGTGCACTCGCCGAAAGAGTTTCTTCAGCGCCGTTGCGCTGTTTCGACGATCGAAAGCGTAGTTCACGCATTCGCCCAATGCCGTTACCGCGGCGCATTTCGGGATTCGCGCGCTCAGCAGCGAAGCGACGCGAAACTTCGCTCCCGGCGCATGACGCCTGGCAAGATCGATCATTGCCGGCGACAGGTCGACGCCCTCCACGTCATATCCGGCGCGCAGCAACTCGGCCGCCCACCGTCCGCTACCGCATCCGAGGTCGACGACTAGCCCGTCGCGGATGCCGCTTCCGCGGAGCGTGCGCAACAAGAAGGGCGCGGCGTCGCGCACGAAACCGCTGAAGCCGGCATCGTGGATGTACGCCAGGTCGGCTTGGTATCCCGCTTTCATCTTTTTCAGTTGTACATCGTGTGCGCCGGAATCAGGACGCTGCGCATCAGGTCGGAAACCAGCTGTGTTTTGCGGTTCACGATGACGACGTCAGGTCCAACCACTGCGCGTTCCCACGGTTTGGGCAAGCGGGTGAGTCGCCGTTCGAGCGGCGGCGGAAAGGGAAGCAGCTTCGGTTCGAGTTCGGGCGGCAGAGGGCTGCTGATGGCGATCTGGTTGCGCAGTCCGGGCGGCACGTCACTGCCGCCGTTCTTCATCGCCGGGGGCAGCGGCGAGTAAGGGTTGTGGAAGTACCGGCTGATGGTGTCGCGCTCGCGCTCGCCAAAGCGCGGACCCGGATGCTTGAGCTTGATCGGACCCTTATGCGTGCGCGCGCTCTTCGCCTGTGCCGCCGCTCCGGAAGCGCACAGCGCGACACAGAGAGCGAATGCGGCCGTTCGCATCATTGCCCGATCACCGCGTGGATGATGTCGATGATCCTCTGCGTTTTCGAATTCAGGATGATCGCGTCCGGTCCCACCACGCCGTACTGATAATCCGGCGGCAGCGGCGGCAAGCGCCGTGCCAGGTCCGGCGGAAATGGCTGCATGCGCTTCTGCAATCCCGGCGGCAGCGTTCCATTTCGATCGAGTTGCTTCTGTAACCCGGGAGGCAGATTCCCGCCGCGCTTGGCCAGTCCCGGCGGCAGATTCGAGTACGGATTGCGGAAGTAATCCCGGATCACGCCGCGGTTGCGCTCTGAAAACACCGGCCCGCCGCCGGGTGCCCTCGAATCCTCATCCGCCTCGGCGGATTCCTGTCCGTGCCCCTTGCCTTTGCCCTTTCCCTTGCCCTGCGCAATCAGCAGAGCAGGTGTGAGCGCCACACACAACAGGAACGCCAGAACTTGGGGCCACCAACGGTGTCTCATAGTGCCTCCGAAACATGACTAGCCACTAGCCACTGACCACTAGCCACTTCTTTTCTTCGCCCAGCCCTTTTTTACCACTTGCCGCGAGCGCCCGAGCGCCAGCGCGTTGGCCGGCACGTTTTCTGTGATGCACGATCCTGCCCCGATATACGATCCGTCGCCGATCTTGATCGGCGCCACCAGCGTCGCGTCCGATCCCACGAACGCGCCCTTGCCGATCGTGGTCAGGTGCTTGTGAACGCCGTCGTAGTTGCAGGTGATAGTGCCGGCGCCGATGTTCGTTCCCTCGCCGATCACCGCGTCGCCGAGATACGTGAGATGGTTCGCCTTCGCTCCCCGCCCGAGCCGCGCCTTCTTCGTCTCCACGAAGTTCCCGACGTGCGCACCTTCGCCGATCTCGCTTCCCGGACGCAAGTGGCAATACGGCCCGAGCAGCGCGCCCTGTTGCACCTGCGCTTCCTGGATCACGCAACCCACGCGCACCTCGACCTTGTCGCCGATCTTCGAATCGCGGATCACCGAGTACGATCGCACGCGGCAGTCCCCGCCGATCTTGGTCCGTCCCAGCAACTGAACGAACGGCTCGATCACCGTGTCCGGCGCAATCTCGACCTCCGCATCGATCACGCAGGTTTCCGGACGGTAGATGGTCACGCCCGCATCCATCAGCTCTTCGCACTTGTGGCGTCGCATGGCGGCATCGAGTTCGGCCAACTCCGCGCGCCGGTTCGCGCCCAGAACTTCCGTCGGACGGTCCGTCGACAGCGCCAGCACGCGCTTGCCGGCCGCGCCGAGAATCCCCGCCATGTCGGTCAGGTAATACTCGCGAGCCGGGTTATCGGTCTTGATCCTGCGAATATGTTCGAACAGCGGCTGCGTGCGGAATGCGTAGATGCCGGAATTGATCTCGCGCACCTGTAGCTGCTCCGGCGTCGCCGCCTTCTGCTCGACGATGGCTTGCACCTCGTCGTTAGCGCCGGGTTTGCGCAATACGCGGCCATATCCGGTCGCATCCGGCGGCTCGGTCGTGAGGATGGTCATGTCCGAGCGGTTGGCGATGTGGAAGTCCCGCACCCGCGCGATCGTCTCCGGCCGGATCAGCGGCACGTCGCCCGACAACACCAGCACGTGGTCGTATCCCGTCAACGCCTTGCGCGCTCTCGCCACCGCGTCGCCCGTGCCTCGCTGCTCCGGTTGCACAACGTATTGCACGCCGGTGTGCTCGGTGGCCCGCCGCACCCGATCTGCTTCGTGTCCGATGATGCAGTAGACGTCTTCGGGACGCACCACGCGGGTCGCCGCTGCGATCACGTGCTCCAGCAGCGCCTTGCCGCCGATCTCGTGCAGCACCTTCGGATGACGCGACTTCAGCCGCGTCCCTTTTCCGGCGGCCATGATCGCGATGGCGAAACGCCGGTTGGTCTTTGATTTTGACGATTTGGACGGCGCCGGTCGGCGCACTTTGCTCACAGGTGCCTTTGCCATGCGCGCATCATCTTACCGCCTGAGGGGTCTTCACGGCTGAATGCTGGATAGCTGACAGCTGATTTCTAGCTCGCTCTCGCCCGCGAAACGCGTTCCAGCAATGCGAGCAACTCCGCCGCCACCCGGTCGGCTGCGTGGCGCGCCACCGGCCCGCGCGCCAAGTAGTCGCCGACGATCGGTTCCACGCCGAGCGCCCGCACGCGGTCAAGATCCACGGCGATGGGGATAGCACCCTCGACGGCGTACTTCTTCCTCAGTTCGGGATCGAGTTCTGCATTGTTGATCAACGCGTACGTGAAGAGTCTCCGCCCCGAATGCTGCCGGATCGCCTGGATGTGATCCGCCGCGGTGAAGTTCAGCGTCTCGTTCGCCTGCGTCATCAGGTTGCAGATGAAAACCTTGGTCGCGCGCGACTCGGCGATGGCATCCACCACTCCGTGCACCAACAGGTTGGTGACGAGGCTGGTGAACAGCGAGCCCGGCCCAATCGTGATCAGGTCGGCATCGGCGATGGCCTTCAGCGTCTCCGGCAAGGGGGAAGCGTCTTCCGGCACAAGGTCGACGCGCACGATACGCTTTGTGCTGGCCGTAATCTTCGTCTCGCCCTCGACGCACGAGCCGTCGTCCATCGTCGCCACCAGCTGCACGTGAGAAGTGGTCGCGGGGTAGATGTGCCCGCGGACGGCAAGAATGTCGCATGCGTGGCGTACCGCCAGCGCAAAGTCGCCGTCGGTCAGGGCCGTCATGGCCGTTAGAAAGAGATTGCCGAAATTGTGGCCTTCGAGACCTTCGCCAGCGGAAAAGCGATATTGGAACAGCTTCGCCAGAAGCGCTTCGTCTTCCGACATGGCCACGATGCAGTTGCGGATGTCGCCCGGAGGAAGAATGTTGAACGCGCGCCGCAGCCGGCCGCTCGAGCCGCCGTCATCGGTCACCGTGACCACGGCGGTCAGGTTGTCGATCTGCGGGCCTGGGAGCGGCTTCGGAGGTTCAGGCAGGGGAGTGACCGCGGGCGTCACGCGGACGTGCCTCTTGAGGCCCTTCAGCAGCGTGGACAACCCTGTCCCGCCGCCGATGGCGACCACATTAAAGCTTTCTTGATTCACTTCTTCTTTGCGGGGGCCGGCTCCGCATTCTCCGGGTAGAGCAGTTCGGTGAACCGTGGGTCGTCGAGCAGGTTCTGAAAGTCACTGTCGTTGCGCGCCTGGATGCGGTTGCTGGGATTCAGCCGGATCGCCTCGATCATGTGCTTCATCGCATCTTCCTGGCGTCCCTGGATCGCGTTCAGCGCGGCCAGCCCGTACCACACATAGTCGGCCTTCGGCTGCTGCTTCGCCATCTTCTCCAGGTGCTCGCGCGCGCCGTCGTAGTCTCCCTGGTTCATCAGCGCCACCACGTAATCGTAGTGTTCTTCCGGCGACTTGAATGACGTTGTCGTCCGCGCCAGCGCCTGCTGAATGGCGCTGAGATGCACCGCCACCCGCTCTGCCAATTCCTTGCTCGGCCCCGCCGCTACCTTCTGGAATACCGCCTTCGCGCGCTCGAACTTGCGCTCCTGCATCAGCCGCAAACCCGTCTCGTAATTTTGCACAGCTTGTGAAAAAAGCGGATTGTCGGCCAGAGCAGGCCGCTTGACGGGCTGGTTTGGCAGCACGGCGACGCTTTTGGCGCGCGATTTAACCACCTTTGTTTTCTTTGGGTTAGGTGGAGACTTTTTAACTCTTGCTGACGGTTTTTTCTTCATCCGCTAGTTCCTGCGTGACCGCAGCCAATGGTAGCCACACCTTGTGCTGTGGAAATCGGCTGGTAAGCAGGTCTTTATACCTGTCCTGATTCTCCCCGTCAAATAGGGGCCAAATGACGCGGTTTTCAGGAGCTTACGCCGGCGGCAACTGGCCGCCGCCGAACTCCACTTATACAATCATTCCATGAGCGAGCCGGAAATTCCGCAGCCGCCCGTCGAATCGCAGCCTGCCCGGCGCACCTCATCGCTGGTTGCCATGTGGTTGCGCGACCTGGCGATCTCGCTCTGCATATCCGCCTTCGTCATCATTTTCCTGTACCAGCCGGTGAAGGTGGAGGGCACGAGCATGCTGCCCGGCCTCGAAGACCAGGAGCGGATCTTCATCAACAAGTTCGTGTACCGGCTGGAGCCCATCGCGCGCGGCGATGTGGTGGTATTTCACTATCCGCGCGATCCCTCGAAGAGCTACATCAAGCGCGTCGTCGGGATTCCGGGCGACCGCGTCGTGATCGATAACGGTCGCGTATTCGTCAACGGCGATCCGCTGCCCGAGCCCTACGTCCCGTGGCAGTATCGCGATTTCCGCTCGCTGTCGGAAACGGTCGTGCCGCCGCACTCCTACTTCGTGCTCGGTGACCATCGTAGCTTGTCGAACGACAGTCGCGAATTCGGCCCCGTCGCTGACCGCTTCATCTCCGGCAAGGCGGTATTCATCTACTGGCCGATGGACAAACTCGGCGTGCTGCGCTGATCCACTATTCGCCGCCCTGCTCGGCACTGCTTGATCGCGACTTGCGACGTCTCGTTCCTTCGGGAGCCCGGCTCTCGCCGAAGGTCCAGCTGAAGAAACGCATTTCGCATTGAAAACAGCGATAGGGGCGCCGGAATATCAGCGAAACCAGGCGTTCCGTCATGTTCTTCCGACGGCTCCGGTGGACGTTCGTGCTTCCACATTTCGGACAAACTCGAACCAGCATGTGTCTTTCCTGAGTGGCTAGGGGAGAGTGATGGGTCGCGACGCTGCTTAGCGGCCAGCGCACGGTTCTCAGGCAACTGCGGCCTCAACAAGTCCACACGCAGGTGAGTGGGAGAATTTCAGTGCCAACCGCGAAATTGTGCAGATCGAGGCTGCCGGCGGTCCGGGCCTGGGCGGCCGCCATGAGTTCGGGAGCGGCGGTCGGGACGGCGGGTGCCTGGAGAAGAAGGGTCATGATGGCCTGCTTGTCGCAGGTCGAGTCCAACAGGTCCACATCGGGCGCGATGAAGACCCACGCCACGGCCACAATTGCCACGAATGCCGCGACTTTGAGGGCCCATCCGCCCATCGTGTTCCTGTCACGAATTGTGTCCCGCGAGAGCATTCGTTCGCTCAGTTCTTTCCGGCGCAGGTGTCAAAGAAGTCTGCCGAATATAGTTCGAAACGGAGTGTTCGTCTAGTGGACGAATTTCGAGGGCGAAGGGTTACGACGGCACGGCCACGCCGCGGAACGCGCATGATAGAATCCCTAAAATCCACCACCCGGAGTGGCAATGCAGGCAACGCTTGCACTGGAAGATGGACGGATCTTCCGAGGCAAAGGCTACGGAGCTAAGGGCGAATGCTACGGGGAGGTTGTTTTCAATACCTCCATCACCGGCTACCAGGAAATCTTCACGGATCCGTCCTACTGCGGACAGATCGTCTGCCTGACCAATCCCGAGATCGGCAATTACGGCACTACCCCGGAAGATAACGAGGCCACGCGGCCGTATATTGAGGGGCTGGTGGTGCGCGAGTTTTCGCGTATCAGCTCCAATTGGCGGTCGCAGCAGGTCGCGGAAGAGTACCTGGAGCGCTTCAACGTTCCGGTCATTTCCGACATCGACAGCCGCGCGCTGGTCCGCCATTTGCGCGACCACGGCTGCATGCGCGGCGTCATCTCTACCCTCGAAAGCGATGCCGACAAGCTCGTCGCCAAGGCGAAGTCGATCCCCAAGATGGACGGCACCGACCTCGCCAAGGTCGTAACGACGAAGAAGATCTACGGCTGGGACCAGCCGCCGTTGTCGATCGAACCGACCGAGCAGGTTGGCGTGAAGGCGCCCGAGCAGAAGCATCACGTCGTCGCCTACGACTACGGGATCAAGCACAACATCCTGCGGATGCTGGTGGGCGAGTGCTGCCGCGTGACGGTCGTCCCGGCCGAGACGGCCGCAAAAGACGTGCTGGCGCTGAATCCCGACGGCATCTTCCTCTCCAACGGCCCCGGCGATCCGGAGCCGTGCGACTACGCGGTGAAGAACATCCGCGACCTCATGGGCAAGAAGCCGATCTTCGGCATCTGCCTCGGACACCAGTTGGTTGGTCTCGCGCTCGGCGGCAAGACCTTCAAGCTCAAGTTCGGACACCACGGCGGCAACCACCCGGTAAAGCAGCTAGACACCGGCAAGATCGAGATCACCGCGCACAACCACAACTTCGCCGTCGATCCCGACTCGCTGAAATCCAGCGAGGTCGAACTCACGCACGTCGACCTCAACGACAACACGCTCGAGGGCCTGCGCCACCGCTCGCTCCCGTTGTTCTCGGTGCAGTACCACCCCGAAGCGTCGCCCGGTCCGCACGACTCGCATTACCTGTTCAAGGAATTCTCCGACATGATGGAGGAGTGGAAGCGGTGAAAGCCACTGCTGAACTGCCGAATTGCCGAATTGCGTGGTGGATTGTGTTTTTGTCGGTAGTGTTTTCGGCGGCTGCGGCGTTTGCCTCCACTCCCGCCCTCAAGATCAAGCTCGCTCATGCGGGCGACGAAGGGGAAGAGAAGCGCAAGGAGCAGGTGGAGCGGCTGGCGCAGCAGTACGACTTGAAGAAGTACACGCTGACGCGCGACATCGTCATCGAGCGCGGCGCGATGAACCATTCGTCGCCGGTGCTCACGCTCAACCTGCGCTTTCTCGACAATGACGACCTCGCGCTCTCGGCATACGTACACGAGCAGGGACACTGGGTCCTGATGGAGCGGCACCGCATGGACATGCAGCCGCTGTTCGCGGATTTGCAGCGCGCGTTTCCCAACCTCGATTACAACCAGCCGCATGGCGACGGCACCCTGCGCGGCACCTACTATCACCTCACCGTCTGCATGCTGGAGTGGCAGGCGATGGAAGAGCTGGTCGGCGCCGAGCGCGCGCGCAAGGTGATCGAGTGGAAGCAGGGCGATCACTACACCGAGGTATACAAGACGATCATCGAACATCGTCCGCAGGTGGAATCGGTCATGAAGCGGTACGGGATCAAGTGGTAAAGAACGTTCACCACGAAGGCACGAAGACACTAGAGGGAAATGCCAAAGCGCACTGACATCTCGAAGATCCTGATCATCGGCTCCGGCCCGATCGTGATTGGCCAGTCGGCCGAGTTCGATTACTCCGGCACGCAGGCGTGCAAGGCGCTGCGCGCCGAAGGCTACGAGCTGGTGCTGGTCAACTCGAATCCGGCAACGATCATGACCGACCCGGAAACGGCGGACCGCACCTACATCGAGCCGCTCACGCGCGAGTACCTGGAAGAGATCATCCGCATCGAGTCGGAGATGATCGGCGGCGCGCGCTTTGCCATCCTGCCGACGGTGGGTGGTCAGACCGCGCTCAACCTCGCGGTGGAACTCGCCGACGGCGGCGTGCTCGACAAGTACAACGTGGAGCTGATCGGGGCCAAACTCGGCGCTATCAAGAAGGCAGAAGACCGCCTGCTCTTCAAGGATGCGATCAACAAGATCGGCCTCGACGTGCCGAAATCCGCGCTCGTCAACAATCTGAAAGACGGCCTCGAGTTCAGCGCCAAGATCGGCTTTCCGGTCATCATTCGCCCGTCGTTCACGCTCGGCGGAACCGGCGGCGGCATCGCCTACAACCGCGAAGAGCTGGTCGACATTCTCTCGCGCGGCCTCGATCTCTCGCCGGTACACGAAGTCCTGATCGAGGAATCCGTGCTCGGCTGGAAGGAATACGAGCTCGAGGTGATGCGCGACCTCGCCGACAACGTCATCATCATCTGTTCGATCGAGAATTTCGACCCGATGGGCACGCACACCGGCGACTCCATTACCGTTGCGCCGGCGCAGACATTGACCGACCGCGAATACCAGGCAATGCGCGACGCGGCCATCAAGATCATTCGCGAGATCGGCGTGGAAACGGGCGGATCGAACATCCAGTTCGCGGTGCATCCGAACACCGGCCGCATGACGGTGATCGAGATGAACCCGCGCGTCTCGCGGTCGTCGGCGCTGGCGTCGAAGGCGACCGGTTTCCCGATCGCGAAGATTGCAGCCAAGCTCGCCGTCGGTTACACGCTCGACGAGATTCCCAACGACATCACGCGCAAGACGCCAGCCTGCTTCGAGCCGACGCTCGACTACGTGGTCGTCAAGATCCCGAAGTGGCAGTTCGAGAAATTCTCCGGCGCGGACGAAAGCCTTGGACCGCAGATGAAGTCGGTCGGCGAAGTAATGGCGATCGGCCGCACGTTCAAGGAAGCGCTGCTCAAGGCGGTGCGCTCGCTCGATACCGGCCGGCGCGTCGGCTCCGAAACCATCGATCCGCACATCATCACGCATCGGCTGGTCACGCCGCATCCGGAGCGCCTGCGCTACATTCGCCATGCGCTGGGCGCCGGTGGCTACACGGTGAAGCAGGTCGCGAAGATGACCTCCATCGATCCGTGGTTCCTGTACCAGCTCAAGGAAATCGCGGACATGGAGAAGGCACTGTCGCTGAAGCCGATGGGCGAGATATCGCCGGAAGAATTGCGCGAAGCCAAGCGCTTCGGTTTCTCCGACGAGAAGCTCGGCCAGATCTGGAACATCGAAGGACGCGGCGCCGCGGCCAAGGTTCGCGAGATGCGCGGCGGCCAGAAGCTGCGTCCGGTCTACAAGCGCGTGGACACATGCGCTGCGGAATTCGAGAGCTTCACGCCGTATCTCTACTCGACATACGAAGAAGAGGACGAAGCGCCACCAAGCGACAAGAAGAAGGTCATCATCCTCGGCAGCGGGCCGAACCGCATTGGTCAGGGAATCGAATTCGACTACTGCTGCTGCCATGCGGCGTTCGCGCTGCGCGAGGACGGATACGAGACGGTGATGATCAATTGCAATCCTGAAACCGTCTCCACCGACTACGACACGTCCGATCGCCTCTTCTTCGAGCCACTGACGTTTGAAGACGTCATGGCGGTGTACGAGCACGAAGTCGCGGGCGGCGCGCCGGTGGGCCTGATCGTGCAGTTCGGCGGGCAGACGCCGCTGAACCTCGCGCTGCCGCTGAAAGCCGCGGGCGTGCCGATTATCGGGACATCGCCCGAGTCGATCGACCTGGCGGAAGACCGCAAGCGCTTCGTTAAGCTGCTCGACGAACTGGAAATCCCGCAATCGCCCGGCGCCATGGCCACCAGCATCGACGAGGCCGTCGCCGCGGCGAACCGCGTCGGATATCCCGTGCTGGTGCGTCCGTCGTACGTGCTGGGCGGGCGCGCGATGGTCATCGCTTATGACGACGCCAGTGTGATCAAGTACATGACCGAGGCGGTCGAATATTCGCAGGAACGTCCGGTGCTGATCGATCATTTCCTCGAGGCCGCCACCGAGATCGACGTGGACGCGCTCAGCGACGGCGAAGACGTGGTGATCGGCGGCATCATGCAGCACATCGAGGAGGCGGGCATCCACTCCGGCGACTCGTCGTGTGTGCTCCCGGCGGTCGACATCCCGCAGAAGCAGCTGGACACGATTCGTGACTACACGTTCCGGCTGGCGCGCGCGCTCCAGGTCGTTGGCCTGATGAACGTGCAGTACGCCATCCAGCGCGACAAGGTGTACGTGATCGAGGTAAACCCGCGCGCGTCACGAACCGTGCCCTACGTCTCCAAGGCGACGGGCGTGCCGCTGGCGAAGATTGCGGCACGGTTGATGACCGGACGCAAGCTGCGTGAGTTCCTGGCGGCGAACATCGAGAGCCGCTCCGACCTCAGCACCGGCTCGCGCTACTACGTGAAGTCGCCGGTGTTCCCATGGTCCAAGTTCCCGGGCGTCGATGCCGTGCTCGGCCCCGAGATGAAGTCGACCGGCGAGGTGATGGGCGTCGCCGACAACTTCGGCGAGGCCTTCGCCAAGGCGCAGATTTCCGCCTTCCAGCAGCTTCCGACCGGCGGCAGCGTGTTCATCAGCGTCAACGATCGTGACAAGGACCAGGTGGTCGACATCGCGCGCCGTTTCATCGACCTCGGCTTCCACCTCGTCGCCACCCACGGCACCGCCGACGTGCTGGAACGCGCGCAACTGCCCGTCGACCGCGTCTACAAGGTGAAGGAAGGCCGCCCCAATGTGGTCGATTACATGAAGGGCGATAAGATCCACATCATCATCAACACGCCGCACGGACCCGATCCCTACTTCGACGAGAAGGCCATCCGCCGCACCGCCGTGATGCGCCGCATCCCGACCCTGACCACGCTCAGCGCAGCCCGCGCCGCCGCTGACGGCGTCGCTGCCCGCCAGCGCGGCGACGTCAACGTCCTCGCCCTCCAGCAACTTCACGCCGAGAGGATCACCTCCTCCCGGTGATGCCCGCCGCCCAGTTCGCCCGCCGCTTCGCGCTGCTCGCGTTCGCGTTCTCGTGGGGCGCGGTCATGGTTTATGCCGGGCTTTACATGACGGGCAATGGCCACGGAACCTACGTCCCGTTTTCGCTGGCAACGTCGCCTCTCTCGATCGGGCCGCTGTTCTTCGGCAACAGCAGCAGCTTCTGGATGGTCATCTTCGCGGTTCCGTTCTGGTGGACGCTGCTCATGTCCATGGCGGGACTGACGCGCGTCCTCCGCTACGCCTGGGTGGTGCTGATCGCGCTGCATTATTCCGGCGCGGCGCTGCTCATTTATCGCACCGACTTCGCCTTCGGGCTGAACGGACGCGCATTTCGCGGGATGCTACACCTCCGTCCCGCCTGGACGATCGGCGCACTGCTGCTCTACGGCGTCGGACAGGCGATCATGTGGCACGAGTTCTTCTCGCCGTATCCGGTGGTGGCGATTACGACTCCGTTTCCCGCACCGGGATCCGCGGTTCCGCTGGAAGCTGTACCCGAGGTCGCACCCGCGGCCGAGTCGGTCAAACCTCCGGCCTCGGCGGTTGAGCCTCAGCCTGGCGACGGATCCTCTCCTCTGTCTTCCTGAGGCCTTCGTTTGGCCGAAGGATCCCTACTGTCATTACAATCGCGTCCATGAATCGCGTACTCCTCGCTGCCATTTGCCATCTGCCATTTGCCATTGCAAGCTTCGCGCAGGATTCGCCGCCAATCCCGTTACATCCCGTTCACACCTTCTCCATCGTCGCGCGGGATCCGCAGACGGGCGAGATCGGCGCGGCGGTGCAGTCGCACGCCTTTGCTGTCGGGTCGCAGGTGATCTGGGCCGAGCCGGGAGTGGGTGCCGTCGCAACGCAATCGTTTATCGATCCCAGCTACGGGCCGAACGGGCTTGCGCTGATGCGGAACGGCAAGAGCGCATGGGACGCTCTGGTGTCTCTGATCTACTCCGATACCGGAATGAATGTGCGGCAGGTTGCTTTTATCGATTCTGAGGGACGCGCGGCCACGTGGACTGGATCGGCGGATATTCCCGCGGCAGGAGGCCTCGTCGGCTCTCACGGCATGGTGTTTTCTGAAGCGCCAATGCACGGCTGTCTGCCCGAAACCTCGCCCGGATGCGCACGGATGATGGCTACGCCTTCCGGAGGAAGCGGATTTAAGGGTCACGATTTCGCCGTGCAGGCTAACCTGATGTC
>Ga0157369_10006322_pt1 | contig 13749 bp, 14 predicted proteins | sample C25metaG_FD_113461 | JGI IMG/M metagenome (GOLD analysis project Ga0157369, IMG submission 113461) | Corn rhizosphere microbial communities from Kellogg Biological Station, Michigan, USA - C2-5 metaG | ecosystem: Host-associated > Plants > Roots > Rhizosphere > Soil | place: USA: Michigan...
AAAGACGCTGTCCGACCAACTCGACAAAAACGGTGCGTCGCTGTCGCCGTCCGACCGGGCTGCGAAGCAGTTGCAATTATCGAATCTGGACAACGACTTCCAGCGCAAGCAGCGCGAGTTCCGCGAAGATTTGAACCAGCGTCGCAACGAAGAGCTGGCGGCCGTACTCGACAAGGCGAACAAGGTCATCAAGCAGATCGCCGAGCAGCAGCACTACGACCTGATCGTGCAGGAAGCGGTGTATGTGAGCCCGCGCATCGATATCACCGATCAGGTGATCAAGGCGCTGGCTGCCTCGAGCCCAAGCGCGACGAACTGAACGACGGAGCAGTACCCGAATGGCATTGACGCTTCAGCAAATCGCGCAGCGCTTCGGTGGTGAAGTGGTCGGCGACGCGGCCCTGAAGGTAGCGGGCTTGGCGCCGCTCGATCAGGCCCAGCCGCACCAGCTGGCGTTCCTCGCCAATCCGAAATATCTCTCGCAAGTCGAGACGACGCGCGCCGGTGCGGTGTTGATTTCGCCGGCCGATTTGGCCAAGCTCGGCTCGCGCGATGCGCGCAGCTTCATCGTCACGCCCAATCCCTACGCCTACTTCGCTCGCGTCGCTCAGTGGTTCATCGATCTGGCCGCGCCGAAGGCGCCGGCCGGCGTGCATCCGAGCGCCGTGATCGATCCGAGCGCGCAGATCGCGGCGAGCGCCGTGATCGGACCGCACGTCGTGATCGAGGCGGGCGCCGTGATCGGCGAGGAGGTGCGGATCGACGCGCAGGTGACGATCGGGCGTGGCACGCACATCGGTGAAGGCTCGCATCTGTACCCGCGCGTCACCGTCTACCACGGCTGCAAGATCGGCGCTCGCGCAATCGTCCACGCCGGGGCGGTGATCGGCTCGGACGGCTTCGGCTTCGCGCCGGATTTCGTCGGCGAAGGCGATGCGCGCACCGGCAGCTGGGTCAAGATCCCGCAAGTCGGCGGCGTGACGATCGGCGCCGACGTCGAAATCGGCGCCAACACGACGATCGATCGCGGCGCGATGGCCGATACGATCATCGAAGATTGCGTGAAGATCGACAACCTCGTCCAGATCGGCCACAACTGCAAGATCGGCGCGTACACCGTGATCGCGGGGTGCGCCGGTATCGCAGGCAGCACGACGATCGGTCGCCACTGCATGATCGGCGGCGCCGTGGGTATCGCCGGGCACGTGACGCTCGCCGATTACGTCATCGTGACGGCCAAGTCTGGTGTCTCGAAATCGCTGTCCAAGCCAGGCATGTACACGAGCGCGTTTCCGGCGGTGGGCCATGCCGAATGGAACAAAAGTGCGGCGTTGGTGCGTAACCTCGATAAGATGCGCGAGCGCATCAAGGCGCTCGAGACCGCGCTCGCCGAGCGTGGCGGCGACGCCTGAATCAACCCCCCAACATAGCCCGCCCGGCAGGCGGGCGGAACGCCGCGAACCGCATCCGTAGTAAATCACCGCGCGAGCATTTTGCGTGGAGTAGACACCACCATGAGCACTGAAAAAATCAACCTCGACATTCACAAGATTCTCACGCTGCTGCCGCATCGCTATCCGATCCTGCTCGTGGATCGGGTGCTCGAGCTCGAGCCGCATAAGAGCATCAAGGCGTTGAAGAACGTGTCGATCAACGAGCCGTACTTCATGGGTCACTTCCCGCAGCGCCCGGTGATGCCCGGCGTGCTGATCATGGAAGCATTGGCGCAAACGGCGGCGCTTCTCACATTCGCCGAAGAGCCGCACGATCCGGCCACCACGCTGTACTACTTCGTCGGCATCGACGGGGCGCGCTTCAAGCGCGTCGTCGAGCCCGGCGACCAACTGATCCTCAACGTGACGTTCGAGCGTCGCATGCGCAATATTTGGAAATTCAAGGCGCATGCACAGGTCGATGGCGCGACTGCTGCCGAAGCCGAGTTGATGTGTACGGTGAAGCAGACAAACGAGTAAGAAGGGCCAAAAGCGCATGAGCAGCATTCACCCTACCGCGATCATCGAGCCGGGCGCGCAGCTCGGCGAAGGCGTCGAAATCGGGCCGTACGCCATCGTCGGCGCCCATGTGACCCTCGGCGCCCGCACGAGCGTCGGGTCGCATAGCGTCATCGAAGGCCATACGACGATCGGCGTCGACAATCGAATCGGCCACTACGCGTCTGTGGGCGGGCGGCCGCAAGATATGAAGTATCAGGGCGAGCCGACCCGGCTCGTCATCGGCGATCGCAACACGATCCGCGAATTCACGACGATCCATACGGGCACCGTGCAAGACGGCGGCGTGACCACGGTCGGCGACGACAATTGGATCATGGCGTACGTCCACATCGGCCACGATTGTCACGTCGGCAGCCACGTCATTTTGTCGAGCAATGCGCAGATGGCGGGTCACGTCATCATCGGCGATTGGGCGATCGTCGGCGGCATGTCGGGCGTCCATCAATTCGTCAAGATCGGCGAGCATTCGATGCTCGGCGGCGCGTCGGCCCTCGTGCAAGATATCCCGCCGTTCGTCATTGCGGCGGGCAACAAGGCCGAGCCGCACGGCATCAATGTCGAAGGATTGCGCCGTCGCGGTTTTTCGGCCGATGCGATCTCCGCGCTGCGCAGCGCCTACCGGTTGCTGTACAAGAACGGTCTCTCGCTCGAAGAGGCCAAGGTGCAGCTCGGCGAGCTCGCTTCGGCCGGTGGCGACGGCGACGAGCCGGTTCGCAAGCTCATCGCGTTTATCGAAACCTCGCAGCGCGGCATCATTCGTTAGGCGATGACGCCGCAACCGAATGATGCGCTTCGCATCGCGATGGTGGCCGGCGAGCCGTCGGGCGATCTGCTGGCGGCATCGATGCTCGGCGGGCTCGCGCGGCAGTTGCCCGGCAGCACGCGCTATTTCGGCATCGGCGGGCCACGTATGGCGGCCGAGGGCTTCGAAGCGCATTGGCCGATGGAAAAGCTCGCCGTGCGGGGGTATGTCGAGGCGCTGCGTCATATCCCCGAGATCCTCGGCATTCGCAACGAGCTGAAGCGCCAACTGCTGGCTGAGCCGCCGCACGCGTTTATCGGCGTCGATGCGCCCGATTTCAATTTCGGGCTCGAGCAGGCCTTGCGCGGGGCGGGCATCCCGACTATTCACTTCGTTTGTCCGTCGATTTGGGCATGGCGCGGCGGTCGTATCAAGACGATCGCGAAGGCCGTCGATCATATGCTCTGCGTGTTTCCTTTCGAGACGGCGTTGCTCGAGAAGGCGCGCGTACCAGCCACCTACGTAGGCCATCCGCTCGCGGATGAAATTCCGCTCGAACCCGATGTCCCGCTGGCTCGCCGGATGCTCGGGCTGCCCGAATCGGGGCCCATCGTCGCCGTGCTGCCGGGTAGCCGGCGCTCGGAAATCGGCTTGATCGGCCCGACCTTTTTCGCGGCGATGGCCATCATGCAGCGGCGGGAGCCCGGTTTAAGGTTCGTGATGCCCGCGGCCACGCCGGCCTTGCGCGAGTTGTTGCAGCCGCTCGCCGCCGCTCACCCGGAACTCTCGCTGACGATCACCGAGGGCGACGCCCAGCGCGCCATGACCGCCGCCGACGCGGTGCTCGTCAAGAGCGGCACGGTCACGCTCGAGGCCGCGCTGCTGAAAAAGCCGATGGTGATTTCCTACAAGGTGCCGTGGCTCACCGGGCAAATCATGCGCCGGCAAGGATATCTGCCGTACGTGGGGCTGCCGAACATCTTGGCTGGCCGCTTCGTCGTGCCGGAGTTGTTGCAGCATTTCGCGACGCCCGAGGCCCTGGCGGACGCCGTGCTCGTGCAGTTGCGCGATGAGGCGAATCGGCGCACGCTGACGGACGTCTTTACGCAAATGCATTTGACGTTGCGTAAGAACACGGCCGAGTGCGCAGCGCAAGCCGTTGCCCGTGTTATCGAAGCGAGGAAGCCGCGCCTATGACGACTTCGCGAACGCCGCGCGCCAAACGTCGCGCGAGCGGCGCCGATCCGATCGCGCCAAAGCCGCCGCGTACGAAGCGGGCCGCGGCTTCGCCGCAAAGCGCGCTCAATTTCGATTCCCCACTCGACATCGTTTGCGGTGTGGACGAAGCTGGGCGCGGGCCGCTGGCGGGGCCTGTCGTCGCGGCGGCCGTGATCTTGGATCCGAAGCGGCGTATCCGCGGGCTCGACGATTCGAAGGTGCTCACGGCCAAAAAGCGCGAAGCGCTTTACGAGAAAATCGTTGAACGCTCGCTTGCCTATTGCGTGGCGTCGGCGAGCGTGGAAGAGATCGATCGTCTCAATATTCTTCACGCGACGATGCTAGCCATGAAGCGGGCCGTGGAAGGGCTGTCCGTGATGCCCACCCTCGCTCGGATAGACGGCAATCGTTGCCCGACGCTCGCGGTGCGCAGCGAAGCCGTCATCGGCGGCGACGCGCTGGTACCGGCGATCTCGGCCGCGTCGATTCTCGCCAAAGTCACGCGCGATCGCATGCTGCTGACGTTGCATGAGCAGTTCCCGATGTACGGGTTCGACGCGCACGTCGGCTATGGCACGGCTCGGCACCTGGCCGCGCTCACCGAGCACGGCCCGTGCGAACATCACCGCCGCTCGTTCGCGCCGGTGCGTGCGGCCTTCGAGCGCCGAGGCATCAGCGTGACGTTGCCGGGCGGCGCGAGCGTCATCGCGGTTGAAACCATCGACGATGTCGCTTTCGACGAAGCCGCGCTATACGACGAAGCGTTCGGCGCCGCCCCCGAGCACACGACGAATCCCGACGAGCAACGTTAATCGTCATGCGTTCGCGCTCGGTTGCGACGAACGCGTTTCATGTTCAGGCCCGCGGGCCACTTTTCTTCATTCAAATTCCGTGAAAGCGATCACCTCGCGCGACAACCCGTTCTACAAGCGCCTGAAGGCGTTGGCGGCCTCGACGCACCAGCAAAAGAAAAGCGGTCAGGCGTTGCTGGAGGGCTTTCATCTTGCGGCGGCTTACCTCGATGTCGCGGGGCAGCCCGAAATCTGTCTCGTGACCGAAGGCGCATTGCGGCACGATGAAGCGCAAGCGATCGTCGGGCGCATCGACGCGGAGCGTATCGTCACGCTGCCCGATGCCTTGTTCGGTCAGCTATCGAACGTCGTACATGGCGTGGGCATGCTGTTGGTGGTGAACAAAGTGGAAGCAGCGCTCCCTGAGCGCGTCGAATCGAGTTGCATCGTGCTCGACGGCGTACAGGACGCGGGCAATGTGGGCTCGATCCTGCGCAGCGCCGCGGCGGCGGGCATCAAGCACGTGTTCTGCGCGCCCGGCACCGCTTACGCATGGTCGTCGAAAGTCCTGCGCTCGGGGATGGGGGCGCATTTCCTGCTCGATATCCACGAGGATGTCGATGCGGCCACGCTGATTGCGCGCCTGGCCGTGCCGGCGGCCATGACCGATTCGCACGCGGCGCAAGCGCTCTACGATTGCGATTTGTCGCGCCCGATGGCATGGATTTTCGGTAACGAAGGCGCCGGCGTATCGGCCCCGTGGCGTGCCGCCGTCGCGCATCGTCTGACGATTCCTCAACCCGGTGGCATGGAATCGCTGAATGTCGCTGCCGCCGCGGCGATTTGCTTGTTCGAACAGTGTCGCCAGCAACGGGCGCAACGATAGGCGGTTCGACTGCCGCAAGACGTCTGAGGGCTGACGGCTCAGGCCCTAGGCTGGGGTGCCGGCCCCCGCGGTGGTGACCCACTCAACACCTTGCCCTGCGCCCAGCCGCCGCCCCGATCCCCGCGCCGGCCTCGCCGATCAATAAGTCGGCCGATCCAGCTTAATTTCCTGCAGGATCGTCGTCGCGATCTCCTCGATCGACTTATGCGTCGACGACAGCCACTTGATCCCTTCCCGGCGCATCAGCGCTTCGGCCTCATTAATCTCGTAGCGGCAGTTCTCGGGCGCGGCATATTTACTGCCGGGCCGCCGCTCGTTGCGAATCTCGGATAGCCGTTGCGGATCGATCGACAGCCCGAACAGCTTCTCCCGATGTGCGATGAGCGGCGTCGGCAACTTGCCGCGCTCGAAGTCTTCCGGGATCAGCGGATAGTTGGCGGCCTTCACGCCGTATTGCATGGCGAGATAGAGGCTCGTCGGCGTTTTGCCGCTGCGCGAAACACCGACAAGGATGACATCGGCGTCGGCGAGATTGCGGTTCGATTGCCCGTCGTCGTGCGCCAGCGAGAAGTTGATCGCCTCGATCCGGGTTTTATATTCCTCGGTATCGGCGTTCTGGTGGCCGCGGCCGATCGCATGCGTCGACTTCATCTCGAGCTCTTGCTCGAGCGGCTCGACGAACTGCTGAAAGATATCGAGGACGAGGGCGTTCGAATTCTTGACGATCGCGTTCGAGGCGCTATCGACGAGCGTCGTGAAAACGATCGGGCGGCGGCCGTCGAGTTCGGCCGATTCGCTGATTTTTTCGATCGTAGCGTAGGCTTTATCGACGGAATCGACGAACGGCACGCGCACGAGCCGGAATTTTTGATCGAATTGGGACAGGATCGAATGCGCGAACGTTTCGGCGGTGATCCCTGTCCCGTCGGAGACGATGAATACGGTAGGCGGCATCGGCAAACGCTCAATAAGCAGCAGGCGCTGGGGGAGGAAACGCGATTTTCGCGGGTGGGGCGCCGGCGATGGTCGAGATTGTCAACCCTGCGTCGCACATGAGCAGGCGGCGGGGTAGAAGCAGGGTAGAATAGCGGCAACCTGTTGGATAAGCAATTGCGATCGGTGAGGCGAAGCGATTGCTTCTCCAACAGGTTACGCGTGCTGCGCGCACCAGGCTCTTATGGCCCGCGCGCACCAAGCCCACACGCGTAGCCGTGAATTTTTTTCACACTTAGGGGCTTGTATGACTAACGCAGCAAATGTCACGAAGGATCAGGCGTATGTAATTCCGTTTGAGCAGCTACGGATGACCGATGTGGAGATCGTGGGCGGCAAGAATGCGTCGCTCGGCGAAATGATCAGCCAATTGGCCGAGGCCGGCGTTCGCGTGCCCACCGGGTTCGCCACGACGGCGCTCGCCTTCCGCGATTTCCTCAAGCACAACAATCTGACCGAACGGATCGCCGCGCGGCTCGAAACGCTCGACGTCGACGACGTCAAAGCGCTTGCGGCCGCCGGCAAGGAAATCCGCGAGTGGATCGTCGAGGCGCCGATGCAGCCGCGCCTCGCCGCCGAAATCCGCGAACAATTCGAGACGCTCCAAAAGAGCTCGCCCGAAGAGCTTTCGTTCGCCGTGCGTTCGTCGGCCACCGCTGAGGATCTGCCGGACGCCTCGTTCGCCGGCCAGCAAGAAAGCTATTTGAACGTGGTCGGCATCGAGGATGTCCTCGATCGCATGAAGCACGTCTTCGCGTCGCTCTACAACGATCGCGCGATCTCCTATCGCGTCCATAAAGGCTTCACGCACGCGGAAGTCGCCCTATCGGCCGGCGTTCAACGCATGGTGCGCTCCGACGTCGGCGCGGCCGGCGTGATGTTTACGCTCGATACGGAATCCGGCTTCAAAGACGCCGTCTTCATCACGTCCAGCTACGGTCTTGGCGAAACGGTCGTTCAGGGCGCCGTGAATCCGGACGAGTTCTACGTCTTCAAGACGACGCTCGAGCAGGGCAAGTACCCGATCATCCGTCGCTCGATCGGCTCGAAGCTCATCAAAATGGAATTCACGAAGCCAGGCGAGCCGGGCCGCGTGAAAACGGTCGACGTCGCGCACGAGCAGCGCAATCGCTTCTCGATCACCGATGAAGACGTGATCGAGCTGGCCAAGTACGCCGTCATCATCGAAAAGCACTACCAGCGTCCGATGGACATCGAGTGGGGCAAGGACGGCCGCGACGGCAAAATCTTCATCTTGCAGGCGCGTCCCGAAACGGTGAAGAGCCAAGGCGCCGGCAAGGCCGAACAGCGCTTCAAGCTGCGCGGCCAATCGCAGGTGCTGGCGACGGGCCGTGCCATCGGGCAGAAGATCGGCGCGGGCCGCGTGCGCGTGATTCACGATCCGTCGGAGATGGAGCGCGTGCAGCCGGGCGATGTGCTCGTCGCCGACATGACCGATCCGAACTGGGAGCCGGTGATGAAGCGCGCGTCGGCGATCGTCACCAATCGCGGTGGCCGCACGTGCCACGCGGCGATCATCGCGCGTGAGTTGGGCGTGCCCGCCGTGGTGGGTTGCGGCGACGCCACGGATGTCCTGAAGGACGGCGCGCTCGTGACGGTCTCGTGCGCCGAGGGTGACGAAGGCAAGATCTACGACGGTTTGCTCGAAACGGAAGTGACGGAAGTCGCGCGCGGCGAATTGCCCGCGATCCCGGTCAAGATCATGATGAACGTCGGCAATCCGCAGCTCGCGTTCGATTTCTCGCAACTGCCGAATGCCGGTGTTGGCCTCGCACGCCTCGAGTTCATCATCAACAACAACATCGGCGTTCACCCGAAGGCGATTCTCGAGTATCCGAATGTCGATCAGGATCTGAAGAAGGCGGTCGAGAGCGTCGCGCGTGGGCATGCGTCGCCGCGTGCGTTCTACGTCGACAAGCTGACGGAAGGGATCGCCACGATCGCAGCGGCGTTTTATCCGCGCCCGGTTATCGTGCGCCTGTCCGATTTCAAGTCGAACGAGTACAAGAAGCTCATCGGCGGTTCACGTTACGAGCCGGACGAAGAGAACCCGATGCTCGGTTTCCGCGGCGCTTCGCGCTACATCGCGCCAGATTTCGCGCAGGCGTTCGAGATGGAATGCATGGCGCTCAAGCGCGTGCGCGAGGACATGGGTTTGACGAACGTCGAAATCATGGTGCCGTTCGTGCGTACGGTGAAGCAAGCCGAGCGCGTGGTCGGCTTGCTCGACAAGTTCGGCCTGAAGCGCGGCGTCAATGGCCTGCGGCTCATCATGATGTGCGAAGTGCCGTCCAACGCGATTCTGGCCGAGCAGTTCTTGGAGCACTTCGATGGCTTCTCGATCGGCTCGAACGACTTGACGCAGCTCACGTTGGGCCTCGATCGCGATTCCGGCATGGAGCTCTTGGCCGTCGATTTCGACGAGCGCGACGAAGCGGTCAAGTTCTTGCTCAAGCGCGCGATCGAAACCTGCCGTCGGATGAACAAGTATGTGGGTATCTGCGGCCAAGGGCCGTCGGATCATCCCGATTTCGCGCAGTGGCTGGCGGATGAAGGCATCGCCTCGATTTCGCTGAACCCCGACACGATCGTCGATACTTGGCAGGCATTGGCCAAGGCCGCGAAGTAAAACGGTCCGATTGAGGGCCCGGTCACCGTATCGGGCCCTTCTTCGTGCTATAACGCCCCGGTGAATCCGGGGCGTTTTCATTTCGGGGAGACCATTTCATGACGCCGAACGACTTTCTCTGGTGGATCGGGGCGGGGGCGCTTGTGATCGCCGAACTGCTGACCGGCACGTTCTATTTGCTGATGGTCGCGCTCGGGTTTATCGCCGGGGCCGTGGCGAAGATTCTGGGAGCGAGCCTCGCCGTGCAGTACCTCTGCGCGGCGCTCGTCGCGTTGGCGGCCGTGGTGCTGCTGCGTCGCTCGCGCTTCGGCCGGCGCCGCGAGCGGCGCGACGCGTCGACGAACCCCGATGTCGTGTTGGACGTCGGCGCGCCTGTCGAAGTCCTCGCCTGGCGAGATGGTCATGCTCGGGTGCCGTACCGCGGCGCGGAATGGGACGTCGAACTTGCCCCCGGCGAGCCTGAAGACGCTCGCTTTTACGAAATTTCAGCGGTACGGGCGAATCGGCTCGTTCTGGTTCAAAAGGGGCATGCGTCCAAGCGCTCGCATCATTCGATATCAACAACAAAGGAGTAAACGATGGATATGACTATCGTGGGGGCTGTGCTGCTCGTCGTCGTGATCGTGCTGGCCGCGCAGACGATCAAGATCGTGCCGCAGCAACATGCGTGGGTGGTCGAACGTTTCGGCCGCTACCATGCCACGTTGGCGCCGGGGCTCAATATCGTGCTGCCGTTCGCCGATCGCGTCGCTTACCGGCATGTGCTCAAAGAGATCCCGCTCGATGTGCCGGGCCAGATCTGTATCACACGCGACAACACGCAACTGCAAGTGGACGGGGTGCTGTATTTCCAAGTCACCGATGCGATGAAAGCTTCGTACGGCTCGAGCAACTATGTGTTTGCGATTACGCAGCTGTCGCAAACGACGCTGCGCTCGGTCATCGGCAAGCTGGAGCTCGATAGAACGTTCGAGGAGCGCGATCTGATCAACCACAGCGTGGTGTCGGCGCTCGATCAAGCGGCATCGAGCTGGGGCGTCAAGGTGCTGCGCTATGAGATCAAGGACCTGACGCCGCCCAAAGAGATCCTGCATGCGATGCAGGCGCAGATTACGGCAGAGCGCGAAAAGCGCGCGTTGATTGCGGCGTCCGAAGGGCGCAAGCAGGAGCAAATCAACATTGCCTCGGGCGGGCGCGAGGCCGCGATCCAAAAATCGGAAGGGGAGAAGCAGGCCGCGATCAACCAGGCGCAAGGGCAGGCGGCGGCCATCTTGGCCGTGGCGGAAGCGAACGCCCAGGCAATTCAGAAAATCGCGCAAGCCATTCAATCGACGGGCGGCATGGATGCCGTCAATCTGAAGGTGGCCGAACAGTACGTCAACGCGTTCGGCAATTTGGCCAAGGCCGGGAACACGCTCATCGTGCCGGGCAACCTGTCCGATTTGGGATCGATGGTCGCTTCGGCGCTGGCGATCGTCAATCGAGGCAAAAGCACGGCCTCGCCGGAAGCACGGTGAGGGATGCGGCGGATCGCCGCGCTGAAAAAGACGAAAAAAGCGACGTAAACCCGACGTAACGCCGACGTAAAACACGACGCAGAAACGAGAAGGCCCGCGCCAAACCAGCGCGGGCCTTGTTTTTGCGCGTGGCGCTTTCCTAGGCTAAGTGGCGCTTCGCATGATTCGCGCTTTCTCGCGTTCCCAATCGCGCTTCTTTTCGGTTTCGCGCTTGTCGTGCATCTTCTTGCCTTTCGCGAGGCCCACTTCGCATTTGACGCGGCCGCCCTTGTAGTGGAAGTTCAGCGGGACGAGCGTGTACCCGCGCTGCTCGACCTTGCCGATCAGCTTTTTGATTTCGTCGCCGTGCAAGAGCAGCTTGCGCGTGCGGACGGGATCGGGCTTGATGTGCGTCGAAGCTTCGGGCAGCGGGCTGATATGCGCGCCGATCAAAAACAGCTCGCCGTCTCGAATGACGACGTAGCCTTCCTTGATTTGGCCGCGTCCGGCGCGCAGGGCTTTCACTTCCCATCCCTCTAGCACGAGCCCCGCCTCGTAACGTTCCTCGATGAAGTAATCGAAGAACGCTTTTCTGTTGTCGATGATGCTCATGGATATGGACGGCGTCCAACTCGTTTAAAATCACGATTTTAGCAAAGCGGCGCTCCTCGGGGCCGCCAAGCTGGCCCCCACTTGCGCCGCGCAGTGCTTCTTTATGGCAGATGTCCAGAAAACCGTGCTGATCCGCCACTCGGCGGAGCAAATGTTCGATCTCGTCACCGACGTGGCCGACTATCCCAACTTCCTGCCTTGGTGCGGAGGGGTCGAAATTCGTCGACAGGAGGCGCACGAGATGGAGGCGCGGATCGACATCAACTTCAAGGGCATCAAGCAGCACTTCGCCACCCATAATACGCAAGAGCGGCCCACGCGGATCGATATGCAGTTCGCCGACGGTCCGTTTCGCAAATTTACGGGCTACTGGCGCTTCACGCCGCTGCGCACCGACGCCTGCAAGATCGAATTCGCGCTGCACTATGAGTTTTCGAGCTTGATCCTCGAAAAGAACATCGGGCCCGTGTTCAGTCACATTGCGAACACGTTCGTCGAATCGTTCGTCAAGCGCGCCGACGAGCGCTACGGCCGGCCATGAGCGCTTCGCTTTCCATCGAGGTGTGCTATGCGCGTCAGGATGCGCAGACGTTGATCGCCGTGACGCTGCCGGCCGGCGCCACGGTGCGCGATGCCATCACGGCCAGTGCTGTTGCCGTGCGCCATCCCGAAATCGATCCGGCCACGGCGAAGATCGGCGTGTTCGGCAAGCTGGCTTCGCTCGACACGCCGCTTGCGGATCACGATCGCGTCGAGATCTATCGGCCGCTCATCGTCGATCCGAAAGTCGCGCGTCAGCGTCGCGTCGAAAAAACGCGCCGCGCCGGATCGATCGAAGGCCGCAAGTGGCTGCACAAGGATTCGCGCTGAGCGTGGCGGTGGAGCCGGCTTGCGGCGGCCCGTTCGGGAGGTGTTCAGCGATGTGCAACCGCCGCGCTAACGCAAAATCCGCGCAAACTTTTGCGAATGGCTGCCAGGCCGACCAGCTGCGCTAGGGCGACGGCGTCTGCGCGCAGCTATCTATCGGCGTTTGGCGATCGGCCCGGCGGTCGTGCCGTCGAACCGACCACATCACCCCGGCGATCAACAAGACGATGGCAGCCGCTTCGAGCGGACGGGGCAGGCGGGTGTCGTAGACGAAGCCGTAGAGCAGGGCGAACAGCGTCTCGAACACGATCAACTGCCCCGACAACGTGAGCGGCAGGCGCTTGCTGGCCGCGTTCCACAGGCCGGTGCCCACCCACGATGCCCCCAGCGCAAGCCCGAGATTCAGCAGCCAGAACGTGTGCCAGCGCGTTTCGGAGAGTGGCGCCGCAGGCGCACCGCCGGGCAGCCATGCACAAGCGAGCCAAAGCATCCCACCGAGCAGCCCCGTCGCGAGCCCGAGCAAGACGGACCACTCGTTGCCGTCGAAATGCGGATTGCGCCGCAGATAGCGCGCGTTTTCCACCGCGAACCAGGTCCAGCTAGCTAGCGCCCCGATCGCGCAAAATACGCCGAAGAGCTTGTCGAAGGTACTTGCGCTGCCGCTGGGCGTGGCGCTTGATGCGAACACATCGAGGTTGATGCAGACGATCCCTGCCACCACCAGCGATAGTGGCCAAATTAGCCGGCCGAGCGCGACTGCCCCGGCGTCTCGCCTGCCCGCGAGCGTGACGGTGACCGGCAGCACGCCGACGATGAGCGAAGTGGGGCCGATGCCGACCCGATGAACACCCGCGGTTAGAAACACGTAGTAGACGAGATTGCCGACCAAGGCTAGCCGTCCCACCGCCGCGAGGTCGGCGCGCGTGAGCTTGCCGGCAAGCCGGCGCGCCATCGGCAAACCCACGGCCAGCGAAACGAGACCGTACAGCATGCAGCGCGCCGCGCCGAGCATCATCGGCGGGAAATCGGGCAGGAGGCGCGGCACGAGAAAGACCGTGCCCCAAATTGCACCTGCCATCACCCCGTATGTCACCCCGCGCCGCATGTTCGTCCTCCGTTGAATCGATTGGCGTAGGCAGCTTAAGCGGGAGCGCGTGCGCCGTCTTGTTCGATTCTGCAATCGCGCGGCGCGGCATTTGCAACGCTATGCCATGCCGAATCTTCCGACTGAGGTTTGGGCGCCGGGGCGCGAACGCGCGCCCGGAGCAAACGAAACCGGTGCGAACGCCGGACGAACCAAAAAGCGAAACCACGCGCCGTTCGACGAGACAAAAAACACCTAACTTGCTGTTCGCACAGTGAAAAGCAGGGAGGTATCGCGTATAATTCGCTTTTGCGCCTATAGGATTTGCCATGCGTCTGATCCAAAAAGCACTCACGTTCGATGACGTGCTCCTCGTCCCGGCGTTCTCCGACGTT
>Ga0157369_10006323_pt1 | contig 13748 bp, 13 predicted proteins | sample C25metaG_FD_113461 | JGI IMG/M metagenome (GOLD analysis project Ga0157369, IMG submission 113461) | Corn rhizosphere microbial communities from Kellogg Biological Station, Michigan, USA - C2-5 metaG | ecosystem: Host-associated > Plants > Roots > Rhizosphere > Soil | place: USA: Michigan...
ATCGGGGCGTCCGTCAGACAGCTGCGTCCGGTCCCGTTGGATGATCTCGATCCGACTCGACGGCGAGTTGAGCGAGTGGGGAACCGCTTGGCTCGCCACCCACCTACGACATTGCGCAGCGTGCGCAACACATGCGGCAGCGCTCTGCGACTTGGTCGAGCGCATCCGGTCAAGCCCGCTCGAGCAATCTGACACTGTCATCTCGGCGCGGCATCGAAACGCGCCGAGAAAGAAATCGTGGTGTAGCTCGATCTAGGACTGTATGACCCAGAAACTTGCCCTGCTCGCCGCGGTTCTGCCCGTTGTATGGATGAGTGCTGCGGCGGGTCCAGCATCGGCCGCGCCAAACCGCTGGCCGGTCGCCGGCGAGCATTCCTTTCTTCGCAGCTGCTATCTGACGAGCGGCGGCCGAATCGCCGGCTGCCGTTGTGAGCTTGCCTGGCTCGAGCGACGCTTTACCTACAGAGGGATAACGGCGCTCTACCTCCATGACCAGACCCGCCTCCGGCCGATCCTCGTCCACGCGGCACTGAGTTGTCCCTGACCGCCGATCGCGGAAAGAGCATCGAGACTCTTGGCAGCGGCCTGCTCCGATTGCTGCGATCGAGAATCTTGTCGCCACGGACTGTGCGGACTACGGTGGCATCGTCTGCGCATCCGCGTCGGACGGCGCAGCGTCACAGACGCCGGCCCCTCTCGGCTCCGCGCGCGAGACGACGGCCGACGCCTGACCGACGCGCGATGAGCTAGCCAACCGGGGCACGAATCCGACTCCGGGCTCCTCGGGCAGGACGACGGTGCCGTTGACGATCGACGGTACGAAGAACGCGTCGCGAAGAGGATTCGCTGTGACGTCGACCTCGGCATAGCCATCCCCTCCAACGGCAGACAGGGCTGCGAGCGAGTGCGCAAGGCCAATCCCGCCGCCGGCCCAATGAGGCGAGTACGACAATCGCGCCGCGACAGCCCAACGGCCGAGCCCCGTGCAACCGCTTAGTCCGCCCCACTTCCCGACATCCGGTTGGACATGCTTGACGAATCCGCCACTGACGATCTCTTTGAACGACTGTTCACTACGGATGTTCTCGCCTGTTGCGAGCGGGATCGACGTTCGTGCTGCGAGCTCCTGCCACGTTCGAAGCGGTTCGCTTGCGCGTATTGGTTCCTCGATCCACAGCGGCCGATATTCCGCAAGAGCATTTGCGACCTCGACCGCATGTCGCAACGACCAGGCCTGGTTCGCGTCGACCATCAGATCGATCGACTCACCGAACGCTGCCCTCATGTCTCGCACAACACCGACATCCGTCGCGTCATCGAAGCCCACTTTGATCTTGAATGCCGTATGACCCAACTGGAGCTGCGCGCGAATGGTCTCTTCGGCGCGAGTTGGATCGATGCCGCTGGCGCAGACGCGTACGGAGCGGCGCCCGCCGAGGACCTTCCAGAGTGGCTGCTCTTGACGGCGCGCGATCAAATCCCACAGGGCTTGATCGATACCCGCCGCGATGCTCGCGAGTGTCCCTTCTTCGCCGGCTTGGATCGCCTGAACACCAAACGTCCGATCGAGGCGTTGCCCGGCGTCCTCGGGCCGCTCGAGGCGCTGCCCCTCGAGCATCGGGGCGACGACCGACGTGAGAAAGGCGAGCCGGTGCTCGGCGACCAACTGAGGGAAGTTGCACCAGACTTCGCCCCAACCGCAATTGCCCGCATCGTCGAGCACCTCGACGATCAGCGTCGGGCGCTCGTCGAGTTGCCCGAACGACGTCACCATCGGGACGTCGATCGATGCGCGATGGAGCGTCGCCCGAACGCCCGCTATGAGAACAGATGCTCTCTCCACTGAGCCTCTTCGCCCTACGACACGACCAGCGTGAGATCGGCGATCGACAAGGCAACGACGAAGAGCGTTGCGCCGACTGCGCCCAGCCGCTGGCCCGTGATCGCGTGACCTAGCCCCCGCCCGGCCGCGGCGACCGTGAGACAGCTGATCGCGACGCCGATCGAGAGGACGAGCGCTCCGCCGATCCAGAGTGCGGGGTTCTCGCGAGTCATACCCTCGCGAACGAGCAGGCCACCGTTGACGGCGATTGCCAGCCCGGACCGATTCCAAGACAGCACGGTGCGTTCGGACTGAGCGCCGTCTGCACTGGGGCGTTGATTCATCAGCGCCCCAGAAAGAGGAGCGCGATTGCGGTGAGCGAGACGACGATGATCCCGCCGGCAAGGATGAGCGGGAGACGGATCGCTGGCAATGGCGCGCCGATGCGCATCGCGCGCTCCGTCTGTCGCCAGCGTGTGTAGCCGAGGCCCATCACTCCAATTGCAAGCAAGATCACTCCCGCTGCGAGTGCCGTTCGAAGGTGTGTGCCGGTCGGCCTGAAGAACTGGTCGACCGCAAGCCCTGCGGCGTCGAGACCGAGCGCCGTCCGAGTGTAAGCGAGGAATGTTCGCTCGTTCGCCAGCGTGTACCGATAGTCCGGCTCGACACCGTTGCACTCGCTCATGCAGCATCACGCAGCGCGTCGACGCGCCACACGATGTCGTCGCCGGAATCGAAGGGGTGAGAAGAGATCCGGCGGGGGCGATGGTCATGAGTATTGGAGATGCCCCCCCGACGGAGACGGCCCACCAGCAGCGGCCCCTCGAGCGCACTGCGAATCTCCTGCCGCGTCGACGCAGATAGCGGACCTTGATGTGCCACGTTCAGCGGCTCGAGGCGAGAGTCGACATGTGTCAGTCCGCAGCCGCCACGAGCCCGAGCCGTTCGACTTCGCGCTCGACACGTTGTGCGTAGAGATGTCCCACGCCCATCGTCACCGGGCCCGCGACGGTCGGAAGGTCCCGGCCGTCGATCGAGCAGACGGGCGTGATCGCCCCGAAGGTTCCCGTGACGAACGCCTCCGCGGCTCCGTACACGTCGGCCAGCGCGAAGTTGCCCACTTCGAGCGGGATGCCGTTCTCCCGGCAGAGGTCGATGACGATCCCGCGCGTGATGCCGTTGAAGCACGACGTTCCGGACGACGTGCAGACCGTGTCGTCGCGGACGAAGAAGAAGTTGGTCGAGTTGCAGCTCGAAACGAAGCCCTCCGCATCGAGCATCAGCGCCTCATCGGCACCTGCCTCGATTGCCTGCAAGAGAGCAGTGATCAAGTTCAACCGACTGTGCGAATTCAGGCGCATGTCGAACATGTCGGGCCGCGTGCAGCGAACCGACGACGTGAAGAGACGGAGGCCTTCCGTCGCAAGCTCCGGTCTCGGTTGCTTCCATTCCGGCACGATCACGACGGTCGCCGGCCCGAGAGCGAGCCGCGGGTCTTGCGTGGGCGAACGCTTCGTGCCCCGGGTCACCATGAGCCGAATGTGGACCCCGTCCGACATCTCGTTGGCGTCGATCGTCTCTCGAAGAGCCGCCGCCACCTCCTCGCGAGTCATTCCGATGTCGATCCGGATCGTCGCGGCGCCGCGGAACAGCCGGTCGAGGTGCGCGTCGACGAACGGGAGCCTGCCGCCATGGAGACGGAAGCTCTCCCAAACGCCGTCACCGAGACTGAATCCCGCGTCGAAGACGGAGACAACCGCCTCGCTCCGCGGAACGAGGGCGCCGTTCACATAGATGAGCGTCGCGTCGTTTCTCGGATCGTGCTCGTAGTCCTGGCTCCCAGCCATCGGGCCTCCGTGTTGTGGTGTCAGCTCGCGGCCGACGAGACCGCCGGCCTCTCGGTTCTTCCGAAGCGCAAAAGGTCGTTCTTGACTTGCCTGCCGGCCTTGATGATCAGCGGGACCCTCGCCCCCTGGTCCTGCAGGAGCATCAGGTCGTGCAAGGGGTTCCCGTCGACAGCCAGGATGTCGGCGAATGCACCGGGCGTGATCTCACCGATCTTGCCTTCGAGGCCCACGACCTCCGCACCGACCAGCGTCGCGCTCCGGATCGCATCGAGCGGAGCCTCGACAGGCGAGCGAAGGATGAACTCGTACGCCTGTTGTTCGTGGGGGGTCTTGAACAGATCGCTGCCGTAGGCGACGCGGACGCCGCAGTCGCGTGCGAGGGCGAGCGCGGCGGCAGATGCCTCGAACGGGAGCCGCGCCTTCTCGATGTGGAACGCCGGCAGCCCGAGCTCTTGGCCACGCGTCATCACCCAGTAATACGGCGACAGCGTCGGAACGAGAAAGGCGCCTTCGGCGGCCATCGTCTTTGCAGCGCGCTCCTGGATGAGACTTCCGTGCTCGATCGTGCGGACACCCCACGACACAGCGCGGTGAACAGCCTCGTCGCTGTATGCGTGCGCCGCGACGTACTTGCCTGCGTTAGCGGCCTCTTCGGTCGCTGCACGGATCTCTGCCTCGGTGAACTGGATGCTCTCGAGCGGATCGGTTGGGGATGCGATTCCGCCGGAAACCATCAGCTTGATGTGGTCGGCGCCGCGGCGGAGGTTCTCTCGCACAGCACGGCGGACGTTGTCGGCGCCGTCGACGACGACCGAGCCTGTACGGCGCTGCTCGCGGAGGTCGCCGGGACCCCGCGAGTCGCCGTGGCCGCCGGTCTGCGTCAGGGCGTCGCCGCAGACGAAAAGCCTCGGACCGATGAAGAGCCCGCGCTCGACGGCTTCACGATGTCCACCGTCGGCGCCGGCGACGTCGCGCACCGTTGTGAATCCGCGCATGAGCATCTCATGCAGCTCCCGACTCGCGTATGCGGCGGCGAGCGATTCCGGGACCGGCGGATGCGCGGTCATCGCCGCGGTATTGATGTGGGCGTGGCAGTCGATCAAGCCGGGGATGAGCGTCATCCCGTCTGCGTCGACGATGTCTGCGTTCTCGATCTCGATCGAGCGCGTGGAGACGTCTGCGATCAGGTCGCCCTCGATGAGAACGTCCGCGCGCTCCGCGACACCGCGGCGCACATCCAAGACCTCTCCGCCGCGGATCAACGTCCGAGTCATCACCTTGCCACCTCCGCGTTGGGTTCGGGTCTCGTTTCCGACGGTGCGAGAGCGAGTGAGCGCCGGAGGAAGCCGAGTTGGTATGCGAGCACGTCCTTCGAAACAGGCAGACGGATCGCATGGTGGCCGTGGCCGGCGAGCAGCAGGAATTCGTGCGGCTTGCCCGCAGCCGTCAACGCTGTTGCGAAGCGCATCGCGTGCGCGGCGAATACGTTGTCGTCGTTCGAGCCGTGGACGATCAGAAGCGGCCGCTCGAGCAGCGACGCGTTTTCGGGCAGGCTGAAACGAGCGTACCGCTCGGGGAAGGCGTTCGGGTCGCCGAGCTGCCGCTCCTTCCAGTAGCTCTGATAGAGCCAGTGGTCGCCGACGGCCGCTCCTACGATCGCCGCGTGGAAGACGTCCGGCCGGCGAAGCACGCAGACGGCGGCGAGATATCCGCCCCACGACCATCCTCGAACAGCGACCCGCGACAGGTCGAGCACCGTCGGATGCTGCGCCGCAAGTGCGTGCAGCGCCGTGATCTGGTCCTCCACCGGCAGCGTCTCGATGTCTTGGTGCACGGCCCTTTCCCACGCCGAACCGCGACCGGGCGTTCCGCGCCCGTCGGCGACGATGACCGCAAACCCTGCGTCGGCGAACCACTGCGAGATGAGCAGCGCCGTCGAGCGCGCGTTCTCGACCTTCCGGAGCCCGAGACCGCCGTAGGGATCCATGAGCACCGGCAGCGGGCCCATGCTCTCGTCCCACCACGTCGGCAGGAGCAACGCTGCCCTGATCTCGTACGGGCCGAGACGGTGGAGTGTCAACCGCAACCGAACGACCGGCACCTCGGAGTTGGAGACGATCTCGGCGACGTCCCCGCCGTTCCGCCGGACCGTGATAGACGGTCGCTCGTCGGCGACCGAGTCGTGCGTGACGACGGCCGTGTCGCCTGCGCGCACGCCGCTGTGAACGCCGGGCGCCGTGGAAAGTCGCTCGAGACCCGCGTCGGGCGTATACGACCAGAGGTGCGTCTCGGTCTGCTCGTCCGTTGCGGTGAAGACGACCTGCTCTCCTGTCGAGACGACGTCGATCAGCTGGAGGCCCGGCGGCGTGATCGTGCGGTCGTCGATGAAGAGGCAGTGCGTGTCGTCCTCGATACCGGCCCAGAGGAGCTCGCCCGCGGGGAGAACCGTCGGTAGCGAGGGGAACGTGGTCACCCACGACGGATCCGTGAGCTTCCGACGAATCGCTGTCTTGCCGCTGACCACGTCGACGTCTCGAATCTCCACCGTTCGCTGATCGCGGCTCTGGACGGCGATCACGAGACCACCCTCCGTCCAACTGCAGTTGACGAGGTATTCGAAGCCGTTCCGATCCCACTCGATCTCGACCCGGTTGCCCTCGAGATCGACGAGCCAGAGCGTCACCTCCGCGTTCGGGCCGCCTGCAGTCGGCCGGACGACAACGGCGGGCGGCGTTCCCGGATCGGCAGGGTTCACGAGGTACCAATGCGCGACCCGTGTGGAGTCGACACGCGCCGCGACGATTCGGTTTCCGTCTGGCGACCACCAGTAGCCCCGGAATCGCTTCATGTTGGAGGCGATGTACTCCGGCAGTCCCCAACTGATGTCAATCTCGCCGACTGCGAGCGTGTCCGGCGCTCCGCCCTCGGCGGCGATCACCTTCAGGCTGTTCTCCTCGACATACGCGATCCGCGTCCCGGTCGGATCGAACCGGGGATCGACACACGTGCCGGCAGTGAGCCGCTTCGGCGACGGAGCATCGAGATCCACCGTCCACAATCCGTCGGCGAGCGCGAAGCACGCCTGCCGCACCGCCGCGTCCGTCGAGTATTCCGTGATCCCTTCCGCCGTCAGGCGCGCCCAAGCACGGACCCCGGCTCGCTGCTGGTGTGCGGCCTGGTCGGCTGCGAGCTCGGTTCCGTCTCGCTGTCCGAACGCGGCACCGTCGAGCACCAGAGACTCCAGCCCGCTGTCGACATCGAGGCGCCAGAGCGCGGTGTCGGGATCGTCGCCGCTCGCCGACCGGAGAAAGAACACCTGCACCGGGCGCTCGCGGATCGTGAAGGTGTGCGGGGTACCGAGGCTGAAGCCACGGGTCCGCGCATGCTGCTCGAGAAAGTCAGACTCGCTCATGGCCTGCCTCCACCTCCTTCGCCGCCGTCTCGAGGTGCAGCGGGTGATGGCACGCGAACAGGTGCCCACCGCCGGAATCGACGAGCGGCGGCTCTTCGCGTGCGCAGACAGCGGTCGCACGCGGACAGCGCGGATGGAATCGACAGCCGCTGGGCGGACTGATCGGGCTCGGCGGCTCCCCGGCCAGGACGTCGCGGCGCCGGCGCGACCGGCCGTGACGCGCCTCCGGGACTGGAATGGCGCCGATCAACGCCGACGTATACGGGTGGTGCGGTGCGGCGAAGAGATCGTCGCTGGCGGCGACCTCGACGAGCTTGCCGAGGTACATCACGGCGATTCGACGGCTGACGTGACGCACGACGGCGAGGTCGTGCGCGACGAAGATGTAGGACAGGCCGAACGCGTCCTGGAGATCGTCGAGAAGGTTGATCAGCTGCGCCTGGATCGAGACGTCGAGCGCCGACACAGGCTCGTCGAGGACGATGAGCTTCGGATCCGCACCGAGCGCCCGAGCCACACCGACACGCTGTCGCTGACCTCCCGAGACCTCGTGCGGGAAACGCCCCCCGATCCGCGGGTCGAGCCCCACGACGTCGAGGAGCTCGGAAACGCGGGCGTCGACATCCTCGACACCGGCGACGCGCACGGCAGCCCCCACGCTATCCCTGATGCGCCGACGCGGGTTCAGCGAGCTGCGCGGGTCCTGGAAGACCATTTGAATGTCTCCACGCAGCGGCCGAAGCTGGCGTGCGGACATTCGCGTGATGTCGACGCCTTCACACCTGATCGTGCCGGATGTCGGAGTCAGCAAGCGCACCAGGCACCGTGCCAGCGTGCTCTTGCCGCAGCCGGACTCTCCGACGACGCCGAGTGTCTCTCCGCGCGCGAGCGAGAAGGAGACGTCGTCGACGGCGTGTACCGTCACGCGGCTGCGCGACGGCCGTAGCCTCGACGCGGAGGTGTAGTGATGCACGACATGCTCGACCTCGAGCAGGGGCGCCTCCGTCATTGCGTCGCTGCCAATTCGCCGAGGAGCCCGATGCCCGTGCCGGTATTTCGAAGCACTCGTTTGTCCTCCGGAGACAACCAGCAGCGATCGCTGTGGTCGGCGTCGGCTAGCCGCGACTCGAGCAGCGGAGCCTCGGCGCAGCGCGCGAACCGGTGCGGGCAACGCGGCGCAAACGTGCATCCCTTCGGCAGTTCGCTCGGAAGCGGCGGCTGACCCGGGATCGTCGCGAGGCGCTCGAGGCGCGGCGTGTCCGTCCGTGGGATCGAGCCCAACAGCCCCCACGTGTACGGGTGCTGCGGATCATCGAACACGGCGTCGAGCGGCGCACGCTCGACAGCGCGGCCGGCGTACATGACCACCACCCGGTCGGCGATGTCGGCGACTACGCCGAGATCGTGGGTCACCAGCAGGACACCGAGGCCCATCTCGGCACGGAGATCGTCGAGCTCGGCGAGGATCTGTGCCTGTACGGTCACGTCGAGGCCGGTCGTCGGCTCGTCGGCGATCAGCAACCGCGGTGAGCACGAAAGCGCCATGGCGATCATTACGCGCTGGCGCATCCCGCCGGAAAACTCGTGTGGGTATGCGCTGAGCCGTTCATGCGCGCTCGGGATTCCGACACGCTCGAGGCACTCGACGGCACGGGCCCGGGCAGCCTTCTGCGAGATGCGCTCATGCGCACGGATCTGCTCGATGATCTGCGTGCCGATCCGCTGCACCGGGTTGAGTGCGGCAAGCGGATCCTGGAACACGATCGCGATCTCGGCGCCACGCAGCCGCTGAAGCACCGCCTCGCCCGCCGTGACGAGATCGAGGCCGTCGAAGAGGATTCGACCACTGATCCCGACTCCGGGGCCACGGGTCAGGCCGAGGATCGTCATCGCGGTCACGGACTTCCCCGAGCCGGATTCACCGACCATCGCGACGATCTCACCCGGGTTGACGTCGAACGAAAGTCCGTCGACTGCGCGATACGAATCCTTCTCGTTGACGAACGCGACGCGAAGGTCCTCGACATTCAGTAGCGCGCTCATCCCGTCGTCAACCTGATGCGAGGATCGAGAACGGCGTACAGGATGTCCACGAGCGCGGAGAAGACGACGACGGCGAACGCGCCGTACATCGTGATCACCAGGATCGGCGGCACGTCGAGCGCCTGAACGGATCCGGCTGCGTACTGCCCCACCCCGTGCAGGTTGAAGATCGTCTCGATGAGAATGGCGCCACCGCCGAGCAACGCGGCAAAGTCGAGGCCCCACAGCGACACGAGTGGGATGAGCGACGTGCGAAGGACGTGACGGATCATCACCCGCGTACGCGACAGCCCCTTGGCCTTCGCCGTGCGAACAAAGTCCTCATGGATGTTCTCGAGCAGGGAGGCTCGAAGGATGCGTGCCGACGCACCGCTGACCGGAATCGCGAGTGCGATCCAGGGCAGGAGCAGATGCGTGAACCATGCCCAGGGATGCGCCGTGATTCCCACGTAGCCGGCCGTCGGGAGGATGTGCAACGAGTAGCCGAAGATGTAGAGGATTAGGGCGCCGACGACGTACGGCGGGGTCGAGAAGCCGACGAGCGACCCGACCGTCAGGATCCTGTCGGTGACACGGCCCGCTCGGGCGGCGCTGATCGTGCCGACCGTGACGCTGATCAACGCGAGGAGCACCATCGCGCCGATGGCAAGTGAGATCGTCGCCGGCAGTCCCCGTCGGATCTGTTGCACGACGTTCGCCTGATCCGAATACGAGATGACGGAGCCGTCGAAGATCTTCCGCATCATCGTCAAGTACTGACGCCAGATCGGGTGATCGAATCCCCACGCCCGTCGAATTGCCGCGATCGTGTCCGGAGTCGCATTCTGACCGGCCATCCGAAGTGCTGGATCGCCGTTCGGGATAGCCTCGAAGATCAGAAACGTCAGCACTGAAACGGCAGCGAGAACAAGCGCGCTGCCGAACATGCGACGGAAGGCGAATGCGATCACTTCGCCCGGAGCTCCAGCCTTCCGTGGGGATCAGCCGCCTCCCGGAGCCCCTCGCCGAAGCCGTTGATGCTGACCACACACGCCACGAGCGCGGCGCTCGGCACCAAGACCTCGTGTGGCGCACGGCTGATGAGCGCGACGCCTGCACCGATCATGTTTCCCCACGACGGATTCGGCGCCTGGACGCCGACACCGAGGAACGAGAGCGCCGCCTCGAGAAGGATCGAGTTCGCGAGGATCAGCGGCGCGAACACGACGAGCGTCGACGCAAGGTTCGGAAGGACGTCTGCATAGATGATGCGCAGCGGCCCCGTTCCCAACAGGCGGGCAGCGTCGATGTACTCGCGCTCGCGGATCGAGAACACCTGGCCTCTGATTGGCTTGGCGAGGTACGGGATGTGCACGACCCCGATGATCAGCGCCGGCAGTAACAACGATCCTCCGCTCACTTTGACCGGCCCGAGACTGATGCCGCCGACCGCGAGCACCGTGCCGATCGCGATCGCCAGAAGGACGACCGGGTACGCCCACATCAAGTCCAAGAGACGAGCCAGAACGGCGTCCACCCAGCCACGGAAGTACCCGGCACAGACGCCGACGACTGATGCGAGCACAACTGTGATCGCAGCTGCGATGAACCCGACCGCGAGTGACGCCCGCCCGCCATAGAGAAGCCGCACGAAGACGTCGCGTCCGTTCGGGTCTGCGCCGAGAAAGAAGTGCGAATGCCAGGTCGGGCCAATCGGGATCCCCGTCAGCGAAACGATGTACCGCTGATGCGAGCCCGACCCGATCGTCCCCGTCAGATGCTCGTCATTGGGACCTGTGTGGGCGAGGTGGCTGGCAAAGAGCGGTGCCGCGAGACACAACGCAACGACGATGAGGAAGATACAACCGCACGCCACTGCAGGGCGGTTGCGAGCGACTCTCCTCAGCGTCAGGCGATAACCATTGACGGCCTCGCCGCCGTCCCCGACGGCGGCGAGAGTCACTTCACTCACTTCTTGAGCTGCCAGCTGGAAAGATCGGCGAGGTATCTCTGGCTGAAGATCGCCTTCTTGATGTCGATGCGGTTCGAGAAGAACTCCGGCGACTTCGTGTAGCCGATCACGAACCAGAAAGCTTGCTGAGCCGAATAGACATCGAGGTCCGACCACTGCTTGGTCACCGCTGCTGACAGCGGCTGCGGCTGCAGCTTTAGCAGGACGCTTTGCAGATGCGCGTCGTTGAGCTGGTCACGGTTGACGCTGAACGTCGACGTGATCGTCCGTGCATCGAGCAAGTGATAGAAGGTCGTCGGATTCGAATAGTCGGCGCGATACGACGCGTACCCGGTTTGGATCCCCAGCTGCGGGTTCGCAGTTGTCGGATAGTAGATCGACGCGGCGAGCAGCTTCAGCGAAGCCTTGAAGCCGAGCTGGTTCAGGACGCTTACGTAGTACGCGCCGATCTCCTGGTATGGGTCAGCGGCCTGTGCGTAAGCCGTGACGGGCGTCCCGTCGAGATGCGCCGCTTGGATCATGGCCTTCGCCTTGGCAATGTTCGGCGCGGCGGTCGGCTTGCCGTACGGGCACGGCTTCGCGGGATGCCCTGGGAACGAGACCGGCAGGATGTAGCAGCCCGGCTGAAGGAACCCGCTCTCGAGCCTCTGGACGGCGCCGCGGTCGAACGCGTACGTCACGGCGACGCGGGCGGCCTTGTTGTTGAACGGCGGGATTGACGTGTTGAAGAACAGATACTGCACCGCCGGTGACGGCTCTGCCCGGAACCGATCCGCCGCCTGACTCTTGATCGAATCGATGAGCGCCGGCTGGATCACGCCGCTCGGATCGAAGGAGTCGGCCTGGTTGTTGAGCACCTGCTCACCGGCCGTCAGTGAATTCGTCACCACCGAGACCTTGATCTGGGAGAGGTGCCCGGTCGGAATCCCGGGCAGGTGGAGTTTCGGGAACGTCGTGTTTTTGACGATGTCGAAGCCCTGACCCGGGACGACGTTCACGATCTTGTACGCACCGATCCCCGCCGGTGGATTCGCACCCTGATCGGTCATCGGTGTCGAACCGGGGACCAACCCGAGACCGGTGAACGCCAGGATGTTCGAAAACGCACTGTCGCCCTGGATCAGGCGGATCGTGATCTTGCCCGTCTTGTCGTTTGCGGAGATACCCGCAACCCTGTCGGCTTTCCCGGCCTGGAAGTCCGCAGCGCCGACGATGTCTGCAGTCAGGAAGGAGTCGCCACCCCAGTTGAGCTTGAGCGCGCGCTCTACCACGTGGGTGAAGTCCGACGCCTTCGCAGCAGACCCGTCGGCGTATTTCAGCCCCTTCCGCAGCGTCAACGTGTACGTCAACCCGTGATTCGTCACCTTCGGGAGCGCGGACGCAAGACCGGGGATCAAGTCGGTGCCGGCAACCCCGCTCTTGTGCGCGAAGGTCAAGAGCGGCGTGTAGACGACATACTCAGCCTCGCTGTTGGTCGTGAGGAAACCGACCTGCGGGTCCAGTGACTGGAACGCTCCCACGAGCAAGGTTGCGGTCCCACCTGCCGCCGCCGCAGCACGCGGCGACGCATCAGAACCTTCGGCGCGCGCGGCAGCCCACGCGCTGGCAGCCAGGCACAGACTTACGCCGATCACTCCGACGGCGATGACGAACCGACGCGACGCCTTGCTCATGAAGAGCGCTCCTTTCGCGGCTTCGCAACTCGATTTCGAGTTCGCCCCAGCCGAGAAGCGCGCGGCGATACTATACGAGCTGCATCGAATCTTATACGATCAGGTGGCGATCCTACAGAGATTTCACAGCGACGGTCAAGAGCGATCTAATGACAACGAAAATGCCAAAGCAGACGAAGGTCACACTCGTCTACGACGGGCTCAAGCGCGCGATCCTCGAAGGGGAGTATGCGCCCGGCAGCCGGATCGTCGCCGACCAGGTCGCCGAACAGTTTGCGGTGAGCACCGTCCCGATCAGGGAGGCACTCGTCCGCCTCGCCGGTGAAGGCTGGGTCGAGCTGAGCCCGCACGTCGGGGCCGTCGTGCCACCCTTCGATCCAAATGAGGTTCTCGAGAATGCGCTGATCCGAGCTGCGCTCGAGTCTGCCGCAACACGACTCGCGACACCGCACCTCACCGAGTCGCACTTCCGCGACCTGAAGAGCTATCTCGCAGCCATGGATAGGGCGGCAAAGGCTTCCTCGCCGAAGTATCCGCGCCTCAACCTCGAGTTTCATCTGTTGATCGTCTCCGCGTGTCCCTACTCGCGGATGCGGGAGCTGATCCAGCAGGTCGCCGAAAAGACGATGCGGTTGCGGACCGTCATGTTTGTTCCGCACTACATCGGTGCGTCCCAGGTGGAGCATCGCGAGATCGTCGACGCGCTCATCGCCCGCGATGCCCCAAGGGCAGAGGAGCTGTCGCGACGTCACATCGAGGATGCCGGCAAACTCCTGTGGGAACATGCGATGACACGCCCCACGGTCATGAATCAACGCGGTCACGGACAGGGCTGAGTTCCCTGTGAAGTGAAAGGCCCCGTTTCCGGGGCCTTTGAAGTAGCGGGGGCAGGATTTGAACCTGCGACCTCCGGGTTATGAGCCCGGCGAGCTACCTGGCTGCTCCACCCCGCGTCGCAGGCGGCATTGTAGCGCCGCGCTCTACCATCGTCCACGTGGAC
>Ga0157369_10006325_pt1 | contig 13747 bp, 8 predicted proteins | sample C25metaG_FD_113461 | JGI IMG/M metagenome (GOLD analysis project Ga0157369, IMG submission 113461) | Corn rhizosphere microbial communities from Kellogg Biological Station, Michigan, USA - C2-5 metaG | ecosystem: Host-associated > Plants > Roots > Rhizosphere > Soil | place: USA: Michigan...
CGGCGACTTCCGGTTCGCCTCCGGGTTCGGCAAGACGCTGTCGCGGCTGGTCCGGCACGGGATCGGCGTGCATCACGCGGGGATGCTGCCCAAGTACCGGCGCCTGGTCGAGACGCTGGCGCAAGCCGGGCTGCTGAAGGTGATCTGCGGCACCGACACGCTCGGCGTCGGCATCAACGTGCCGATCCGGACGGTGCTGTTCACGTCGCTGTCGAAGTTCGATGGCAAGAAGACCCGGCTGCTGCAGGCCCGCGAGTTCCACCAGATCGCCGGGCGGGCCGGGCGGGCCGGGTACGACACCGTCGGGCGGGTCGTGGTGCAGGCCCCCGAGCACGTCATCGAGAACGAGAAGGCGCTGGCCAAGGCGGGCGATGACCCGAAGGCCCGGCGCAAGGTCGTCAAGAAGAAGCCCCCCGAGGGCTTCATCGGCTATGGCCAGCCGACCTTCGAGCGGTTGCGGGACTCCGACCCCGAGCCGCTGACCTCCAGCTTCATCGTCACCCACGCGATGATCCTCAACGTGATCGAGCGGCCGGGCAACGCGTTCGCGGCCCTGAAGCACCTGCTGCGCGACAACCACGAGCCGCGCGACCGGCAGCGCAAGCACGTGCACCGGGCGATCGAGATCTACCGGGCGCTGCTGGCCGGCGGCGTGGTGGAGCGCCTGGCGGAGCCGGATGAGGAGGGACGGTACGTGCGCGTCACGGTCGACCTCCAGTACGACTTCGCGCTGAACCAGCCGCTGTCGCCGTTCGCCCTGGCCGCGATCGAGCTCCTGCCTCGGGGGGTACGGGGGGTCGCCCCCCCGGGAGACAATTGCATAGAGCAGCCCATCCCGAACGAAGCCGCCGCGACCGCGGGATACGCGAGCGCCTACGCGCTGGACGTGCTGTCGGTCATCGAGGCGACCCTGGACGATCCGCGCCAGGTGCTGTCCGCGCAGCAGTTCCGCGCTCGCGGCGAGGCCGTCGCGGCGATGAAGGCCGACGGCATCGACTACGAGACGCGGCTGGAGCTGCTGGGGGAGGTGACCTGGCCCAAGCCGCTCGATGAGCTGCTGGCCGCCGCCTACGAGATCTACCGGCGCGGCCACCCGTGGGTCGCCGACTACGAGCTGTCGCCGAAGTCCGTCGTCCGCGACATGTACGAGCGGTCAATGACGTTCGGCGAGTACGTGCACTTCTACAGCCTGTCCCGGTCTGAGGGCATCGTGTTGCGCTACCTGGCCGATGCCTACCGGGCGCTTCGGCAGACCGTTCCCGACGAGGCCAAGACCGAGGAGCTCCTTGACCTGATCGAGTGGCTGGGCGAGCTCGTCCGGCAGGTCGACTCCTCGCTCATCGATGAGTGGGAGAAGCTGACCCACCCCGACGACGACCCCGAATCCGCCCTGGCCGCGGTGAAGGCACCGCCGAAGGGCGTGACGGCCAATCCCCGGGCGTTCCGGGTGCTGGTCCGCAATGCGCTGTTCCGCCGGGTCACCCTGGCCGCGCTGCGGCGCTACGCCGAGCTCGGCGAGCTGGACGGCGCCGACGGCTGGCGCGCGCGCGACTGGGAGTCGGCGCTGGAGGAGTACTTCGAGGAGTACGACGAGATCGGCACCGGCCCCGACGCCCGCGGCCCGGCGATGCTGGTGACCGAGGAGGGGCGGCGGGAGTGGAAGGTGCGCCAGATCTTCGACGACCCGGCTGGCGACCACGACTGGGGCATCAGCGCGCTCGTCGACCTGCCCGCCTCCGACGAGGAGGGCACCGCCGTCATCCACGTCACCGCCGTCGGTCCCGCGTAACCCGTCTCCCCGGTCGGGCAATTCAGATTCGGTGCGCAACGCAGCGGTTTTGGGGTGGCAATCCCTCAAGTTTTAGGTTAGCGAGTTGCCGTTCGCGCAAAACCAGCTAAGCTGGAGAAGAGGATAGGGACGGTACCCGCGCTGGAATACCGTAGTGGGCCACACCACCACGGTGCGACCCACTACTAGTGACCTGAGCCGGTGCCTAAACTGTCCAATGGACAGGCAGGTTGCCCAGGCCGTGCGTCAGCAGGTAGTAGAGCAGCAGGACCGCCCAGGCGATCCAGTGCGGCGTCACCCGTAGTGCCGCCGACACCTTGATGCTGAGTTCGACTCGGACCTTGACGCTGAGCCACTTGGGCATCCTCATGGCCGCCTCCTTCGGGAGAGGGTAGGTGGGCCGAGGGACCCGACTGGCTGGGGAGTCGGCGGGTCCCTTCGGTTTTGTTGTTAACGAATTCGAGCCTACTCCGCAAACCCATGTTAATGAAGCGTGAATACGGCCACGGCACGTCACCCGGCAGGCCATAATCATCAACGTCCGGAATTAACAAGGCGTGGCCTACCGAACGACAGATGGCTCTTTTCAAAAGACGGGTTTATGGTTGGTCAATTCAAAGATGGATGGCGATGTCGCCCGTCCCAACCGTTCAAATCATCAGGCTAGGCCTTCGGGGACCACTGGGCAGCTCCAGATGACTCCTGGGGTCCCCCGCGTTGACGACCTCACGGACGCCGCGCCCACTCCAGCGGAGCCGCGTCAATCCCGGTAAATGTGATCTGCGTCACTTCTCCGTGCCTACATCGGCTTGTGCCTATCTTCACAATCAAGCCTCCCCTCGCCACCTGCTATGCGACCAGTACGGCGGAGAAATCGTCCACGGCTCCAGGTTCATCCGGGCGCGGCACCACGCGCCCGGCCACCTCCACCCACGCGTGGAACCGGTAAGGGTCCGGGGCGGACCCAACGCACCAGTCAAGGCGCCAGCGGCGGCTCGCTCCCAGGAGGACAGCCGCCAGGGACTGCTCCAGGCAGGCGGCCCGGCCCGGGTAGAGGCGCGCGGCCCGGTTGACCGCCGTTACCGCGCGAGCCGCCTGCCGCGGGTCTGGGAGCCGGTCACACCACTTGCTTCGGGATGCGCGGACGAGCGCGTACGAGGTACGGAACGAGGATCTCACCAGGACGCTGGCGACGAGCAGGAATATCCAGGCGACGGCCACCGTGAGGAGGCGAGGGCCACGTCCCCAGGCCTGGAGGCGGCTACCAGGATCAGCCATGACCGTGGCGGACCCGGCCGGCGTGATGTTTATCAGGCCCCGGGTGAAGAGGTCCTCCGCGAATTGCCGCGCGTCTGAGCGTATGGCCTCCGGGGGGACATCGGGGTAGCGCGAGGCGACTTCGGTCACCCCTTGGTCAAACCCTGCTCCGGAATCCCAGCTGCGCCACAGATCCCCCGCCGTGGGGTTAAGCGCGAACCATTCGCCGGCAGCAGTGTCCAAGATGACCACGCCGCCGTGGTCTTCCGTACGATGCCGAACGTGGCCGGCCAGTTGAAGGCTCACCATTAGATAGACACACCCACCTTTGCCTCAGTGCGCAGCCATGTTTCGGTTGCGAGCAACATGTTGACCGGCCCGAGCGGGACCGACACGCCAGCCGTCATCCGGTCAAGCACGGCATCCATCGCGCCCGGCTCGACCACGCCCATGTCCGCCAGGCGGGAGTCGCGCAGGAGCCCGCGGAGCGCGGCAGCGGCTTCCCGGGCGCCGCGATAGTCCTCGGCCGAGTAATCGCCCTTGGTTCGACGGCTGAGCACCTCGGCGGGCACCAGGCCCGTCATGGCCGCCCGGAGCAACGGCTTGTAGGACCTCGGATCGGCCCGGGTCTGGGCCGGAACGCTGAGGGCCGCCTTGATGACCTGGGTGTCCAGGAAGGGCGCGTGGACCGCCAGCCCGAGCGGCTCGCCCAGCTGCCGCAGGTACCTGTGGGCGTCGCCCGATCGGCGCAGGTCCGCGAGCGCCGCCAAGTCAGCCGGGCCAGCGTCGTCGGCAATGCCCCGGGCGGTCTCCGGATCGCTGGCCATGTCAGCCAGTTCGCGGCGCATCCGGGAGGTTAGCCAGGTAGCGGGTTCCCCGGTGGGGGGCCACCAGGCTATCTGGCTTGCCCAGTCCGGCTGTCGCCCGGTTGGCCGTTGTAGTTCCTGAGCCAGCAGGCTGAGGGCACGCAAGCGGCTCGTGCCCGCGAGGCGCAGGGCCTTGCCGGCGATGGCCGCCGGTGACGCGTAGCGCATCCGCGCGTAGCCGCCGCAGTGGCGCAGGAAAGTGCGCGCGTCATGCTCTCGCGCGAGCCTCGCGAGGTAGGCAGGTGACGCCAGCAGCACGGCATCGCCGCCTTCGCCGGTCAGGTGGAGCCGCGCTCCGTTGGATGACGCGACCGCCAGTCGAAGCGACGCGGCCCGGGAAGTCAGGGCTTGCGGCGCTGGCTCGCCTGACCTCGCCGACTCTGCATCCCACGACGGGTCGGTAAGTGCCGCGAACGGCAACGTCTGCCGGGAGCCGGTGGCCACGAGCAGGCTGATCCGTGGTTCAAGCTGGGCGAAGCGCGTGGCCTCGGCCAGGTCGGCGGCCGGAGCGTCCGGCTGGTGATAGCAGACCGACGCGACCGGCCGCTGCGCGGCGACTGCCGCGAGGAAGGCTATGGACGTGGAGTCCAGCCCGCCGCTGAAATCGGAACTCACCACGTGGCCCGCGCAGCGGGCGCGGACAGCACTAGCGAGTGCCTCGCGAAGAAGGCCTGCGCCGTCACTCAGCGCCCGTCCCGGGACCGGGAGAGGCTGGTGCGAGGAGTCGATGCTCAGCGAGCGCGGCGATTCCGCCTTCAGAACGCTTCCGCCCTCGAGGCGTTCGACGCCCGAATAGGGCGACCTTCCCCACCACAGCGGCAAGACGGCGGGGCACGCGATATGCGCCGCGGCGGTCACCGGGTCAAGGGCGCGCCGGTGCTGGGCGGCGAGCAAGCCTGGCTCCGAGCCGATCAGGATCTCGTCGTCGTGTCGCGAGTAGTAAATCGGGAACTGCCCCGCGATGTCGGTATAGGCCACTAGGCCATCGGGGGTAAGGAGGATGATGCTGCACGAACCCGGCCAGCCGATTGCCAAGTCCACAACCAGATCGCCCATCAACCCATCGACCACCCGCTCGGCGGCCGCCGCGAACTCGGCCGCCAGCCGTGCCGGGCTGAGAAGGCACTGCCCCACGACCAAGAGCACCGAATCCCGGTGGTGATGCCGACTGCACTCCTGATCGCGCCACTGACCATAGACATCAATAGTCGGAGGCCGGCCGCCCCCATCATATCTAACGAAAAATCCGCCACGCTCGCCCATAGCGTGATTACCAATAATACTGGGAATTAGCATCCTTTTTGCCACTCGACGAGCTTCCAGTGGTCAAGGAGTGAACACTTCCGATGACCAGCAGTCGCGGCGGCTCATAGGGATGGACGGGACGGTTAAGACCACCCCCGCGCGATGCCTGCCAGTGACTGTCCACAGGATGACCAGCGAGTCCTCCTATCAGCGCATCAGGCAACGGCATCAACGCCTTGAACCATCCAAGCCATTTTCCTATTATCTTCACCCAAACCTCCCAGACCTACCCTGCCGGGGCGCCAGCAATCCCCATCGCAAAATCTTATCGGATAGCCACGGAAGGTCAAGGGCCGACAAACTGCATGGAGATTGAGCGTATGGGGATGAGGCTTTTTTTAAAAGAAGCTTGGCGATATGTTTCCGGGATCTCGTTCAGATCGAACGGAGCCATCCTGCGCTTCACACGCCAGCAAGCGCTCAGGCCGCCACGTAGCTGGTCCCTTCAAAGGCGACCATGAGCGCGCCATGGGCTGCGGCGTGCTTCACCTGGCTGGGCTCCAGCTTGAACCCGTCGCCCTTGACGGCAGATCGCATCGCTGACCGTTCAAGCGCTTCCCGACAGGGGGCAAGCGTGAAATTGACCGCGTCTTCCCGGCCGAAGGCGCCGCCGAGCACCACCACGTTCGGATTGAGCATGTTGCAGAGGTTGCCAATCGCGGAACCCAGCGTACGCGCTGCCTCCTCCAGCACGCGCCGGCAGGCGACATTTCCCTGAACGGCCTTCTGCACGAGGTCGGCCAGTTCGTCGTAGGTGCTCAGCTTCTGCCCGGCAAGGACCGTCTTCGCCTGCTCCACGAGGGCGTCTGCTCCGATGATGGTCTCCAGGCATCCCCGCCCGCCACACGAGCAGAACTTTCCGCCCTGCTCCACGACCAGGTGGCCTATCTCACCCGCCACCCCTATCGCCCCTCGGAACTTCTTGCCACCGATGACGATGCCCGCGCCGATGCCGGTTGATGCCTTGATGCCAATCAGGATCTCAGCGTCGGGGAAAGCGTAGACGCTCTCCGCGAAGGCCGCGAGGTTAGCGTCGTTGTCGAGCACGACCGACGGGGCTACGATCCGGACCTTGCCCCCGGTGCGCAGTTCATCAAAGAGCATCGCCGCCGGGTCTTCGCCAGCGTTCCAGGGGGGCAGGGCGGGCGGCATCAACTTACCGTTGTGCGGGTTCACCACCCTGGGAACGGCAAGCCCGATCGCCGCGATCTCCTCTTCACCGAGCTCGCCTACCGCATCCCTGATCGCCTCGGTGACGCCGGGGAGCCATCGTGATGAGCCGAGTGCCGCGCCGACCTTGCGCAGCTCGATCTTCGCGTCCTCGTAGCCGTGCTCGGCGCGTCGGGCAACCACCGCGGCGTGCCGGAACCCAAGCTCGACACCCACGGCGGCACCTGTCGTCTGCGCTATCTCCACATGCGACTCGTTGCGAACCTGGGTGACCTTCACCCAGCGCTTTTCCGCAAATTCCCTGACGATTGTCGAAACAGTCGCGGCCGACAGCCCGGTGCGACGGCTCAGGTAAGTCTGGCTCCCGGACTTCGCCATGATGGTTCGGATGAGCAGGGAGCGACTGTCATCCTTGGCCTGCTTACGCTCGGCGAGAAGTTCACGCAGGTGAACGGCCACAATCCCCCCAACAGATGTCCCCTTGACGTTCGATTCTACGCTTCACCCCGCCTTCTGCCGGCAGAGATGCTTCGATTCGAACGATCCAATTCTCCATCCTTTAGGGGGCTGAGCACTCCATCGCGATGCAAATTGTTATCAATTCGCAATCAAGCATGGTGGCGGGTCGCTTGCCGAAGTGAAGATCAACGATGTACCGGCCAAGACTGGGCAGCGGCACCATCGCCGTCACTGTTGCGAATGGTACTAACGGAAACGATCATGCTAGGCATACCCGGCCATGACCGCGATAGCCGCGCCCTCGAGGCACGTGTTGCCGGAGAAGTCCTTTGTGAAGAGGATTCGCGCTGCCGCCGCGAGATCGCGGCCCAGGATCTCTCCGACCAGGGCCCCATAGCCGGGAACCTCGAAGATGCCGCCGTGCCCGATGACCACGGGTTGGCCGCCCTTTTGGAACAGCCCGAAGGCCGCCCCCATGCCCCTGATCGCATGTGCCGTTATCCGCGCCGAGTTGAGGTACACACTGCGGGCTAGCTCATCACCGTCAAGGAATCGCAGCGAGATCTGCCGCCCGGTCAGCCTCTTGCCGGTCAGCTGGTGCCAGATATCCTCTACGCCAGCCTTGCTCGCCGCCACCGCCTCGATGCAGACGTAGGTAGCCCCATCCAGGCCACACTGCTTGCGCTGCGCGAACCCGTCGAAGTCGTTGAACTGGGCGGCTACTTCGATGTGCCCTGGCTCGGCCGCGTATATCGTCGCGTCAGTCAAGACGGCGCCGCCTAGGCCACTTCCATTGATGAGGTAAATCACGCCACTGCTGTCCGGGTAGCGTCGCGCGGCTTCGAGCGTTGCCGCCATGATGCCCGCCTCGGCATCGTTGGCCAGCTCAAGTTTCCAGAACAGGTTCGCGAAATCGCCACCATAGCCAGCCTGGAGCTCTTTGGCGAAGAAGGGCATATTTGGAGCCGCGTTCAGACGGGTCCCGCTGATAGGCCCGGCGAACGATATGCCGACGGGGATCCCCCGGCGCTGAGCCGGGTCGGCTACTTCGCGAAGGGCAGCCAAATACCCTACTCCGTTGTCCCCCTGCACCGTCAGGACATGGTTCGACACCTCCACGCGGCCATGAAGAACGCTGAAGTCCGCTGCGGTGATCTTGTCCCCGCCAATATCGACTGCCAGCACGGTCATGCCCTCGCATAGGTGGATCCTGCGCAGGACTTCTTGTACGTCAAAAGGGCGGACAGGTCGTGCCCGCAGAGTCTCCTTGGTGAACCGCCGGAGCTGCTCAGGCACGAAGCATGACATGCCCGTGCGTTCACGAGAAGAGTTTCCGAGGGATTCGAACGCTTGAACCACCTGAGTGACCTGCATGACCCTGCCCCTTGCAACCATGCTGCCCAGCATGTACCCGTCTGGAGACAGAGTGACATGTAAACGCGCCGGTCGCCATATGCATTAGGGAAAGAACTACCTATCCGCAGGACGGTCGCATGCTACTTCGATGGAAAACTACCTCGTACGGGCCCCTGCTATTCGCGATACGGCCCGTTAGCGATGCCCGGTGAGCGCAAGGCGATCGCGCAGACCGCCGCACAGTGGAACTCATAACACGTTGTCGGTCCCTGGGCCCGTGCCGTATCGTCGCCGGGTGACGGATTCACCGGCGATCGTGGCCAGGCTGCGGGCCGCTGGGTGCGTGTTCGCGGAGGATGAGGCCGCGCTGCTCACCGCCGCGGCCGGGTCGCCGGGGGAGCTGGAGGCCATGGTGGCCGCGCGGGTGCGCGGGCTGCCGCTGGAGCAGGTCATCGGCTGGGCCGAGTTCCGGGGCCTGCGGATCCTCGTCGACCCGGGGGTGTTCGTGCCGCGCCGCCGCAGCGAGTTCCTCGTCCAGACGGCGATCTCACTGGCCCGGCCCGGCATTTCGCCATCAGGCCAGCCGGTGATCGTGGACTTGTGCTGCGGGACCGGGGCGCTCGGGCTGGCCACGGCGGTGGCGCTGCCGTCCGCCGAACTGCACGCCGCCGACCTCGACCCGGCGGCGGTGGCGTGCGCGCGGCGGAACGTGGAGCCGGCCGGGGGGCACGTCTACCAGGGGGGCCTGTTCGCGCCGCTGCCTGCCCGCCTGCGGGGACGGGTCGATGTGCTGATCTGCAATGCCCCGTACGTGCCGACCGGGGAGATCGCGTTCATGCCAGTCGAGGCCCGCGACCACGAGGCGCCGATGGCGCTGGACGGCGGCGGCGATGGGCTGGCGGTGCTGCGGCGGGCGGCGGCGCAGGCACCGGGCTGGCTCACGCCCGGCGGGACGCTGCTGGTGGAAACGAGCCAGCGGCAGGCCGGCCCGATGGCGGAGGCCATGACCGCGGCCGGGCTTTCCGCGCGGGCGCACCATGATGATGAGATGGGCGCTACGGTCGTCACCGGGACCGCGCCCGCGGCGAGGGCGCCCAACTCCTGGAGGCGAGCATGACGCCGAAGATCAGCGTGGAGCAGCGGCGGGCGCGGCTGATCGCCCGCCATCACCTGGGGCAGCCCGCCGAGTCGGCGACCAGCGCCGTCAGCGCGATGATCGTGCTGCACGCCACCGACCCGGTGACGGTGTACCTGTCCGCGTGGGCGCGGACCCGGATGGCCAGCGCCGATGAGCTGGATGAGGCGATCTACGCCCGGCGCGAGGTCATCCGGATGCTGGGCATGCGGCGCACGATGTTCCTGGTCCCGGCGCCGCTCGTCCCCGTGGTCCAGCGCGCCTGCACCGATGACGTGGCCCGGCGGATGCGCCAGGGGCTGGAGCGGGACCTGGAAAAGGGCGGGGTGGGCGACGGTGACGCCGCCGCCTGGCTGCGGGACGTCGGCGAGGGCGTGCTGCGGGCGCTGACGGCGCGGGGCAGCGGGTTCGCGGCGGACTTGTCGGCGCAGGAGCCGCGGCTGCGGACCGCGCTGGAGTACGCGCCCGGCAAGTCCTACGGCGGCACGGCGAACATCACCAGCCGGGTGCTGATGCTGCTGTCCGCCGAGGGGCTCATCGTGCGCGGCGACCGGCGCGGCGGCTGGTCGTCGGGCCAGTTCAAGTGGTTCCCGGCACAGTCGTGGATGCCCGAGCCCCGGGACTTCGCGGGCAGCGTCGGCGCCGCCGCCGCGGGCGGTGACCCGGCGGGCCTGCTCGGATCGACGCTGACCGCCGCGGCGGCGCGGGCCGAGCTGGCCCGCCGGTGGCTGCTGGCGTTCGGGCCCGCGCCCGCCTCCGACCTGCAGTGGTGGGCGGGGTGGACGGCCGGGCAGGCCAAGGCGGCCCTCGCCGCGCTTCCGGTCACCGAGGTGGACCTGGACGGGCGGCCGGGCGTGGCGCTGGCCACCGATGCCGAGCCGGTGCCGGCCTGCGCGCCGGGCGCGGTGCTGCTGCCCGCGCTGGACCCGACGCCGATGGGGTGGCAGTCGCGCGAGTGGTTCCTGGGCGAGCACGGCCCGGCGCTGTTCGACCGGACCGGGAACATCGGCCCGAGCATCTGGTGGGATGGCCGGATCGTCGGCGGCTGGGCGCAGCGGGCCACCGGCGAGGTCGTGTTCCGGCTGCTGGAAGACGTCGGCGCGGACGCCGCTACCGCCGTCGAAGCCGAGGCCGAGCGACTGCGGGCCTGGCTCGGCGACGCTCGGGTAACCCCTCGTTTCCGCACTCCCCTGGAGCGCGAGCTCGTCGCGTAGCGGTCAGCCGTAGAGGTCGTCGATCTCCTGGGCGTAGCGCTCGACGATCACGCGTCGGCGCTTCTTCAGGGTGGGGGTGAGCTCGCCGGTCGCCGAGGTCCACTCATCGGGCAAGACCTTGTACCGCCGTACCTGCTCCACCCGGGCCAGGTGCGAGTTGGCCTCCGTCACCGCCTGGTCGATCTCGGCGAGCAGCCGGGGGTCGGTGGCCAGCTCGCCGGGGCCGGCCGCCTCGATCCCGTTCTCGGCCGCCCAGGCGTTCAGCGACTCGGTGTCGAGGACCAGCAGCGCGGTCACGTAGTTCCGGCGGTCGCCGATGGCGCAGGCCTGGCCGATCAGCGGGTGCCGCTGGAGCTGGTATTCCACCAGCGCCGGGGAGATGTTCTTCCCGCCGGAGGTGATGATCAGCTCCTTCTTGCGGTCGGTGATCTTCAGGTACCCGTCGGCGTCGAGTTCCCCGATGTCGCCGGTGTGCATCCAGCCGTCGGGGTCCAGGGCCTCGGCGGTCCGCTCCGGGTCCTTGTAGTAGCCGCTCATCACCAGCGGGCCGCGGATCAAGATCTCGCCGTCGTCGGCGATCCGCGCCTCCATGCCCGGCAGCAGCGTGCCGACGGTCCCGACCCGGGCGCGATCGGGCGCGGCGAGGGTCGCCGCGTTGGACAGCTCGGTCATGCCCCAGCCCTCAGTGAGCGGCACGCCCAGCGCCCGGAAGAACTCGATGATCGCCGGGTCGATCGGCGCGGAGCCGGTGGAGGCGATGCGGCAGGCGTCCAGCCCCGGCCGGGCGAGGATCGCCTGCTTGACCTCGGCCGGCAGCCCCGCGATGGCCGCGGGCTCGACCGGCAGCCCGAAGGCGGACATGCCCGTCCGCAACGCGGAGTGCAGTTTCTCCCACACCCGGGGGATGCCGAACATCAGCGTCGGCTTGGCCTGCGCCGCCACCTCGATGACCTTCAGGTGGTCGGGGCAGTACCACAGCGTGGTCGGGATGGTCATCGGCCCCCAGTGGTCCACGCTGCGCCCGGTGACGTGCGCCATCGGCAGGTACGTGACGATCCGCAGGTCGCCCTCGAGGTCGCTGCGCAGCTCCGCCGGGAGGATCTGGTCCACCGCGACCTGATAGGCGCGCACGCTGCGCTGGGTGAGCATGACGCCCTTGGGCGGCCCGGTGGTGCCCGAGGTGTAGATCAGCGTGACCAGGTCGTCCAGGGTGACCTGCTGCCAGGTGGCGTCGAACAGGCCCGGGTCGCGCTCATCGGCGGCGCGGCCGAGCGCGAGCACGCTTTCCCAGCCGCGGGTCCCGTCCTGCTCGCCGTCGATGAGGACGATCTCGCGCAGGGCGGGCAACTGGTCGCGGACGCTGAGCAGCTTGGCCAGGTACTCGCGGTCCTCGACGATGGCGACGCTCGCCCCGCAGTGCCCGGTGATGTAGGCCGCCTGCTCGGGGGCCAGGGTGTTGTACAGGAACACCGGGACGCCGCGGGCGTGCATGACCGCGTAGTCGGCGATGGTCGCCTCGGAGCGGTTCCGGGACCAGATCACGGCGAACTCGCCGGGCTGCAACCCGATGGCGCGCAGGCCGAGCGTGGCGTGCCTGACCTTCTCGCGGACCTGCCGGTAGCTCAGCGATTGCCAGCTGCCGCTGGCATCCTGCCAGCGGTGCGCTTGGCTATCCCCGTGCGCCCCCGTCGTTTCCGCGTAGGCGGACATCAGGGTCGTGCCGGCGATCTCCGCGAGGATCTCCGCGCGCTTGGCGGCCACATCAGCAGGCGGCTGGCGCGACTCCGTCGTGGTCATGCCGACATTCTTATCGTGGCTGGCTCGGGATTACCAGATGGTAACCGCAGATCGCCGTAGGCCCGCGAAAGCGCGGCAGCGCGGGTGGCCTCCCCGGTTGGCTCCCGCGCCGCCGCTGCCCCCGGCTGGCGACTGTCCCTCGAAGGGGGCAGGGCCAGCCTCCCCACTCACGGGTTAAGAGGAGGCGGTCCCCCGCTGGATACGTTGAAATCCATGGAACCTGGACGGCCGCGCGCAGGTGCCTCAGCCCGCCCCGAAGCAGACGAACGGGGAGAGGGGATCGGCGGCGGAGGCGTCGGCCAGGGCCTCCGCCGGGCGCAGGCCCTTGCGGAGCGCGCGGTGGTAGGCGGTCATGATGGCGGGGGCGATGTCATCGGCGACCCGGGTGACGCTGGAGATGACGGTGGGGGTGCCGGCGTGCAGGAGTGCGGCGGTGAAGCCGAGGATCTCATCGCCCGGCCGGACGACGGCCCGGCCCACGTCGCAGGCCGACAGGACCACCTGGCGCGGCGCCGTGCGCAGCGTCTGGATGTCGTAGGCCATCAGCGGCCCGTCGGCGAGGTCGAGGCTGGAGAACAAGACGTTGTCGCGGTCGTGATGGCCATGCACGGCCAGGTGCGCCAGGTCCGTGCCGTCCAGGGCGCTCAAGGTCGCGTCCACGGTCGCGTCGTCGCCGGTGAGCGGGCTGGCGCCCGGGTACACCTGCGCGAGCTCGGCGACCTCGGGCACCGCGTAGGCCAGGCCCGGGCCGGCCACCAGCGCGGGGGCGGCCGTAAGGGCCGGGTGCGCGGCGGTTGCGGTGAGCCGCCGCCAGGTCTCGAGCCAGTGCGTGGCCGACGGGCTGACCGTGACGGGGCGGGCGTGCAGGCTGGGGAGCATGGACCACGGAACGCCGGCCAGCGGGCCGGTCGGGATGAGGACCAGGCCCTGGTCCCCGAGCAACGGGTGCAGCGGCGTGATGATCTCCGCTTCCAAGATGGCGGTCTGGTTCTTGATCGAGTCGCGGATGACCGCCTCCAGCCGGGCCGGGAGGCTCCGGCCGGCCAGCGCGTCGAGGTCGGCGGTGAGCTTGCGGGTGGCCTCGGTCGCCCTGGCGAAGTCGCCCAGCGTGATCAGCTTGACCTGCTGGCCGCTGATGGTGACCGCGAGCATGTCGTCGTCTCGCGTCAACAGCGCGGCCAGGACCTGCCCGCTGGCGGTCAGCGCCTCCCCCACCCGCCCCGGGGTGGCCACGTCGATGGCGGTGCCCGCGCCGCTGGAGCGCCACCGGCGCTGCCGGACCCGGCGCTGCAGTTCGGCGCGGCGCGCGGTTGCCCTGGCGTCGGGCGCCCCGTTAAGCTCGGCGGTCCTGATGATGATGGCGAGCTGCCGCAGCTCGGCGAGCAGCGTGGCCTCTTCC
>Ga0157369_10006326_pt1 | contig 13746 bp, 8 predicted proteins | sample C25metaG_FD_113461 | JGI IMG/M metagenome (GOLD analysis project Ga0157369, IMG submission 113461) | Corn rhizosphere microbial communities from Kellogg Biological Station, Michigan, USA - C2-5 metaG | ecosystem: Host-associated > Plants > Roots > Rhizosphere > Soil | place: USA: Michigan...
GAGTGGTGCCGCTTGCGTGACTCGAACACGCGACCCCATCATTACGAATGATGTGCTCTACCAGCTGAGCTAAAGCGGCTTGGTTCTCGTTGGAGAAAGCGCGCGCCCACTAACAGCGTGGCGGGGCGCGGGCAAGCGCCGCCTCGACGGCCGGCACAACAAACATGCTTAACGCTTTGGTAACCGCGGTCGGCCATTTTCCACCCAATCTGCCAGGGGAGTGGGCGCCGCGCATATGGACAGTTACCGCGAATATCCAAGCGACTTTGACGGGGCGGCGTCGGACGACACAGCCGTCCCGAACGACGTCGCAGCCGCGATCGGCACGGACGAGCGGCGCATGCACGTGCGCGCCTACAATTATTGGGTCTCCCTGCTCGAGGGCCGGGATTTTCCATCGATCGAGGATCTGGAGCCTGCCGACGTTACTGACTTTGCGGCGAACAGCGTCCTTCTCGATTTCACCTGCGGCCGCGATAATCCGGCGATCCCGTACATCGGCGGCGCAATTCGCGACGAGTGCGGCCTGAGCGATGACACACGCACCATTTCAGACGTGCCGAGCCGCTCATTGCTGTCGCGCCTCACCGACCATTATCTGCAGATCATCGCCAATCGTTCCCCGATCGGCTTCGAGGCCGAATATGCCAATCAGCGCGAAGAGACGATTTGCTATCGCGGAATCCTGATGCCGTTCTCCTCGGACGGGGAGACGATCGATTTCATCTACGGTGTCATCAACTGGAAATGCGTGGAGGCCGATGCCACTGAGCACGCGATCGAACCAGTCGCCGAGGGCCTTGCCGCGTCGTACGTCAACGAGCCCGAGCCGGAGCCAGAGGCCGATGAGCCGTTCGAACTAACGGAAGCTCTTTCCGATGACTTCGCTGTCCCGACGGGCATCGAAGGTGCGATCGATGACAGTGCAGCCGACGTTCCGGCGCCCCATTTCTCATGGGAGGACGGGCCGCTCGCCGATGTCGAGGGGGGCGACCTTCCCGAAGTTGCAATCGGAGAGGACGCCGCCCTTGCCGACCGCTTGTGGGCGGCGCGCGAGACCGCCGATGCAGTCAAAGCCGGCGAAGGACGGACCCGCACCGCGCTCTATCGCGCGCTCTCGCTCGCTTACGATTTTGCCCTCGCAGCTCGGCAGAGCCCCGAAGACTATGCCGAGCTGCTTGAGGAATCCGGTGTGAAGGCCCAGGCGCGCGCCCCGATGACGGCGGTGGTCAAGCTCGTCTTTGGCATCGATTACGACAAGGCACGGCTTACCGAGTTCGCCGCAGCGCTCTCCTATGCGCTCCGCCAGGACGTCGGCACGGGCGACTTCCAGGACCTGATCGAAAAACAACCCGGTGGTCTGAAGGCGCTCGTCGCCGCTGAGCGCCAGGCACGCCGGCCCGAGCCGAAGGCCGACAACAAGGGCGACGTCGCGCGCGCCAGGCTGCGTTCCGCGCCTTCGATCTCGCTCGACGATGTGCCGCCCGACGAAGAATTCGCCGTCGTTGTGACGCGTCGCGGGGCCGACGGGCGACACGAAGCCGTTGCGATCGTCGACGACGAAGCCCTCGTCGAACGCGCCATTCGCCGCGCCGCCTAAACGCTGAATACAATGAAGGCTGACCAGCCGCGGGGTTGTTCCCCTGCGGAGCGCAGGTCTATAGGCCCGCCGTTCTCGTGACAGTTCCCGGAGCAGAAATCTCAATGACGGCCCATTCGCGCCTTGACCCGCCGCTGGTCGAGTCGATTCGCAAGGCGCTGACTGCAAACGCCCTTCCAGGAGAAACCCAGGGCCTCGACCGCGAGTCGGAAGGCGAGGCCGCGGAATTCATCGCGGATGTCGCCGCGAAGCGCCGGCGAGGGGAACTGGCTCTCAAGATCGAATCGACCGGAGGCGAAGCCGGGCGTCGGCGAATGCGGATCGCCATCATCAACGATGATATGCCGTTCCTGGTCGATTCCGTCGCCAATGCGGTCGCTCAGCGCCAGCTGACGATCCATCGCCTGCTCCACCCGGTCGTCTGCGTCGATCGTAACGACAATGGCGAACTGATCCGGGTAGAGGCCCTCTGCGGCGACAAGCACCGGCGCGAGTCCATGATGTACCTCGAGCTTGATCGCGCCGACGCGCGCGGCCGGCAAGAGCTCGCCGCCGACCTTCGCCGGGTGCTCGACGACGTGCGGCTCGCTGTCCGGGATTGGGAAAAGCTGCAGGCGCAAATGCGCAAGGACACGGCGGCCGCCGAGCCCGAAGGCGCCGCGCTCCTCGACTGGTTTGCCGACGGCGCGATGACGCTCCTCGGCTATCACGTCGAAAAGCCCTACGAGCAGCCCACCGAGGCCCTCGGCATCTTCAGTATTCCGGGCGCGCCGACCGACGAGGGCGGCTGCCTCGACGCAATGCGCTATCTGGAGAAAGGCGGCGAAGTTCCGCTGATGGCCAAAGCGGAACGCAAGTCCACCGTTCACCGGCGAGTGCCGCTGGACCTCGTGGTCGTTCCGATCCGCGAGAATGGGAAGGTTACGGCAATCGGCGTGCATGCCGGCCTGTGGACCAGCGAGGCTCTACGCGTTCAGCCGGGAAAAGTGCCGGTGCTTCGCGAGCGGCTGAAACAGCTCGACAAGGACTTCGGCTTCGATCCCAAGGGCCATTCGGGCAAAGCGCTCCGCCACGCGGTCGCATCGCTCCCGCGGGACCTCGTCATCGCCATCGACTATGAGGAGTTGCGCGACCTGGTGATGATGGCGATGTCGTTGGCCGATCGGCCTCGGCCCGCGCTTATCCAGGTCCGGAGCATCCTCAAGGGACAGCTCTTCACCTTCGTCTGGCTGCCGCGCGAGGAGCTTAGCACGGCACGCCGGCTTGCGATCGCGATGCTCTTGGAGAATGAGGTCGGCCGCGAGATCACGAGCTGGTCGGTTGAGCTTGGCGACGCCGATCTCGCCCTCATTCGTTACACGCAATATATCGACGAGGACGCGCCGCCGCCCGACGCCGAGGCACTCGACGCGGCCGTGGTCGAAATGGTCCGCGGCTGGGCGCCAGCGGTCGAAGCCGAGCTCATCGCGGTAGCGGGGGCCGCTCGGGCGACCCGCCTCGCATTGACCTACATGGACGCATTCCCGGACAGCTATCGCTCCCGGGCAGCCCCCGAGGAAGGTGCCGCGGACATTCTCCGCCTGTGCGAACTGTCGGGCGATAACGACCGCGACGTCCGCATTTCCCGCGTGGCGACCGACCAACCGCGGCAGCTGCGACTCAAGGCCTACCGTGAAAACGGCCTCATTCCTCTCTCCGAAGCGGTGCCCGTGCTCGAGAATTTCGGCTTTCGAGTATTGGAAGAACTGCCGACCGAGCTAGCCGGCGGGATCGGCTACATCCACGACTTCCACGTCGAGGTCGGACCCGAAGCGGACGTCGATTCGATCCTCGCCCGAGCAGCCGAAATCGAACGAGCGATCGCGAACGTGCTTTGTGGCGCTGCTGAAGATGACGAGTTTAACCAGCTCGTCCTTTATGCCGGCCTCAATACCCAGGCGGTGGTCTGGCTGCGAGCTTGGTTCCGCTATCTCCGGCAGACGGGAAGCAGCTTCGGCCTGGTAACGGTCGTTGATGCCCTGAGGCGTGCGCCGAATGCGACGCGTGCGCTGATCGGCCTGTTCGTCGCGGCGCATGATCCCGCGGCCCAGAAACGGGACGAGCAGACAGGCGACTATCGCGAACAGCTCGATCGTTCGCTCGCCAAGGTCCGCTCGATCGACGACGATCGCATTTTGCGGCGTCTTCGCTCGCTCGTCCTTGCGATCCTCCGAACCAACGCTTTCGCACCCGCCGCGGAGGAGGCGCTGGCCTTCAAGATCAATTCTGCTGAGGTGCCCGGCCTCCCCGCACCCGTGCCGTGGCGCGAGATCTGGATTTACAGCCCTCGGGTCGAGGGAATCCATCTCCGCGGCGGGCCGGTGGCTCGCGGCGGAATTCGCTGGTCGGACCGGCGCGACGACTTCCGCACCGAAATCCTTGGCCTGATGAAGGCCCAGCTGGTCAAGAATGCGGTCATCGTTCCGACCGGCGCCAAGGGCGGCTTCTATCCCAAGCAGCTTCCGCCGATGTCCAACCGGGAGGCGTGGTTGGGCGAGGGAACCGAAAGCTATCGGATCTTCATCCGCTCATTGCTCTCGATCACCGACAACCTCGTTAACAACAAGGTCGTCCATCCGGAATCGGTCGCGATCCATGACGGCGACGACCCCTATTTCGTCGTCGCCGCCGACAAGGGAACGGCGACATTCTCCGACATCGCCAATGCAATCGCGCTCGAGCGCAATTTCTGGCTCGGCGACGCCTTCGCGAGCGGCGGTTCCCACGGCTATGACCACAAGGCGATGGGGATCACCGCGAAGGGCGCCTGGATCTCGGTCCAGCGCCACTTCCTCGAAATGGGAGTCGACGTTCAGTCCGACGAAGTGTCGGTCGCAGGCTGCGGCGACATGTCGGGCGACGTGTTCGGCAACGGCATGCTGCTGTCGAAATCTCTGAAGCTGATCGCGGCATTCGACCACCGCCATATCTTTATCGATCCGAACCCCGATCCAGCGAAAAGCTGGGCGGAGCGCAAGCGGCTGTTCGACCTCCCGCGCTCCAGCTGGGACGATTACGACAGGAGCCTGATCTCGAAGGGTGGGGGCGTCTTCCCGCGAACCGAAAAGTCCATTCCGCTCAGCGCTGAGGCCCGGGAGGCACTTGGAACCAGCGCGAAGGAGCTGGAGCCAACCGCACTCATCAATGCGATTCTGAAGTCACCGGTGGATCTGCTCTGGTTCGGTGGAATCGGCACCTACATCAAGTCATCGAAGCAGAGCCAGTCGGACGTCGGCGATCCTTCGAACGACGTGCTCCGCGTCGACGCGAGCAAGCTTCGAACGAAGGTGATCGGCGAGGGCGCCAACCTCGCCGTCACGCAAGCGGGCCGGATTGAATTCGCCGAGCACGGCGGCCGAATCAACACCGACTTCATCGACAACAGTGCCGGCGTCGACTGTTCCGATAATGAGGTGAACATCAAGATCCCGCTCAACCGTGAGATGCGTGACGGAACGCTGTCGTTCGAAAAGCGCAACAGCCTGCTGGCGAAGATGACGGACGACGTGGCGGACATCGTTTTGGAGGACAATCGCCTTCAATCGCTTGCGCTGTCGATCGCCGAAGCCGGCGGTGCGACCGCCCTTCCGGCGCATGTCCGGACGATCGAGCTGCTCGAAGCTTCGGGCCGCCTCGATCGCCAGGTCGAAGGGCTTGCTTCGAGCGAAGAGCTGATGCGGCGCGGGCAGGAGAACCGTGGACTGACCCGGCCCGAGCTTGCGGTCGTCCTGTCGATCTCGAAGATCGTGCTCCAGGCTGCAGCCGAGGAACTACGACTTTCCGAAGATCCGGTCGTCGAGCCACAACTGTTCGACGCTTTCCCCAAGCCGATGCGCAAGACTCATGCGGACTCGATCCGCGCGCATCGACTACGCAACGAGATCATTGCCACCAAGGTCGCCAATCGCCTCGTGAACCGGCTCGGTCCGGGCATGGCCTTCGACCTGATGGAGGAGGAGGGTGCGTCGCTTCAGCAGGTCGTTGCGGCCTTCCTGGTTGCCGAGCGGCTTCTCGACCTCGACAAATTGTGGATCGAGATCGAGGAAGCGACGCTTCCCGAGACGGTGCGAATCGAGCTGTTCTCGATCGCCGCTGCGAGCATCAGCGCACATCTTTCCGATATCCTTCGAGCCGCGGGCGGCGAGATGCGAATTTCAACCTTGTGCAAGGCACTGGAGCCCGGCGTCCGGAAGGTTTCTGCCGCCGCAACCAAGCTCATTCGTTCCGAAGTGCGCAACGAAGCGGCAGCGCGCCGCGATCGACTCCTCGCCCTCGGGGCGAGCGAGGACATCGTTCGTGGACTGGTCCGCCTTTACGAGCTGGACGGCGTGTTCGGAATTGCCGCTCTCGCGGCCAGGCAGAAGATCGACGAACTCTCGGTGACTCGCGCTTACACCCGCCTCGGTGAGGCCCTGGGGCTCGATTGGGCGCAGCAGCAGGTCGCTCGGTTCGTTCCTTCCGACCAGTGGGAGCGCCTGCTCACGGCGGGCCTGGCGCGCGATTTCGAGCAATTGAGGATCGAGTTCCTGTCGCGTTGCCGCGGGAGCGATCTCGACGAGTGCGTCGACGGCTGGATCGCCCATCAGGGACCGCGCATCGATCAATTCCGCGAACTCGTGGCGCGTGCCCGAAGCGAAGGCCATGTGAGCGCTCCGATGCTTGCTCAGATCGCCGGCCAGGCGCGGATCTTGCTCGGCCGCTAATGCGCATCGCCGTCCTGGTTCCGGCCCCGGATTATCCGGAGCCCTGGGCTTGGGCCTATGACGCGGAAGCCGGGGCTCTCGCCGAAGCAGGCGCATCAGTCGAGGCGATCGCGTGGACGGACGCTGGCGAGCTGACCGGCTACGACCTAGTCCTGCCGCTGGTCGCATGGGGTTATCATCTCGATTATAGGCGGTGGCTCGATTTTTTAGACCGCGCCGAGCGCGCCCGCCTGCCGCTGATCAATCCGCCTACGCTTCTCCGCTGGAACAGCGACAAATCCTATCTCGCTGAGCTTGGTGAAGCGGGCGTTCCCACCGTTCCCACACTCGCGGTCGAGTCATGCTGCGATGGCGATCTCGAGGAAGCGCGCCGCCGCTTCGGTCGTGACCGATTGGTGATAAAGCCGCCGGTTTCCGCGAGCGCCATGGGCGCGCACCTCCTCGGGCCGAGCGACGACATTCCATTGGAGAGCCTCGGTAGGCCAATGATCGTCCAGCCGCTCATCGAGGAGATTGCGCGGACCGGCGAATTCTCGCTGATGCTGTTCGATGGTGAGTACAGCCATGCCGTCGTCAAGCGTCCGCGCTCCGGCGATTTCAGGGTGCAGGAATATCACGGAGGCGAGACGCTCCACTGCGATGCTCCGCCTTCCGGCGCAATCGAGCTGGCGCAAAGGGCGCTCGCTGCTGCGCCCGCCAAGGCGACCTACGCCCGCGTCGACATTGTTCCGGACGACGAGGGTATGCTGAGAATCATGGAGCTGGAGCTCATCGAGCCGTCGCTCTTCATTGATCACGCTTCCGACGGTGGCGCTGCTTTCACTCGGGCGATCCTGAGCGCCGCTCGAACAGCCACTGCCTGATCGCCGAAGTGAGGTTCGGGGGCTGGTCCGAATCGAGCCTAGCTGCGTCGATTTCAGCAACGACCGCATTCACCGGGAAGCCGCGCTCCCTGGCAGCGGCCTCCAGCGCATTCCAGAACATCGGCTCGAGACTGATCGACGTCTGATGCCCGGCAATCAGGACCGAGCGCTTCTTTGGCGGAGCGTAATCGACTTCCGCCATCAGTACATGTGCTGGCCGCCGTTGATCGACAGCGTCGAGCCGGTGACAAAGCCCGCATTCTCGTCGCACAGGAACGCCACTCCCCGAGCGATCTCTTCGGCTTTGCCGAGCCGGCCGACCGGGATGCGGGCCACGATCTTGCCCAGCACTTCCTCCGGCACGGCAGCGACCATGTCGGTGTCGATATAGCCGGGAGCGATGGCGTTGACGGTCACGTTGAAGCGCGCGCCTTCTTGCGCCAGCGCCTTGGTGAAGCCGTGGATTCCCGATTTGGCTGCAGCGTAGTTGACTTGTCCGTACTGCCCTGCCTGGCCGTTGATCGAACCGATGTTGACGATGCGGCCGTAGCCGCGGCCGGTCATTCCATCGAACACCGCCTTGGCCATGTTGAAGCATCCGCCAAGGTTGGTATCGATCACGTCCTGCCATTTCTGGTGGTCCATGCGCTTCATTGTCGTGTCTCGAGTGATGCCGGCATTGTTTACCAGCACATCGACCGGGCCAAGATCAGCCTCGACCTGGCGGACGCCTTCCTGGCACGCGTCGAAATCAGAGACGTCCCATTTGAACGCCTTGATTCCGGTTCGCTCGGTGAAGGCGCGCGCGCGCTCGTCATTGCCGGCGTAATTCGCGGCGACGTTCATTCCCATTTCCTTCAACGCGACGCTTATTGCTTCGCCAATGCCCCGCGTTCCGCCGGTGACGATCGCGACCCGTGCCATGATAAGCTCCCTGCGAATTTTGAAGCGCGGCCCTATTCGCCGCCGAGCCAGCCTGCAAGTTCGCGCTCGATCAACCGCTCCAGCATGGCGATGCTTTCGGGTGAATCGTTGAGGCAGTCGAGGAGCGCGAACTCTTCCCCGCCGGCTTGTTTGAAGTTGTGGCGACCGCGAATCCCAAGCTCTTCGAGTGTCTCGAGGCAATCGGCGGAGAAGCCCGGCGTGGCCACGGCTATGCGTTTGACGCCCTTCGCTGGATAGGTTGAAAGCATCGCATCGGTTGCGGGCTCCAGCCACCGCGCGCGCCCAAAGCGGGACTGGAACGAGACATCGACTTCCCGGCCAAGCGCTTGGGTGACCAGTCGAGCCGTCTCCAAGCATTGCTGATGGTATGGGTCGCCCAGATCAGCTGTGCGCTGCGGCATCCCGTGGAAGCTGAGAAGGAGCCGCTCAGGACGGAAATCCAGCGTTGCCAGCTGCCGAGTCAGGTTCGTGCAGAGGGCGTCGATGTAGAGCGGATCCTCATAATAAGGCGGGAGCGTTCGGATGGCGGGCTGGGCACGCATGCCGGCAAGCACGGCGAAAACCGCGTCATTGGCGGTCGCGGTCGTTGCGGCTGAATATTGGGGATAGAGCGGCGCGGCGAGCACCCGCGTGCAGCCTTCCCGAGTCATGTTGTGGAGCGCAGCGGCAATGCCGGGATTCCCGTAGCGCATCGCATAATGAACGCTGGCAATCGAAAAGCTTTTCCGCAGCGCCTCCGCTTGACGCTGTGCGATCACTCTCAGCGGCGAACCTTCGTTGGTCCAGATCTGGTTGTACGCCTCGGCCGATTTCCTGGGCCGGGTGCGCAGCACGATTCCGTGAAGGATTGGCTTCCACGCATATTTCGGAATCTCGATCACGCGCGGGTCGCTGAGGAACTCGGCGAGATAGCGGCGCACCGCCCGGGCCTCGGGTGCATCGGGCGTGCCCAGATTGATCAGGAGTATCCCGACTTTCGCTTTGCGCGTCATTAAGCGCCCATAGGATCGACCGGAAGCGAGCGCAGCCTCTTGCCGGTCGCCGCGAAGATTGCGTTGGCCACTGCCGGGGCAAGAACCGTCGTGCCCAGACCGCTGACTCCGCCAGGAGCGTCGCTGCTCGGGATGACCTCGACAATGACCTCGGGCGTGCCGCCCAGAGTTGTAAGACCGATACCGCCGATCGCTCTCGCGCGTGGCATTCCAGCGGCCCACTCGGGTGTAGGAACAGTCGCCTGCGCGAAGGCCCAGATAAGGCCGGCTTCAACCTGCTGCTGGACAAGGCCGCGATTCACCGCGCGTCCGCAATCGACTGCGGCCGCGAGCCGCTGGACTTTAACCCGCTGGTCGCTGCCGATGCTCGCGTTGGCGACGAGGCCGATGTGCGATCCGAAGGCCGAGCAGCCGGCGATGCCCATCGTGCTGCCGGCGCCGCCTCCGTCCCATTGCGCCAGCCGAGCTGCGCCCTGCAGACACCGCGCGAGGCGACCATTGTCACCAAGCATCGACATTCGGAAGGCGAGCGGTTCGAGGCCTGCTGCGCGCGCGAGCTCGTCGATGAAGCTTTCGGTGAAGAAGGCGAATTCCCGCTCGGGCGATCCACGCATGTAACCAACCGAAAAGGGCAGCGAGGGGCGCATTGCTTCGATTGCTACGTTCGGGATCGAATAAGGCGGGATGCCGACGACCGCGTTGCGGATGGCCGTGCGCTTCTCCTCCGCATCGAGAAGGCGCGACATGGCGGAACCCATTCCGTTCAATGTCGCCACCTGCATCTTCCACGCGGCGGTGATTCCGCCTGCGCCGGGCAACGCGTTCATCCGGGCCAATGCGCCCGGCGAAAGAAGATCGTAGTTCTGATTCGCGCTCTGAGAGAAGACAACCTGGACCGGCGCCTTCATTTGTCGAGCGAGCTCGATCGCATATGCCATCGCGTCGTTTTCGATCGCCCGTCCGGAAGGCCCTCCGACCGGCATCGGATAGAGCGTCACGTCCGACTCGCTCATGCGCGCCGCGCGGGCCGCGGCCGCTTGGGCGAGGCCCGGCGACTGCGTGGGTACCCAGACCTCGAGACGGCCGCCGTCGAAGCGTGCCGTCGCGCTCAACGGCTCAAGCGCCAGATGCTGGCCCGGAGCGACGAAATAAGTTGCGGCAAGCGGACGCGATCCCCTCACTGTGGAGTCATAGTTTCCCCGACTGAAGGTTCGGCTGGGCCCTTCGCCGCTAAGCGCTTCTTCATAGAGCTTACGCATTTCGCCCGGAGTGCGCGGACCCGTGAAGACCGGGTTGGAAGCCTTGAGCGCGCGTTCGGCCGCGAACCAACTGTCCGCGACGACAGCGATCCACGAATCGCGGGCTGCAATGTGGCGGATCCCGTGAGAGCGTTCGATCGCGTCGCGATTGAAGCTCGTAAGCCGACCTCCGCCCGGCGCGACCCGAATGCTCGCGAAGAGCAGTCCGGCCAGCCTTACGTCGGCCCCGAACCGCCAGCTGCCGTCAGCCTTCGCCGGGCCGTCGAGCCGGGGCAGCGGTTGGCCGATCAGGCGACCTTTGGTAGATTCGTTGAACGGCGCCTTGGCCCGTGGGGATCGGTCGGCGGCTTCCTCCGCAAGCTCACCGAAGGTGAAGGTCCGGCCGCGATTCATCACGAAGCCGTCGGCAGTCTCGCAATTGGCAGGATCGACATTCCAGCGGTCGGCGGCCGCACCGACCAGCATTGAGCGCGCGATCGCGGCCGCCTCGCGCATTGGCTCCGCAAACGCGCGCACCGAGGTCGATCCCGCAGTGATTCTATTGCGCCCATCGCTTTCGATGCTGTGCGCCCGCATCGTTCCGACGCTGTCGAGCCAACCTTCTCCGCTGGCCAGGGCGTTGCCATAAGTGGCGGTCAGCGGCGCGGGCTCCACAGCGATCGAATCCCAATCGGCGCCGAGTTCGTCTGCCACGATCTGCGAAAGGCCGGTCCAAATTCCCTGGCCGGTTTCGACCTGCGGGACCGCCACCGTGATCCGTCCGTCCCGCGCGATCTTGATAAAGCTTCCGAACGCTTCCTCGCCCTTTTGCGTGACGAGATCGCTGCCGAGATGCCGCGGCCAAACAGCGTAGGCGACCACCAGGCCGATGCCCGCGCCGCCACCGATCAGCAACGTGCGACGGTCGAGCTTCAACTTGTGTACTGCGCCTTGAGCGCGCGCCGGTCGATCTTGCCAGTCCCCAGTTTCGGCAACGGTGCATCGGCGAACACGATCCGCTCCGGAATCTTGAACCTGGCGAGGCGGCCGTCGAGGAAAGCGCGCAGTTCCTCCTCCTTCAATGCGCCGCCGTTGGAATAGATGACCGCAACGGGAATTTCGCCGAGCCTTTCGTCCTGCGCCCCGAAGACGCATGCCTCGGCAACGGCGTCGCATGCGTAGAGTTCGGCCTCAACCTCCGCCGTCGAGATGTTCTCGCCGCCGCGGATGATGATCTCTTTCTTGCGGTCGACGATGAACAGGTAACCGTCCTCGTCGAGATAGCCGATGTCGCCGGTGCGAACGAAACCGTCGCTTGTGAAGGCATCGTCGGTCGCCTGCGGATTGCGCCAATATCCCCTCACGTTTGCGGCGCTTCGAATTGCAATTTCGCCAACCTGTCCGCTCGCGACGTGGCTGTCGCCATTACCGAGAATTGCAATTTCAACGAGCGGCTTTGCCGAGCGCCCTGTGGAGCCGGGCTTGTCGGCATAATTCGACCAGAAGTTGGTGCATCCGACGGCATTGGTTTCGGTCAGTCCGTAGCCGAGCGCGGGCTGCGCCTCCGGAAACTCAGCGCGAAGCCGCTCGACGTGGCTGATCGGCCGAGGCGCGCCGCCCGCAGTGATGTCTTTGAGCGACGACAGATCATATTCGTCGCGGTCGGGATGGTTCATGAGTTCGAGGCTCATGGTCGGGACGCCCACGAAATAGGTGATCTGCTCCTTCTCGATCAGCCGAAGCGCCTCGGCCGGGTCCCACTTCGGCATGATCACCATGCAGCGGCCAATGACGAAGCTGTTGAGCATGATCGGCACTTCGCCGGTGACGTGAAACAATGGAACGCTGAGCAGCGTGCGCGGCGTCTTCGGCGGGCGGCCTTCCTGTTCGAGAAGCGCCCGCAACACAATCAGCCCGGTCGCGTACGAGTAAGTGCCAGTCGTTACGGCTCGGTGCGTCGAAACCGCGCCTTTGCACGCGCCGGTCGACCCCGAGGTGAAAAGAATCGTCGCGTCGTCCTCCGGAGCGACCCCGGGCAGATCGGCGCCGGTATCGTCGGAGAGAAGGGGTGCGAGCGCCGCTTCCGCGGCAAGGCCGACATCCAGGCTGACGATCCCGCTTGTCTTGCATCGCTCGGCGATGCGTCGACCCCGAGAGCCGTCCGCGATCACTAGCTTCGGTTCCGTGAGCAGGATCGCATGTTCCATCTCGGCCGGCTCCCACCAGCCGTTGAGAAGTGTGGCGATCGCGCCCGCCTTGACGACCCCCATGTAGGCGAGGATCCACGACGGGCAGTTGCGCATCGCGATTCCGACGCGGTCGCCCTTTGCGACGCCGCGTTCGGCTAGCCCCGCGGCAACCCTGTCGGACAAATGGTCGAGGTCGGCAAAGCTGAATCGCTCGTCGCCGGAAACGAGTGCCTCATTCTCCGCGTTCAGCGCGCAAAAGGTGTGAAAGAAGGTCGGCAAGGTGGCAGGGAAGTTCTCGACGATCGGCCGACCCTGCTCGTCCTTGCCGATGACGAGCCGGCCGCCGGGTCCGGTGACCTTGGCCAGTTCCTCCTCGAAGCGGCGGTCGAGCTCGCTCGGCATCCCTTCAGTGACTTCCTTTGCCTTTGCTGACGCCCGCCTTATGAGGCGCTGATCATTTAGGGGGAAGCCCTTGCAAGCCGACGCGTATCCCGGGTTCACCAAGTTCACCGATTTGGGCTTGTCTCCAGTGGCTCTCCACATCGGTCCCTTCGACCTTCGGTGGTACAGCCTCGCCTATCTCGCCGGGATTTTCATCGGCTTCTGGTACCTGCTAAAACTGGTGAAGCAGCCCGGCGCGCCGATGGGGCGGCGGCACGCGGACGATCTCGTTTTCTACGCGGCGCTCGGAGTCATCCTCGGCGGACGCATCGGCTATGTCCTGTTCTACAATCTCGGTCAGTACCTCCGTCACCCGATCGAGATATTGAAGCTCTGGGACGGCGGAATGTCATTCCATGGCGGCGTGATCGGGACCTCGCTCGGGATCTTCTACTTCGCTCGCAAGGAGAAGCTGTCGTGGCTTCGGATCCACGATTATGTCGCCTGCTGCGTACCGTTCGGCCTGTTCTTCGGCCGGCTCGCCAATTTCGTGAACCAGGAACTGTGGGGAGCGGCGACGACGGTTCCCTGGGCGGTCCGCTTTATGGAGCCCAACATCTACGGCCAGATGGTGCTCGGTCCTCCGCGGCATCCGAGCCAGCTCTATGAAGCATTCCTCGAAGGCATCGTCCTGTTCTGCATCCTCGGCTGGATGTTCTGGAAGACCCAGTCGCGATACGAGCCGGGCAAACTCGTCGGCGCTTTCCTTTTCTTCTACGGTTGCTTCCGCTTCGGC
>Ga0157369_10006327_pt1 | contig 13745 bp, 10 predicted proteins | sample C25metaG_FD_113461 | JGI IMG/M metagenome (GOLD analysis project Ga0157369, IMG submission 113461) | Corn rhizosphere microbial communities from Kellogg Biological Station, Michigan, USA - C2-5 metaG | ecosystem: Host-associated > Plants > Roots > Rhizosphere > Soil | place: USA: Michigan...
CCGGAAGAGAAGCCTCTGAACGAACGCCGGAACGCTTCCGGCCAGCATGTCGGGAAAGCTTTCATGGGCATCGTAGACCACGCGCTTCCGCTTGAAGATGCCGAGCGCCCAGCCCAGCGGCAGAGTGTCGAGGTCGTGGCAATGCACGACGTCGAACTGCGTTCGCCACCCCCGCCAGAACATCCGCAAATAGAGGGCGAGATAGAAAAAGATCTGCGTCGTCCCCCGGCCGTGGCGGGAAGCGAGTTGTACGCGCTCGATCTCCACTCCCTCTATCGTCTCGGTCGCCGGGCTCTTCCGGTCCCGGTCCCACGCCAGCAGCCGCACGCGACAGCCAAGAGCGAGAAGCGTCAGCGCTTCCTGCCGAACCCGCGGATCGGGATCGTACGTATTGGTCAGAAGCATCAGGACAGTAGTCGAGGGCATATGTTCGCGGTGAGCGAATGCTGCGGCTTCTTCTCTCGCTTTGCGATAGTCTGGCGGGAGCAATTCAACTTCCACGAACGGCTTCGGCCGTGAGAGCGCGGTTGCGGAGCCGTCCCCCGCGGAGCGGCGCCTCTAGCAGCTCCAACATCCGCCGTAGCGATCCGGCCCAGCTATACTCCTCGACGACCCGCTCCCGCCCTGCCGACCCCAACCCGCTCGCCAGCTCGCGGTCTTGAAGCAACGAAACGACGGTCGCGGCGAAGTCCTGCGCCGATTCCGCCGTCTGCACCAAACTTCTGCAGCCCTCGGTCAAGCCTTGGGCGGCGCGTGGCGTCGCTGCCACCGGCAGACCGTAGGACATCGCCTCCAGAATCTTGTTTTGAATTCCGGCGGCGATGTGGAACGGTGCGACCGCAACCGTCGCCCGCGCCAGGTGAGTGCGGACGTCCGGAACATACCCCGTTATCTCCACCCCCTCGCGGCGCTCCAGTGCCCGCACCGCGGGTCCCGGATTTCGGCCGACAACCAGGAACCGGACGGCCGGGATTTGCGCCGCCACCTTCGGCAGCACGTCGTCCGCAAACCAGGTCACAGCGTGCTGGTTTGGAAAGTAGCTCATATCGCCCGTAAAAACGATGGTCGGCGGTCCGGGCGTCCGGGGAACGGCGGCGGGGCTGAAGTAGTCGGAATCGACTCCATTCGGCACGGCCTCGACGCGAGCCGCCGGCGCGATCCCGCGCAGCAGCCGGGCTTCCCTGTCCGTAGACACCAGCACGGACGCCACCTGCTCCGATAGCCGCCGTTCCCAATTTCGGAGGCAGCGCCCCTCGCGCCGGTAAACGGCCGATATAGGATATTTCGCGTACGCGGCGTACTGCGTCCATTTGTCGGAATCGACGTCTACGAAATCGGCAACTACGGGCGTCTCCGCCGGGAGTTCGTCGAGGTACTGTCCCATCACGGAACAGTAGAGGAAAATGCGGTCATACGATCGCTCCCTCGCCTGGCGGCGCACCGCCTTCGCGAGTTCCCGCGAATAGAAGCAGGGCAGGCTCAGCGCTCGTCCGGAGAGCAGATAGGGTATCGCCGCCACCCGCCGCCATCGCGCGGAAATGGGAATCACAGTAACCGACGCACAGTGTTTTCCCAGAGCTTCCTTGTGGGATAAATCCTTGGGATCGTCCGCCAGCGTGAACACGTCCACCTCGTGCCGCTCCGCCATCGCGCGAATCTGGTGAAACGCGCGTATTTTCTCGCCCTTGTTGGGCGGATACGGAATTCTATGGCACAGGTAGAGGATTTTCACTGGGAAGTTCCGGATATTGGTAGGCGCGGCAGGATTTGAACCTACGACCTCCCTGGAGTTTAAACAGGGCGCTCTTACCGCTGAGCTACACGCCTATGGGTTGTCCGATTAAATCGACGGAATCCAACGGATCAAACGCGGTCCGACGATCTTCGTCCACGAAAACGGCATCCGCTTCCATGCAGCGACGGGAAGTTGGAACTTCTTGTCCACTGGGCTCATCTCGGGCACGGACTTTGCTTTGACAAGGTGATATCTGTATTGCAATTCTGATGCCTGCATCGACCACGCCGACTTGAAGTCGAAAGCTCCCGTTCCCCGCTTGCTCCGGCCAAAATCGAATTGCCGGTAACCCTCCGCGCAACTCTGCGCCATCAGGCTCCAGTACATGAAGTTGTTCGGCGAGTCCTTGTAGTATTCAGCGAGAGCCCCGCCATAGTACGGCAGAACCTGATCGCGGAAGTACAGGCACAGGACGCTTGCAATTGCTTTTCCCTCCTTCCGCACGCCAAATAAACGAGCATCCCTGCCGAATTCCCGCCGGATACTCGTGAACAGGTCGCGCGAAAAGACCGGCGTTCCGAGCCGGTGCACGCTCTGGGCGTAAATCTCGTAAAACTCCGCGTCGCTGACGTCTTCGCACCATTGCAGGCCCGCCTTTTGCCCCTTGCGGACTGCGTAACGGGTGTCCCGCGGCAACGCCTTCAGCAACGCCTCCGGGCCGGGCGTCAAATCCTGCGTGAAGGTGACGTAGAGGTTCCGCCCCGGCAGCCCCGTCTGAAACATCTCGGCCTTGTCTCGCATTTCGAGGTACTGTGCGCCGAGTTCCTCCGCCAGCCGGCTGCCGGCCCCAAGTAACGCCCCATGCGATTCCGCGTCACCGGCGCAGATGCCGCCATAGACTGCCAGAGGCGACGAAACGAGGCTGTTCCCAAATATTCGACTGCGAACCCAACTAATGGGGAACACCCCTGTAATCTCGCCGCCGCGTCTCGCCGTTAGCAGGAATTGCCGCCGGCCCAGGTTTTGTTCTACAACCCTCGTCCATCCCAGAAGATGGAAAATCGTCCCCGCAGGAGACGTCCTGACAAACTGATCCCACTCGCCTTCTCTTCCGTTTTCCAGATACCCGACTTCGACACCCGCGGAGACATGCTGTCCCGCGTTCCCCCGTAGGGGAGTGCCCAGCCGCGATGCGCTCGCCATCAATAATATCCCTCGTATCCCCGATATACCTGCGCTCTGGTCCCGCCGTTCAACACCGTTCCGATTACCCGCACCGAGCTTAGATCCCGCGTCGCCTTTTCGAGCGATTTGCGCGTGGTTTCGAAGGCTCGCGCAACCAGCAGAGCAGCGTCGCAGTTCGCTGCAATTAACTGGGTTTCTGCAATAACATTGATCGGCGGCGTATCCACGATCACCAGGTCGTAAGACTCGCGCAGCCTTTGAAAGTGCGCGCTGGTATTGCGGGAATGGAACAACTCGGCGGGCGCAATTTCCGACGTTCCGCGCAGCAGGAACTCGAGAGATGTCTCCGGGTACCTGACAATGACATCTTCCAGCCGGGCGCTTCCATCGATGACATTGCTCAACCCCGCAGCTTCCCGTATCCCCAGGTACTCGCTGAGAGTGCCCCTGCGCACGTCCGCGTCGACCACCAGGACCTTGAAATTCGGCAGCATCGCGAAACTGATCCCCAGATTCAGCGAAGTCACCGTCTTCCCCTCCTGCGGCCCCGCGCTCGTGACCATCAGGATGCGAAAATCCGCGTCGCCCTGTAACTGAAGGATCTTCGTACGCAGCCGGCGGTACTGCTCTTTGATCACCAATTTAGCCGCGTTCGGCAGCAGCTTGTCTGTAGGCTTGAACTGCAGCGGAGAGCCGGCCGCCCGCGAAACCGCCTTCGGCAGCGGCGGCGCCGGCGCGCTCTGCGCTTGGGCTGCCGCATTCTGCGGTCCGGCGGTCGGGAGCCGTCGGTCAACTGACGGAGGGACCGGCAGCGGGCCACTCGGCGGCGGCTCCTGGTGATCCGGCGTCAGGGTCGACGCGGCTGGGCGGCTTGGCCCGGGTTGATCTGCAGGCTCGTCCTGTACTAACCGGCCTGCTTCCCGCAGTACGTCATAAAATCGGCTCATAGAGGATTACAACTGCTCTTCACGCGACTCGATATGGCATCTATCCGGCCACATCTCCAAAAGCGGGAAAACCTGCAGTATTGGTTTCGATCCCACCTGGTTTTCCAATTAAAAACCGCGATTTCCGGGATATCCTCACGGCTGGCGGCGGGTCGTAGACGGGCAAAGGTTGGATTTTGGGAAAACTTCCTTATTTTTCGGAATCACCTTATCTCCAGTGTTGGATCAGGTGTCCGAAGAAGCCGAGGATCTTCTGCCGCTCGCTGTACGACTGGAGCGGAATGCGGGGTTCCGGTGCGGCCGCCGATGCGGCAGAGGATCCAACGGGCCCACGGCCGGCTCCCTTGCCGGACCCAGGCTCCGAACGATGAGCCATCGAGGGGCTCCCGTTCAGCGAACCGGATCCCCCCACGGCCGCTATCGAGGCGGCGGACGGCTGAGCCGCCGGCGAGACCAGAGCCAGATCCCGCGCTGCCTCTTCGATAATTGCGGGAGTCACATAATGGGCGCCCAACCCGAAGCCGACCTCGAGCGCGGCCTCCGACAGGGTATTGACCAGCCGCGGAATGCCCTGCGAGTACTCGTAAATCAGGTCCATGCAGGCATCCGGGAAGAGACCAGGATCCTCTCGCCCCGCCTGCGCGAGACGGTGGAGCAAATACTCGCGGAGTTCGTCCCGGCTAAGCGGCCGCAGGCTGCAAATCGAGCTCACGCGCTGCTTGAGTTGCCGCAGGTCGTAGCGGCTTAGGGTTTCCATCAGTTCGGGCTGCCCTGCCAGGATGATTTGGAGCAGCTTCTGGCGGGTGGTCTCCAGATTGAGCAGGAGGCGCACCTCTTCGAGCAACTCTACAGGCAGCCGCTGGGCCTCATCGATCACCAACAGGCAAGGCCGCCCCTCTTCGTGATGCCGCCGGAAGTGCTGTTCCAGCGCCTCCAGTTGACGGCTCTTGAGCAGCGAATCGCATGGAGCCCCGAACTTCAGCGTCAGAAGATCATAGAACTCCTGCGCGCTCAGCATGGGATTCGTGCACATCGCCGTGACCGAGTTGCGCTTTTCCAGCAGCTCGATCAAAGCGTACAGAAGCGTCGTTTTCCCCGTCCCCGCTTCTCCCGTGAGGACTGTCAGGCCCGGCCGTGTGCACGCGCCGTAAACAAGCCCGGCAAGCGCCTCCTGGTGCTGCGCCGTCATGCACATGAACCCCGGATCGGGTGTCAGCCGAAACGGGTTCTCTTTCAGCTTATAAAATCCCTCGTACAAGAAATCCGTCCTCCGAAAACACTACATCTGAAGCCGATACACGATGAACGCGCCGGTTGCGACAAGCGCCAGCAGGGCGGCGGATACCGTGCCGAAGATCATGCGCCGGCGCCGGTTGCGCCGGTCGAGATGCGTCTCGATCATCGGGATCACTTCCAATACGGGAAGGTTCGTAAGCTCCGCCATTTGTTCGGGCGCCGTAATCGACAGAGCCAGAAACTCGGAGACGAGCGCGAGCAGGAGCCCCAGCATCAGGCCGGCCAGGCTCCCGGCGCTGTTGATCAGGAGACGGTTCGGCCGTGAGGGGCGCTCCGCCGGCTGGGCCGCGTCCAACACGGAAAACCGCTCGCCTTTCTGTCGAATCTCCAGCTGCGTGGCCGTCTCCGCCGAAAGCTGATTATTCAGAAGCTGCTGGTAGTGCGCTTTCGAGATATCGTGATCTCGCACCAGCGCCGCGATCACCTGCTCGTTCACCGGGATGCTTTCCAGCTTCCGCTGATAGCCGCTGATCAAGGCTTGCAGGCGCGCCTGTTCTTTTTTGTGTTTGCCGGTCTCGTCATCGACCGCCCTCATCTGCGAATCGAGCACGGGATTGGAATACGCCGGCGCTCTCCTGCGCGGAGCCGGCTTCGGCTCTTCCACCGGCGCCGTAACCGTCGGCCGCGCCTCCGCCACGGGCGCGGCGTGGTTCGCCTCGGCCTCCCGCGCCTCTTCCGCCGCGATTTCGCTCCTCAGCTTGCGGATACCGGGATGCTCGTCGGTGTAGCGCCCCTGCATCGACGCGAGCTGAGCACGTAACGTACTCAGAGTGCTGGGCTTGGTAGCTGCCGGCTTCGCCTCTGCCGCCGCCGGTTGCTGGGGCGGGTTCGAGCTGTCGATATCGAGAACGGGCGCAGCCTGCGTCATCATTGCCTGGATCACGGAGCGCTGCTGCTCGGCTCGCGCCAGCGCTTCCCCCTCCAGTTGCAGCTGCGACTGGAGCTGACCCAGAATCTGTAGGTCGGCCGTTTGCTGCTCCGGCATTTCGCCGAGATGCTTCAAGCGGAAATCCCGCAGCTTCGCTTCCTGCTCGTCGAGCGCGCGGCGCGCCTCTTGCAACTGATTCTGCAGGAATTCGGTCGTCCCCGTAGCCTGCGCCTCCCGCGCTTTCCAGTTCTCGTCGATGAACTGCGCCGCCAGTTCATTCGCCACTTGCGCCACCAGGCGCGGGTCCCGGCCGCTATAGCGGATTCGAAAAGCCTGCAGATCCTGACTGCCGCCGAAATCGCTCACGATGTTCACCGCGATATCGGATCGCATCTTGAGAATCACGTCTTCCCTCGGCATCGTCTTGCGCTCCGCTCCATACAGATTCAGCGACTCGATCACCTTCTGCAGCCGGCTGGCGCTCAAAATCTGTTGGGATAGCGTCCCAAGCCGATTCCGCACATCGCCCGTAATCGTCGACTTCACATACGACTCCGGAACCTTCTGCGGGTCGACCAGAATCACCGTCTCCGACGTGTAGATGTTCGGCATACGGTATACTACGACAAATGTAGATATCGATACGGTCAGGAACGTGGCTATCACGAGCCACTTCCGGTGCAGGATCAGGCGGAAATAATGGTCCAGTGAAACCGGACTCGGTGCCTTCAAGGCCTTCCGCTGCGGCGCGTTAGAGTTGCTCGAGTTCGTCATGGAAGGAATAACTAAGCAACCCGTAAACCAAAGCCCGCCGCCCTGGGCGGGATCGAGCAATTATTCACGTGCGCCAACGAAGCATCTCCGGACTTCGGGGAGAACACCTGCTGCGAACTCCTTCGCAAGCTCGACGGTCCCCGGTTGATCCGGCGCAGTAATCCGCACAATAGCTGCCGCGGTGCTGCTGTGCAGCAGAGCGTCGCGTGCGAGCAGAAGCTTTCCTTCGTACTCACTCGCAATGATCCGGTTTTTCGACTGGTACCAGTAAAGAACCGTATCCCGTTGCCCGTCACGGCTGATCGAGTACTGGTTAATCGACACATTCCCGCCTTTCTCGGGAATGGTCGCCCGGCCATAATCCCAGATCTCCCATCCCGCCCCCGGAAGACAGTGCTTCGGGGAGTGCATGCTCTCTCCCGCGCGCTGCTGCGCATAGTAGGCGATGAACAGATCCATCGACGCTCCGTTCTTCGTATAACGCCGTATGAGATAGCTGGTCGGCCGTAATTGCCCCAGGACGCCGCTGTCCAGGGTCAGGTCTTCTTTCGGGCTGGATTCGAATCCGCCAATCTGCCGGCTAATGCTCTCCAATGGCTGCGCCAGCGGTTCCATCCGCCTGTCTGCCGCCAGCCGGGACCCGCCCAGCGTGATTACCAGGAGAACCAGCGTCCCGATTACCGGCATGGAAAACCATTGCGGGCGGTCCGTCATCTGCTTTCCTCTCTTCTAGATCGAAACATCCATCGCGCCATCGCCCAAAGAACGCCGAAGCCCACGATAAAGACCAGCCATCCCGAAAACATGTGGTAGAACCCCATCGCGTAATCCGGCTGGATATCCGCCAGGATCGCCGTTCCCGTAACCCGCACCACGTTCACTGCGACCGCCAGCGGCAGCGATAAGAGAACCAGCAGGATACGGCCGCCCGTCCCGCCATTCTCGAGGAACCCCAACAGCAGCGAACCCACTACCAGGGCGGAGAGGGAGTGCAGTCCGCTGCATGCCTCCGCAACCCCCAGCGACGTGCTCGCCAGATGAATGATGTTTCCCTCTCGAAATATGGAGATACCGAGTTGTTGCGCAAGATTAGTCGCGATCGTCGATGCCAGCAATTGGAGCGGCGCGGCCAGGCTGTTATAGAGGATTACGGGCAGCGGAACCATAGTCGCGAGCAGAACGAACGGCAGCGCCAGCGTTCTCAGGCGCCGCGTTCCCCAGAACGTCTGCGCGGTCCCCGCCAGCACCACCACCAGCGAAATTCTGGTCAAAAAGAACTCCGCCGCCAGCCTGCCCGCCAGGAATAGGAAGCACCCTAGCGCCGTAAGCCACAGCCCCCGCATTTCCATCCGCGCCGGAACAGCAAACGTCAGCTTCCGGCGCATGTAGGCAATATAGAGAGCCAATGGCGGAATCAGCAGGCCGTGCGACGCCTGAGGCTCGGTCCACCACTCCTGGGCCATATCGGCTACCGGGGCTGCATAGAGCGCGATCAGGATGCCGGCGATTGCCGACACTTGCGCAATCGCGAGCCACCCGGACGAGACATTTCGGGTTTGTTGGGCTGGCGCAGTGGCGATATCCATCGATCATTCACGCTCAGCACGTCTGAAACCAAGTGCTCCGACACAGCCAAGAGGAGTGTTGGACATGTCAGCGCCGCCCGCGGCCAAAGTTTGGGACTCTTTGCCAAAGTATGGACTTCACGTGCCGGATATACTCCGCCCGCCGCGACGTTTGGCTGGTCGCAAAATTGCGATACCAGGGCAATTGTAAAGAACTGACGAATCAGAAACGGCCAGTGACGCGGATATCCGGATCGCTCTCCGCGGCAAATCGCGTGGATACGCGGTTTTATCCGTATCTGACCGGCACATCAAGACTGTGTTTCGGATATTTAACCAATACGTCTCCGTAAAGGGCCTGCTGCTCGCGGTGATTGAAAGCTGCCTCATTGCTTTCTCGCTCCTGGTCGCGACGCAGTTGCGCTTCTGGAACAACCCCGTCGAACTCGCCCTCTATCAGGTCTGGCCTGACTTCGCCATCCAGATCGGCATCGTAGTCTTCGTGTGTATAGGCTCGTTCTATTGCAACGACCTTTACCGCCTCTCCGCGCGAGACAACTCGCTCGACCACATTCTTCGCGTCGAGCAGTCGCTCGGCGCCGCCAGCCTGCTGCTCGGGCTCTTCTACTTCCTGTTCCCCCGTCTCCTCCTCTCGCGCGGCGTATTCCTGATCGGCATGCTTCTGATCACCGCGATCACGGTCGTCGGGAGAAAGGCGCTCGACAAGGCCTGGCAGCTGAGCGCGCCCGTTCAGCGCGTTGCGATCCTCGGCGATGGTCCGCTGGCCGTCGAACTGGCGCGGGAGTTGAAGCAGCGGGACGACCTGAACCTTCGCGTGGAAGGCTTCCTCACCGCCGCGGCTACGGTTGCCGGCGCCCCCGAGGCAAACCTCTTCGGCACCCCGGTCCTTGGCCGGGTATCCGAAATCGAGTCGATTGTCGAACACTCGGGAATTTCACGAATCGTTGTCGCCCTCGAAGACCGCCGCGGAGTCCTCCCCACACGGGAACTGGTGAGCCTCCGTGTCCGGGGGCTTCGCATCGAAGATGCGTCGACTGTTCACTCCGCCCTTACTGGGCGTATCGCCCTCGAGTCCGTCCGGCCGAGCTGGTTCGTCTTTTCAGATGGATTTCACCGCACCGCGTGGACCGACGTTGTGAAGCGGTCCCTCGATCTCACGTTCGGGACAATCGGCTTTCTCTGTTCCCTGCCCCTGATGCTGCTGGTAGCGCTGGCGGTGCGGTTGGAATCGAAGGGCCCGGTCATCTATCGGCAGCTGCGCGTCGGCAGAATGAGCCGCGACTTCCAAATCCTCAAGTTCCGGTCCATGCGGCTGGACGCGGAGGTGTCGGGCCGCGCTCAATGGGCGACTAAGGGCGATCCGCGCGTCACGCGCATCGGGGGCTTTCTTCGGAAGTACCGCCTCGACGAACTGCCGCAATTCATCAACATCATGCGCGGCGACATGAGCTTCGTCGGCCCCCGGCCCGAGCGCCCCTATTTCGTCGAGGAACTCCGCCGTGAGCTTCCCTATTACGACGAGCGGCATTCCGTCCGCCCCGGTCTCACCGGCTGGGCCCAGGTGCAGTACAGCTACGGCGCCAGCGTCGAAGACGCCTACCGCAAGCTGGAATACGACCTGTTCTATCTCAAGAACATGTCCCCACTGTTCGACATCGCAATCATGATGAGAACCATTCGGATTGTCGTCAGCGGATTTGGGGGCCGCTAAAGGATCTTATGCGCTCTGCTCTAACATCCGGCCGCTATCGCGGTCCCTTCGCCGCAGTTGCCGTCCTGGCCGTCGTTTGCGCCGGCTTCAGTGGCTGCAATCAGTCTCCCGAAGTCAAAACCGCGCGGTATCTGGAGAAGGGCAAGGCCCTCCTGCAGAAGCGGGACTTCGCCCGCGCCATCCTCGAATTCCGGAATGCCACCCGGCTTGCGCCCCGCAACCCTGACGCGTTTTACAACCTGGGTGTAGCGCTCCTCAACGCCGGCGACATCACCGGCGGCCTGGGCGCTCTACGGAAAGCCGTCCAGTTGAACCCGAAACACGCGGATGCTCAACTGGCCCTCGCGCGAATCATGATGGCAGCCGACGGACCCGCCTTTATCGAAGATGCCAGGAACCGCCTGGATCAGCTCGTGCGGGACAACCCCGCGAACTTTAATGCCGTACAGGCCCTCGGGTTGGCCGAGTGGAAGTTGGGGGACCGCGAAGCCGGCTTGAAGAACCTCGAGCGCGCCGCGGCCGCGGCGCCGAAAGAACTCGTCCTCGCCGCTACCCTGGCCGAGGCGAAGCTTGAGCAGAAAGATGTCAGCGGCGCCGAGGAAATACTCAAAAAAGCCTGCGCCGCCACCAACTCCCCGGCGGCTTATGTAATCCTCGGCCGCCTCTATGCCTCTCAAGCCCGCCTGCCGGAAGCCGAAGCGCAGTATCGCCGGGCATTGAGCCTCGACGCAAAGTTCGGACCGGGATTGTATAACCTGGCCTTGCTCCAGAGGAGCACTGGGAAAGCCCAGGATGCCGAGCAGACGTTCCGCCAGCTTTCCGAGTTACCGGATACCAACCTCGACTATTTGTACGCCGCCTATCTCTTCTCCAACGGCCAGCGTGACAAAGCCGTACAGGAGTTTGAACGCCTGGCCAAAAAGTATCCGGGCGACCGTCCCACACGCACCCGCCTCGTGTCCGCGTATCTCGCCGTGAACCGCCCCGCCGATGCGGAATCCCTTCTCAATGCGGCCCTGAAAAAGAATCCCAGCGATGTGGATGCCTTGGTCCAGCGAGGCTGGTTCTATCTTCGAATCGGAAAACTCTCCGAGGCCGAAACCGACCTGAATCAGGCGCGCAAACTGCAACCCGATGTCGCCGACCTGCATCTCGCGCTCGCCGAAGTTCACCGCGCCCGCGGCATGAGTTCCCTCGAGCAGCAGGAGCTGGCCGAAGCGCTCAAGTACAACCCGGACCTGTTGAGCGCCCGCGTCAATCTTGCCAGGGCCCTGATTACGGGCAACTCACCGCAGGCCGCCCTGGATATCCTGAACCAGGCGCCCCCATCGCAACTCGAAGACGCGTCGATCCGGGAAGCCCGCAATTGGGCCTATCTCGCGCTCAATAAGTTCGCCGACGCTCGTCGCGGCGTTGACGCCGCGCTGCAGGGTTCGCGCACCTCCATCCTCCTCCTCCAGGACGCCGTCTTAAAGCTGATGGCCAAAGACTACGCCGGCGCGCGCGCATCAGCCTCGGAATCGTTCCGCAAAGATCCATCCGACCCGCGCGCCCTGCGAATCATCGCGCAGACCTACACGAATGAAAAGCGGATGGACGAAGCCATCAAACATGTCCGCGAACTCGCCGCTGCGGCCCCACAATCCGCCTCCGCCCATCAGTATCTGGGGCAACTTCTGCTTGCGGGCGGAAAGACGGACGAAGCGCGCCAGGCATTCGCCGCCGCGAAAAGCGCCGATGCAACCTCCGTCGATCCGGCGCTTGCGCTGGCGCAACTCGACGCGAATGCCGGCAAGCCGGAGGAAGCCCGCAAGACGGTCCAGGCCGCTCTCGCGGCGCATCCCGGGAATCTCCCGGCGCGCCTCTTTCTCGCCCAACTCGAAATCCAGGCGCGGAACTATCCGGGAGCCGCCGCGCAGTATAACGACCTTTTACGTGAGAATCCTCGGGATGTGGTGATTCTCAATAACCTCGCTTACAGCCTGGCCGAATCCGGCAAGTACGACGAGGCCATCAAATACGGGCAGCAGGCCAAGGAACTCGCGCCCGATCGCGCCGACGTAGACGATACGATCGGCTGGATCCTATACCGGAAAGGCGTCTATTCCTCAGCCGTTCAATACCTTAAGTCGGCGGCTGCAAAGAATGGCAGCGCGCTGATCAACTACCATCTCGCGATGGCCTATTTGAAAAGCGGTGATGAGAAACGGGGCAACGAGATTCTCAAGGCGGCTCGCGCTAAGGATCCGACGCTGCCGGAAGCCAAAGCGGCCCAACAGCTCATCGCCGATCTCGCCTCGAAGTAGGCAGCTATGCCGGGGCGGCCTGCTTCCGCCGCCTCGGCCGTCCCTTCCCTCTTGTGTTGTGCAGTACTTGTGCAGTACTTCTGCAGTTCTTGATTCCCCCGAAGGGGCATCCGCCCAGTGCCCCAAACAGTTTCACAGAATCCCGAAAGATGGCGTAGTTATCCCTAAAAAATCGCCCGCATACTATTGATTCTTCAGCAGATTGTAATAGGCCTCCAAATTGCCCAACCGGGGTGGCTTCTGGTATAGAAATATTGGCCGGAGCCACACATTGGAGGATTCTCGAGAATGAACATTAAAGCCACTTTGCCAGTACTGATCGCACTGGCCCTCGCTGGAACAGTACGCGCGGCGCCGGCGATCATCGACTTTTCGACGGGATCCGCCGTCGACAACGGAACTGTGTCATATGCCGGAGGTGCGGCTCCGCTCGTCGGAACCAACATCGGTATCGGCTTGGTCCGCGGTATCAGCACGCCATCTAACGATGGCACGACTGACGCAGTTTCCGCGCTTTTGGACTTCACCACAGGCGCCTTCACCGGCTACAACGCTGCTACCGACACGTATTCGTTCGGCGCGGGCGGCAGCCTCACGATCACCGGCACCGGACCGGGCTGTCTGACGGTAGGCGGCTGCGATGGCAATACGCCTAATACGACTTCCGGGCCGGCCCTGCTAACCGGCTCCGTAATTTCTGCGACGTACACCGGCGGCCTCTTTGACATCGTGCTCGCAGCCGGGACTGACACCAAAGACGTTCTGTTGACCAACTTCTTCGGCCTGCCGGCGTCGTTCACGTATCAGTTCAGCGGCTCGGTTCACGCGGCCATCACGAGCGGTGGCGGCGGCGACGCATTTTCCGCGGCCTCGACCGCCAGCACGGATATCCGGAATCAGGCTGTCCCGGAACCCGCTGGAGTCGTGCTTTTGGGTACCCTGCTTTTGGGCGTTGCAGGCTTGGTTCGCCGCCGCGTAGCGGTGTAAACGCAAGCTCGTTCTCTGCTCCTTTTTGGCGTCCAGAGCTGTCGATGGTCGGCAGTTCTGGACGTCATGTTTTTTTAGCGGCCGCCATCTGCTCCCTGTTCTCTCCCCGCCTCCCCAACTTTCATCCCCAAGTCAAAAAATCGGGATACCGGATTTGGTTTATCCCCTTTAGAAGCAGGTGGACCCCGGATCGCTAACGTTAGCAAAGGCACACTCCATGTGCCGCTCGGCAATCAGAGGGAATCCGCTCATGAAACTCCTGCTCTCTCTCGTTCTCGCCACGCTAACTCTGCCGCTTCATGCGCAGTTGGTGATCGGCTTTCACACAGACGCCACTACCGCCACCTCCG
>Ga0157369_10006329_pt1 | contig 13742 bp, 6 predicted proteins | sample C25metaG_FD_113461 | JGI IMG/M metagenome (GOLD analysis project Ga0157369, IMG submission 113461) | Corn rhizosphere microbial communities from Kellogg Biological Station, Michigan, USA - C2-5 metaG | ecosystem: Host-associated > Plants > Roots > Rhizosphere > Soil | place: USA: Michigan...
CACAGGTGAAGGCGGGCGACGTGGTCGTTGAGTTCGACGCCTCCAAGACAAAGCAGGATCTAGATCAGGACCGCTCAATCGTCAAGTCGTCGGATGCCCAGATTGAGCAATCCCGCGCCCAGGCAAAGCTCACCGAAGAAGAAGACACGACCGCAGTGCTCAAGGCGCGCTTCGCGGTCGAAAAAGCCAGGCTCGACGCCAGCAAGAGCGAAATCGTTTCAAAGATCGAAGGCGCCGAATCTGAACTGAAGGTGAAAGACGCGGAGCAGGACCTGCGCGAAGCCGAGGAGAAGCTGAAATCTGACCGCGCCAAAAGCAACGCAACCATCGATGGCTACCGCAGCGCGAGTGCGAAGGCCGTCTTCGACCAGCAGAGAGCGGAGCGCGCTCTTGGCTCCATGTCTGTGAAAGCGCCGTCCGCCGGAACCGTGAGCCTCGTCTCCGTCTGGCACGACGGCTCAGAAGGTCCGTTCAAAGCAGGTGAGCGTGTTTGGTCCGGAGCCCCGGTTGCAGAGTTGCCCGATGCCTCATCATTGCGCATTGCAGCGCATGTGGACGAGACCGAACGCGGACGGCTGGCATCGAGTCAGGGCGTATCTCTTCAGTTCGACGCCGTCAACGATCGTCAGTTCACCGGGCACATCGATCGCATCGGCACAATCGCAACAACCGATTTTTCCGCAGGCTGGCCGTTTCCTCGAAATTTCAACCTCGATATCGCCATCGATCAAAAGGATCCCCGCTTCAAGCCCGGCATGACCGCCCAGATCACTGTAATCGTCGACCGAGTTCCCAACGCCATTTCTATTCCCGTGCAGGCCTCCTTCAATAACTCCGGCCGCACGGTCGTGTATGTCTGGGATGGATCGAAATTCAAAGAGCGCGCCGTGCAGATAGAGCGCAGAAGCCGTGACCGCGCTCTCGTCTCATCCGGACTGGAGCCGGGTGATCGCATTGCTTTGCAGAATCCGACGGAGAAGGAGTAGTCGAAACAGATGAAGCCGTCGCGCATGAGAATCTGGGCTCTGATTGCCGCTTTCGTACTGCTGGTGGTAGCGGTCATCGCGATGGACCGCCCTCATGCCTCCGCCAGTTCAGATGCGATTCCCGTTGCCGAAGTGAAAACCGGAGACATGCAGATCGAAGTCCATGCCACCGGCGAACTAAGCGCAACCCACTCTGTCATGCTGGTGGCGCCCGCCATCGGCGGAGACTCCCTGCAGATCACCCGTTTGCTCCAAACAGGAAAACCGGTCAAGAAGGGCGATGTGGTCGTCGACTTCGACCCGAGCGAGCAGCACTACAAGCTCGAGCAGAGCCACTCAGAACTTCTCCAGGCTCAACAGGAGATCACCAAAGCCAACGCCGACGCGCAGGTCCAGGCAGCCGAAGACAAAGTTGCACTTCTCAAGGCCAGATACGACGTTCGCAGCGCCGAACTCGATGTCCAAAAGAACGAACTCGTCAGCAAGATCGATGGGCAGAAAAATGATCTTGCCCTTCAGCAGGCAAACCGAGTGCTGGCCGAGTTGGAACACGACATTGAATCGCATCATGCCTCGGGCCAAGCCTCGGTTTTTCTTGCGAAGGAAAAACTGAATAAGGCGAAGCTCACCATGGATCAGGCGCAGCAGAACCTCGACCGCATGCACGTCGTCGCCACCATGGACGGACTCATCTCCATTCAGCGCAACATGAATGCATCGGGCGGATTCTTCTTCGGCGGCATGACCTTGCCGGATTACCGGCCGGGAGACCAGGTGCAGCCCGGAAGCCCGATCGCACAGGTACTGGACCCATCGCAGATGAATCTCACAGTTCGTGTCGGAGAAGGTGACCGGGACAATGTGAGCGTGGGTGAGCCCGTCGGCCTCAGGTTCAATGCGCTGCCCGGAAAGACGCTTCACGGCAAGGTAAAGACCGTTGCCGGCATGTCGATGCAACAGTTCTTCAGTTCAGAGTCGAATCATGGATTCGACGTAACCGTCGAACTCGCAGATTCCGATCCAAGGCTGCGCCCGGGATTAACCGCCGACGTCACCTTCCAAGGGCCTCCGCGCAAATCGGTCCTCTATATCCCGCGTCAGGCGCTGTTTATGAAAGACGGCAAGCGCGTAGTCTACGTCCGCGACGGAAACAGCTTCAAACAGCGAGAGGTCAAGGTCGGCGGCCAAAGCGAAAGTCGAGCCATCGTCTCTGACCTGACCTCGGGCACTGAGGTAGCGTTGCTCGATCCCACGGTCCCGCGCAAGTCGACACACAGCTCCGCCTCAGCCGGAATAACGGGAGCGCCCTGATGCCTATCCTCGACGCCGAACATCGGGCTGCGGTTCTCTCGGTCTCACAACAGTGGGCACGCGATGCCGAACTTGGCCTCAAAAACCTGACCCTGCACAGAACGCGTTCTCTGCTCACCATGCTCGGAATGATCTTCGGCGTCGCGGCTGTGGTCGCCATGCTTTCGATCGGCGCTGGAGCACGACAGAAAGTGATGGCCCTCATCGAGCAGATGGGTGTGAACAACCTCATCGTCGACGCCAAAGAAACCCTCGAGTGGCAGGCGCACTCCAAAATCCGCAAGACTTCGCCTGGCCTGACATTGCAGGATTACCGGGTGATCAACGACGACCTCGCCGGAGTCGTCGGTGCCACCCCACGAAAACGGCTTACCCCCGGCAAAGTCATTCCCAAGCCGCAGGAAGAAATGCCGTCGGTTTACGGTGTGAAGCCCGCTTATCGCCAGATCGCAGGACTGCACTTGGTCAGCGGTCGCTTCTTCACAGACGAGGACGAAGAAAACGGCGCGCCCGTCTGCGTTCTTGGAGCCACCGCGAAGTGGGGCCTCTTCGGTTCTGCGGCTGCCCTGGGCGAATACGTGAAAGTTAACGAGGTGTGGTTTCGCGTTATCGGAATCGTCAGCCCGCAGCTCAGTTCTGAAAACTCCGTTGGCGGAGCGCCGGCTGTCGATGCAAATAACATCATCTACGTCCCGCTGCAGTCTGCATTCCAGCGGCTCGAAGACAGCTACAGTGATATGCGCGACGAAATCGATGGCATCTACGTCGAGCTTGGCAAGGCATCCGATATTCCCCAGGCCGCGCAACTCACGCGAGCCATCCTCGATTCTTCGCATCATGGCGCCGACGACTTCAGCATCATCGTCCCGGCCGAACTGCTGGCCGAACAAAAACGAACAGAGCATCTCTTCAACATCGTGATGGTCGCCATCGCATCCATCTCGCTGCTGGTCGGCGGCATCGGCATCATGAATATCATGCTTGCCAGCATTCTCGAGCGGACAAGAGAGATCGGCCTTCGCCGTGCGGTGGGAGCGCGCAGGTCCGACATCGTCCGTCAGTTCGTTGTAGAAGCCACGATGATCTCCTTCGCCGGCGGCACCATCGGCGTCGTGCTGGGCTTCATCATCTCTCGTTCCATTGCGTGGTTTGCCGGCTGGTCGACAATCGTCACCTTCAGTTCGATCGCACTGGCATTTCTCGTTTCCATCTCGGTAGGACTGATCTTCGGAATCTATCCGGCTACAAAGGCCGCGCGCCTCGACCCCGTTGAGGCGATTCGCTACGAATGAAGTGCTGAACTTCGCCGGCTCACAATCAGTGCAAGCGGCGCTTTGGGAGAAAGAATGAAGTCTTTGCGTCTTGGTTTGCTTTTGCTCCTGGGACTCATGGGCCTTTGCAACGGTCAGGCACAGACACACGAAAACTACCGCTCACTCCTCACCCCGGAAGTGCGCACCGGGAAGCTCTCATCCCCCGGACATCTGAAGGCCTATCTCCAGGATGGAAAAATCCGCATCAGCCTTCGGGATGCAATCCTGCTCGCCTTGGAGAACGACAGCGATATCCGCCTGCAGGAAACCCAGATCGAATCGCGCAAATTCGCGCTGCTCTCCACTTTTCAGCCCTTCGATCCAAGCCTGCAAAGCCAGTTCCAGGTCAATCGCTACTCTTATCCAACCTACACGCAATTGCAGGGCGTAGGAGCCACAGGCAACGCGGCGCTGAACACCCTCACCCAGGCAGGACAGATCAACTATCTCCAGACCTTCTCCACTGGAACCAGCATCCAGGCCGGTGTCTCAAGCACGCGTTCATCCACCAACAGTTCTTTCTACTTCTTCAACCCCAACTACAGTTCCAGCCTGAATCTGCAATTCACCCAGCCACTTCTGCGCAATGCCGGACGTTTCGCCAATACCGCACCCATCAAAATCGCGCGCAAGGGTCTCTCGCAATCTAAATCTTCTTTTGAAGCGAGCGTCAACGACACCATACTCATCGTCATTCAGCAATACTGGTTTGCAGTCCAGGCGCGCGGCGCATTGGATGTGCAGCGCAAAGCGATGGACCTGGCCGAAGCGAGCTACCAGCATGACAAGCGGGCCCTCGAGCTAGGGGCGCTTCCCCCGCTCGATATCAGCCGCTCCGAATCCGAAGTGGCAGCACGCAAGGTTTCCCAGATTCAAGCTGCCTATGCGCTCACCCAGGCGGAAGAAGCCCTTCGTCTCGCAATCGGTGCCGATCAGGACCCCCAGTTCAAATCTGCCGGTCTGGAGCTTACCGAAGATCCGCAAGCAGGCAGCGACATGGAAACCCTCAGCCTCGACGCAGCTCTCGAGCAGGCATTCAACAGCCGTCCTGAGCTCTCCGCAGCCGCCGACCTTCTCGCCGCCGACGACCTCAGCGTCCGCCTCGCCAAAAACCAGCTCAAACCAAACCTGTCCCTCACCGGCTTCTATCTCAGCAACGGCCTCGGCGGAAATCAATACGACCTGACGACGGGCCAGCTTCTCTCATCCGGCGGCTTCGGTTCATCCTTCAATCAGCTCTTCGGTTTCAGCTTCCCCGGTTATGGCGGCCAGCTATCGCTGACCTTCCCCATTCGCAATCGTGCCGCGCAGGCACAGGTTGGCAACGCGCTCGTATCCAAAGAGCACGACCTTTACAGCGCGCGCCAAGCCAGGGAAATCGTCACCCGCCAGGTGAGAGATGCGGCCGAGCAAATGGAAACATCCAAAGTCACTCTCGATGCCGCCAACAAGTCAGTCGACCTCGCCCGAAAGGAACTTTCCGCTGAGCAGCGCAAATACGAACTCGGCGCCGACACAAACTTTTATGTCCTCGATGCGCAATCTCGCCTCGCACAGGCAGAACTTGCACTGCTTCAAGCCCGCGTTGGTTACCAGGTCGCCCGCGCATCCATCGAGCACGCCAAGGGCACGCTGTTGGCCCCCTTCCGTCTACAGTTCGAAACCCTCATCAAATAATGGGGGACCAACTACGAGACTGAGGCGCTGGAACGGTAAATTGCCCGAGACCCGGTCTGCAATCGAAAACAGCAATCGCAAAGGAGCGTGGCCGATAGCTGGATGTGCTCTCATGCGGCGAGGAGAGCCTTCAGATATCGATAACTCTCCGAGGCAAGTTCCTGCGGGGGCACTTCAGGATAGGCCCAAAGGTAGCCCGGGCTTTTTCGCTCCTCGGCCAAATACCCGAAACCCTCAATCATCAAGTACCCCTCATACTTGAGTTCCGTGAGGGTAGCAACGATCTCTCTGAATGGCACATGGCCGCGACCGACGGGACCGCGATCATTTTCGCTTGCGTGAATATGCCTGAGGTGCGGGCCAAGCGCGCGTATTGCGCCGCAGATATCTCGCTCCTCAATATTGGCGTGGAATGTATCAATCGTAACCCCGATATGCGGATCGCCGATCGATTCGCAAAGTCGCGCTGCTTCGGCTGCCGTTCGCAAAAAGAAGGTCTCCGACCGATTCACCGGCTCAAGCGAAAGTGAGACACCGGTGGTCTCAAGCGTTCCTCGAAGCGAACGAAATACTTCCACTGCCCAGCGCCATTCTTCTGCCGTAGGACGATGGTCCGGTAAATAGCCGAGAGGCGCGAACAAAGGCCCTCCGAGCAACTTTGCGCCCATTGCAGCCGAGGCAAGAATGCAATTCTTCAGATGCTCTGTGCTCCGCAGCCTCGTAGCCTCGTCCGGGCTGATGGGATTGATCTTTGGTGGCAGAATGGCGCAGACGGTGCAATCGAGCTCACTTCGCTCGATCCCGGATCTTATGTCCTCAACGGGCAGCCGAACAGGATCAAACATAGGGATCTCGATACCTGTCAACCCTAGGCTCTTCATGGCCGGCAAGAGTTCCAGATGTGAAGACCTGAACTCGGATGTCCAGGCAAACGCACTTATCCCAATTTTCATTGCCCCCCTACAATCACACGTCGTTCACATGCAGTGACCGTCTAATACTACCGTTCCGGCGATTATGGTCCACAAGGTGAGCGCCCGTGCCGCCTTCATTCGATCTGGTCCAGACGCGTTCGAGTGATAATCCTTTAAGAGTAAGGTTCCGCGGTTGGGCACTCCGCAGAGATGCTCGAGAATCCGGTTGGCCGCAACACTGACACATCAATTCTTCGAATATCAGGGATGCTAACCGCCACCGTTGACTTATGAGAACTCCCAGGTGAGAGTACCGGGAGCTGAAAGCTTCCTCCCTCCATCGGCAGGCCGTCATACCCGTATGCAATCCAGCGAAGAGAGTAGCCGCGCAGAGAATAAGCTGGAAGCTGCTGCCTGGTTTGAATGTTGATTGTGTACTGAGCAGCACCAGATTTCTCAACAGAGATATTGCGAACAGGACTGCATTGCCGCCGTAATGCTTCGAATGAGCTCTTACGCGTTCCGTATAGATCGACGACCCCGTGCACTCTCTGACGGAATGCACCAACTCCCTTGTCGCCAACGAGAGTCCGGTAATCGTTGTAGTCGAAGTAGATGGCTCCTGCCACTTCTGGGAAATCGCGGACAACCTCCGTGTGCGTGTTTATGATCTTCACGCGATTCTCATCGCCAGGCTCCATGTCAGGCTGGCACTCGCACCAGCCATATTCTGATACGACAATGGGCTTGTTGGGAAAAGCCCTGCGAATTCGCTCGAGGTGAGCCTTGACGTCGCCAGGGCCTCCGGGCGACCAGCTTCCGTAATACTCGTTGGTCGATATGAAGTCGAAGTCGCCGGCCATATCTTCCCCCGGATCGCTACCGAGTGTGTGCGATGCGTAAGTCTGGAGGCGCGAAGGATCGAGTTTGCGCGCTTCTGCGCTCATCGCGTGTGCAAAGTGGCGCGAACGTGGATTTTTGCCGTCAACTTCATTGCAGAGCCCCCAGGAGATGATGCAAGGATGATTCCGATCGCGGGCAATCATCTCGCGTAGTTGCTCCAAACCGTTCTGTTCAAGTGCACGCTGCAGGTCGTCAGTTGTATCGCGAAAAGTATCAGGGCCCCACGCTGGCACTTCTTCCTGAAAGAGAATGCCATGACGGTCGCAGAAGTCGAGTACGCGGCGATCCTGGGCCCAATGGACACGCGAGAAGACGCAGTTCAACTCTTTTATGTCGCGGTGGTTGTTGTCGATCCATTCTCGGGTCTCGGCCATGCCCAACTCGGGGTGGCTCCCCGCCATTCGTTCCACTCCAATCAAAGAAACCCTTTCTCCATTGAGGTAAAAGGAGGATCCGCGGACTTCAAAGCTTCGGATCCCGAAGGTATCGACGAACTCGTGGCTTTCTGATGAACTCGTAACCTCAACCGCTGCTACGTACTGAGTGGGCGAATCGAAATGCCAGAGTGCTGGCTTGTTGATGGTTGCAGGACCGAGCTCGACGGCTTGCCGGCTGTTTGCAGGAAGATCTGCTGCAACTTGATCCATGCTGTGTGTCTGGAGTAGACCGTTAGCTTGACGAATTTCGGCACGCAATATCGCCCGCTGCGATTTGGGATAAGTGTTGCGAAGAATGGCTCGAACACGGATCTCCGCAGTGGATCGATCGAGATCAGGAACTGCGTAAATTTCCACGCGTTCGATGAACACCGGAGGCGTGACGATCAGATTGACAGGACGGATAATTCCGCCGTCGTCCGTCCAGTCGTAGCTCTTATTGCGCGGCAGCATTCTGTCATTTGGGCGGTTGTCTACTCGCACCAGAAGAGTATTTTCCTGACCGGCTTTTAAATCCGGCGAGAGGTCAATTGTGAAGGCGGTGTAACCTTTTCCGATATGTTGACCGATCGCTTTGCCGTTCAGGAAGACATGGGCCGTGTGAGTAACAGCTTCGAATTCGACGCGGACCCATCGCGATACCCAGGACCGTGGCGCATCGAATCGCAGCCTGTACCACGCGACACCCGAGTACTCAGGCGATCTACCCATCGCCTGCCAGGTATGGGGAACACGAATTGATTCCCACCTGCCCGCTTCGGGCTCTTCCAACGAACCTGTAGGATAAAGACAAAACTCCCAACCATCTCGAAGCGCAATCACGGCACACTGAACATCTGCGCTGCCTTCAGCTAGATGGTCCGTCTCGGTTGCTGAGCCAACTTGAGTCAACACCGCGGCGCTCGTTGTAAGAAACTGGATAAACTTCCGCCTGGACTGCAACCGTTTCCCGTCGGACATGAGGGCTCCCGTGATTTCGGAGACGATTCTAGCGGATCGATGGAACAGGTGGATGCGGATCTGATCTGCGTGATTTTGGCAGGTTGTATTTGTTTCTCAAAATGGGGAAAGCGTTCTTCGTGGGCGTAAGCTTGCTGCAGAGGCTGACTTACCTCAAAAAACCAATGAGATTACTCGAAACGCACCTTCTACGCTGCTTTGCGCTTCTCATGATTCTTGCATTTGCTCTGCATGCTCGCGCATTCGATACAGCAGCCAATTCGCTCACGATCGACGCGCGCACGGCCTCCCAGGTTCCTGCGTCATCTTCCTATCACGGTGGCACACTCAATTCAAAGTCCGGTCACACGATCGGGATCAACTCGATGTACCTGACCAGAGATGGACAGCCCTGGCTACCCGTGATGGGGGAATTTCACTTCTCACGTGTTCCGGATTCCGAGTGGGAAGAAGAGATCCTGAAGATGAAATCCGCCGGAGTGCAGATCATTTCCACCTACGTGATCTGGATTCACCACGAGGAGATCGAAGGAAGATTTGACTGGTCGGGCAGACGGGATTTGAGACGATTCGTCGAATTATGCGCACGGCACGACATGTTCGTGATCGCCAGAATCGGTCCCTGGGCGCATGGTGAGGCTAGAAACGGCGGCTTTCCCGATTGGCTGTTGAAGGGTCCCACTCGCCTCAATGATCCGGCATTCATGATGCCTGTCAATGCTTTTTATGCGCAGGTCGCCCAGCAGCTGAAGGGCCTGCTCTGGAAAGACGACGGCCCCGTGATTGGGATTCAATTGGAGAACGAATACGCCGGACGCGGACCGAAGCAAGGTGAGGAATACATCCTCGCTCTCAAGAGGCTCGCGATTCAGAACGGGCTCGATGTCCCTCTATACACCGTCACCGGATGGGATAACGCGGTCGTGCCCCGGGGAGAGGTTTTGCCGGTTTTCGGTGGATATCCCGATGCGCCTTGGGACGCTTCGCGAACAGACCTCCCTCCCAACGAAGTCTATATGTATCGATTTCACAGCCGGGTGGCGGGCAACCTGGGGATGATAGGCCGTAAATCCTCGTCGGAAGAGGCCCAGGCGAGCCTGCCGGACACTCCATTTCTAACTGCAGAGTTGGGCGGTGGTGTGGAGGATACGTATCATCGCCGGCCTGTCATAGAGCCGGATGATGTTGCCGCCATGGTGCCTGTGATGCTTGGCTCCGGCGCAAATCTGTATGGCTATTACATGTTTCAGGGCGGAGAGAACCCGGACGGCAAACTCACGACACTTCAAGAGTCACAGATCACCGGCTATCCAACGGATGTACCAACGAAGTCTTACGACTTCCAGGCTCCCCTTGGCGAGTTCGGACAAGAGCGAGCGTCACTTCGAAAGCTGAAGGTCTTCCACTACTTCCTCAATGATTTCGGAGACGAACTGGCGTCGATGTCTGTCCATGCTCCCGCAGAGACGCCGAAAGAACCAGGTGATTTCAGCGTCCTTGGGGCCTCGGTTCGCAGCGATGGCCAGCACGGATTTCTATTCGTCAATAACTACGTTCGTGGAGCAAAAACGCCTGAACGGAAAAATGCGCAGTTTCAGATCGAGCTGCCGAAGTCAGTACTGCGAATACCCGAGCAGCCGATCGACATTCCATCGGGCGCGTACTTCATCTGGCCGTTCAATCTGAAGCTGGGCGATTCAACACTGACCTACAGCACCGCCCAGTTGTTTACGCACATAAAGACAGGTAATGGAGAAACCTACTTCTTCGAAGAAATCTCCGGAATTCCCGCCGAATTCGTCCTGCAGAATGATTCTGACCTGACGGTGCGCGCGAATGGCGCATTGATTCAAAAGCACGGAAAAACCATCTCGATTTCCAGGATGCCAACCGGATTCAGCCATGTGATCAACATACTCAAGGGCACGCGGGCAGAAACCCGAATAATTCTTTTGTCGCAGAAAGAGGCTGAAGACGCCTGGAAGACAGAGCTTGATGGCTCCCCGCACCTGGTCGAAACGGATCAGGACTTCTTCGCGGATGGAACGTCGTTTCTGCTTCAATCTCGAGGTGAACCACGGTGCAGATTCACTTTATTTCCAGAGGTGCACGGTGGGCTTAAGCTGATCGGCGGCAATCTGAGCGTACAGGGAGATAGTGAAACCCCGCGCTATGCAGGATCGGTGCCCGAAGCGCACATCGATCTCAAAATCGAAAAGATCAAGGACGCGGGAGAAGCTCCACCCGTCAAACTTGGACCAGCACTCTCGTGGCGCACCGTTGGTGTGGCAATGGCGCCTCAGCATTCCGAGTTCGACAAGGCCGCGAAGTGGCGAATCTCAGTATCGCCCATTGCGCTTGGCGCGACGCTCAGCAATCTTTTCCTCAAGATTACCTATGCAGGCGATGTCGCAAGGTTCTCGTCATCGGGATACCTGCTCGACGACAATTTCTTCAATGGACTCCCATGGATGGTGGGATTGCAGCGATTCAATCAGAGAATTGAGGCCGGAGACCTTGAGCTAAGTATCCTGCCTCTCCGCAAGGACGCTCCGATCTTTCTCGAAGCGCGCTATTGGCCAACTTTCAGAAACACGAACCAACTCGTCGATTTGAAGAGTGCGACACTGATAGCGCAATACAACTTCCGAGTGGAGTCGACTTCAAAGTGACCCTGGCGAATCTATCGCTCCCGGGCTTCAAGATCCAATTGCCTGAAGCACCAGCTTCCGAAACAGGTGCCGTAAAAGCCTGGGAGCAAGAAATTCTCATTCGAACCTGGGAGCCTGCTGCACCCGACAGGAATCCGATGTTCCTTGAGAAGCGCGTCTATCAGGGAAGCAGCGGTCGCGTGTATCCGCTCCCCATTATCGATCGTATCGACACAGAACCTCACAACCGCCTTTGGAAGGCAATCCATATTGAGAACGAATACGTCCGGTTCATGATTTTGCCTGAACTCGGCGGCCGCATTCATGTGGGTTTGGATAAGATCAACGATTACGACTTCTTCTACCGCCAGAACGTGATCAAGCCTGCTCTCGTTGGACTCGCCGGTCCTTGGATTTCGGGCGGTGTGGAATTCAACTGGCCGCAGCATCATCGTCCTTCCACGTTCATGCCCGTCAACTATGCAATCGAACGCGATCCGGATGGATCCATCACAATCTGGTGCAGTAACCACGATCCGATGGTCCACATGAAGGGCATGCACGGAGTGTGCCTTCATCCGGGCAAAGCGCTTGTTGAACTGCGGGTGCGTCTCTACAACAGAACGACCGACACTGAGACATTCCTCTGGTGGGCGAATGTCGCGGCCCGCGGGCACGAGCACTACCAGTCATTCTTCCCCCGCGATGTGCAATACGTGGCTGACCATGCCAGGCGTGCTGTAACCGAGTTCCCTTTGAGCCACGGAACGTATTACGGAGTGGACTACGGGAAACGGGCGTTAAAGGGTGTGCCTGCGCAGGAGCGTCCCCGACAATTCCCGCCGAATGGCTCTTATGCGCCCAATGATCTGAGCTGGTATGCCAATATCCCGGTTCCCACCAGCTACATGATCGCTGCGTCGAATGGGGATTTTTTCGGCGGATACGATCACCGCTCCAACGCTGGTTTTGTCCACGTGGCAGACCACCACGTTGTTCCAGGGAAGAAGCAGTGGACCTGGGGCAATCACGATTTCGGTTACGCGTGGGACCGAAATCTCACCGAGAGTGACGGCCCTTACATCGAACTAATGGCGGGCGCCTATACCGACAACCAACCAGACTTCTCGTTCCTCGCACCGGGAGAAACAAAAACGTTCCAACAATTCTGGTATCCGATTCGCGAAATCGGCGTACCCGACTATGCAAATGCCCACGGAGCAATCCGCATCGAGCGTCAGTCAAATACCGTCCATGTGAGGCTGGCGGTTACGGGCGCATACCCGGACAGCAGGATCTCCTTGCGATCAAACGGCGAACCTGTGGGGATGTGGCAGGGCGACCTCACGCCGCAGAACGTTCTGCACCTCGCGTTCGAAGCGGAGAAAAACATTGAGTTTAGATTTGAGCAGTTCGGACGCACGCTCATCTGCTATTCGCCTGACGAAATCGTCCCATTCCCGAAGCCGGAAGTTGCGACCGAGCCCCCGCCCCCGTCAGACGTTCAGACAATCGATGAACTCTTTCTGATTGGTCTTCACTTGGAGCAATATCGCCATCCGACGCGCTCCCCGGACACGTATTGGCATGAAGCTCTGCTGCGCGATCCCCGTGACAGCCGCGCCAACCCTGCACTCGGCAGATGGCATTTGCGCCGTGGCGAATTTGCCCTCGCTGAGAAGCATCTTCGAATTGCAATTCAACGTTTGACCGAGCGAAATGCCAACCCTGCCGATGGGGAACCGCACTACAATCTCGGGCTGGTTCTCAACCATCTCGGGCGCCACATCGAGAGCTACGCCGCATTCTATAAAGCGACATGGAACGCGGCATGGAGTGGTCCGGCATATCACCGCCTCGCCGAGATCGATTGCGCACGAAACGATTGGGAGACTGCACTGGATCATTTGGATCGATCTATCCGGTCCAATGCGGACAATCTGAACGCGCGCAATCTCAAATCTCTGGTGCTGCGCAAACTCCGACGAAACACAGATGCCGAAGCTTTGCTGAACGCGACCCTTTCTCTCGACCCACTTGACAACTTCGGCAGATATCTTTCGGATGAGACAGCTCCAGAAGACGGACAACACCAACTTGATCTCATCTTCGATTTATTGCGTGCAGGCAGGGTCGAAGAAGCTTTGGCCGTCTCCGATTCGCCGTGCGCGGCAAAACCGGACGGAGCGGCAACAATGCTGCGTTACGTTCGGGCCAGCATTCTGTCGCGCTTGGGGCGAGCGACGGAGGCTACCGCTGCATACAGGCAAGCTGCCACCGCAAATAGCGACTACGTTTTTCCGAGCAGGCTAGAGGAAATGCTCGTGCTTGAGGAAGCCATCCGCTGTAATCCCGAGGATACTCGCGCGTCTTACTATCTCGGCAACCTGCTGTACGATCGCAAGCGTCATGAGGAAGCAATTGCGATGTGGGAACGGGCAGTAGCACTGGATCCGTCATATCCAACCGCGTGGCGCAATCTCGCCTTCGGCTACTTCAACGTGATGCATGACCCGGGCCGATCCCACAATGCCTTTGCCAAAGCCCGTGCAAATGCTCCTCACGACGCCCGCATTCTCTACGAATACGA
>Ga0157369_10006332_pt1 | contig 13739 bp, 15 predicted proteins | sample C25metaG_FD_113461 | JGI IMG/M metagenome (GOLD analysis project Ga0157369, IMG submission 113461) | Corn rhizosphere microbial communities from Kellogg Biological Station, Michigan, USA - C2-5 metaG | ecosystem: Host-associated > Plants > Roots > Rhizosphere > Soil | place: USA: Michigan...
ACCCCGACGCGTCGGCGGGACGAAGGTCCCATAAATTGCCGACTACCGGCTTGGACCCAAGTCCCGCCGAGGCCGCTTCTTCCCCCATCGCAACCGGGCGACCGGACGCTTTCGCTCGCCCGCATTGACCTTGCTCATTTCCCTCATGCACGTTGCGCCGTAAAGGAGAGTCGCATGTACGACACCCTCAATGGCTCCGCCCACCCGCTTGCGGCGCGCGAGGCGCAGATCATGGCCATCCCCGAGGACGAGCGGGTCTGGGTGCCGCAGGCCGAAGGCGTGTGGTTCCGCCCGCTGCTGCTCAACACCGTGCAGGGCCAGTGGTGCAATTTGCTGCGCGTGCGCCGCGCCGGCATCCTGAGCCGCCACCTGCACCCGGCGCCCGTCCACGGCTACGTCATCCGGGGCCGCTGGCATTATCTCGAGCATGACTGGGTGGCCGAGACCGGCTCCTACGTCTTCGAGCCGCCAGGCGAGATCCACACGCTCACCGTGCCGGCCGACTGCCCGGAGATGATCAGCTTCTTCAACATCTCCGGCTGCATGGTCTATCTCGACGGGGCCAACCAGCAAATCGGCTTCGAGGACGTCTTCACCAAGATCGACATGTGCCGCCGCCACTACGCCTCCGTCGGACTCGGCGCCGACTACGTGGAGCAGTTCGTCAGATGAGCCATTGGGCCACTGAATTCTACGCCGGCAAGACTGCCGTCGTCATCGGCGGCACTTCGGGCATCGGCCACGCCATCGCCAGGGCCTTCCGCGATGCTGGCGCGGTCGTTCATGCCACCGGTGCCACCGAGGCGGAGGTCTCCGCGGCGACAGGCGAGGGCATCGCCTTCACCCGCCTCGACGTCCGCGACATGGCCGCCGTCGCCGCCCATGCCGCCGCCTTCGGCAACACGGCGGCCGTCGTCGATTGCGCCGGCGTCAATCTGCGCGCCGCCGAGCTCACACCCGATGGCTTCGAGACCACCATCGACATCAACCTCAACGGCACCATGCGCGTCGCCTACGCCTTTCGGCCAAAACTTTCGGGCGGCGCTTTCCTCGGCATTGGATCGATGTTCTCCTTCTTCGGCGCACCGCACGCGCCCGCCTATGCCGCGAGCAAGGGTGCCGTGGTCCAGCTCGTCAAATCGCTGGCCATCGCCTTCGCCACCGAGAACATCCGGGTCAACGCGCTGGCCCCGGGCTGGATCGAGACCGCGATGACCGAGGCGCCGCGCGGCAATCCCAAACGCAACGCCGAGCTGCTGACGCGCATGCCGCTTGGCCGCTGGGGCACGCCGGCCGACATCGCCCCGGCGGCGCTTTTTCTTTGCTCGCCGCTCGCTGCCTACATCACCGGCGCCGTGCTGCCAGTCGACGGAGGCTTCCTTGTCGCTTGAGACCCCCTCGATCCATGGGGAGATGCACTACGTTCACCGCATCGGCTGGCTGCGCGCCGCCGTGCTCGGCGCCAATGACGGCATCGTCTCGGTCGCGAGCGTGCTGGTCGGCGTCGCCGCCGCCGGCTCGCCGCACAACACCGTCATCCTCTCCGGTCTTGCCGCGCTGGTCGCCGGCGCCATGTCGATGGCCGCCGGCGAATATGTCTCGGTCAGCTCGCAGGCCGACACCGAGCAGGCCGACCTGGCACGTGAAAAGTCCGAGCTCGAAACCCACTGGGACGACGAGCTCGAGGAGCTTACGACCATCTACGAGCGCCGCGGCCTCGACCCGCAGCTTGCGCACCAGGTCGCCCGCCAGTTGATGGAGAAGGACGCGCTCGGCGCCCACGCGCGCGAGGAGCTCGGCATCACCGAGGTCAGCGCCTCCAATCCGTTGCAGGCGGCGTGGACCTCCGCCGTCACCTTCACCGCCGGTGCCGCGCTGCCGCAGATCGCCGCCTGGCTGACCTCCGGCTGGACCACGGTCTGGACCGTCGCCGGCGTCTCGCTGCTGATATTGATCGTCCTCGGCGCGCTCGGCGCGCAGACCGGGGGCGCCTCGCTGTGGAAGGGCGCCGCCCGTGTCGCCTTCTGGGGCGCCCTTGCGCTCGCCGTCACCTACGCCGTCGGTGCGCTGTTCGGCACGATCACCGGCTAGCGGCCGCTCGACGATGCGGACGACGACGCCGGGGGCGGAGGAACCCGCGGCGCACAGTAATACAGCGCTCCACCGATCGCGGCGAACGAGCCGGTGAGCGGAATGGCTTCGCTCGGCACCGGCGCGCCGTCGAGCGGGTGCAAGTACGCCACCGCGCCGTTGCGGATGCGGTCGATCCCCGCCGCCGCGCCCCCGGTGACCCGCGCATGGTAGGGCGAGGCGTCCACGGCCGTGAGGTCGAGCTGCTCCTCGTCGACCGTCAGCCGCCACCGTCCCGCATCACCGCCCGGCCGGCTCGTGTGGATGTAGAGGCCGACGCTGAAATCGTCCTCGCAGCGCACCGCCAGGCAGGTGAAGTTCGCCGCCGTCGAGCCATAAGCACAGCCGAGCGTCGCCCGGTCGCCTTCGCCATTGAGCGGCGAGTAGTGCCAGCCGACCTCCTGCGCCAGCGCCGCAGGAGCGAACAGCAGCAATGCGGCGGCTCCGGCTGCCGCTCTCATCTGCCGGCGTCGGTCAGCGCGCGCAGATCGTCCGCATCGAGCGTGAGCTGTGCGCCCTCGGTCAGGCTCTCGAGCTGCTCGATCGACGTCGCCGAAGCGATCGGCGCACCCACGCCCGGCTGCGCCCCGATCCAGGCGATCGTCACCGCTGCCGGCGTGGTGTTCCGCCGCTTTGCGACCGCGTCGAGCGCCTTGAGGATGCGCTCGCCCTTCGGGTTGAGGTACTTGTCGACCGCGCTTTTGCCGCGCGGGCTCTTGTCCGCATCCGCCGCGCTCCGGTATTTGCCGGCGAGGAAGCCACGCGCGAGGCTGGAATAGCCGATCCCCGACACGTCCTCGCGCACGCAGATCTCCTGCACCTCGCCCGCAAAGCTCGAGCGGTCGTAGAGGTTGAACTCGTTCTGCACCGTCTGGTAGCGCGCCAGCCCCTTGTCCTTCGAGATCTCGAGCGCTTCGCTCAGCAGCCTGCCGTCCTGGTTCGAGCTGCCGATCCAGCGCACCTTGCCCGCCTTCACCAGCCGGTCGAAGGCGCTCAGCGTCTCCTCCTGCGGCGTCTGCGGGTCCGGCCAGTGGCTCTGGTAGAGGTCGATGACGTCGGTCTGCAGCCGTTTCAGCGACTGCTCGACCTCGCTCTCGATCCATTTCGCGCTGAGGTCGCGATGGCCCTGGCCCATGTCCGAGCCGACCTTGGTGAAGACCAGCATCCTGCCGCGGTTGCCGCGCGCCTTCATCCAGTTGCCGATGATCGTTTCCGACTTGCCCTTGCCGTAGGAGTCCGACGTGTCGATCGCCGTGAACCCGGCGTCGGCATAGGCGTCGAGCACCCGGAAGCCGGCCGCCTCGTCGAGTGTCCAGCCGAAGACATTGCCGCCCAGGATCAGGGGTTCGATCGAAAGGTCGGTGCGGCCAAGTCGGCGCAGGCTCATCTGAAACTCCGGCGTGGAAAAGCAGGGAAGGGGTGGCCGAGCCGGCACGGCTCAGCGCTTGGGTTCGATCATATCCCATTTGTTGCCGAACGGATCCTCGAACACCGCCACCGTGCCATACGGCTCGTGCCGCGGCGCTTCGAGAAACGTGACGCCATGCCCAAGCAACGCCGCGTGGTCGCGCGCGAAATCGACGGTCTCGAGGAAGAACCCGACGCGCCCGCCGGTCTGCCGGCCGACCGCCGCGCTCTGCTCCGGGCCAACGGCCTTCGCCAGCAGCATCCGGCTGCCGCCGGCGCCTTCGAGCACCACCCAGCGCTTGCCCCCGCCCATCGGCGTGTCCTCGATGAGCCGCAGCCCGAGCGCGTCGCGATAGAACGCAATCCCGCGCTCATAGTCGTCGACGAGCAGCGTAAACATTGCAACGCGCACCGTCATTCACGTCCCCTTGGTCAGCAAATTGACCTTTTGGTCAAACGGAACAGAGCTTTAGCCCGCGGCATTGGTAAAATCGCCTTGAAGTGCAGGCCACTAGATGAATATTCCCGTTGCGTGACAGTGGGAAAAACGCTTTGTTGCCCGTTAGGCTCGGGGTGGAAAAATGCCCGGAGCGTAAAATTCTTCGGGAGACATCCACTATGAAATTGATGCACACCCTGCTGACCGCAGCAGCGGCCGTCGCGTTGATGACCGGCAGCGCGCTGGCGGACAAAACGCTCGTCTATTGCTCGGAAGGTTCGCCCGGCGGCTTCGATCCGGGCTTCTACGAAGACGGCACGACCCAGGATGTTCAGCTCGCCGCCTATGAGGGCCTGGTGAAGTTCAAGCTGGGCACCACCGAGGTCCAGCCCGCGCTCGCCGAGAAGTGGGACATCTCCAAGGATGGCCTCACCTACACCTTCCACCTGCGGAAGGGCGTCAAGTGGCAGACCACCGACTGGTTCACCCCGACCCGCGATTTCAACGCCGATGACGTCGTCTATTCGTTCCAGCGCCAGCTCGACGGCAAGCCCTACGACTCGACCCAGACCTACGCCTATTTCAACGACATGGGGCTGCCCGACCTGATCGCCGGCGTGAAGAAGGTCGACGACATGACCGTCGAGATCACCCTCAAGACGCCGAACTCGCCGTTCATCGCCGACATGGCCATGCCCTTCGCCGAGATCGTCTCGAAGGAATACGCCGATAAGCTCGCGGCGGCCAACAATTCCGCCCAGATGAACGACAAGCCGGTCGGCACCGGCCCGTTCATTTTCGTCGACTACACCAAGGACTCCAACGTCCGCTACAAGGCCAATCCGGATTGGTGGAACGGCAAGGTCAAGATCGACAACCTCGTGTTCTCGATCAACACCGACGCCACCGCGCGCCTGCAGGCGCTGCTGGCCGGTGACTGCCAGGTCATGGCGTACCCGAATCCGGCCGACGTCGCCTCGATCAAGGCCAACAAGGACCTGACGGCCATCCAGGAAAGCGGCCTCAATGCCGGCTGGCTGTCCTACAATGTCCAGCAGAAGCCGTTCGACAATGCCGACGTCCGCAAGGCGCTCGACTACGCCATCGACAAGGAAGCCATCGTCAAGGCCGTCTACCAGGGCCAGGGCGCACCGGCGACCACGCTGCTGCCGCCGAGCATGTGGGGCTTCAACAAGTCCGTGAAGGGCTACTCCTATGATCCCGCCAAGGCCAAGGCCCTGCTGGCCAAGGCCGGCGTCAAGAACCTGACCGTCAAGCTCTGGGCGATGCCCGTCAGCCGTCCGTACATGCCGGACGGCAAGACCACCGCACAGATGATCCAGGCCGACTGGGCCAAGGTCGGCGTGACCGCGAACATCTACACGGTCGACTGGGCGGAGTATCTGAACTCCAGCAAGCCCACCGATCGCGACGGTGCCGTGATGATCGGCTGGACGGGCGACAATGGCGACCCGGACAACTTCTTCACCAACAACTTCGGCTGTGCCGCGGTCGGCGGTGGCAACCGCTCCGAGTGGTGCAACAAGGATTTCGACGCGCTGCTCAAGCAGGCGGCGGAAGAAACCGATCAGGCCAAGCGTGCGGCGCTCTATGAAAAGGCGCAGGTCATCATGAATGACGACGATCCGGCGGTTCTGATCGCGCACTCGGTCGTCACCATGCCGATGTCCAAGAAGGTCACCGGGTACACGATCGATCCGTTTGGTCTCCACCACTTCGAGACCGTCGATATCGCCCAATAAGGACTTTGCGGGCGGGGGCCCTTTGGCTCCCGCCCCTTTTCCATGCTGCGTTTTATCCTCAATCGACTGGTCTTGGTGATCCCGACCTTCATCGGGATTTCCATTCTCTCGTTCGGATTCATCCGGCTGCTGCCCGGTGATCCTGTCGACGTGCTGTCCGGTGAGCACTCGATGTCGGTGCAACGGCACGACGAGTTGCTGCATCAGTTCGGTCTCGATCGTCCGATCTGGCAGCAATATTTTGAATACCTCTGGCGTGCGCTGAATGGCGACCTGGGCATTTCGCTCAGCAACCATCATCCGGTCATGCAGCAATTCCTGCAGCTGTTTCCGGCGACGATCGAGCTGTCGATCTGCGCCATGGTCATCGCCATCGTCCTGGGCGTCACGCTCGGCATGCTCGCGGCAGCCCGCCGCGACACCTGGGTCGACCAGCTCACCATGGGCGGCGCGCTGGTCGGCTACTCGATGCCGATCTTCTGGTGGGGTCTGCTGCTCATCATCGTTTTCGCTGCCGGCCTGCATTGGTTCCCCGTGCAGGGCCGCATGGACCTCGCGATCTATTTCAAGCCGGTGACCGGCTTCATGCTCATTGACAGCCTTCTGAGCGGTCAGAAGGGCGCGTTCCAGTCGGCCGTCCAGCACCTGGTGCTCCCCTCCGTCGTGCTGAGCACCATTCCGCTCGCCGTCATCGCGCGTCAGACCCGCTCGGCCATGCTCGAGGTGCTCAACGAAGACTATGTCCGCACCGCCCGCGCCAAGGGCCTGCGCGAAGCCCGCGTTACCGCGATCCATGCGTTCCGCAATGCACTGATCCCGGTCGTCACCACTATCGGCCTGCAGGTCGGCACACTGCTGGCCGGTGCGGTGCTCACCGAAACCATCTTTTCCTGGCCCGGAATCGGTAAGTGGATGATCGATGCCATCGGGCACCGCGACTACACCGTCGTCCAGGGCGGGCTGTTGATGATTGCCATCGTCGTGATGGTCGTGAACCTGATCGTCGACCTGCTCTACGCTTTCATCAATCCGCGCATCCGGGTGCAGTGATGGCTGACTCCGCCTCCACCGAAGCCCCGACCGAGACGGCGACGCCCGAGGTCGCGACCTCGACCGAGATCGCCCCGATCGTCAGCACCCGCCGCTTCGCCGCCCTCAGCGAGTTCTGGGGCTATTTCTCCAAGAATCTCGGCGCCCTGATCGGCCTGGTCGTCTTCGCTTTGCTGATCCTCATCGCCATCTTCGCGCCGTTCGTCGCCCCGCACGATCCGGACAACCAGTTCCGCGATTTCCTGCTCGCGCCCCCGGTCTGGCAGGGCGGCACCTGGCAGTTCGTCCTCGGCACCGATCCGCTCGGCCGCGACATGCTTTCGCGCCTCATTTTCGGCTCGCGCTTCTCGCTGCTGATCGGCCTGATCGTGGTGACCGGCGCGCTGTTCTCGGGCGTCATCCTCGGCCTGCTTGCCGGCTACTTCCGTGGCTGGGTCGATGTCGTGATCATGCGCATCATGGACGTGATCCTGGCCTTCCCGTCGCTGCTTCTGGCGCTGGTGCTGGTTGCCATCCTCGGGCCCGGCCTCGTCAATGCGATGATCGCCATCGCCATCGTGCTGCAGCCGCACTTCGCCCGCCTGACGCGCGCCTCGGTCATGGCCGAGAAGAATCGCGAATACGTCGTCTCCGCCCGGCTCGCCGGTGCCGGCGCCATCCGGCTGATGCTGCTGACGATCCTTCCCAATTGCCTCGCGCCGCTGATCGTGCAGGCGACGCTTAGCTTCTCGAACGCCATTCTGGAGGCAGCGGCGCTTGGCTTCCTCGGCATGGGTGCGCAACCGCCCACGCCCGAATGGGGCACCATGCTCGCCGATGCCCGCCAGTACATCCTGCGCGCGCCGTGGGTCGTGACCTTCCCCGGCCTGTGCATCCTCGTCACGGTGCTGGCCATCAACCTGATCGGCGACGGGCTCCGCGATGCCCTCGATCCCAAGCTCAAGCGGAGCTGATTGTCTTGTCGCTCCTCGAAATCCGCAATCTCACGGTCTCCTTCGATACGTCCGTCGGCTTGTTCCACGCCGTCGAGGGTATCGATCTGAGCATCGATCCGCGCGAAGTCCTCGCCATCGTCGGCGAATCCGGATCGGGCAAGTCGGTCGAGATGCTGGCTGTGATGGGCCTGTTGCCGGCGACGGCCACCGTCACTGCCGACAAGCTGGAATTCGACGGCAAGGACATGCTGGCCATGCCGCGCGCCGAAAAGCGCAAGATCGTCGGCCGCGATATCGCGATGATCTTCCAGGAGCCCGTGGCATCGCTGAACCCCTGCTTCACCATCGGCTTCCAGCTCGAAGAGGTGCTGCGCTTCCATCTCGGCCTCGACCGCAAGGCGCGCCGCATCCGCGCCATCGAGCTCCTGCACCAGGTGGGCATCGGCGACGCCGCGCAGCGTCTCAATGCCTTCCCGCATCAGATGTCGGGCGGCCAGTGCCAGCGCGTCATGATTGCGATGGCCATTGCCTGCAACCCCAAGCTCTTGATCGCCGACGAGCCGACGACGGCGCTCGACGTGACCATCCAGAAGCAGATCCTCGACCTGCTGGTCGGCCTCCAGGAAAAGACCGGCATGGCGCTGATCATGATCACCCACAATATCGGCGTTGTCGCTGAAACGGCCGACCGCGTCATTGTTCAATATCGCGGCCACAAGATGGAAGAGTCGGACGTGCTGACTCTCTTCGAGGCGCCCAAATCCGCCTACACCCGCGCGCTGCTCTCGGCGTTGCCCGAAAATGCCACCGGCGACCGCCTGCCCACCATCTCCGATTTCCGCGAGTCCGCCGTATGACGGAGACGGTTCTTGAAACCCGGCACATCGTCCGCGACTACCATGTGCGCGGCGGCGCCTTCTCCAGGTCGGGCATCGTCCATGCCGTCAAGGATGCCTCGCTCAAGGTCGAGAAGGGCAAGACCCTCGCCATCGTCGGCGAGTCGGGCTCCGGCAAGTCCACCCTTGCCCGCATCCTGACGCTGATCGACGCGCCCACCTCCGGCGAGCTTTTCATCGCCGGCGAGCAGGTCGATATCGCCAGGACCGGCGTCAGCCGCGAATTGCGCCGCAAGGTGCAGATGGTCTTCCAGAACCCTTACGGCTCGCTCAATCCGCGCCAGAAGATCGGCGACGTGCTCGGCGAACCGCTCGCCATCAACACGCGGATGTCGGCCGCTGAGCGCGACGAGCGCGCCCAGCAGATGCTGCGCAAGGTCGGCCTCGGCCCCGAGCATTTCAACCGCTATCCGCACATGTTCTCGGGCGGCCAACGCCAGCGTATCGCCATCGCGCGCGCGCTGATGCTCAATCCGTCGCTGCTGGTCCTCGACGAGCCGGTGTCGGCGCTCGATCTCTCGGTGCAGGCGCAGATCCTCAATCTCCTTGCCGATCTGCAGGACGAGTTCCAGCTCACCTATGTCTTCATCAGCCACGACCTGTCGGTCGTGCGCTACATCGCCGACGACGTGATGGTCATGTATCTGGGCGACGTGGTCGAGCAGGGGACCCGCGACGCGCTGTTTGCCGACCCGCAGCACCCCTATACGCGCCAGCTCTTTGCGGCGACGCCGCGCGCCGATGTCGAGCACATCAGGGCGCGTCTCGCCAGGCGCGCGGCGGCGGCAAGCGCCTGATTTCACTGCACGCTTCGGCCTTAGGCGGAAATTAAGTTCGCGTGGTTACCTTTTCGTCACAAAACGAGAGGGAGCGCCGAGCGCCTTGGCCAAGGCCCCGGAAACATCGCCGTCAGCCGAGCTTGCCGTGCCCATTCCGGCAATCGAGATCGCGCCCTTCGGCAAGCGGCCGCTGCGCACATTTGCGCTTTTCATCGGGCTGCCGGCCTTTCTCCTTTACGTCGTGAGCGCCGGCCTGGTGATCATGGCTCTCGCCGGCATGGCCAGCGAAATGGATCGCACCGCGGACCAGCGCGGCATCACCTCGATGCACGCGGCCCTCGATTCCTTCCTCAACGATCTGGCCGGCACGGTCTCCGACAATGGTACCTGGGACGAGGCCTACCTCAACGTCGTTGTCACCCCCGATCCCGCCTGGATGGATGCCACCTGGGGGGCCACGGCCCGCCTTGGCCAGACCTATGACAATGTCTTGGTGACCGATCAGTCCGGCGCCATCGTCTTCGGCGAAAACGGTGCCGGGCCGCTCAAGGGCAACATCGTCTCCCGCTACCCGGCCGCCGCGACCATGCTGCGCAAGCTCGATCAGGGCATCGCCGCCACCACCGACGCGACGACCGTCAGCCTGTTTTCGGCCGATCCTGACGGCACCGTCGGCCTCGCCGCCATCAGCATCCACCAGACCGCGCCCGCCCAGGCCGCGGTGCCGCGGCAGACCCGCCGCGTCCTGTGGATCGCCAAGCACATGACGGCAACGCTGCTGCAGGACATCGCGGTGCGCTATCAGACGCCGCTCGCGGTTCTCACCAAGGATCCAGATCCCGACGCTTCGTCGATCGGCCTCGTCGATGCCGACAACCATATCGTCGGGACCGTCGCCTGGTTTCCCGATCGGCCCGGCGACAGCGCCCTCAATCACATGGTGCTGATTGCAACGGTCATCTTCTTTGCCATCGGCATGCTGCTGGTCGTCGGCCTCGGGGCGCTCCGCCGCGCCATGCTGCGTCGTGTCCGCGCCATCACCGAGTCGCACCAGGCGGCCATCGAAACGGTGATCGCGGCCGTTGCGCCCAAGCCCGCGCCCGCCGCCAAGCGAGACGAGGCGTCGGGCGAAGACGTGGCCGGTGAGGATGCCGATCCCAATTCCGCGCTGGCGGGCGTTTCCGCCGGCGACTTCGTCATCGAATATCAGCCGATCTTCGACCTGCGCTCCGAAAGCCTGATCGGCGTCGAGGCCCTGCTGCGCTGGAACAAGCCGGACCGCTCGCAACTGCTGCAGGAGACCCTGAGCCCCGCCGATCGCGCCAAGCTCTTCGATCGCGTCGGCCCCATTGCGATCCGCCACGCGGCCGGCGAGATCGCCCCGCTGCTCGGCGTTACCATGAACATTGCCGCCACCCCGACGCAGTTGCTGACCGAGGTTTACGCAGAAAAGGTTGTCGGCACGCTCGGCGCCACCAACTTCCCGGCCCGCCGTCTGCAGCTCAGCGTCAGTACCAGCCTGCTGCCGCCGCTGGAGCAGCTCCGCCCGGCGCTCGCCCGCCTGCGCCAGAGCGGGGTTGCCATCACGCTCGACGACTTCGTGCTCAACGACACCAGCGTCGCCTACCTCGACGCGAGGCTCGCCGACCGCGTTCGCCTGTCGACCGCGCTCACCAGCGATGATGCCCAGGGCCCGGCCCGGCAATCGTTCCTCGCTGCCGCCATCGAGGCCGCTCGTGCATCAGGCCTGCCCGTGACCATTCCCGGGCTCGAACGCAAGGAGCAGGCGGCGCGCCTGCTCAAGCTCGGCTGCCGTGAATTTCAAGGCAGCCTGCTCGCCGCGCCGATGCCGATCGGCGCGCTGACTCAGTTGATCCTGGCCCCCGCCAAGCCCCGCAAGGCCGGCTGATAAGAACGAGACTCTAAGCGTCGCCGGCGCACGCCTTGCACAGGCCACGCAGCTCGAGCGTCATCCGGCTCGGCCGGAAGCCTGAGGCCTTGCTCCAGCGCTTGAGCTGCCCCTCCAGCGCCGGCTCGGCGAACTCCTCGACGTGCCCGCAGCGCTCGCAGATGGCGAACGCAATCGTCCCCGCCTCGTGGCAATGCGCATCGGCGCAGCAGACGAAGGCATTGAGCGATTCCAGCCGGTGCGCCAGCCCGCGCTCCGTCAGCTTGTCGAGCGCCCGGTAGACCTGCAGCGGTGCCCGCAGGCCATCTCCGCGCAACTGGTCGAGGATATCGTATGCCGACAGCGGCCCCGCCGCGTGGGCCAGCGTCCCTAGCACCAGCTCCTGGTTGCGGGTCAAATCGTCGGCCCAGACATGGTCGTGTCCGTGATGCGAATGCGAGTCTGTCATTACCCGAAATCTAGTCCGTCTCCGTCACACAAGCCACCGGCAGGGCAACACGCCCGCTTGACACGTCTGCCGTCTCCTCGTACGTAATGTTATAACATGCGGTCAGTTGATTGGCCAGCCACAAGAAAATCGATGCGCCGCCTCATCCTTACCCCCATCGCCCTGGCGCTGTTCGCCGGTTTCGTCGTCCCGGCCCTGGCTGCCGGCCCCATCGGCATCGTTGCGGCCGAGAACTTCTACGGCGATCTTGCGACCCAGATCGGCGGCAGCCACGTGCAGGTGACGAGCATCCTCGCTAGGCCCGACGATGACCCGCATCTCTTCGAGTCGACGCCCTCCACCGCCCGTCTGCTCGCCGACGCGCAGATCGTCCTCTACAACGGCGCCGACTACGATCCGTGGATGGACAAGCTCCTGTCGACCGCCGCGACCGGTGACCGCACCGCCATCGTCGCGGCCGATCTGACCGGCCACAGGAGCGGCGACAATCCGCATCTCTGGTACGATCCCAAGACCTTCCCCGCGGTCGCCGCGGCGCTCGCCGCCGAGTTGGAAAAGCGCGACCCCGCCGATGCCGCCGATTACCAAGCCAATCTCGACAGGTTCGACGCTGCCTTTGCCCATGCCATCGAGGGTATCGGCGCGGTGAAGGCGAGCTACGCAGGCATCTCCGTCACCGCTACCGAGCCGGTTTTCGGCTACATGGCCGACGCGATGGGCCTCAGGATCCTCAACGTACCGTTCCAGTTCGCCGTCATGAACGAGACCGAGCCAAGCCCCCGCGACGTTGCCGGATTTGAGGATTCGCTCAAGGATGGCACTGTCAAAATCCTGTTCTACAATAGCCAGGTCACCGACGACACGACGACCCGCCTGCTCGATCTCGCCAAGGCCGGCCATATACCGGTGATCGGTGTGACCGAGATCGAGCCCGCCGGCGAGACCATCGAGAGCTGGTTCTCGAGCCAGATCGCGGCGGTCGCCGCCTCTCTCGCGAGCCACCATTGAGCGCCATCGCCTTCAACGACGTCACCGTCGAGCTCGGCAAGCGCCCGATCCTCTCCGGCGTCTCCTTCGCCGTCGAGCCCGGCGAGTTCGTCGGCGTCATGGGCCCGAACGGCGCCGGCAAGACCACCATGATGCGGGCCATCCTCGGCCTGCTGCCGGTCGCCTCCGGCACCATCGATGTGCTCGGCCAGCCGCCCCGCCGTGGCAACGCCGCGATCGGCTATGTCCCGCAGTCCCGCCGCACGCCGCAGCACTCCGGCATCATGGGCTCCGAGCTGCTGGTCAGCGCCTATGGCGGCGAGCGCTGGGGTTTCCCGTGGTCGACGACGGCCGATCGCAAGGCAGTCGATGCGGCGCTCGACCGTGTGGGGGCCTCCGGTCTCGCACGTCGGCCCATCGCCGAGCTCTCGGGAGGCGAGCGCCAGCGCCTGTTCATCGCCCAGGCCCTCGTCGGCGCGCCGAAGCTGCTGCTGCTCGACGAGCCGCTGATCAGCCTCGATCCGGCGTATCAGCGCTCCATCGTCGAGCTGGTCCGCGCCATCTCGCGCGAGCGCGGCATTGCCGTGCTGTTCACCGCGCACGAGATCAATCCACTGCTCCGGGCCGTCGATCGCGTCCTCTACCTCGGCAATGGTCACGCCGCCATCGGCACCATCGACGAAGTGATCGATGAGCACGTGCTCTCGGCCCTCTACCACACGGAAGTCCGCGTCATCCGCACCGGCGGCCGTATCTTCGTCATCGCCGAAGACGGCAGCGCGTTGGATGGTGAGGGCGGCCACCATCACCACGACCACGATGACGACCACCATGACCATGCGCACGAGGACTGAGCGGTGCTGAGCCTGTTCGACTACGAATTCATGCGCAACGCCTTCGCCGCGGCGACCATCGTCGCGATCGTTTCGGGCAGCATCGGCTACTTCCTCGTGCTGCGCGGCGAAACCTTCGCCGGCCATGCGCTGGCGCATGTCG
>Ga0157369_10006334_pt1 | contig 13736 bp, 26 predicted proteins | sample C25metaG_FD_113461 | JGI IMG/M metagenome (GOLD analysis project Ga0157369, IMG submission 113461) | Corn rhizosphere microbial communities from Kellogg Biological Station, Michigan, USA - C2-5 metaG | ecosystem: Host-associated > Plants > Roots > Rhizosphere > Soil | place: USA: Michigan...
CCCGTGCCCATGCCCACGCGCATCGAGCGCTTCGACATCCTGCGCTCGCCGCACAAGAACAAGACCTCGCGCGACCAGTTCGAGATCCGCACGCACCTGCGCCTCATGGACATCATCGAGCCCACCGACAAGACGGTGGACGCGCTGATGAAGCTGGACCTCCCGGCGGGCGTGGACGTCGAGATCAAGCTGTAAGTTTCAGGTGAAGGACCATCGGCGCATGTCGCGCCGATGGAAGGTGAAGGGCCCGCCGACAGGAGCGGGCACCCGCGCAGAGCATCCCGCGGGCCAATTCGAAAGGACAGCAACATGAGTCTCGGTCTCGTCGGCCGCAAGGTCGGCATGATGCGCATCTTCCGGGATGACGGAACCTCCGTCCCCGTGACGGTGATCGACTGCAGCGGCAATCGCGTCGCCCAGGTGAAGAGCGCGGACAAGGACGGCTACACCGCGGTCCAGGTCGCGTTCGGCAGCCGCCGCGCGGGCCGCGTCACCAAGGCGCAGGCCGGCCATTTCGCCAAGGCGGGCGTGGAAGCCGCGAGCGACCTGCGCGAGTTCCGCGTCGAGGCGGACAAGCTGGGCGACCTCAAGGCGGGCTCGGAGCTCAAGGTCGACATGTTCGCCGAAGGGCAGAAGGTCGACGTCTCCGGCACCACGATCGGCAAGGGCTACGCCGGCGTCATCAAGCGCCACCACTTCTCGTCGAACCGTGCCTCGCACGGCAACTCGATCTCGCACAACTCGCCCGGCTCGATCGGCATGGCGCAGGATCCCGGGCGTGTGTTCCCCGGCAAGCGCATGTCGGGCCACCTGGGCGACGTGAAGCGCACGGTGCAACTGCTGGAGGTCGCTCGCGTCGACGCCGAGCGCTCGCTGCTGCTCATCAAGGGAAGCGTCCCCGGGCCGAAGAACGCCCCGGTGATCGTGCGCCCCAGCGTGAAGGCGAGGCCCAAGGCCGCGCCCGCGAAGGGAGGCAAGTGATGGAACTCAAGGTCATCAACGAAAAGGGCGAGGCCCAGCAGGCCCTCGCCGCCAGCGACCAGCTCTTCGCGCGCGACTACAACGAGGCGCTGATCCACCAGGTCGTCGTGGCCTACCACGCCAATGGCCGCCAGGGCACGCGCCAGCAGAAGACGCGCAGCGAAGTGCGCCACTCGACCAAGAAGCCGTGGCGCCAGAAGGGCACGGGACGCGCCCGCGCGGGCATGACCTCCTCGCCCCTGTGGCGCGGCGGCGGACGCATCTTCCCGAACAAGCCCGACGAGAATTTCTCGCAGAAGCTCAATCGCAAGATGTACCGCGCGGGCATGGCCTCGATCCTGTCGCAGCTCGTGCGCGAGGAGCGCCTGTCGGTGATCGACGGCCTCGCCATCGACCAGCCGAAGACGAAGCTCCTCGCCGGAATGCTGGCCGGGCTGGGCGTGCAGGACGTGCTCATCCTCACCGACAAGCTCGACGACAACCTGTATCTCGCCTCGCGCAACCTGCCCAACGTGCTGGTGCTCGAGGCCCGCCACGCCGACCCCGTGAGCCTCATGCGCTACGAGCGGGTCCTGGTGAGCCGTGCGGCGGTGAAGCACCTCGAGGAGGCCCTCGCATGAACCAGGAACGACTCATGAAGATCATCGTCGCCCCCGTGATTTCGGAGAAGGCGACCCTCGTCGGCGACACGCGCAAGCAGGTCGTCTTCGAAGTCCTCCAGGACGCCACCAAGGAGGAGATCAAGGCCGCGGTGGAGCTCCTCTTCAAGGACCAGAAGATCGAGGTCGGCGCGGTCAACACGGTGAACGTGAAGGGCAAGGAAAAGCGCCACGGCCGCTTCGTCGGGCGCCGCCGCAACGTGAAGAAGGCGTACGTGAGCCTCAAGAGCGGCGACATCAACTTCGTGGAAGGAGTGGCCTGACCATGGCTCTCGTCAAGACCAAGCCCACCTCGGCCGGACGCCGCTCGATGGTGAAGGTGGTGAACCCCGACCTGCACAAGGGCGCGCCGTATGCCCGCCTCGTGGAAGCGCTGCCCAAGCGGGCCGGCCGCAATTCCATGGGCAACATCACGACCCGTCACCAGGGCGGTGGCCACAAGCACCACTACCGCATCGTCGACTTCCGCCGCAACGACAAGGACGGGATCCCGGCGAAGGTGGAGCGGCTCGAGTACGACCCGAACCGCAGCGCCAACATCGCGCTCATCTGCTACGCCGACGGCGAGCGCCGCTACATGATCGCGCCCAAGGGCATCGCGGTGGGGGACACGCTTCTCGCCGGCGCCGAAGCGCCCATCAAGACCGGCAACGCGCTGCCGCTGCGCAACATCCCCGTCGGCACCACGGTGCACTGCGTCGAGATGCTGCCCGGCAAGGGCGCGCAGATCGCGCGCGCCGCGGGCGCGGGCGTGCAGCTCCTCGCGCGCGAAGGCGAGTACGCGCAGCTGCGCATGCGCTCGGGCGAGATCCGCCGCGTGCACATCAACTGCCGCGCCACCATCGGCGAGGTCGGCAACAACGAGCACAACCTGCGCCAGATCGGCAAGGCCGGTGCCAATCGCTGGAGAGGCATCCGCCCGACGGTGCGCGGCGAGACGATGAACCCGGTGGACCACCCCCTTGGCGGCCGCACGCGCGGCAACCGCCACCCGGTGTCCCCGTGGGGCCAGCCCGCGAAGGGCAAGAAGACGCGCACGAACAAGCGCACCCAATCGTTCATCGTGCGCAGCCGGCACAAGAAGGCTTAAGGGGCAAACATGGCACGTTCAGTCAAGAAGGGCCCGTTCATCGACGCCCATCTGCAGAAGAAGGTGGAAGCCGCTTCCGCCGCCAAGGACAAGCGCCCGATCAAGACCTGGTCGCGCCGCTCCACGATCCTGCCGGATTTCATCGGCCTCACGATCGCGGTCCACAACGGCAAGCAGCACATCCCGGTGTACATCACCGAGAACATGGTCGGCCACAAGCTGGGCGAGTTCGCGCTGACGCGCACCTTCAAGGGCCACTCGGCCGACAAGAAGGTCGCGGCACCGTCGGGCCCGCCGAAGAAGTAAGGAGACGAGACGATGGAAGTCCAATCGAAACTGTACGGCGTGCGGCTCTCGGCCCAGAAGGGTCGGCTCGTCGCCGACCTCGTCCGGGGGCAACCGATCGCATCCGCCCTCAACATCCTGAGCTTCACGCCGAAGAAGGGCGCGCGCATCATCAAGAAGGTGCTGGAGAGCGCGATCGCCAACGCCGAGCACAACAACGGCGCGGACATCGACGAGCTCAAGGTCGTGCGCATCTGCGTGGAGAAGGGCCCGGTGCTCAAGCGCTTCCACGCGCGCGCCAAGGGCCGCGGCAACCGCATCGTGAAGCCGACCTGCCACGTCTTCCTCGCCGTCGGCGACGGGAAAAAGGACTAAGCCATGGGACAGAAGATCAACCCGACCGGGTTCCGCCTCTCGGTCAACCGCAACTGGGGCTCGAAGTGGTTCGCGAACACCAAGAATTTCCCGGGCATGCTGCTCGAGGACATCAAGGTGCGCGAATACCTGAAGAAGAAGCTCTCGCACGCGGCCGTCGGCAAGGTGGTGATCGAGCGCCCCGCCAAGAACGCGCGCATCACGATCTACTCGGCGCGCCCGGGCGTGGTGATCGGCAAGAAGGGCGAGGACATCGAAGGGCTGCGCACGGCGCTGCAGCGCCTGATGGGCGTGCCGGTGCACGTGAACATCGAGGAGATCCGCAAGCCCGAGCTCGACGCGCAGCTGATCGCCGACTCGATCACGGGCCAGCTCGAGAAGCGCGTGATGTTCCGCCGCGCCATGAAGCGCGCGATGCAGAATGCGATGCGCCTGGGCGCCCAGGGCATCAAGATCACGAGCGCCGGGCGCCTGAACGGCGCCGAGATCGCGCGCACCGAGTGGTATCGCGAGGGACGCGTGCCGCTGCACACGCTGCGCGCCGACATCGACTACGGCTTCTCGGAGGCGCGCACCACGTACGGCACCATCGGGGTGCAGGTGCTGGTGTTCAAGGGCGAGGTGCTGGGCAAGGGCGAGCAGCCCGCGGCGCCCGCGCCGGAGCCCGAGCGCGAACAACGCGAGCGCAAGCCCGCTACGCCACGCAAACCTGGGGTGAGAAATGCTGCAGCCAGCTAGAAGGAAATATCGCAAGGAGCAGAAGGGCCGCAACAAGGGCATCGCCACGCGCGGCGCCAAGGTGTCCTTCGGCGAGTTCGGCCTGAAGGCCATCGGCCGCGGGCGCTTGACCGCGCGCCAGATCGAGGCGGCCCGTCGCGCCATGACGCGCCACATCAAGCGCGGCGGGCGGATCTGGATCCGCATCTTCCCCGACAAGCCGATCTCCAAGAAGCCGGCCGAGGTCCGCATGGGCAACGGCAAGGGCTCGCCGGAGTACTTCGTGGCCGAGATCGTCCCGGGCAAGGTGCTTTACGAGATGGGCGGTGTCGACGCCGCGCTGGCCCGCGAGGCCTTCGCGCTCGCCGCGGCCAAGCTGCCGATCAAGACCGCGTTCGTCGAACGCATGGTCGGCTGACGGAGGAATCATGAGCAAGTCATCGGAACTGCGCGCGAAGAGCGCGGATGAGCTGAACCAGGAGCTGCTCGAGCTGCGCCGCGCGCAGTTCGGGCTGCGCATGCAGCACGCCACCCAGAGCCTCACCAAGAACAGCGAGATCGAGCGGCTGCGCCGCCAGATCGCGCGGGTGCACACGCTGCTCGGCGAAAAAGCGAGGAGCGCCAAATGACCCCCGCCGGCGAGACCCGGAAGGCCCCGAAGAGCCACCGCACCCTCGTGGGCACGGTGGTGAGCGACAAGATGGACAAGACGGTCACGGTGCTGGTCGAGCGCCAGGTCATGCACCCCGTGATCGGCAAGGTGGTCACCCGCACCAAGAAGTACCACGCCCACAACGAGGGCAACGACGCCCGCATGGGCGACCGCGTGGTGATCGAGGAATGCGCGCCGATCTCCAAGACCAAGGCGTGGAAGGTGGCCAAGGTCGCCGAGCGGGCACGTCCGGAATAGGCTTTCGCTGCTTGGCAGGGCCCTGAAAAGCCTGCTATAATCGCTGTCTTTGCTTTCGGCCCCGGCTTCGTGGGCCGGAAGTCCAGTTTCAGAGCCCGGGATTCGCACCCCGGGGGCCGCCCGGCCGCCAGCCGAAGCCAGCTTGACCAAACGCCCGGGCCCCAAAGCGATCGTTTCGACGGTCCTCCTTGAAGGGCCTCTCCTCGAGAGGCCGCCAAAGGACACCACCAAGCCCAGCTTTCGCGGCCCGGTCCCGGGGCGCGCAGGCGGAAGACGGATCCAAGACTGCCTGGCGCTGCCGGGTCAAGTTGGAGAAAGAACCATGATTCAGATGCAGTCCATTCTCGACGTCGCCGACAACACCGGCGCGCGCTCGGTGATGTGTATCAAGGTGCTGGGCGGCTCCAAGCGCCGCTATGCGGGCATCGGCGACATCATCAAGGTGTCGATCAAGAGCGCGGCGCCGCGCGGGCGCGTGAAGAAGGGCGAGGTCTACAGCGCGGTCGTCGTGCGCACCGCCCACGGCGTGCGCCGTGCCGACGGCTCGGTGATCAAGTTCGACACCAACGCCGCCGTGCTCCTCAATCCCAAGCTCGAGCCGATCGGCACGCGCATCTTCGGGCCGGTCACGCGCGAGTTGCGCACCGAGCGCTTCATGAAGATCGTGTCGCTCGCACCCGAAGTGCTGTAAGGGAGTTCACCGAGATGCATAAGATTCGCAAGGGCGACAACGTCGTCGTCATCAGCGGCCGCGACAAGGGCAAGACCGGCACGGTCCTGCGCGTGCTCGAGGGCAAGGTCCTGGTCGAGGGAGTGAACCGCGTGAAGAAGCACCAGCGGCCGAACCCGATGAAGGGCCTCACCGGCGGCATCATCGACCGCGAGATGCCCATCGACGTCTCCAACGTGATGCTCGTGAATCCCGCGACGGGCAAGGGCGATCGCGTCGGATTCAAGTTCCTGGAAGCGCAGGGCGGCAATGCCCCCCGCAAGGTGCGCTTCTTCAAGTCCAACGGCGAAGTCGTGGACGCGTGAGGTAGAACATGGCCAAGGACAAGGAAGACAGCAAGGACCAGAAGGGCAAGAAGCCGGGCGGCAAGGCGTCGCTCGACGCGAAGCCCGCCGAGAAGGCGAAGAAGGCCAAGGGCGAGCCCAGGAACGCCGCCGCGAGCGGCCCCGAGGCCGCTCCGACGCAGCCGCCGCGCCTGCAGGTGCAGTACAAGGACCAGATCGTCCCCGCGCTCATGAAGCAGTTCGGGTACAAGACGGTCATGCAGGTGCCACGCGTCACCAAGATCACGCTCAACATGGGCGTGGGCGAGGCCGTGGCCGACAAGAAGATCCTGGAGAACGCCCAGGGCGACCTGCAGAAGATCGCGGGCCAGAAGCCGGTGGTCACCAAGTCGAAGAAGTCGATCGCGGGCTTCAAGATCCGCACCGGCTATCCGATCGGCACGATGGTGACGCTGCGCAACCGCCGCATGTACGAGTTCCTCGACCGCCTGGTCACGATCGCGCTGCCGCGCGTGCGCGACTTCCGCGGCGTGTCGGGCCGCGCCTTCGACGGCCGCGGCAACTACAACATGGGCGTCAAGGAACAGATCATCTTCCCCGAGATCGAGTACGACAAGGTCGACGCGATCCGTGGACTGAACATCTCCATCACCACGACCGCGAAGACCGACGAGGAAGCCCGTGCTCTCCTCGCCGCGTTCCGGTTCCCGTTCAGGACTGAGAGGGTTTAATGGCCAAGCTTGCCGTCATCAACCGCCAGGCGAAGCGCGAAGCCATGGTGAAGAAGTACGCCGAGAAGCGTAAGCAGCTGCTCGCGATCATCCAGGACCCGAAGGCGACGGACGACGCGCGCGACGAAGCGCGCGCGAAGCTCCAGGCCCTGCCGCGCAACGCCTCTCCCGTGCGGCTTCGCAACCGCTGCGCCATGACGGGCCGCCCGCGCGGCACGTTCCGCAAGTTCGGCCTCGCCCGCAACAAGATCCGCGAGATCGCCATGCGTGGCGAGATCCCCGGAATGATCAAGGCGAGCTGGTAAGGAGCCCTTATGAGCATGAGTGATCCCATCGCCGACATGCTGACGCGCATCCGCAATGCGCAGGCCACCGAGAAGGTGACCGTCGCAGTGCCGGCGTCGAACGTGAAGAAGGCCATCGCCCAGGTCCTGAAGGACGAGGGCTACATCGAGGACTTCGCGGTCCGCGAGAACGAGGGCAAGCCCTTCATCGAGATCGGCCTCAAGTACTACGCCGGGAAGCCCGTGATCGAGAAGATCGAGCGCGTCTCGCGCCCCGGCCTTCGCATCTACAAGGGCCGCGACGACATCCCGCGCGTGATGAACGGGCTGGGAGTCGCCATCGTCTCCACCTCGCGCGGCGTCATGACCGATCGCCGCGCCCGCGACAGCGGCGTGGGTGGCGAAGTGCTCTGCATCGTGGTGTAAGAGGTCCGCAATGTCCCGAATCGCAAAATACCCGGTGAACATCCCCGACAAGGTCGAGGTGAACGTCGCCGCCGACGAGCTGACCGTGAAGGGCCCGCTGGGCACCCTCAAGGCCGCGATCGCGCGCGGCGTGGTGGTGAAGAAGGATGGCAACACCATCACCTTCGCCGCCGCCGACGAGAGCAAGGAAGCCAACGCGCTCTCCGGCACGACCCGCGCCAACGTGGCCAACATGGTGAACGGCGTGAAGACCGGCTTCGAGAAGCGCCTGACCCTCGTGGGCGTGGGCTACCGCGCGCAGGCGCAGGGCAACAAGCTCAACCTGTCGCTCGGCTTCTCCCATCCCATCGTGCACGCGCTGCCCGAGGGCGTGAAGGCGGAGACCCCGTCGCAGACCGAGATCGTGATCAAGGGCGCCGACCGCCAGAAGGTGGGCCAGGTCGCCGCCGAGATCCGCGCGTACAAGCCGCCGGAGCCCTACAAGGGCAAGGGCGTGCGCTATACGGGCGAGCAGATCACGCTCAAAGAGACGAAGAAGAAGTAAGGCAGAGGCGAGACATGGACAAGAAAGCATCCCGTATCCGGCGTTCGGCGAAGACGCGAGTTCGCATCTCGCGCCAGCGTGTTGCGCGCCTCGCCGTGCACCGCACCAACCAGCACATCTACGCGCAGGTGATCGACGGCGCGGGCGGCAAGGTGCTCGCCTCGGCGTCGAGCCTCGAGAAGGACGTGCGCGCCTCGCAGCCGAAGGGCAGCGGCAAGGAAGCCGCGGCCCTCGTGGGCAAGCGCATCGCCGAGAAGGCGGTCGCCGCGGGGGTCACCGAGGTCGCGTTCGATCGCTCGGGCTTCAGCTACCACGGCCGCGTCAAGGCGCTCGCCGAGGCCGCCCGTGAGGGCGGGCTGAAGTTCTAACCGGATAGAAGGACGGCAAATGGCAAAGACGGACCAGAGGGACGGCCGCCGCCGCGGCGGCGAGCAGGACGAGAAGTCGGACGGCCTGCGCGAGAAGATGATCTCGGTGAACCGCGTCACGAAGGTCGTGAAGGGCGGGCGCATCCTCGGCTTCGCGGCGCTCACAGTGGTGGGCGACGGCGACGGCTCGGTCGGCATGGGCAAGGGCAAGGCGCGCGAGGTTCCCGTGGCCGTGCAGAAGGCGATGGAGCAGGCGCGCCGCAACATGGTGAAGATCCCGCTGAAGAGCGGCACGATCCACCACGACGTGCTGGGACAGCACGGCGCCACGCGCGTCATGATGAAGCCCGCCCAGGAAGGCAACGGCATCAAGGCGGGCGGCGCCATGCGCGCGGTCTTCGAGGTGATGGGCGTCACCAACATCTCGGCCAAGTGCCACGGCTCCACGAACCCGTACAACGTCGTGCGCGCGACGCTCGACGGCCTCACCCAACAGCGTCGTCCTTCGGAGATCGCGGCCAAGCGCGGCAAGAAGGTCGAGGAGATCGGCGCTTAATCGCGCCGACAAGGAAGCGACATGGCCGAGAACGGCAAGAAGATCCGCGTGACGCTCGTGAAGGGCATCACGGCGACGAAGCACAAGCACCGCGAGACGGTGAAGGGCCTCGGGCTCAAGCACCGCAGCCATACGGTCGAGGTGGCGGATACGCCGTCGATCCGCGGAATGATCAACCGGGTGAGCTACCTGGTGAAGGTCGAGGAATAAGGCACATGGAACTCAACACGATCAAGCCGGCTGCCGGCTCCAAGAAACCGCGCCGCCGCGTCGCGCGCGGCACGGGCTCGGGCCTGGGCAAGACCGCGGGCCGCGGCCACAAGGGCCAGAAGTCCCGCGCCGGCGGCTTCCACAAGGTGGGCTTCGAGGGCGGCCAGATGCCGCTGCAGCGGCGCCTGCCGAAGCGCGGCTTCCTCGCCACGACGATCCGCAAGGCGGCGGAAGTGCGCTCGGGCGACCTCGCGAAAGTCGGCGGCAACGCCATCGACCTCGAGGGCCTGAAGAAGGCGGGCCTCGTGCCCGCGCCCGCGACGCGCGCGAAGATCATCCTCGCGGGCGAGGTGGCGGGCAAGTTCGCGGTCTCGGGTGTCGCGGCCTCCAAGGGCGCGCGCGAGGCGATCGAGAAGGCCGGGGGCTCCGTCGCGGCAATCGCCGAGGTCGAGCGCCCGAAGAAGCTGCCGAAGAAGACCCCGGCGGCGCAGTCCTCGAAGTAACCGGAGCACAACGCATTGGCGGCTAATCCGTTCGCAACCCTGGGCAAGATGGGCGACCTCAAGCGTCGCCTCTGGTTCCTGCTGGGCGCGCTGGTGGTCTACCGCGTCGGCACCTTCATCCCGGTGCCGGGGATCGATCCCGCGGAGCTCGCGAAGCTCTTCCGCCAGAACCAGGGCGGCATCCTGGACATGTTCAACATGTTCTCGGGAGGGGCGCTGTCGCGCTTCTCGATCTTCGCCCTCGGGATCATGCCGTACATCTCGTCGTCGATCATCATGCAGCTGCTGACGGTGGTGTCGCCCACGCTCGAGAACCTGAAGAAGGAAGGCGAGGCGGGGCGGCGCAAGATCACCCAGTACACGCGATACGGCACCGTGGTGCTGGCCGCCTTCCAGGCGCTGGGCATCTCGGTGGCGCTCGAGCACCAGCCGGGCCTGGTGATCGACCCGGGGTTCGCCTTCCGCATCGTGACGGTGATGACGCTCCTCACGGGCACCATGTTCATCATGTGGCTCGGCGAGCAGATCACCGAGCGCGGCATCGGCAACGGCATCTCGATGATCATCTTCGCCGGCATCGTCGCGGGCCTGCCGCACGCGATCGGCGGCACGCTCGAGCTCACGCGCACCGGCGCCATGACCTACTTCGCCGCAATCGTGGTGTTCTTCCTGGTGGTGGCGGTGACGGCGTTCGTGGTGTTCGTGGAGAAGGGCCAGCGCCGGATCCTGGTGAACTACGCCAAGCGCCAGGTGGGCAACAAGCTCTACGGCGGCCAGAGCTCGTTCCTGCCGCTGAAGCTCAACATGTCGGGCGTGATCCCGCCGATCTTCGCCTCGTCGATCATCCTCTTCCCGGCCACGCTCGCGAGCTGGTTCGGGTCGAACGAGCACTTCATCTGGCTGAAGGACGTGTCCGGCTGGCTCGCCCCCGGGCAGGTTCTTTACATCGTGCTCTACGCGGCCGCGATCGTCTTCTTCTGCTTCTTCTACACGGCGCTCGTCTTCAACTCGAAGGAGACGGCGGACAACCTGAAGAAGAGCGGTGCCTTCGTGCCGGGGATCCGGCCGGGCGAGCAGACCGCGCGCTACGTGGACCGGATCATCACGCGCTTGACCCTGATCGGCGCGATCTACATCACGCTCGTGTGCCTGCTGCCGCAGTTCATGCAGAGCGAGTGGAACGTGCCGTTCTACTTCGGCGGAACGTCGCTCCTGATCGTGGTCGTCGTGACGATGGATTTCATGGCGCAGCTCCAGGCGTACCTGATGTCGCACCAGTACGAGAGCCTGCTCAAGAAGGCGAACTTCAAGGGCAGCGGCGGATTCCCGGTGCGCTAGGCCGGCCGATGGCGAAGGAAGAGACCATCCAGATGCAGGGGGAGATTGTCGAGACCCTCCCCAACGCGATGTTCCGCGTGAAGCTGGAGAACGGGCACATAGTGCTCGGCCACATCTCCGGGAAGATGCGCATGCACTACATCCGCATCCTGCCCGGCGACAAGGTGACGGTCGAGCTCACGCCCTACGATTTGACCAAGGCGCGGATCACGTTCCGCGCCAAGTAAGGAGAACGAAGATGCGAGTGCAGGCTTCAGTGAAGAAAATCTGCCGCAAGTGCAAGGTCGTGCGGCGCAAGGGTGTCGTGCGCATCATCTGCACCGACCCGCGGCACAAGCAGCGCCAGGGCTGACGCGTCCGGCGGGCTAGAGCGTAACGAGGACAAACATGGCACGTATTGCAGGCATCAACATCCCGAACCAGCAGCACGCGGCGATCGCCCTCACGGCGATCTACGGCATCGGACGGTCGCGCGCGCGCCTCATCTGCGACGCGGCGGGCGTCCGGCACTCGGCGAAGGTGAAGGACCTGACCGACAGCGAGATGGACAAGCTGCGCGAGCAGGTCGGCAAGTTCACCGTCGAGGGCGACCTGCGCCGCGAGACCTCGATGAACATCAAGCGGCTGATGGACCTGGGCTGCTACCGCGGGGTGCGCCACAAGAAGGGCCTGCCCGTCCGCGGACAACGCACCCGCACCAACGCGCGCACCCGCAAGGGCCCGCGCAAGGCCGTCCGCCTGTCCAAGGCGGCCGCCTGATCCACACTGAGGAATAGACCAAATGGCCAAGGCACCCGCCGCATCGCGCGCCCGCAAGAAGGCGAAGAAGGTCGTCTCCGAGGGCATCGCCCACGTGCACGCGTCCTTCAACAACACGATCATCACCATCACCGACCGCCAGGGCAACGCGCTCTCGTGGGCGACCTCCGGCGGCGCGGGCTTCAAGGGCTCGCGCAAGTCGACGCCTTTCGCGGCCCAGGTGGCCGCCGAGGCCGCCGGCCGCGCGGCCCAGGAGCACGGGGTGAAGAACCTCGAGGTCCGCATCAAGGGGCCGGGGCCGGGCCGCGAGTCCGCCGTGCGCGCGCTGAACGCCCTGGGACTCAAGATCGTCTCGATCGCGGACGTGACGCCCGTGCCGCACAACGGCTGCCGTCCGCCCAAGCGGCGACGCATGTAACACGAGGCGGGTTGCCCGAGGGCTGGGCAACCCCCATGTAAAGACACCAGGAGAACACCGTGGCACGTTATATCGGACCCAAGTGCAAGCTTTCGCGCCGGGAAGGCACCGACCTCTTCCTGAAGAGCGCACGGCGCTCGCTCGACACGAAATGCAAGCTCGACTCGCGGCCGGGACAACACGGCGCCAAGTCGACCCGCATCTCGGAGTACGGCACGCAGCTGCGCGAGAAGCAGAAGATCCGCCGCATGTACGGCGTGCTCGAGCGCCAGTTCCGCACCTACTTCGACAAGGCGATCACGAAGCGCGGCGCCACGGGCGAGGTGCTGCTCCAGATGCTGGAGAGCCGCCTCGACAACGTCGTCTACCGGATGGGCTTCGCCTCGACGCGGGCGGAAGCGCGCCAGCTCGTCTCGCACAAGGCGATCGAGGTGAACGGCAAGCCGGTGAACATCCCGTCGTACCTGCTCCGCGCCACCGACGTGGTGAGCGTGCGCGAGCGCGCGCGCGCCCAGCTTCGCATCAAGTCGTCGCTGGAGCTCGCCGAGCAGCACGGATTCCCAAGCTGGGTCGAGGTCGATCCCAAGAACTTCAAGGGCACCTTCAAGCAACTGCCCGACCGCGCGGAGTTCGCCTCCGACGTGAACGAACAGCTGGTGGTGGAGCTTTACTCGAAGTAAGCGGGCCACAAGCCCGTCGTAAGGCTCGCTCTCAAACGCACCTGTTCAGAGGTACCCCCGAATGCAAAGCAACGCCACGAATTTCCTGAAGCCCCGCATCATCGACGTCCAGAACCTCTCGCCCACGCATGCGAAGGTGGTGATGGAGCCGTTCGAGCGCGGCTACGGGCACACCCTGGGCAATGCCCTGCGCCGCATCCTGCTCTCCTCGATGCCCGGGTATGCCGCGACCGAGGTCAAGATCTCGGGCGTGCTGCACGAGTACTCCACGATCGAAGGCGTGCAGGAAGACGTGGTCGACGTCATCCTGAACCTGAAGGGCGTGGTGATGAAGCTGCACAACCGCAACGAGTCCACGCTCAAGCTGAAGAAATCGACTGCCGGCCCGGTCACGGCCGCGGACATCGAGCAGACCCACGACGTCGAGATCATCAATCCCGACCACGTCATCGCGCACCTCACGCAGGGCGGCAAGATCGACATGACGATCAAGGTGGAGAAGGGCCGCGGCTACGTGCCGGCGACCTCGCGCCGCCAGGACGACTCGCGCTCGATCGGCTCGATCCTGCTGGACGCCTCGTTCTCGCCGGTGCGCCGCGTGAGCTACCAGGTGGAGAGCGCGCGCGTCGAGCAGCGCACCGACCTGGATCGCCTCGTGATCGACATCGAGACCAACGGCGTGATCGAGCCCGAGGAGGCCGTGCGCTACTCGGCCTCCGTGCTGGTGGACCAGCTCTCGGTCTTCGCCTCGCTCCAATCGACCTCGGAAGAGCGTCCCGAGACGGCGCAGCCGCAGGTCGACCCCATCCTGCTGCAGCCGGTGGACGACCTCGAGCTCACGGTGCGCTCGGCCAACTGCCTCAAGGCCGAGAACATCTACTACATCGG
>Ga0157369_10006338_pt1 | contig 13730 bp, 10 predicted proteins | sample C25metaG_FD_113461 | JGI IMG/M metagenome (GOLD analysis project Ga0157369, IMG submission 113461) | Corn rhizosphere microbial communities from Kellogg Biological Station, Michigan, USA - C2-5 metaG | ecosystem: Host-associated > Plants > Roots > Rhizosphere > Soil | place: USA: Michigan...
CCCGCCGATCTCCGCCGTCTCGCCGTAGGCGTGGCCGGCGTTCAGGGCGGCGATGTTGGCCTCGGCGAGCTCCGGCGCCTTCGCGAACTTGGTGCGGAGCCAGTCCTCGAGCGGCTTGCGGTGGCGGTCGAACATCCAGAGCGCGAGGCCCAGCGTCCACATGTTCTTGCAGCGCAAGGCCTCCTTGTTGCCGAGGCCGAACGGCTTCACGGCGTCGAGGGTGAGCTGGGAGATGTTGAAGGCGAGGACCTGCCATTTGGCGAGGCTGCCGTCCTCGAGGGGGTTCGCCTCGTAGCCGGCCTTGGCGAGGTTGCGGGCGCCGAACTCGCCCTCGTCGGCGATGATCAGGCCCCCGGGCTTCAAGTCCGCGACGTTCACCTTGAGCGCCGCCGGGTTCATCGCGACGAGGACGTCGGGCGAGTCGCCGGCGGTGTCGATCGCGGTCGAGCCGAAATTGATCTGGAAGGCGGAGACGCCGAAGGTGGTGCCCTGCGGCGCGCGGATCTCGGCCGGGAAATCGGGGAAGGTGGCGAGGTCGTTGCCGGCGAGCGCGGTCGAGAGGGTGAACTGGCCGCCGGTCAGCTGCATGCCGTCGCCGCTGTCGCCGGCGAAGCGGACGACGACGGCCTCCGCGTCCGGGCGAGCGCTCGCTTCTTCGGGGGTGAGGAGGTGGGTGGCAGTCGCCATCATCGAGTCCTGACTGTGATCGGCGCCCCTTCTATCCCCAGAGGCGGGCCGGCCCAAGGTAGAAGTTCACGCTGCCGCCGCAACCCCGCGGCCGACGAGAATCCCGCCCAGATTCAGAATGGTACGCGCGTGCCGCCCGGCGATCTCGCGGGCATCGGGGCCGTAGCCGCCGCCGAGCGTGCTCGCGAGCGGGAGTGCGCGCGCGCGGGCCAGGCCGGCGACGAAGCGGTCGCGGGCGTCGAGGCCTTCCTGAGTCAAAGCAAGGCGGCCGAGCCGGTCGCCCGCGAACGGATCGACTCCCGCCTGGTAGAGGAGAAGATCGGGCGCGAAGCGGTCGAGAAGCGGCACGAGCGTGCGCTCCAGCGCCTCCAGATAGGCGGCGTCGCCGGTGCCGTCGGCGAGCGGGACGTCGAGGGTCGAGGCCGCCTTGCGGACCGGGAAGTTCTTGTCCGCGTGGATCGAGTAGGTGGCGACCTCCGGCCGATCGGCGGTCAGCATCGCGGTACCGTCGCCCTGGTGGACGTCGCAGTCGACGACGAGCACGCGGCGCGCCCTGCGCTCGTCCACGAGCCGCACCGCCGCCACGGCGAGATCGTTGAAGACGCAATAGCCGGCGCCGCTGTCGCGAAGGGCGTGGTGGCTGCCGCCGGCATTGTTCGCCGCGAAACCGTGCTCCAGCGCATGGACGGCGGCCGCGTAGGTGCCGCCGGGGACGATCCGCGCCCGCCTCGCCACCGTATCGGTGACCGCAAAGCCGATGCGCCGCTCCTTTTCGCGCGGAACCGAGGCGGCGAGCACCTCCTCGACATAGGCGGGATCGTGGACCCGCTCGAGCCACTCGCGCGGCATCGGCTCGGGCTCGATCCAGTGAAGCGCCGCTCCGCTGGCCTCCAGCGCTTCCCTGACGAGGCCGTTCTTGTTCCAGCGGTAGCGGCTGTCGGCGGGCGCGGGCGCGACATAGGCCGGGTGGTGGACGATCGCGATCACCGCCCGTAGGTAGGCCCGCCGCGCCGCAGGAGCCAGTCTTGTCCGAGCCTTTCGTCCGCCCCGACGTCCGCACCTTCCTCGATTACCTCAACAACCTGCCGGGGCCGAGGAGCCACGAAGTCGGGCCGAACGAAGCGCGGATGATGATGCTCGCGTCGCGCCATGTGGCCGACGCGCCGGTGGGGGAGCTGGCGGTGATCCGCGACCTCTCCTGCCCCGGGCCCGAGGGGAACAGCATACCGCTTCGGCTCTACGACGCTCGGGAGACGCGGGCGGCGGGGCCGCTCATCCTGTTCTTCCACGGCGGCGGCTTCGTGCTCGGCGACCTCGACACGCACGAGCCCTTCTGCGCCGAGATGGCGCGGGCGATGGACCTGCCGGTGCTCGCCGTCGACTATCGCCTGGCGCCCGAGCACCCCTTCCCGGCGGGGATCGAGGACGCGATCGCGGCGGCGCGCTGGGCGGCGACGAGCCCGCGTGAGCTGGAGCGCGAGGTGACCGGCCTCGTCCCCTGCGGCGACAGCGCCGGCGGCAATTTCGCGATCGTCGTCAGCCTCGCGCTTCGGGACGAGCCGGCGCCTGCGCCCGTGCTCGCCCAGTTCCCCATCTACCCGGCCGCCGATCCCGAGAAGGGCTATCCCTCGTTCAAGGACTTTGCCGAGGGCTATTTGCTGACCAAGGACGGGATGGACTGGTTCGAGGATTGCTACGCCCCGCCCACGCGCGACTGGCGCTACTCGCCGCTGTTGAAGAGCCAGGAGGGGATGCCGCCGACCCTCGTCGTCACCGCCTCGCTCGACCCCATCCGCGACCAGGGCCGCGCCTATGCCGCCGCTTTGGCCGAGGCGGGCGTGCCGGTGGTCTTCCGCGAAGCGAGGGGGACGATCCACGGCTTCATCAACCTGAGGCGCGCGGTGCCCTCGACCCAGGCGGACATCGACGGCTGCTTCGACGTTCTGAAGCTGATGCTGAAGGAGGCCTCCGCGCCATGACAGACCCCTCCTCCCTTCCCTACCGGCCCGGCGCCGGGATCATGCTGCTCAACCGCGAGGGCAAGGTGTTCGTCGCGCAGCGGATCGATTCGACGCTCGAAGCCTGGCAGATGCCGCAGGGCGGACTCGACCCGGGCGAGAACCCGGAGGAAGGCGCGCTGAGGGAGCTCGAGGAGGAGACCGGCATCCCGCGCGACAAGGTGGAGATCGTCGCGGTGGCGCCGGCGCCGCTCACCTACGACCTGCCGCCGGACCTGGTCGGCAAGCTCTGGAAAGGCCGCTGGCGTGGGCAGCAGCAGCATTGGTACCTCGCGCGCTTCCTGGGCGAGGACGGGGACGTGAACATCGAGACGGCGGAGCCCGAGTTCCGCGCCTGGCGCTGGGCCGATCCGGAAGAGCTCCCGCACATGATCGTGCCGTTCAAGCGCGCGCTTTACGAGGCGGTGCTCGCCGCGTTTCGCGACTGGCTGTAGCCCCTCTCCCCAGCAGGGAGAGGGGGTTCGGCGTGCGACGCTACCCTCCGAGTCAGAGCCCCCTCACCCCTACCCTCTCCCCCTCGGGGAGAGGGGGTGCTCACGGCCCGGTGCGGTCCCGCGCCGCCTGCTGCCGGAGGGCGGCCTGGGCGGCGGCGAGGCGGGCGATGGGGACACGGTAGGGCGACGCGCTGACATAATCGAGGGCGACCCGCTCGCAGAAGGAGATGGAGGCGGGGTCGCCGCCATGCTCGCCGCAGATGCCGAGCTTGATGCCTGAGCGGGCGGCGCGGCCGCGCTCGGCAGCGAGGGCGATCAGCTCGCCCACCCCGTCCTCGTCGATCGAGACGAACGGGTCACGCTCGAAGATGCCCTTTTCGACATATTGGGTGAGGAAGCGGCCGGCGTCGTCGCGGCTGACGCCGAGGGTGGTTTGCGTCAGGTCGTTGGTGCCGAAGCTGAAGAATTCGGCCTCCTCGGCGATGTCGCCTGCGCGCAGCGCGGCGCGGGGAAGCTCGATCATCGTGCCGACCAGATAGTCGAGGCGCCGCCCCTTCTCCTCGAACACGGCGGCGGCGGTGCGGTCGATCAGCGCGCGGATGATCTTCAGCTCCGCGCGCGTCGAGACGAGCGGAACCATCACCTCTGGGACAGGGGCTTCGCCGCTCTCCCCGGCCACCGCGACGGCGGCCTCGAAGATGGCGCGCGCCTGCATCTCGTAGATTTCGGGATAGGTGATGCCGAGGCGGCAGCCGCGGTGGCCGAGCATCGGGTTGAACTCGTGCAGCTCGGCGGCGCGGCGGCGGAGAGTCTCGACGTCCGTGCCCGCCGCGGCTGCGACCTCGGCGAACTCCTCCTCGCTGTGCGGCATGAACTCGTGGAGGGGCGGGTCGAGGAGCCGGATGGTCACCGGGAGCGGCGCCATGATGCGGAAGATCTCCTCGAAATCGGCGCGCTGCGCCGGGAGGAGCTTCAGGAGCGCGGCGCGGCGGCCGGCCTCGTCCTCGGCGAGGATCATCTGGCGGACGTTGGTGATCCGCTCGGCATCGAAGAACATGTGCTCGGTTCGGCAGAGGCCGATCCCCTCGGCGCCGAACTCACGGGCGGTCCGGCAGTCGAGCGGCGTCTCGGCGTTGGTGCGCACGCGAAGGCGCCGCTTGGCGTCGGCCCAGACCATCAGCGTTCCGAAGTCGCCGGCGAGCTCGGGCTGGACCGTGGCGACGGAGCCGAGCATCACCTCGCCGGTCGAGCCGTCGATCGTGATCGTCTCGCCCTCCTTCACCTCCCGGCCGCCGACCCGCATCAGCCGGGCGCGATGGTCGATCGCCACCGAGCCGGCGCCGGAGACGCAGGGCCTCCCCATGCCGCGGGCGACGACCGCGGCGTGGCTGGTCATGCCGCCGCGGGCGGTGAGGATGCCCTGCGCGGCGTGCATGCCGTGAATGTCCTCGGGCGAGGTCTCGACGCGGACGAGGATCACCTTCTCGCCGAGGCCCGCGCGCTTTTCGGCCGTGTCGGCGTCGAACACCGCCGCGCCCGAGGCGGCGCCGGGCGAGGCGGGGAGGCCCTTGGCGATCACCTGGCGCTCGGCCGAGGGGTCGAGGGTCGGGTGGAGGAGCTGGTCCAATGCCTGCGGGTCGATCCGCAGCACCGCCTCGTCCTTCGAGATCAGCCCCTCCTCCGCCATGTCGACGGCGATGCGCAGCGCCGCGCTCGCGGTGCGCTTGCCGCTGCGCGTCTGGAGCATGAACAGCTTGCCGCGCTCGACCGTGAACTCGATGTCCTGCATGTCGCGATAGTGGCGCTCGAGCAGGTCGAAGACGCGGGCCAATTCGCCGAACACGTCCGGCATCGACTCTTCCATGGAGGCCGCCTTTGCCCCCGCCGCCTCGCGCGCGCCGCGCGTTAGATATTGGGGGGTGCGGATGCCGGCGACGACGTCCTCGCCCTGGGCGTTGATGAGGTACTCGCCATAATAAGCCCGCTCGCCCGTCGACGGGTTGCGGGTGAAGGCGACGCCCGTAGCCGACGTCTCGCCCATGTTGCCGAACACCATCGCCTGGACGTTGACGGCCGTGCCCCAGTCGCCCGGGATGCCGTTCAGGCGCCGGTAGACCTTGGCGCGCTCCGACTGCCACGAGCCGAACACCGCGCCGATCGCCCCCCAGAGCTGCTCGTGGACGTCTTCCGGGAAGGGGCGGCCCCACAGCTCCTCGACCAGCGCCTTGTAGTCGCCGGTGAGGCGGCGCCAGTCGTCGGCCTCGAGCTCGGTGTCGAGATGGACGCCCTTGTCCTCCTTGGCGATCTCCAGCGCCTCCTCGAAGCGGCCGTGGTCGAGGCCGAGGACCACTTCGGAATACATCTGGATGAAGCGGCGGTAGCTGTCCCAGGCGAAGCGCGGGTCGCCGGAGATTGCGGCGAGGCCTTCGACGGTGGCGTCGTTGAGGCCGAGGTTGAGGACGGTGTCCATCATCCCCGGCATCGACACGCGCGCGCCGGAGCGGACGGAGACGAGGAGCGGGTCGAAAGCGTCGCCGAACCTCTTGCCGGCAATCGCTTCGATGTGGCGGAGCCCCTCCGCGACTTCGACGCGCAGGCTATCGGGGAAGCTCTCGCCTTCCGCATAATAGCGGGCGCACATCTCGGTCGAGATGGTGAAGCCCGGCGGCACGGGCAGGCCGATCGACGCCATCTCGGCAAGGTTCGCGCCCTTGCCGCCGAGGAGGTCGCGCCAAGTCGAGCCTGCCCCCGGCAGGCTCTTTGTTGGCGCGATGTCTCCCGCCTTGCCGTCGGAGATGCCGCCTCCGAAGCGGTAGACGTACTGGCTCATGCCGCGCCTCCGTTGCGCGAAAGCTGACTAAAGTTCGGCGCCATAAGGCGAGAAAAAACCTCCCGTTCAGCCCTCGATCCGCGAGAAGTCCGCGACGAGGTGCACCGCGTGGCGCATCCGGGCGAGGAGGGCGAGCCGGGCTTCGCGCTTGGCGGGATCGGGATCATTGACGGTTACCTTGTCGAAAAATGCATCCACCGGCCCGCGCAGGCTCGCGAGCGCCGCCATGGCGCCCTCGAAATCCTCAGCCACCACCGCCGCGCGCGCTTGCCGCTCGGCCGAGTCAAGCGCAGCGATCAGCTTTTGTTCCTCATCCTGGGGGGTGTAGGAAAGCGAATTCTGCTCCGGGGTGGAGGACCCCCCCTTCCCCTCTCCCAGGAGGGGAGAACGAGCCCACCCCTCCTTCTTGAGGATGTTGGCGGCACGCTTGTAGCCGGCGAGGAGGTCGGCGCCTTCCGGCGTCTCGACGAAGGCCTGGAGCGCGCGGACGCGGGCGAGCAGGCGGACGAGATCGTCCTCGCCACCCAGCGCGAACACGGCATCGATCAGATCGTGCCGGACGCCAGCTTCGCGCTGCTGGACCTTGAGGCGGTCGATGAGGAAGGCGGTCAGCTGCTGGATCACCTGATCAAGTCGATCGAAGTCGCGTCGATAGTCCGGCGTGTCCAGCAGCGGCCTGAACGAGGCGAGGAGTTGGTCGAGTGTGGGCTTGCCCCCGTTCTCATCGAAGACGGCCCAGCCCAAGGTCTGCGTGGTGTACGGCCGAGCCGGCCGAGTGATCATTGTCAGCAGATCGAGGCGGATCGAGTTGCCAAGGATGAGAGAAATCGCGCCTATCGCGGCGCGGCGGAGCGCGAAGGGATCCCGCGATCCAGAGGGACGCTCGTCGATCCAGAAGAAGCTGAACAACGTGTCCAGCTTGTCCGCCAAACTCACCGCCACCGTCACCGGCGCGGTCGGGACCTCGTCGCCCTGGCCGACCGGCTTGTAATGGTCGCGGATGGCGTCGGCGACGGCCGGGTCTTCGCCTTGGGCGCGGGCGAGGTAGCCGCCGATGACGCCCTGCAATTCGGGGAATTCGCCGACCATGCCGGTGACGAGGTCGGCCTTGGAAAGGCGGGCGGCGCGTTCGGCGAGGTTTGCCAACTCTCCCCTCCCGGAAAGGGAGGGGTCGGGGGTGGGTGCGCGGAGCGCGTCCTTGGACTCGGAGTTTCGGCCGGCTTCGCCGGAACCCACCCCTGGCCCCTCCCTTGCAGGGAGGGGGATGATGCCCTCCTCGACCAGCCACCTTGCCAGCTTCGCGACGCGCTCGACCTTGTCGGCGACGGTGCCGAGCTTTTCGTGGAAGACGATTTGCGACAGCTTCTTCGCCTGGTCCTCGAGCGGGACCTTCAGATCCTGCTCCCAGAAAAACTTCGCGTCGGCGAGGCGGGCGGAGAGGACGCGCTCGTTGCCCTCTACGATCGCCCGGCCGCCGTCCGAAGCTTCGATGTTGGCGGTGCAGAGGAAGTTGGGGGCGAGTGCAGTTTGCTCCTCCCCGGAACGAAGGAGCGCGAAATATTTCTGGTTGGTGCGCATGGTAAGCTGGATCACCTCGGGCGGCACGTCCAGGTAAGAAGGGTCGAAGCTTCCGAGCAGCGGCACCGGCCACTCAGTGAGGCCGGCATTCTCGGCGACCAGCGCCTCGTCCTCGACCAGCGACAGGCCCGCTTCGGCGGCGCGGGCGGCGGCGCCTTCGCGAATGAGGCGCCTGCGCTCCTCCTGGTCGACGACGACGTGGCAGGCCTGGAGCTTCTCGACATAGTCGTTGGCGCTGCCGATGGTGATCACGCCGGGATGGTGGAAGCGGTGGCCGACGGTGGCGGCGCCGCTCCTCACGCCGGCGATCTCGAACTCGACGATGTCTTCGCCGAACAGCGCGACGATGCCCTGCAGGGGGCGCACCCAGCGCAGGCTTTCGGTCGAGTGCGACGCCTCGCCCCAGCGCATCGACTTGGGCCATGGGAAGGCGCGGACGATGGCGGGGATCGCCTCGGCGAGGACGGCGGCGGTGGGGCGGCCGGGCTTCTCGACGATCGCGAAAAGGATTCCGTCGCGCTCCTCGAGCTGCTCGCGCGCAAGACCGGTCTTGCGCAGGAAGCCGTCGAGCGCCTGCGGCGGCGCGGAGGCGCGGGGGCCCTTGGTCTCCTCCCGCACGGCGGCGGTTTCGGCCGGGAGTCCGCGGGCGATGAGGGCGAGGCGGCGGGGGGTGGCGTAGGTCTCGAGCGCTTCCGCCTTCAGCCCGGCCTTGCCGAGCTCCGCCTCGAACAGGCGGGCGAGATCGGCCCGCGCCTTGTCCTGCATGCGCGCGGGGATTTCCTCGGAAAGGAGCTCGAGGAGGAAATCAGCCATTTCCGAAGGCTCCTGCGCGCAGCGCACAAGCAGCTTCTTGTGCGCGCAGAGACGCAGAGGCGCAGAGAGGCTGCGGCAGGTGTGCAGGCCGAGAATCTTCTACCAGGAGGTTCTCGGAAGGGCGCTGCGCGCCGAGGAAGGCTCGGCCTCTCCGCGTCTCTGCGTCTCTGCGCGAACCAAAACTCACGCCGCCCATCCGTTCTTTTCCATCCAGGATTGGCAGGCGCCCTTCGCCAAGTCGCGGACCCGGCCGATATAGGCCTGGCGTTCGGCCACCGAGATGACGCCGCGGGCCTGGAGGGTGTTGAAGATGTGGCTCGCCTTGATCGCCTGGTCGTAGGCGGGGAGCGGGAGGACGGCGGCGATGCAGCGGGCGTTTTCCTCGGACGCGTCCTTGAACCAGCGGAACAGGGTCTCTGTGTCGGCCTGCTCGAAATTCCAGGCGCTGAACTCGCGTTCGTTCTCGAGGAAAACGTCGCCGTAGGTGACGCCCTCATCGTTGAACTTGAGGTCGAAGACGTTGTCGACGCCCTGGATGTACATGGCGAGGCGCTCGAGGCCGTAGGTCAATTCGCCTGAGACGGGCTTGCAGTCGTAGCCGCCGACCTGCTGGAAATAGGTGAACTGGGTGACCTCCATGCCGTCGCACCAGACCTCCCAGCCGAGGCCCCAGGCGCCGAGCGTGGGGCTCTCCCAATCGTCCTCGACGAAGCGGATGTCGTGGAGGGTGAAATCGATGCCGATCGCGGCAAGCGAGCCGAGATAGAGGGCCTGGAGGTCCGGCGGGCTCGGCTTCAGGATGACCTGATATTGGTAATAATGGCCGAGGCGGTTCGGGTTCTCGCCGTAGCGGCCGTCGGTCGGGCGGCGGCAGGGCTGGACGTAGGCGGCCTTCCAGGGGTTCGGGCCGAGGCTCCTCAGGGCGGTGGCGGGGTGGAAGGTGCCGGCCCCCATCTCCATGTCATAGGGCTGGAGGATGACGCAGCCCTGGCGGCTCCAATAATCGTGGAGGGTGAGGATCAGGCGCTGGAAGCTGAGCGGCGTCGGATCGGGCATGAGGGCGGCGGACACGCTTTCGCAGGTGCAACAAAGGCTCGCGCCGCTTTGGCGCATGGGGCACAGAGAGGCAAGAGCAGGGAGACGAAGATGCTGTTGAGGAAGTGGTTCGGCCGGGTCGCGGCGGGTTTCGCGGCGATCGGCCTGATGGGCGCTGCGGCGGCGAGGGAGGCCCCGCGCACGCATGTGGCGGCGAAGTCGGTCGCCGGGCCCGGCCTTTGGAAGCTGCAGGACAGGGACACAACCATCTACCTGTTCGGAACGATCCATACCCTCCCGGCGGGGGCGAAGTGGCGGACCAAGGCGTTCGACGCGGCCTTCGGTTCTGCGAAGGAGCTGATGATCGAGGTCGGCAATATCGACGACGAGCAGGCGGTCGCCGGCGAACTGGGGAAGGCTGGGCTGGCCGAAGGGCTGCCGCCGCTCCTGGAGCGGGTGCCCGCGGCGAAGCGACCGGCGATCAAGGCGGCGATCGCGAAGAGCGGCTTCCCGCCCGCGGCCTTCGACCGGATGAAGAGCTGGATGGCGGCGCTCGTCCTTTTGAACGTCACGCTGAAGGACATCGGGCTGGACCCGGAGCGGGGCGTCGAACGCGCCCTCATCACCGAGTGGAAGGCGAAAGGCGGCAAAGTCGAAGGCTTCGAGACCGCGGCCGACCAGTTCGGGTTCCTGAACAGCGTCTCCCAGGAGGCGCAGAACAAGTTCCTGGAAGCGGCCGCGGACAGCCCCGAGGCGGCGAAGAAGCAGTTCGCGGCGATGCTCAAGGCGTGGAAGGCGGGCGACGTCGCCGGCATCGCCCGCACCTTCGACGACGAGACCCAGATGTCGGCCGAGCTTCGCGACGTGCTGATGAAGAAGCGCAACGCGCGGTGGGCCGCGTGGCTCGCCGAGCGGATGAAGAAGCCGGGAACGGTGTTCGTCGCCGTCGGCGCCGGTCACCTCGCGGGGGCCGATTCGGTGCAGCGCATGCTTGCTGCGCGGGGGCTGAAGGCGGTGCGGGTCCAGTAGGTGCCGATCCGCCTCATCTGCCTCGATGCCGACGACACGCTCTGGCACAACGAGGCCTATTTCAAGCGCGTGCAGGCGGCGTTCGCAGAGCTGGTGAGCCCCTTTGCCGAGGCCGGCGAGGCGCTTCGCCGGCTCGACTGCGCCGAGCACAGGAATCTCGGCCTCTACGGCTACGGCGCCAAGGGCTTTGCGCTGTCGATGATCGAGACGGCGCTGGAGCTCGGCGGCGATGCGCTGCCGGCGGCGACGGTGGCGCGAATCCTGGCGCTGGGGCGCGAGATCCTCGCCCACCCGGTCGAGATGCTGGACGGCGTGGAGGAAGCGCTGGAGCGGCTGGCGGTCCTCGGGCGGCTGGTGCTGGTCACCAAGGGCGACCTCCACCACCAGGAGGCGAAGCTCGCCGCCTCGGGCCTCGGCGAGCATTTCGAAGGGGTCGAGATCGTCAGCGACAAGAAGGCGCAGACCTACGCCCGGATTTTCGAGCGCTACGGCGTGCCCGCGGACGAAGCGGTGATGGCCGGCAATTCGATGCGCTCAGACGTGCTGCCGGCGCTCGAGGCGGGGGCGTGGGCGGCGCTGGTGCCGTTCGAGCTCGCCTGGAGCCACGAGGCGGCTGAGGCGCCGGCCGACCATCCGCGCTACCGCGAGGTGGCGAGCCTGGCGGACTTCGCCGACTGGGTGGCGACGCTCTAGGGGGACACGCAAGGCGTGCCGTTCGTTGGGGCGGCAGGAGGAGCTGAGATGAAATGGATCGTCGGAATCGCGATCGGCTGCGCCGCCCTGGCCGCGGCGCCGGCTGCAGCCCAGCAGGCCGGCGGCAACGGCGCGGCGTCCGCCGCCGTAGGCGCGGGCTCGGGCGATGCCAAGGCCAAGGCGGCTCCGACCAACGACACGCGCGGAACCCGCACGCGCGCCCGAGTCCGGCGCCAGCCACAGGGCGAGGCGGCCGCGGGCGAGGTCTCCGGCACCGGCGCGCGCAGCGCCACGCCGACGCTCGACACGCGCGGCACCCATGCCGGCAAGACACGCTTCACCGCCCGCAAGGCGAAGCGCGGCCACGGCCACCATCGCCGCACCCGCCACCGCCGCCGTTGAGCGGTGGCTTTCGGGGAAAGGCAATTTTAAGCGCGGGCGCGTATCGAGGCGGCGTTCGGAAAGGAGGACGGATCAGGTGAAGTTCGTCGTGATGCGCAGCGGGACCGAGCCGGGCGAGGTCGCCATCAACGCGGAGCTGGTGACCCATGTGCGCTCCGCCTCGGGGCCGTTCACCGACATCTATTTTCGCGACCACCGGGTCGCCGTGCACGGCAATTTCGCGGACGTGGTGAAGCGGCTCGAATATGCCGCCGCCACCGGCGCGCAGAAGCCGGAGCGGCCCCAGGGCTGAGGCTCCGGAGCGCTTGCGTCCCGGGCGGGTCTGGAGCGGGTGAAGGGAGTCGAACCCTCGACCTCCACGATGGCAACGTGGCGCTCTACCGCTGAGCTACACCCGCGTCCGTTGGGATGAGGCGCCTCGGCGCGAAAGCGTGCGCGGGTTCGAAGGAGGCTCAGGAGAGCAACAAGGCTCGAATGAAGACAGCGTCCCTCGACCGGGGCGCACGCAGCCGCCCCGAGGTCAGCTACCTCGGCCGCAAAGATGGATCAGGGCGAACGGCGTCCTCATGAGGCCGGCGCCTATGCTGGCCCGTTTCGCCGCCGTCAAGAGCTCATTTGAGCGGACGCCGCCGCCGCTCACGCCCGGGGCGCCTGCCTCCTGTAGCTCAGCGCCTCGGCGACGTGGACCCGGCCGACGCCGTCGCTCCCGGCGAGGTCGGCGATGGTGCGGGCGACTCGGAGAACGCGGTGGAAGCCGCGGGCCGAGAGGCGCATCGCCTCGGCGGCCTGGCCCATCAGTCGGCGGCCGGGCTCGTCGGGCGTGGCAACGGCATCGAGAAGGTCGCCGTCGGCCTCGGCGTTGGTGCGGATGCCGTGGTCGCGATAGCGCTCGGTCTGGACCCGGCGCGCCTCCCCCACCCTCGCCGCCACCTCGGCCGAGCCCTCCGCGGGCGGCGGCAGGACGAGGTCGGCGGCGGCGACGGCCTGGACGTCGACATGGAGGTCGATCCGGTCGAGCAGCGGCCCGGAGACCTTCGCCTGATAGTCGGCGGCGCAGCGCGGCGCGCGCGAGCAGGCGAGCGCCGGGTCGCCGAGATGGCCGCAGCGGCACGGGTTCATCGCGGCGACGAGCTGGACCCGCGCCGGGAAGGTGACGTGGGCGTTGGCGCGGGCGACCTGGACGGTGCCGGTCTCGAGCGGCTGGCGGAGCGAATCGAGGGCGGAGCGCTGGAATTCGGGAAGCTCGTCGAGGAACAGGATTCCGAGATGGGCGAGACTGACCTCGCCGGGACGGACTCGAAGGCCGCCGCCGACCAGAGCCACCATCGAGGCGGAATGGTGCGGCGCGCGAAAGGGGCGGTTGCGGACCAGCCTTCCCCCGGTGAGGGCCTCGGCCACGGAGGCGATCATCGAGACTTCGAGCGCCTCGGGCGGAGTGAGCTCGGGAAGGATGCCGGGGAGGCAGGCGGCGAGCAGCGACTTCCCCGCGCCGGGAGGGCCGGTCATCAGCAGGTTGTGGCCGCCCGCCGCCGCGATCTCGAGCGCGCGCTTGGCGGTTTCCTGCCCCTTCACCTGGGCGAGGTCGGGGCCGAGGCCGTTCAGCGCCGCCTCGCCCGGCGCGGGCGGGCGAAGGACCGCGCTGCCGCGGAAATGGTTGAGGAGCGCGATGAGGTCGGGCGCCGGGACGATCTCGATATCGCCGGCCCAGGCGGCCTCCGGCCCCTGCGCGGCGGGGCAGATGAGGCCCAGGCTGCGCGCCGAGGCGTGCATGGCGGCGAGCAGCACGCCGGGCGACGGCGCGACGCGGCCGTCGAGCCCGAGCTCGCCGACCGCCACGTAGCCGGCGAGCGTCTCCGTATCGATCGCGCCCATCGCGGCGAGGAGGCCGAGGGCGATGGGCAGGTCGTAGTGCGAGCCTTCCTTGGGAAGGTCGGCAGGGGAGAGGTTGACGGTGATCCGCTTGGGAGGAAGCGCGAGGCCGATGGCCGCGAGCGCGGCGTGGACCCGCTCCCGGCTCTCCGCCACCGCCTTGTCGGGCAGCCCGACGACGAGGAACTTGGGAAGCCCCGCCGAAATCTGGACCTGCACTTCGACAGCACGCGCCTCGAGACCCAGGAACGCCACCGTGGCGACATGCGCGACCATTCGACCCCCGACCAAAACGAACACCGATCCGGACCTTAGTCCGTCCGCGGCGCCAAACCTGTCGCA
>Ga0157369_10006339_pt1 | contig 13730 bp, 13 predicted proteins | sample C25metaG_FD_113461 | JGI IMG/M metagenome (GOLD analysis project Ga0157369, IMG submission 113461) | Corn rhizosphere microbial communities from Kellogg Biological Station, Michigan, USA - C2-5 metaG | ecosystem: Host-associated > Plants > Roots > Rhizosphere > Soil | place: USA: Michigan...
ATGCCGATCCGCTCGGCGAGCGGCGCATAGATATCCATCGTCTCGCGCGCGATCCGCCGCCGCTTCTCCGCATTCTTGATGTGGTGGAGCGTGCGCATGTTGTGCAGCCGGTCGGCGAGCTTCACCAGAAGCACGCGGATGTCGTCGCTCAGCGCCAGCAGGAACTTGCGAAGATTTTCGGCGGCGCGCTCATTCTCGCTCTGCGCCTCAATCTTGCTGAGCTTCGTCACCCCATCGACTAGCCGGGCAACGTCCTTCCCGAACAATTTTTGGATCTGTTCAGGAGTCGCGACCGTATCCTCGATCGTGTCGTGGAGGATCGCCGTGGCGATCGTCTGGTCGTCCAGCTTCAGGTCAGTCAGAATGCCGGCGACCTCAATCGGATGGCTGAAATAGGGATCACCCGATGCCCGCGTTTGAGAACCGTGGGCCTGCATGGAGAAGACATAGGCGCGGTTGATGAGGCCTTCATCGGCGTCCGGATCATAGGAGCGGACCTTCTCAACCAGTTCATATTGACGAAGCACAGGGCCTAGATGGGGCGGTGAGCGCTCACGGCGCAAGTGCGAAAACGGGACTAGGTATTCAGCAGCAACTGGTTTTTTGCTTCGGCCTGTGCTTTGTTACTGATCTGAGGGAGGAAATTGGTGTGAGTGCGTCAAACGGGGGCGCCGATATCGAAGCCTTTCGAGAGGCGGCGCTGAGCTGCCCCATTCCTGCGGCTGTCGAGTTGATCGGCGAAAAATGGGCGTTTCTGATCGTTCGAGGGGCATTCAACGGTCTTCGCCATTTCGAGGAATTTCAGGCAGGGCTGGGAATAGCCCGAAACATCCTGTCGGATCGGCTAGGAAGACTGGTCGTGGGCGAGATTCTCGCGCGCAAGCCCGATCCATCAGATCGGCGGAAAGTCATCTATTCTCTGACAGATAAAGGCGAGGCACTTCTGCCGGTGATGATCGCTCTTCGCCAGTGGGCGGAACACTGGGGACATGGAGAGCCGGGGATCGTCCTTGCCGACAAGCAAGACGGTCTTCCGGTGCGACGAATCTGTATTCAGGCGCAGGACGGGCGGGAACTGAGGCGCCCCGACCTGACGTGGGTCAGTCGAGCCGAGGTTGAACGAGCCGCCAATCAGGCGGCCTAATTACTCGTAATCGCCGCCTGAGGGGGTTGGGCGAGGCGGAGCAGCAGCGGTCAGACGCAGCGCTTCGGCCGATTCGCTGAGCGATGCCAGCTCGTCCGCTTCCTCTTCCTCGTCGATCCGCACCTTCTGGAGATTGGTGACGATCGCCTCATTAAGATCGCGCGGCTTCACCGTTTCTTCCGCGATTTCGCGGAGAGCAACGACAGGGTTTTTATCGCGGTCACGGTCGATGGTCAGATCGGCGCCGCCGGAGATCTGGCGGGCGCGCTGGGCGGCCAAAAGAACCAGGTCAAATCGGTTGGAAACCTTGTCGACGCAATCTTCGACTGTAACGCGCGCCATCTATCGCTCCGAATTCTTCAGCTTTTGCCGGGAAGGCGGGCGAGATAGGGACAAGGTGCCCGAAAGTCAATGAATCCGGCACCGATCACGGGCGGGCCTTGCCTTCATGAGGCTCGGCCATCAGATCGCCCCAATGCCTGCCGCCAAACCCATTCTCGTTGACGGTAATCGCCTCACACCGATCATGGGCGGTCCCGACCGGCTGCGAGCGCTGCTCGACCTGATCGATAGAGCGAAGCGCAGCCTCAGGTTGCTCTACTACATCTATTCGGCCGATCGCTCCGGTGATCGAGTTCGCCAAGCCTTGTTTCGCGCGATGGACCGTGGAGTGGAAGTGTCGCTGCTGATCGACGGATTTGGAAGCAGTCAGACTCCAGAGACCTATTTCACCGACCTGAGCGAACGAGGCGCTAAATTCTGCCGGTTCAATCCTGCGTATGGACGCCGCTACGCACTCCGCAATCATCAGAAGCTGGCGCTCGCGGACGAAGAGCGCATCCTGATCGGCGGCTTCAATGTGGAGGACAGCTATTTCGGAACGGTCGAGGAAGGCGCATGGCGAGATATCGGGTTGCTCGTTGAAGGAGCAGCGGCTGCCCGCGTCGCACCCTATTACGATGCCTTGATGGCCTGGTCGCTGAAGCCGCGTTCACGCCTGAAGGAGCTGCGAGCGACGGTACGCCGCTTCAGCGAGCACCAGGGGCCGCTTCAGTGGCAATATGGAGGGCCGATGCAGCTGAAGTCGCCGTGGGCGCTCTCTACGGTGCGCGATCTCGCGACCTGCAGCAGCCTCGACATGATCGCAGCCTATTTCGCGCCCTTGGGCGGAATGCTCCGGCGAATCGCGGCGGTGTCGAAGCGTGGCGGCGTACGCGTGATCACCGCATCCAAGTCCGACAATCTGGCGACGATCGACGCCGCCCGAAGCACCTACTCACGCCTGCTGCGCAGACGCGTGCGGCTGTTCGAATATGAGCCGACGAAGCTGCATTCGAAGCTGCTGGTGATGGACGACATCGTCCACATCGGCTCTTCCAACTTCGACCTGCGAAGCCTCTATCTCAACATGGAAATGATGTTGCGCGTGCAGGATCCGGGCTTCGCAAAGAGGATGCGCGCCTATTTCGATCGAGAGTTGAAGGATTGCGTGGAAATCACGCGCGCATTGCACAAGGCCCGGGCCAGCTGGGTGCAGAGGCTTCGGTGGAAGATCGGCTGGTTCCTGGTGACCTCGCTCGACTACACCGTGACGAGGCGGTTGGCGCTCCGAATACCCTAGCTCTTGCCGCCGTCCCGCCACGCCCAAAACAGGTGCGCGGGGGGCACGTTGATCCACTCGAACTCGCGATCGATCCGATCAAAGCGCGGCTTCAGGAAATCCAGCACTTTGGGACTGAACTGATAGACAAGGAATGCTCCGCCGGGACGCACGACTGCCGCGGTCGCCTTGGCGATCTCTTCGCCGACGCCCGGCGGCAGGGTCGAGAACGGGAGACCGGAAACGACATAGTCGGCATGATCGAAGCCGCGTTCGGAGATGATTCGCTCGACGTCGGCGGCGGAGCCATTCACGGCGATCAGCCGGTCGTCGTTGATCGAATCGCGAAGGAAGCGGACGAAATCGGGATTGGTGTCGATCGCAATCAACTTCGCATCGTCCGGCAGAAGATCAAGGATCGGCCGCGTGAAGGTCCCGACGCCTGGTCCATATTCGACGAACAGCTTCGTATTCTTCCAATCCACCGGCCGGAGCATGTGCTCGATCAGCTTTCGGCTCGAAGGAATAATCGAGCCGACCATCACCGGATGCTTCAGAAAGCCGCGAAGGAATTGCCAGTGCGGACTTTCGGAACGCCTGGCCGAGCGCCGGACCAGACGGCGCGGTCCTTTCAGCGTTCTCGCAGTGGTGGTCGGCATCAGGATATGGCTCCGTCGGGAAGGTTCGCTGCGTTGGCAAATGCACCAGCGCTTGGCAAGGTTTCGTGAATTCGGCTCAGGGCCCGGGCTGCTCGCCCTTGCCGCCGCGCGGCCTTAGCATGCCGGGCATGACAAACCCAATTCCTGTTGGGCGGACGGCATCGCTCTTCAGCGTTTCCTGGATTCGATCATATTCGCCGAGCATTTGCTCCGTGACGGAGGCGCGCGTGTCGGAGAGCGCCTCATCAAAGTCGGCCTTCGTCACCTGGTTGGCATCGAGCCCCCGGCGAAGCGCATTCAGGCCCGCACGGCGCACAAGGTCCTCCAAATCCGCGCCTGTGAACCGCTCGGTCCGCTGCGCCAGCGATTCCAGATCGACATTGTCGGCCAGCGGCATACCTTCGGTGTGGATCGCAAGAATGCGACGGCGGCCTGCGGTGTCGGGCGGAGCGACGTAGATCAGCTCGTCGAACCGGCCGGGACGGAGGAGCGCGGGATCGATCAGGCTTGGGCGGTTTGTCGCTCCGATCACGACCACATTGTTGAGTTCTTCCAGCCCGTCCATCTCGGCAAGAATCGTGTTGACCACCCGCTCGGTCACTTGCGGTTCGCCCAACCCGCCGCCGCGAGCGGGAACGAGGCTGTCGATCTCGTCGATGAAGATCACGGTCGGCGCGACCTGACGGGCGCGCGCAAACAAACGGGCGATCTGCTGTTCGCTCTCCCCATACCATTTCGACAGCAGGTCCGACGATTTGGTGGCGATGAAATTGGCATTGCTTTCCCGTGCCGTGGCCTTGGCGAGCAGGGTCTTGCCAGTGCCCGGAGCACCATAGAGGAGGAAGCCGCGCGCTGGACGGATTCCAATCCGGCGGAACGCCTCTGGATGCGTCAAAGGTAGCTCGATTCCCTCGCGCAGCTTCTCGATCGATTCGTCGAGACCGCCGATATCGGACCAGCGAATAGTGGGAGCCTCCACCATCACTTCACGCATTGCCGAAGGCTGCACGCGTTTGAGTGCATTTTCGAAATCGCGAGCTTCGACCGAAAGGGCGTCGAGCACCTCCGTCGGAATTGTCTCTTCCTCGGTATTGATTCGGGGCATGATCCGCCGGACCGCCTCCATCGCCGCTTCGCGGCTCAGCGCGGCAAGATCCGCACCGACAAAACCGTAGGTGCGGCGGGCAAGGCCGGCGATGTCCACATCCGGTGCGAGCGGCATTCCGCGCGTATGGATCTGCAGGATCTCGCGACGGCCCTGCTCATCGGGAACACCCACGACGATTTCGCGGTCGAAGCGGCCCGGACGTCGGAGCGCTTCGTCAATCGCCTCCGGGCGGTTGGTGGCGGCGATGACTACAAGATTCTGCCTGGGCTCGATCCCATCCATCAGACTCAAGAGCTGCGCGACGAGGCGTTTCTCGGCCTCACCGGTGACCTGCCCACGCTTCGGCGCAATCGAATCGATCTCGTCTATGAAGATGATCGACGGAGCGGAGGCGGAGGCTTGCTCGAACAGTTCGCGAAGCTTGCGCTCGCTCTCGCCATAGGCCGAGCCCATGATTTCGGGGCCTGCGATATGGAAAAAGTGGGCGCTACTTTCATTGGCGACGGCCCGGGCGAGCCGGGTCTTGCCGGTCCCGGGCGGACCGTGGAGAAGTACGCCCTTGGGCGGATCCACGCCGAGGCGCTGGAACAACTCGGGATGCCGCAGCGGGAGCTCGACCATCTCGCGAAGAGCGTCGATGGTGTCGCGCATGCCCCCGAGATCGTCGTAAGTCACATCGGCTCGTCGATCGCCCGGTTTGGCGGTGAGGTACTCGGCCAGAAGCTCGACATTGGTGTTGGAATCGATGTGGACGATGCCCTTGGGCGTCGCGCTCACGACGACCAGCCGCACTTCCTGAAGCGCGAATGCAGGCGCGTTCAGCAGCTGGCGTACGGGATCCGGAACGTCGGCGTTCACCCGCTGGTGGCCGGTCGTGGCGACGATGTCGCCCTCGCAAAGTGGGCGCCCGGCGAACGTTCGCTTGAGGGCATCCGATGAGCCTTGCAGCCGCACATTGTCCTGCGCCGGCGCGAAGACGATTCGGGTCGCCGGCTTCGACTTGGCCTTCTTTATCTCGACGAAATCTCCCGAGCCGATCCCGGCATTCGCCCTCTGGAGTCCGTCGAGCCGGACGATATCGAGACCCTCGTCCTCGCTATAGGGCCGGATCGCTCGCGCCGCCGTCGAGCGCTTGCCAACGATCTCAATGGTGTCGCCTTCGCTCAAGGCGAGTTCCTCCATCAGCTTGGCCGGAAGCCGGGCGATCCCGCGGCCGCTGTCGGCCGGCGAGAGATTGGCGACCTGGACGCGCCTGCTTTTGACCCTCTCCAGCGTTTCGGTATCGGCCATCGGCTCTCCTTTTGCCCCGGTTTGTCCAGCGTCGCCTAGGTAACGGCGCGCTCCGCTTCAGGTTCAATTGGGGTTTCACGACCCGGTTAAAAGACTCTCCTACAGGTTCAGTGCTCCAGCGATCTTTCGGGCAATCGAGCGCGGAGCAAGGCGAGTAGAGAATGCAACGGCACGGTTGAGTGCTCCGGTGATAACCACAGCCTTATTCGCCTCCAGTGCTTCTAGACCTTTGCGGACCACCGGCTCCGCATCCATCGATACGCGTGTGAGGGCTGCGCTTTTCGAGAAGCCGGCGATGTCGCCAAACTCGGTTCGGGTCGGCCCGGGGCACAGCGCGCTCACCTTCACCCCGTAAGGCTTCGTCTCTTCGTGCAAAGCTTCCGACAGCGAAAGGACGAACGCTTTGGTGGCGTAATACACCGCCATTCCGGGCCCGGGCTGGAATGCAGCGGTGGACGCGACATTAAGAATCCCGCCTGACCGGCGTTCGATCATCTGCGGAAGGACCGCGCGGCAGAGCTCCGCCAGGACTCCGCAATTGAGATCGATCATCTGGCGAAGCCGCGCTGGATCCTGATTGGCGAAATAGCCGCGTAGCCCGAAGCCGGCATTGTTGATCAGCAGCTCGATCTGCTCTCCCGCATTCGTCGATGTCCGCCATCAGCTCGGCAGCTGCGCCGGGAATGCTAAGGTCGATTGCAACTGCCCGCGCTTTGCCAAGTTCAGCGGCAAGCGCGTCCAGCCGCTCTTTCCTGCGCGCCACCAGAACCAGCCGATGTCCGCGCTTCGACAGCTGCCGGGCGAACTCGGCCCCTAATCCGGCCGAAGCGCCAGTGATCAGCGCAACCGGCTGGCGGGCAGGTTCAGCCAACCTTCGCCTTCACGATCTTCCCCGGCTCGCGCGGCGGCTCGCCCTTCGGAAGTGCGTCCACATGCTCCATCCCGCTCTCCACCTCTCCCCAGATCGTATACTGCCGGTCCAGGAACGGCGAATCCTGAGTGACGATGAAAAACTGGCTGTTGGCGCTGTTCGGATCCTGGCTGCGTGCCATGGAGGCGACACCGCGACTATGCGAAGCGTTGGAGAATTCTGCCTTCAGGTTTGGCAGATCGGATCCGTGATAGCCGGTGCCGGTCGGGTCGCCGCCCTGGGCCATGAAACCCGGGATCACCCGGTGAAAGACCACGCCGTCATAGAAGCCGCTGTTGGCGAGGTCGGTAATTCGCTGGACGTGCCCAGGCGCGAGATCCGGGCGAAGCTTGATGACGACGTCGCCGCCGGTCGAAAGAGTAAGGGTAAGACGGTCGTCAGCCATTTGCTTCTCCGCGATCAACAGTTGGAATTTTCGTGCCGATAGGACGCTGCCCGCGCTTGTGCCAGAGCAGGTGCGGCAATAGGAGAGCCGCGCACGACGGCAAGGGGTGAGGCAATGAGCGAGAGCGAGAACAGCGCCGCCGCCGCCGAAGTCGAAGAATTCGACGCCGCAGCCTCGTCGGCGATCGACGAGGAGGACCGGCTGCGCCCCGAATTCGTGGAGCGCGTGCTCGACGCTGTTGAAGCGGGCGACGACGAAACGGCTCGCGAGCTGGTTGCTCCTCTCCATCCGGCAGATGTCGCCGATCTGATCGAGCTTGCCGCGCGCGATGAGCGCGAGGGGCTGGTGAAGGCGCTCGCCGGGATCGTCAGCCCAGATGTGCTCGCGGAAATGAACGACTTCGTCCGCGAGGACCTGCTCGACGAACTCGAGCCGCAACAGCTCGCGGATATTGCCGGTCAGCTGGAGACCGACGACGCGGTCGCGCTGATCGAAGATCTCGACCGGGATGATCAGCAGGCGGTTCTCCGGGCGATGGAGCCGGACGACCGGGCAGCGATCGAGGAGGCGCTGACTTACCCGGACGAATCCGCAGGGCGCCTGATGCAGCGCGACCTGGTCGCGGTGCCCGAGCATTGGAAGGTCGGGCAGGTGATCGATTACCTGCGCTCAACCGAAGAATTGCCGACCGACTTTTGGGAAGTCTTCGTTGTCGATCCGGGTCATCACCCGGTCGGCACCTGCAAACTGTCGACCATCCTTCGTACTCCGCGAACCCGCCTGGTCAGCGAGATTATGCAGCGGGAGCAGACCCTGATCCCCGTCGACATGGACCAGGAGGACGTCGCGCTGCGTTTCCAGAAGTATGCGCTCGTTTCAGCCGCGGTCGTGGATGGTGTCGGCCGTCTGGTCGGGATGATCACCGTCGACGATATCGTCCACATCATCCAGGAAGAAGCGGGTGAAGACGTCCTCCGGCTGAGTCAGGCCGGTGACGGTGATATCAACGAGCCGCTCCGGCGGACGGTGCAGAGCCGAATGTGGTGGCTCTTCATCAATCTGGGCACGGAAATTCTTTCGGTAGTGGTGATCGGTTTTTATCAGGACCTGATCGCCAAGCTGGTGGTTCTGGCGATCCTTATGCCGGTCATTACCGGCATGGGCGGCAACGCTGGCACCCAGACGATGGCCGTTACGGTGCGAGCGTTAGCAACCGGACAGCTCACCAGCTCCAACACATGGCGGATGATCCTTCGTGAATGGTGGATCGCCAGCGCCAACGGCTGGGGCCTGGGGGTTATCATGCTGGTGGGGGTTCAGCTCATCTACCACGACTGGGGCCTTAGCCTCGTCACACTCCTCGCGATGATCCTCAATTCCCTCAATGCCGGTCTATCGGGAGTCCTCATCCCGATCGGGCTCGATAAGCTCAAGATCGATCCGGCGGTCGTATCGACGATCTTCGTCACGACCATGACCGACACCCTCGGTTTTTTCTTCTTTCTTGGTCTCGCGGCCGCCTTCGGCCTGCACTGAGGTCGCCGCTCTTCCATCTGGCGGAAACAGCGTCTAAACGCCCGCCCCGACCCAGGGCCGGCAACTCCGGCGGCAAGCACCATCTAGAAATGCGGAGAGGTGGCTGAGTGGTCGAAAGCACCGCACTCGAAATGCGGCGTACGGGCAACTGTACCGTGGGTTCGAATCCCACCCTCTCCGCCACCTAGTCACCTGATTCCAGAGACTTGAGTTTGCGTCGCTCAATTTCCGCCGGAAAGCGCCACTCTTCAGACAAATTCGAGAGCCGAGAGAGACCAAACTCGAAGCCAACTCTCGGCAGAACCCAGTTTTTCTCTAAGGGCTAATTTCGAGGTACGGAGTCCGCTCGTCTGAAGAGGCCAGAGAAGCGCTGAGTCAGGCGAACTGACGATCCCAACGAGCGGCAACAGCGTTGGGGGAGCACAGCCGTTTGACGGTCAGATGCGCGGGCAGCGTTCCGTCGATGATGCTTTTCAGGATCCCCGGAGACAGGAAGGCGAGACGAACAATTCGAACGATATAGGCTGCAGTCTTGCCTTCGCGCCTTGCAAGGCCCTCGACGGTCATCCCGGTGTCGGACTGGAGCTCTCGCCACCAGCTGCGACCTTGAACGATCGCCTTCACGAGCGTGCTATCCACGATTGGTGCGGCGGTGCTTCCGTTCCTCTGGATCAACCGCATCACATGGCCGCTTCGCTTTAAACGCCCCGCGACGACCAATTCGATGATCTCATTTGCAGTGCGGACACCTAGGAGTGCTCCCACGGCCTTCGAGCTGAGGGTAATGCTGACTTGATTCTCGCCAAGTCGGATTCCCGCAATAAGGTCACGAAGCAGGGCGGCTCTTGCGCGTGGACCGCAAAGTGTCGCGGCAGCTTCTCTGCTCCGCCGCACGACCACGTTGAGCTCATCTGGTGATGGCATCTCATTGGTAGCGCGCGTGAGCAAGTCAATCGGATCGTTGAGAAGCGCGACGATTTTAGACCGTACCAGCGGCTCGATTTCGCGCGCGGGCAAGCGCCATCCCTCGGCTGCTCGCGCATCACCGGACTGATGCAAATCTCGGCTGACATAATAGCGGTAGCGAAGCTTGCCCTTGCACGCATGCGTGGCGATCATCGGGATGCCGCGATCATCGAAGAGCTTTCCAGCGAGTAGGCTCGCCTCGCGCACCGCACGACCACGGGTCCCGTTCTTGTTGGCGGTGAGGATTTCCTGGACCTGATCCCAAAGGTCTCGCTCGATGATCGACGGATAATTGGCCGGGTGCGAACAACCGCCATGATCGATCCGCCCGATATACGTCGGGTTCGAAAGGATGCGGTAGAGGTGACCTCGGCTAAACGGCCGGCCACCGAACGCGCGGCCGGTGGCCGCTTTGCGAACCGGCGACCAAATCTCTGCCTGTTCCAGCTCCTCTGCAAGCAACCGAACATTTCCGAGCTCCGCATAGCGGTCGAAGATGTGCCGGATGAGGGTCGCATCCTCCTCGACAATTGCGAGGCTCCGACCGTTCGGTCGGTACCCAATAGGCGGAGTTCCGCCCATCCACATCCCGCGAGCCTTCGATTGCGCAATCTTGTCGCGGATGCGTTCAGCAGTGACCTCGCGCTCGAACTGCGCGAACGAAAGCAGCATGTTCAGGGTCAGTCGACCCATACTGTTCGTGGTGTTGAACGACTGCGTGATCGAGACAAAGCTCGCGCCGGCTTTGTCGAACGCTTCGACCAGTTTCGCGAAGTCGAGCAGCGAGCGGGTTAGCCGGTCGACCTGGTAAACAACCACAATATCGATGTGCCCAGCAGCAATGTCGGCCAGCAGTCGCTGAAGCCCTGGTCGCTCAAGCGTGCCGCCTGAAATACCGCCGTCGTCGTATCGCTCACGGACAAGCTTCCAGCCTTCGCTTGCCTGACTCTTAATGTAGGCTGCGCAAGCCTCGTGCTGCGCATCAAGGCTGTTGAAGTCTTGATCGAGGCCCTCCTCGCTCGACTTCCTGGTGTAGATGGCACAGCGCAGCTTGGTCATGTGGCGCGCCTACTCGTCTTCGTCCCGAAGAACGCAGGCCCTGACCACTGAGTACCGGTGATCGCGCGCGCGACCATCGAAAGGCTGGTCCACTCGCGGTCTTGCCAGCAGTAGCGACCGCCTTCGGTCAACGTGACGACGTGGATCTTCCCGCGCCATTCGCGCACGAAGCGAGTGCCGGGCGTTACGCGTGTTGCCGCGGCGCCATCGGCAATCTCCTGCAGCTTGCGCTCCATCGCCTTCGTGACGCCGCCCGCCACTTTCGATTGAAGATGATGGGACAGCGCGAGGCGCAGCAGCCCCGCACTGACATTGGGCGGCATCGTGCGGAGCTGTCGGTTCCATGCCGCGCGCAGTTCGGCGCGCGACATGGACTCGAGTGCAACAAGCTCGGCGGCGAGGTCGGCGGGGATCATTCGGGTGCGACCGCACGGTAGGTGCGAACGCCATTCACCTTGTCGCTGCTGATCGCATAACCCTTCTTCTTGAGACCGGTCAGCGCGGCCCGCGTGGTGTGTGGGAGCCAGCCAGTCACTGCGATCATTTGATCCAGTGTGGCGCCCTCGTCGCGCACGACCAGTTCAGCAAGCCGGTGCTGCTTGCTGGGTGCCTTGGAAGCACCTGCAGTCACAGTCGGTTCGGTGTCCGAAGCAGAAATCTGCTTGGTCTTATTCGCCCCAGCTTTGCTGGACTTGCGATTGCTGCAAGCAGTAGTCCGCGCATTCTTGGAGGTCTTCATCGTGGGTCTCCTCGTGAGGGCTGCCAATTGCTGCCCCACCACCCACAGCCCCGCCGGCGCGACCGGTCGGGGCAGCGGCACCTCAGCACCGCGACTCGATGACCGACCAATGCGCTCTTACGAACGGAAGTCCAGTCCGCCGCTGTGTCGTGTTTGGCCATGTCCCGTCCCACGTCCACCGTTCCCTGCCGCGTGAACGTCGGACCGACGAGGGGTCAAAGCGCCTCGATTATCCATGCGCGGTGCGATTGTGTGGCGAGCGAACGTGATGGCGCGTTAAGCTGCGCGTCTTTCCAACATTCAAACATCGCCAAGCCTGCGTCGCGATAGCCACAGCCTTAGAAAGCTCGCTAAGGACGCTTCCGTGCCGAGAAGAGTGTTGAGGTGGTCTAGCATATGGCGCTGAAAGACGATCTTGAAACCGAAGTCGCGGCGATCTTTCGCGAGAAGTGGGCACGACGGAACGGTACTGCGGTCCCAGCTGAAACAAGTCTGAAGCTGGGTAACGACGGCATCGAATTGGATGCGACAGTCCTCTATGCGGACTTGTCGGAATCGACGAACCTTGTGGACGGCTACAAGGACTGGTTCGCTGCTGAGAACTACAAAGCCTTCTTACGGTGCGCGGCGAAGATCATTCGATCCGAGGGTGGCGAAATCGTCTCCTATGACGGCGATCGCGTTATGGCGATCTACCTAGGGGATTCGAAGAATACGCAGGCAGTCCGAACCGGGCTGAAAATCAACTGGGCCTGTAAGCAGCTAATTCAGCCGGCGCTAAAAAAACAGTATCCTCAGACAGCGTATGTCATGAAGCACACTGCCGGAATTGACACATCGAAGCTTCTGGTCGCTCGAGCGGGCATCCGCGGCGCGAACGACCTCGTATGGATCGGCAGGGCGGCGAACCACGCCGCGAAACTGGGCGCGGAAAGCGATGCCTACCCGACGTGGATCAGCAAGGATGTATACGACAATATGAATTCTGTGGTTCGCGAAACCAAAGGTACGAACATGTGGAAATCGTGGAAGTGGTCGAAGATGAATGATCGCACCATCTACAGCTCCACATGGCATTGGAGCTTGTAACCATGCCGCGCGAAACCGATGCACTTGATCTGCAAACCTGCGAGCGGCAGCTTGACCGCATCCAGGCGTTTATACCCCGCCTGGACACCAAAGTGTCTGCGCTGTTTGCAATAGAGACGGGCCAAATCGCAATCGCCGCATTGAACCTAATGATCGGCGATCTTAAGGTTTGGTGGGTCGTCACGCCGCTACTTCTATTTCTGTCGGCGGCCGCGTTCGTATTCTTCAACCTCTACCGCTGTACTTATCCGCACTTGAACGGCGGCCATAGCTCGCTGATTTATTTTAATGAAATCGCCGAGCTGCGCGAAGCCGAATACGTCCAGCGTTTCGGTGCGCTTACGAAATCCGAATTCAAGTCAGACGTTACCGCGCAAATATGGCGCAATGCCGAAATCGCTTGCCTGAAGTACGGATATCTTAAGCAGGCCACGATCGCTGCCATGCTGTCGTTGCTCCCGTGGACGGCGCTGCTGCTCGCAACATCGCTCGCGCACCTAGCCCTTCCGAAGCTGCATGGGTGAGTTCGGCGGATCGGTCATTCGCCAATACCCGTCGTAACTTGCGGTAACTCAGGCCGTTCTTCGCATTTTGCGCCTTGGGTCCCCGCTTGGCGCTTGACGTGACTATTTCGGACCAATCTTTCGGAGCGCGTTCAAGGTTTGCAAATAAAGCTGCTCATCGAATTGCAGGCTGACGCCGTTAGCTAACGGGCAATCCCGCATCCTGCGGCAACAAGTTTTTCCATGCTCTTGGCAGATCTGCCAGAATTCGGCCAATGCGAGACGACGCGCTCGTTCCAAGAGGATCAGGCGATCAATCCTTCTGCGCCTCGGGCACTGTGTCCATGAAAAAGCCAGTCCGCTCGTCCGCTTGCATCCGCAAGGACAAGGGCGACCGCAGGCCAAGCGCATTCCCCACTTATTAACTCGGGTCATGCCGACGTCTGCAATCCAGTTCGGCTCGCCAGCCAAAGCGGAATCATAACTTTCCCGCAGGCTAAGCCGGTTACTGAGAAGTTGAGCGTCGCTCTGGTGACGTCCGGCATCCCCATGAGCGAGGCCGGAATGCAACGGCCAGACCCTAGTCCGTATGGCTGTCGATAGAAGCCGCAGATGGATCTCAAGATCGGCCCACCACTGCTGGGCGTGGGATTCATCGACGATAGGCAGATGGTCCAAGCCAAGACAGAATGTCCGGTCAGCGTTTAGGTGAAGCTCCGGA
>Ga0157369_10006340_pt1 | contig 13729 bp, 15 predicted proteins | sample C25metaG_FD_113461 | JGI IMG/M metagenome (GOLD analysis project Ga0157369, IMG submission 113461) | Corn rhizosphere microbial communities from Kellogg Biological Station, Michigan, USA - C2-5 metaG | ecosystem: Host-associated > Plants > Roots > Rhizosphere > Soil | place: USA: Michigan...
GAAAGAGGTCCGCGAAAGCCAGTCGGTGATCTGACGAGGCCGTCAGGGAGCGGACGCGCCGGGTTTCGATTCCAACTCGCGGTGCACGGCGTCGAGCACGCCATTGATGAACTGCACCGATTCCTCCGACGAGAAGCGTCGCGCCAGCTCGAGCGCCTCGTCGATCGCCACCGCCGCCGGGGCGCCGCCATACGCCATCTCGTAGACCGACATCCGGAGAATGTTGCGATCCACGGCGGGCATGCGCTCCATGCGCCAGTGCTCGGCATGCTTCGTGATGCGCTCGTCGAGTTCGGCGAGGTGCTGAATCGTGCCGCGCACCAGCTCGGCCACGAACGGATCGCGCTCGGGGCCCTCCTCGGAATACAGCGTGTCGTAATAGGCGTCGATCGCTTCGTCGACGGGCTGGCGCCGCGAATCCCACGAGTAGAGGATTTGCAGCGCGCGCTGCCTGGATCTGCGGCGGGAAGGCATGCGCTAAGTCGTCTGCCGCAGCGTGCGCATCAGGTTCGCCATCTCGATCGCGGTCATGGCCGCGTCGAAGCCCTTATTCCCGCTCTTCGCGCCCGCGCGGTCGATGGCCTGCTCCAGCGTGTTCGTGGTCAGCACGCCGAACGCCACCGGCACGCCCGTGCTGGCGGTCACATGGGCAATGCCCTTCGCGGCTTCCGAAGCCACGTAGTCGAAATGCGGCGTCTCGCCGCGAATCACGGCGCCCAGGCAAATGATCGCGTCGTAGCGCTTCTGCCGCGCCAGTTCGCCGGCCACCGCCGGCATCTCCCAGGAGCCCGGCACCTTCACCAGGTCCACCTGCTCCATATCGGCGCCGTTGCGCGTCAGCGCGTCCATCGCGCCCGCCACCAGGCGCTCCGTGATGAAACTGTTGAACCGGCTCGTGATGATGACGAACTTCAGGCCGGCGGCCGAAAGCTGCCCTTCCAATACCCTTCCCATATTCACTTTCCCGCAAAGGCCGGCTTGCGCTTCTCGAGAAACGCTCTCGTGCCTTCGCGCCGATCTTCCGTGGACGCCGCCATGCCGAACGCCGCGGCTTCGAATCGCAGCCCGGCGTCCAGGCCCGAATCGAGCCCCACGTCCACCGCGTCCATCGCCAGTCCCACGGCCAGCGGTCCGTTGGCCAGCACCCTTTCCAGCCACGCGGCGCTGTAGTTCAGCAACTCCGCCTGCGGCACGACCGCGTTGACCAGGCCGATGCGATGCGCCTCCGCCGCGGAGACCGGCTCTCCGCTCAGGAGCAGTTCGAGCGCCCGCCCGCGTCCCACCAGCCGCGGCAATCGCTGGGTCCCGCCATAGCCGGGGACAAGGCCCAATTTCACCTCCGGCTGGCCGACCTTGGCATTTTCCGCCGCGAACCGGACCGTGCACGCCATCGCCAGTTCCAGGCCGCCGCCCAGGGCGAACCCGTTGATCGCCGCCACGCTCGGCTTGCGGCAGGTTTCGAGGCGTCCAAACGCCTGGAGCCCCACGGCCGCATGGCGGCTCATTTCGAACGCCGATAGGGCCGCCAGTTCGTTGATGTCGGCGCCCGCCACGAAGGCCTTCTCGCCCGCGCCGGTCACGATCGCCGCCCGGATAGCCGGGTCACTGGCAAGGCGCTCGAAGGCGTCGTCCAGCTCCGCAATCACGGCAGCCGAGAGCGCGTTCAGCTTCTCCGGCCGGTTGACGGTGATCCGCGCGATCCCCCGCTCGCCCGTTTCGAAGAGGAGGTGGCTGTACATCATGGATCAGTGTAGCAGGCAAGGGCTTAACAAACTTTAACAGGCTTTCCGTAACCGCCTGCCTTACTTGGTTTGTTCGTTCTATCTGCCCCCATCTGGGCGCAGCCGCGCGGGGGAATGCGGATGATGCGTACCCCGGCGTTTCAGGCGCTCGACGCCGACCGCGACGGCAAGCTGACCAAAGAGGAACTCCCCGAGCGCATGCAGGGCCTGTTCGACCGCGCCGACGCCAACCACGACGGCGTCCTCAGCGCGGACGAAATCCGGAAGTCCGCACAGACGACCTCGACCACCCCGCGCCGGGGCAGCGGGCGAGGAGAGAGGATCTAGTGAAATCCATAGGGTTGTTGACGATCGCTGCTCTCTGCGCGAGCGGCGCCCCGACCGTAGGGCGCGAGCGGCCGCAGGTCTTTCACGAGGAGAATGTCCTCGGTACGTCGTTTGAGCTGAAGGCTTCCGGGACTCCCGAGGCCGCGGAGAAGGCGGAGACGGCGGCGCTCGGCGAGATCGCGCGCGAGTCCGCCGTGCTCAGCTCCCGGTGCCCCCGGGACCGGCGGCACCCTGGACGCTTCGGCGGAGGTCGTGGCGGAAACATGGAAGTCCGCGGCGGAGCAGGGGCGGACCCCCTCGGCGGACGAGTTGGCGCGGGAGGTCGCGGAGGTCAGGCGTCCGCATTGGACACTCGACGCGGCAGCGGGCACCGCGACGCATCTCGATGCTGCTCCGCTGGCGCTGAACTCCTTTGTAAAGAGCTACATGATGGACCACGCGGCCGACGCGGCGATGCGGACCGAAGGGGTCCGCGGAGTCGTGTTGAACGTCGGCGGGGACCTGGTCGTCCGTGGCAATTGGACCGAGCCGCGACCAGCGGCGGCTACCGGAGGGGTTTCGATATCGGCGGGCAGCACTATTCGCATATCGTCGAACCGCGGACCGGCAAGACGGCGGAAGCCATTCTCCTCACGCCCGCGGAAAGCCGGAAGGTCGCGGCACAGCTTTCGGGCGCGGAGTATATGCTGATCGCGGCCAACGGCCGCAAGATCTTCAGCCCGGGCTTCGTGGCGGCCGTCCCGCTGCCGCAGTCCGCGGCGGGCGACGAGGTGACGGTCACGTTCGAACTGGCCAATCTGGGCGGGTATGGACGGCGTCCGTATGTGGCTGTGTGGCTTGAAGATAAGGACAAATTCCCAATCAAGACGCTGGCCGTCTGGTATCAGAAGCCGCGGTGGCTGCCGGAGTTGAAGTCGTGGTATCGCGACGACCGCATGCGGTCGATGGCAGAGGGCAGCGACATCGCCGGGCCGGCAAGTACACCGTCAAGTGGGACGGCAAGGACAACGCCGGGAAGCTCGTAAAGCCTGGCAAGTACACGCTTTGTACCGAGGCCGCGCGGGAGCACGGCACCTACCAGCGCCAGGAGATCGACTTCGGCGGCGCGTCGGAGCACTTCCAGCTTCCGGGAATCAGGAGATCGCCGGTGCGACCATCGACTATAAGAAAGCCGGCCATTGAGCCTGAGGAAGGGCCTCAACCGGTCCCGGCGAGGCTGCGCCGTCACCGGCTTGACCCTCAATCACCAGCAGTGGTTCGCGAAACAGCAGAAGACCACCCAATTTCGGGGCAAAATCGACCCGAATTTGCTCAAAAAGGGGGTCCAAAAGCTCGAAATCGTCGAATTTTTGCGGTCCAAACACAAGATTTCGAGCGCCGTGGCCGAGTTTCGGGTGGACGACGGGCAGACCTCCGTCTCTTTAAGGGACCGGGGTACACGGGGCTCCGGCGCCTATGACGTGACGGAGAGAAAGATGGGTCTCGCCGCCGTCCTGAACGATCTCCATAAAGGACGCGACAGCGGGAAGGCTTGGGGCTGGGTCATCGACGCGTCGGCGGTGTTCATGACGTTCGTGTCGCTGACCGGGATCGTGTTGCTGCTGTTCCTGCAGAAGCGGCGCTTCTCCGGCTTGGTGGCAGGCCTAGTGGGCGCGGTCCTGGTGCTACGTGGTCTATCTCATGTGGGTGCCGTAGTTCGCGCTGTGGGATACTGAAGAGAAGTTTCCCCACAGCATGGATCGCGAATTCATCCGCAATTTCTCTATCATTGCGCACATCGACCACGGCAAATCGACGCTGGCGGATCGCCTGCTCGAAGTGACCGGCGCGCTGAGCCAGCGCGAGATGATGGAGCAGGTGCTCGACACGATGGACCTCGAGCGCGAGCGTGGAATCACCATCAAAGCGCACGCCGTCCGCCTGAACTATAAGGCCGACGACGGCAATATGTATCAGCTCAACCTGATCGACACGCCGGGGCACGTGGACTTCTCGTACGAGGTGTCGCGGAGCCTGCAGGCGTGCGAAGGCGCGCTGCTGGTGGTGGATGCGTCGCAGGGGGTGGAGGCGCAGACGCTGGCGAACACCTACCTGGCGCTGCACCACAATCTCGAGATCGTCCCGGTGATCAACAAGATCGACCTGCCGGCGGCAGAGCCGGAGCGGATCCGCGAGCAGATCGAGACCATCATCGGCCTCGATGCGAGCGATGCGGTGCTGGCGAGCGCGAAGGCGGGGACCGGCGTCCACGAAATTTTGGAGCACATCGTCCACAAGGTGCCGGCGCCGAAGGGATCGGCCGATAAGCCGCTGCGGGCGCTGATTTTCGATTCCTGGTTCGACCCGTACCGCGGCGTGATCATCCTGGCGCGGATCATGGAAGGGCGGCTGCGCAAGGGGCAGAAGATCCGGCTGTGGTCGAACGGGCAGGCATACGACGTGGAAGGGCTGGGGTACCAGTCTCCCAAAGCGATCCCGTGCGACGAACTGTCGGCGGGCGAGGTCGGGTTCCTGTTTGCGACCATCAAGAACGTGGCGGACGCGAAGATCGGGGATACCATCACGGACCACGAGAATCCCGCGTCGGAGCCGCTGCCCGGGTTCGAAGAGATCAAGCCGATGGTGTTCGCGGGGCTGTATCCGGTGGAGTCGCACGAGCACGGGCTGTTGCGCGATGCGCTCGAGAAGCTGCGGTTGAACGACAGCGCGTTCAGTTTCGAGCCGGAGAATTCCGTGGCGCTGGGGTTCGGGTTCCGCTGCGGCTTCCTCGGACTGCTGCACCTCGAGATCGTGCAGGAGCGGCTGGAGCGCGAGTTCCAGGTGGACCTGATCACGACGGCGCCGGGCGTTCGGTATCGCGTGACGCTGACGGATGGGGAAGTGGTCGAGATCGACAATCCGACCAAGTTTCCGGATCCTTCCGAGATCAAGCACATCGAGGAGCCGATCATCGACGCGACGGTGATCACGCGCGAGGAGTACCTGGGCGGGATTCTGGCGCTGCTCGAGGAAAAGCGCGGCATTCAGAGGAAGTTCGAGTACATCGGCGGCGGGCGCGTGATGCTGGTTTACGAGATGCCGTTGAACGAGATCGTGCTCGATTTCTACGACCGGCTGAAGTCGGCTTCGCGCGGGTACGCGTCGCTCGATTATCACTTGGCGGGGCATCGCGTGTCGCCGATGGTGCGGCTGGACGTGCTGGTGGCGGGCGAGCCGGTGGATGCGCTGTCGATGATCGTCCACAGGGACTTTGCCTACGAGCGCGGGAAAGAGCTGATTGCGCGGTTGCGCAAGCTGATTCCGCGGCAGATGTTCGAGGTGGCGCTGCAGGCGGCGATCGGGAATAAGATCGTGGCGCGGGAGACGATTTCGGCGCTGCGGAAGAACGTCCTCGCCAAGTGCTACGGCGGCGATATCTCGCGTAAGCGGAAGCTGCTCGAGAAGCAGAAGGAAGGCAAGAAGCGGATGAAGCGCGTAGGGCGCGTGGAGATCCCGCAGGAGGCGTTCCTGGCTGTGCTCAAGGTGGGACAGGGGTCGGACGAGGAGTAGGCTCCTTCGTAGCGCCGGCGTCTTGACGCAGAGGCGCAGAGACGCGGAGGAGACGAAGACACCATTGCCCCGGGCGATCTTGTTGGTCTCTTGCCGCCGGTTTCAAGCTCTCTCAGGACGGCCCCGCGCTTCGGTTTCGGGACGATTCGCCAGGCGCGCCGTCAACCGGCCGGGGAGCATGAGCAACAGACCTTCCGGACTTTCGCCGCCGGCAGCAAGCGAACCGCTTCTAGTCGCGTTCCATCTCGCGGATTTGGGCCATTGCCACTTTGCGGCGCCGCTCCGCTTCGGTCGATCCACCCCGAGCCGCTGCAGCGACGCGTCGCACGCCGCCCGCACGTACTCCGGCTTGCCGCTCACGCTCCAATGCGTCGGGTCTTCCTTCCGCCGGACGTTCGCTACCGCTTGCGTTCATAGGTCATGTTCCGATCACCGAACTGCGCGCCCATCGCGTCCAGGGTCTTGTCGCGCTCTGCCTGCAACTGCTCAAGTGTGAGAGAGCCACGGCTAGACTCCCGGATGGTCTCGAACCCTTGCCGCGTTTCCACCTGCGGACCTTCGTGGCCGCTTAGTTCCGCATACTCGCCGACCGCTAGTACGGTGCGGCGACGGAGGTCCAGTCTGCGGGGAACGACACGATCATCGCTCATGGGCCACTTCCAGGTAAATGATTACCTGAGCCCTTCCTGTGAAATCAAGGAGTTACATTAAATCTCAGGTAATGTTTGCCCTGGAACGGCGGAGTTAGCAGCCGACTTCGAGGCCGGGGCGGGGCGTCGCCTCTACTTTACGGAACAACTCCTCGGGCTTGAAAGGCTTCGACAGATAATCGTCCATACCCGCCGAGAGGCACTCAGCCAGGCTCTCGTCGCCGGCGTGGGCGGTCAGGGCTACCATGCGGACACGCTTAGCGGAGCGGGCCTCGGCGTCGCGAATCGCGCGCGCGGCGGTCAGGCCATCCATCACCGGCATCTGGACATCCATCAGAATCACGTCGTAATCCCCGGTCAGCGATCGATCGACCGCCTCCCTGCCGTTGGTGGCCACTACGACCTCGTGGCCACGGCGAGAGAGGTAGGCCAACGCCACTTTCTGGTTCACCGGATTGTCCTCCGTCAACAGAACGCGGAGACGGCGCTGCGGCGGGGCGTCGGCCGACGCCTCCGCTGCCACGGGGACGGCTCCGCTCACGCGCGCGGGGATCCGGAATTGGAACGTGCTGCCGGCGCCTTCCCTACTTTCGACGGTGATGTCGCCACCCATCAGACGCGCGAGTCGGCGCGAGATCGCCAGTCCGAGGCCGGTGCCCCCATATTTCCGGCTCATGGAATCGTCGCCCTGCTGGAAGACCTGAAACAAACGCTGCCGCTGCTCCTCTGAGATGCCGATCCCCGTGTCGGTGACGGTGTAGGTGAGGCGGATGCCGCCGCCTGCGTCCGGCGCGCACGAGAGATGCAGGACGACGCTGCCGGATTCGGTGAATTTCACCGCATTGCCCAACAGGTTCAGGAGCACCTGGCGGATGCGCCCGTCGTCGGCATCGACCCACGCGGGGACGTCGTCGTCGATGCGCGCGGAGATCGCCAGGCCTTTCTGTTTGGCCCGGGGCGCAACGGTCGCGAGGGCCTGCCGGGCCACCAGGCGCGCATCGAAGGGGTTTGGGATGATGACGGCGCGTCCGGCCTCGATCTTCGAAAAGTCGAGCACATCGTTGATGACGGTCAGGAGAGCGTCGGCCGATTGGAGGGCAGAGTCGATGTACTCTTCGCGATTTTCCGGCGTCGAGGCCTGCCGCGCCAGACGGAGCATCCCGATCACGCCGTTCATCGGGGTGCGGATCTCATGGCTGATATTGGCCACGAACAGGGACTTGGCGCGCACCGCCGCGATGGCATTCCGGCGGGCGCTACGCATGCGGACGAAGAGGACCAACAGCAGGATCGAGCCGGTCCCCAGGGCCGCGGAGAGCCAGAGGGAGAGCCGCGTGGCGGCCCGGGCGCGCGCCTCGCTGAACATCGCCTCGGCCTCTCCGGCGTAGAAATACTCCCAGGGATCGAGGACGCGCCGCATCGAACCATCCGCCAACATCCGATCGATTTCGTCGCGTAGTTCGTCCGCGACGGGGGCCGCGGCGGCGCTCGAAGCAAGGGCGAGGTCGAGCTGCGGCAGCCCGGCTCCGTAGGCGTCGAGCGTCTTGTCTCCGCACTCCGGGGGACGGTGCAGCATGAGGTGCTGCGCCGGGCGGGTTTCGACGAGCAGGACGTCCGCCTCGCCCTTGCAGACGGCGGCCAGCGCCTCGGTCCGGGTGCGCCGGTTTACGGCCTCGGCATTCGGGTACAAGCGGCGGCCGAAGAGGGTCACCAGCCGCATTCCCGTGCTGGCGAGCTTGCGGACCCGCGCCATGCCGCCGGGCGGCTGGAATGCGCTGCCGGCGATCGTAATCTGGACGTAGGAATTCCGGAGGTACGGGCGGGTGAAATGGACGCCCGGGAAGATGCGCGGCTGACGCGCGAGAAGCGGCCAGAGGTCTACCTTTTTCGCGACCAAGGACGAGCCTGGTCCGCTGCTCATCACTTGCCACTGCAAGCGAATTCCCCTGCGCCGCGCCGCCTCTGCGATGACATCGCCCACCATGCCGTGCGGAGATCCGTTCTCGTCCAGGTAGTGATACGGATAGGCGTTATCGGTGCCGATGACGAAGACGCGGTCCGGCGGACGCCGCGCGCAACCGGCCAGCAGGAGAACTGCGCAGCAGAGCGCGGGGAAAACCGTCCTGCGGTGTGAGATGGGGATTGAAGTCATCCGGTCGTTGTGGCCGAGCCTGCTGACCGTGCCACTGTACCATCCCGCGCACGCGTCTCCAGGTGTTTACTTTGGTGAATGAGTTCTATACCCGCCGGGTGGCCGGCCGACTCGGGCATGGTATTCTGGCGAAATCCTTCCACGTCGAAGGGGGGCTTCTATGGCAACTCCCACTTCCGGCGAACGATTTTCCCGATTTGACGATTACTGGCTGGACGGCGCCTACGACGAAATGTTTGCGGCGGAGGGGACTCCGCGCGCGCACTACCAGGCGCTGTATAAGCTGCTGGCGGAGATGCCCGCGTCTGAGATGCGGCGGCGGAAGCAGGCGGCCGACCTCACGTTTCTGCACCAGGGGATCACGTTCACGGTTTATGGACGCGAGGAAGGAACCGAAAAGATCTTTCCGCACGACCTGCTGCCGCGGATTATCACCAGCGCGGACTGGGAGAGGGTGGAGCGCGGGCTGACGCAGCGCATCACGGCGCTGAACCTGTTCCTGAAGGATATTTACGGGGAGGGGAAGTGCCTGGCGGACGGCGTCGTGCCGCGGCACATCGTCTACTCGTGCAAGCATTTCCGGCGCGAGATGCGGGAATTCCCGGTCCCGCGGGATATCTACGTCACCGTGGTGGGGACGGATCTGGTGCGTCTGCCGGACGGCCGCTTCGTAGTGTTGGAGGACAACCTGCGAGTGCCGAGCGGCGTCTCCTACATGCTGACGTCGCGGCAGGTGATGAAGCGGGTGTTTCCGGAGTTGTTCCGGACGGCCGGCGTGCGGCCGATCGACCATTACAGCCAGGCGCTGCTGGCGACGCTGCGGGCGCTGGCGCCGGAGGGGCGGCCCGATCCGAATATCGTGCTGCTGACGCCGGGGGTGTTCAATTCAGCGTACTTCGAGCACGCCTTTCTGGCGCGGCAGATGGGGATCGAACTCGTGGAGGGGCGCGACCTGGCGATCCACGACAACATCGTCTATATGCGGACGACGGCGGGGCTGCGGCGGGTCGACGTGATTTACCGGCGCGTGGACGATGATTTCGTGGATCCGCTGGTGTTCCGGCCGGATTCGTCGCTGGGGGTTCCGGGGCTGTTCCACGCGTACCGCTCGGGGAGCGTGACGCTGGCGAACGCGCTGGGGACGGGCGTGGCGGACGATAAAGCGCTGTACGCGTACGTGCCGGCGATCATCAAGTATTTTCTCGGCGAAGACCCGGTGCTGGACAACGTCGAGACGTATCTGTGCGGCGACGCGGCGCAGCGGGATCACGTGCTGGGGAAGCTCGACGAATACGTGGTGAAGGCAGTCGGCGAATCGGGCGGGTATGGAATGCTGATCGGGCCGAGCAGCACGGCGGCGGAGCGGGAGGAGTTCCGGGCGCGCATCCTGGCGGATCCGCGGAACTACATCGCGCAGCCGACGCTGCAGCTTTCGCGGGCGCCGTGTTTCCTGGATGGGAGCGTGGAGCCGCGGCACGTGGACCTGCGGCCGTACGTGCTGTACGGGGACAAGATTACGATTGTGCCGGGCGGGCTGACGCGTGTGGCGCTGCGCAAGGGGTCGCTGGTGGTGAATTCGTCGCAAGGCGGGGGGAGCAAGGACACCTGGGTACTGCATTAGGACGCGAAGCTATGCTGTCACGAGTCGCCGATAACCTGTACTGGATGAGCCGCTACCTGGAGCGCGCGGAGTACACGGCGCGGGCGGTGGGCGTGCATCTGAACCTGATGCTGGAGCGGGATGCCGGTCCGGAGACGGGACGGTGGATGCGGCTGCTGGCGGCGCTGGGGTCGAAGGAGAAGCCGGAGGGGGACGCGTTCGCGGCGCTGGAGACGTTCGCGGTGGCGCAGATGGTGAACTCGATCGCGTCGGCGCGGGAGAATGCGCGGCAGGTGAGGGAGCAGATCGGGTCGGAGGTGTGGGAGGAGCTGAACCGGATGTTCCACGAGCTGAAACGGATCGGGACGCCGGAGGCCTTCCGGGCGCAGCCGTTCGAGCTGGTGGCGACGGTGAACCGGAGCGCGCACCTGTTCCACGGGATTATCGATTCGACGATGCTGCACGGCGAAGGCTGGCAGTTCATTCAGGCGGGGCGGTTCATCGAGCGGGTGCAGCATACGGTGCGGCTGCTCGACCGGCACTTCAGCGATTTTCCGGCGGACGGGCGCGAGGCGCTGAACGCGTCGGAGCACATGGAGTGGGTCGGATTGCTGCGGAGTTGCACGGCTTTCGAGGCGTACTGCAAGGTTTATACGGCGGAGGTGAGTCCGGGGCGGATCGCGGAGTTCCTGCTGCTGAATCCCGAGTTTCCGCACGCGGTGCGGTTCGGGGCGGACTCGCTGGCGCGGTCGCTCGAGGCGGTGCAACTGGGGGCGGCGGCGCGGAAAGCGGATAAGCTGGCGAAACTGGCCGGGAGGCTGACGGCGGCCCTGAGCTTCACGCCGATCGAGGAGATCATGGGGAACCTGCACGAATTCACGGTAGGGATCCGGCGGCTCTGCGGGCAGATTCACGACGGAATCTACCAGGCGTACATCACGTATTCGATCGACGCGGCGCTGGGGTCCTGATGTTCTATTCGATCCGGCATCTGACGAAATTCCGGTACTCGTCCCCGGTGAGCGAGAGCGTGATGGAGGCCCGGATGTGTCCTCGGTCGGAGGGTCCGCAGCGGTGTTTGAGTTTCAAACTGACGGTGACGCCGCGGACGCGGGTGAATTCGCATCGCGATTACCTGGGGAATGTGGTGCACCACTTCGACGTTCCGGGGGCGCACCGGAATTTGACGATCCTGGCGCACTCGATGGTGGACGTCTCGCCGCGGGCCGCGCTGCCGGAGGAGTTGGGGACGGGGGCGTGGGAGCGGCTGGACGAGGAACTGGCGGCGGGCGATTTCTGGGAGACGCTGGCGCCGAGCCGGTTTGCGCGGTGGACGGGGCGGATCGAGGAGTTCGCGCGGGAGTTGGACGCGCCGGCGGCGGCGGAGGCCCGGGACCTGGATCCGATGGCGCTGGTGACGAGGTTGAGCGCGCAGGTCCACCGGGCGATCGCCTATGTTCCGAAGAGCACGCGCGTGGATTCGCCGGTGGACGATGCGCTGGAGAACCGGGCCGGAGTCTGCCAGGACTATTCGCACATCATGATCGCGCTGACGCGCCGGATGGGGCTGCCGTGCCGGTACGTGAGCGGATATTTGTTTCACCGGGAGGGGGTTCGGACACGGTCGACCGAGGGGGCTACGCACGCCTGGGTGGAGGTGTATCTTCCGGGGCTGGGCTGGGTCGGGATGGATCCGACGAACGACTCGGTGGCGGAGGAGAGTCACGTGCGGACGGCGGTGGGCCGGGATTACGCGGATGTGCCTCCGACGCGCGGGGTGTTCAAGGGCGATGCGTCGAGCGAGCTGATCGTGGCGGTTCGGGTGGCTCCGTCGGACAAGGCGCCGCCTCCGGAGACGGAGATGGAGGCGGAGGACTGGTCGGCGGTTGTGCCTCCGGACCGGGCGCCGGCGGATGCGGCGGCGGCGGAGCAGGAGCAACAGCAGCAGCAGTAGCAGTAGGGGCCGGTATTTCATCGCTGAGACGCAGCGGCGCGGAGAAACAACGCGGAGGGTAACGGCCGCTTGTGTTTGGCTCGGCGCCTCTGCGCCCTCGGCGGTCGCGGGGGTGGGGAGGCGGCGGGTCAGGTCGTGCTTGGCCGCTGTGAGAGTGGCGGTCGTGCCTCGGACGCGGCGGCGGAGCAGGAACAACAGCAGCAGTACGGTCCGGTATTTCACCGCTGAGACGCAGCGGCGCGGAGGAACAACGCGGAGGGTGACGGCCGCTTGTGTTTGGCTCGGCGCCTCTGCGCCTCGGCGGTGGAGATCAGCGGTCGGGACGGCGGTCGCGGGGGTGGGGAGGCGGCGGGGGCGGGTCGTGCTTGGCCTCCTGCCAGCCTTCGCGGAAATTCTTACCGGCCCGGCGGGCTTCCTGAGCGGCTTTGTCGGCTCCGCGTTTGATGTCGTCGGCGGCGTGGTGGGCCTCGCGGCCCAGTTCGCGGGCGGCGGGCTCGTTGCGGTGGGCGTTGGTGTCCTGGCGGGCGCAGCCGGTGAGTGCGAGTCCGGCGGCGCAGCAGAAGGTCAGGGCTGAGAGTCGCATGATGATTCCCTCTGTTCAATAGGCAATCGGGGCGCCAACGGGGGGTTGGCTTCTTGACTTTGGGAAGTCGGGTAATTTATTCTGCGAATTCGACTTGGCCGCTCTCGATATGCGGGAAAACAAGCACCACGTTCCGGAGACAGTGGAACGATCTCTGGAATCGACACTGGAAAGCGTGGACAGCGCCGAAGAACTGGCGCTCGGGATGGCCGAGCGGGCGGGCTTCGACGACGAAGACCTGATGAAGATCGGGATGGCTGTGCGGGAGTCGATGGTCAACGCGGTGGTGCACGGCAACAAGTACAACGCCCACAAGAAAGTCCGGTTTTCGGTGAGTCATACGCCGCAGCGGCTGACGGTGCGGATACAGGACCAGGGCGAGGGGTTCGAGCCGGAGAGCCTGCCGGATCCGCTGGCTCCGGAGAACCTGATGCGGACGTCGGGGCGCGGAATTTTTCTGATCCGCTCGTTCATGGACGAATTTGCGATACGGCGGCATGAGCAGGGCGGGATGGAAGTGACTTTAGTGAAGTATTCGGGCTCGAAGTAGAAACGCGGTTTTCAGCCAGGAGGCATATTTCGTGAGCGTAAAGTTGAATACTCGGCAAGTGGGGGACGTGAGCGTGGTCGACGTGGCCGGACGGATCACGTTGGGCGAAGGATCGAGCGCCTTGCGCGACGCGCTGCGCGACCTCATCAACAAGAACCAGAAGAAGATTCTGTTGAATCTGGGCGAGGTGAACTACATCGACAGCTCGGGGATCGGCGAGCTGGTTTCGGGCTTCACGACGGTGACGAACAGCGGCGGGAGCCTGAAGCTGCTGAACCTGAACAAGCGGGTGAAGGATCTGCTGCAGATCACCAAGCTATACACCGTGTTCGATGTCCACGAGGACGAAGCGGGCGCGATCCGAAGCTTCTAAGAAACCCGGATAGCCGCTCCCTCCCGGTCGCGGCCCGGTGAGGGAGCGGACGTCCATTGAGTGAGTCGTTTAGCCGCCGCCGACGAATTGGACGATTTCGATTTGTGAGCCTGCGCGCAGTGGGGTCGCGGCCCACAGGGGCTGTTTGACGATGCGACGGTCCAGTTCCACAGCGACGCGCGCGGGGTCCAACTCCAGTTGTTGCAAAAGATCGAGGATGGTCTCTCCGTCTGACGCGGCGCGGCGCTC
>Ga0157369_10006342_pt1 | contig 13726 bp, 12 predicted proteins | sample C25metaG_FD_113461 | JGI IMG/M metagenome (GOLD analysis project Ga0157369, IMG submission 113461) | Corn rhizosphere microbial communities from Kellogg Biological Station, Michigan, USA - C2-5 metaG | ecosystem: Host-associated > Plants > Roots > Rhizosphere > Soil | place: USA: Michigan...
AAAAAATCCGAAAATTGTTTGGATAAGAACCGGGAATTTGAAGAAAAATTTTTTTATTCAATTTATTGAAAACATTTGGAATGAAATAGAAGAAATGCTTTTATATAGTTCATTTGTTATCGTCACAGAAGATAAAATAGAAGGATTTTGAACCAGAATATTTTTTTAATTGGTTTTATGGGAAGCGGTAAATCTCATTGGGGCCACATTTGGGCTCAACAAAAAGGTTTATCGTTTTATGACCTGGATACTGAGATAGAAAATTCTTTCCAGCTTCCGGTAGAATTAATATTTGAAAAGCACGGCGAAGAAAAATTCCGGGAAATGGAAAGATATCACCTCCGCAAATTTGAAAGCAACAAAAATCATTTGATTGCATGCGGCGGTGGCACACCTTGTTTTTTTGATAATCTTGAATGGATGAAAAAACACGGCAAGGTGGTTTATCTGAAAGCTCCGCCGGAATATATTTTAAAAAGAGTGATGGCCGAAACTGAAAAACGGCCTTTGCTAAAAAAAGTTAACCCTTCAGAATTGCTCTTTTTTATTCAGCAAAAATTAAAAGAACGCGAGCCAGTGTATTTGCGGGCAGATTACATACTGGATGTGGAAACGCTCAGTAAAGATTCACTGAATTTTCCATAAAAACAAAAGCAAAAACTTTGTTTGGCCAACGATAAACTTATCATCTTAATTGGTTGTATAAAGCTGAATTTAGTTTGATCACTCTTTTATGTTCTACTTTTATAAAAAAGAAGTTGATTTATAAATAAAAGATGAGCAGGTAGATTAAAAAATCACATTAAAAGTTTGCCTGCTGAAAAACAAAAAATTATGCATAAGGGATTTTTGAAAACGGCTGCATTGTTAGGTGCTTTCTCAGTAGCGTTGGGCGCATTTGCGGCGCATACTCTAAAAGGATCTGTTTCTACCGAGGCACTGGAAATCTTCGAAACATCCGTTAAATACCAATTTTATCATGTTTTCGGTTTGTTAGCCGTAGGAATTATTTACAAAGAATTTTCTTCAAAACTTCTTGTGTGGGCAGGCAGATTATTTATTGCCGGAATAATCTTATTCTGCGGTTCCCTGTATATTCTCACAGCCACAATAGCTTCAGGTGAAACTTCTTTCAACTGGATTGGAGCCATTACACCTTTTGGCGGACTGTGTTTTATTCTCGGCTGGATTTTCCTTTTTTGGGGTTTCAGAAAAAAACAGGCTGTTGAATTTCCTTAATTAAAAATTAAATAAACATTTGCATTTTTACGCTGGTAAAAAATGAAATTTCCATTCCCTATCTTTGTCGCTGATGGCATCTAACGGCAAAAAAAACAGTAAATCAAAGGCGGCGGCTTCTTCTAAACTCAAAGCAGATAAGGTTGAAAAAATAGAAGTTAAAAAACTGATTCATGACGAACGCTCGCATAAAATAGCAGGATCATTTTTTATCCTGGTGGCCTTTCTGTTGTTCATCGCATTTACTTCTTACCTGTTTACCTGGCAGCAGGACCAGTCAGGCCTCAGGGATGCAAAAATATTTTTTCCTGACGAAAAGCAACATTTTGCAAACTCCCTCGGCACATTTGGAGCCTGGATTTCAGATTTATTTTTTCGTGCAGGGTTTGGAATCGCTTCTTATTTATTCTGCCTTTTATTTTTAGTAATTGGTGTTAACCTTATTGCTCCGCGCAAAATCTTTTCATTAAAAAGAAATATAAGGTACGTTATTGTGGGCCTTTTGGTAATCAGTGTTTGCGCTTCTTTTATTTTTCATTCACCGAATCCGCGTGCTTTTGGAACAGCAGCGCCGGAATTTTTCTGGGGTGGTAAAGTGGGCGATATGATCAACGATTGGCTACAGCAAATGATTGGCTATGTAGGAACATTTGCACTTTTGCTGGTTTGCTTATTCAGCTATATCATCTGGCGTTTTAATCCCGCCTTCAATTTCCATAAAGTAAAAAAAATAAAAAGCTCTTTGTTTACCGGTACTGTGGCTGTCGATAAGAATGCCGGTGATGAAGAAACAAAAAGCCAGGCTCCGCTTATTCCTTTGACTTCTACTCCGTTAAAAGAAAATGCGGAGTTTGAACATCAATTTGAAGTGGTTGAAAAAAATGAAGAACCCACATTTACTGACAGATTTAAAAAAGAAGAAAAAAAGCTGGTTATAAGAGATAATGCGCCAGACAGCGGTTTAACGCTCGAGGTAAAAAATGCTGAAGCTTTAGAGGAGCAAGAAGAAGAGCCCGCACCTGTAAAACCGAAATTGCCCCAACAGCTTTATGATCCTGTACTGGATTTAAGAAATTACAAATATCCTACGCTCGATTTATTGGAAAATCATGGCAATGATAAAATTGTGCAGGATGTTTCTGAGTTGGAAGAGAATAAAAACCAGATTATTCATACGCTGCGCAATTATGATATAGAAATACAAAAGATTTTTGCAACAGTAGGCCCTACGGTCACTTTATATGAAATCATTCCCGCGCCCGGCGTGCGCATTTCACGAATCAAAAACCTGGAAGATGATATTGCTTTAAGCCTTGCTGCGCTTGGCATCCGCATCATTGCGCCTATCCCCGGAAAAGGAACTATTGGTATTGAAGTGCCGAACTTCAAAAAAACAGTAGTGAGCATGAAAGCGCTGCTGAATTCTGATAAATTTGTAAACAGCAATTTCACGCTGCCCATCGCCATCGGCAAAAAAATTGACAACGAAAATTTCATTGTAGACCTTACTTCAATGCCCCACTTATTGATGGCGGGCGCTACGGGCCAGGGAAAATCTGTAGGACTGAATGCCATATTGGTTTCCTTGCTTTACAAAAAACATCCATCTCAATTAAAATTGGTTTTAATAGATCCAAAGAAGGTAGAATTAAGCATTTATAAAAGCATTGAAAAACATTTCCTGGCCAAACTACCCGGTGAAGAAGAAGCGATCATAACTGACACCAAAAAAGTAATACATACTCTAAATGCGCTTTGCATTGAAATGGACAACCGTTATGATTTATTGAAGGAAGCGGGAACAAGAAATATAAAAGAATACAACCACAAGTTTATTAATAGAAAATTAAATCCGGAAAAAGGCCACCAGTTTTTACCATTTATCGTATTAGTAATTGATGAATTCGCCGACCTGATAATGACTGCCGGCAAAGAGGTAGAAATGCCGATTGCCCGCCTGGCACAGCTTGCGAGGGCGGTGGGCATCCACCTGATTATTGCTACGCAGCGTCCTTCTGTAAATATTATTACCGGAACCATCAAGGCAAATTTTCCTGCACGAATAGCTTTTAAAGTAAGCAGTAAAATTGACAGCAGAACGATTTTGGATATTGGCGGAGCTGAGCAACTGATAGGCAAGGGCGATATGTTGATAAGTTATAATGGTGAGCTTACCCGTCTTCAATGTGCTTTTGTAGATACGCCGGAAGTAGACAAGATTACTGATTTCATTGGCGATCAGCAAGGCTATACTGAAGCATTTATGTTGCCTGAGTATGTGGATGAAAAAGAATTTGAAAACAAAACCTTTGACGCCAACGACCGTGATCCTCTTTTTGATGACGCTGCAAGATTGATTGTTCAAAGCCAGAGTGGAAGCACTTCTTTGTTGCAACGAAGGATGAAGCTTGGCTACAATCGCGCAGGCCGGCTGATGGATCAGCTTGAAGCGGCGGGCATTGTAGGTCCCAACCAGGGAAGCAAAGTGCGTGATGTAATGGTGAAAACAGATGCAGAATTGCAACAATACCTGAGTGCTGATTAACAGTAAAGCAAGAAATAAAAGGCTTTTTTATTTTTGCGCAACTACTTCTTCAATCTCATCAAAAACGATAGCGCTGTGGCTCTCATCATAAATGCAATTGCCGTTATCAATCACCAATACCTGAGGAGATTCGTGCATCACATTAAATTGGGAAGCAATTCTGTTTGAAATGTTCCTGTATTTAAAAAGATCAACAAGATAGAAATTGATACCAGGAGGATTGTCACTTCTCTCAAGACGGTTTTTAACCATTTTGCTGGTTCCACATCGGGTGCTATGCTTAAAAATTACCTGGGGCGTGGTGTTTGAGGCTGAAATTATTTCGTCAAGTTGTTTTTCATTTTCCAGGGGTATCCAGTTCATACAGGCTTTTAAATTATTTAATAAACAATTCCTTCTGACATCGGGCAGCCTGCCTTTCGTGAGCTACTACAGGAAGAAAACGTAAAGGCTGCAAGGCATACAACAATCAGCAGAACAAAAAATTTTTTCATAGATAATGTTTTCATTGGATTTAGATTTGCAAATTTAAAACAAGAGATTTAATGTATTTTCTTAAAAACGTACTATATTCCAAACTTTAGAATTAATTAACGAAAAACAGCAATAAAAATTATGCGTGTCCATTTTATTTCCATCGGGGGAAGCGTAATGCACCAGTTGGCGATCGCTCTAAAGAAAAAAGGAAGTACCGTAACGGGAAGTGATGATGAAATATTTGAACCCGCAGCTACCAATTTAAAGAATGAAAATCTTTTGCCTTCCGAAAATGGCTGGCACCCGGAATTGATTACGCCGGATATAGACGCCGTTATCTTAGGTATGCATGCAAAAGAAGATAACCCCGAACTAAAAAAAGCAAAAGAGCTGGGTCTGAAAATCTATTCATTTCCTGAATATATTTTTCTCGAAAGCCTTCATAAAAAAAGAATCGCAGTTGGAGGCAGCCATGGCAAAACGACTACCACGGCCATGATAATGCATGTCTTAAATTCCTTACACTTTGATTTTGATTACCTGGTGGGCGCATCTTTAAAAGGTTTTGAACAAAGCGTAAAAATTACGGAAGCGCCTGTTATTGTTTGCGAAGCAGATGAATATCCAGCAAGCACAATCGAAAAAAAACCAAAATTTCATTTTCTTTTTCCACACATCGCGGTGATCACCGGCATAGCATGGGATCATATTAACGTATTTCCAACATTTGAGTTTTATCTGGAGCAATTTGTAATTTTCATCAACAAGGTTGAAAAAAACGGTATACTTATTTATAATGAAACTGACCAGGTTTTGAAGAAACTTGTTGAATCTCATCGCAGGGATGATATTTCTTATGCTCCTTACCGTCTTCCGGAGCACACAATTGACGAAGGAAAAACCATCGTAACAATAGGCAACACCGGTTCAACTTTAAAGGTGTTCGGTAATCATAATCTTTTAAATTTGCAGGCAGCATGGTTGGTTTGCAAAGAACTCAATATTAGCGAAGAAGCATTTGCCGGTGCGATTTCAGATTTTGAAGGAGCTGCTAAAAGATTGCAATGGATAGGTTCAAAAAACGGCGGAAATATTTACAGGGATTTTGCTCATGCGCCCAGTAAAGTAAAAGCAAGTATTGATGCTGTTAAAGAACAATTTCCTGATAAAAAATTAATTGCGATACTTGAATTACATACTTTTAGCAGCCTCAATAAAGAGTTTATGAATGAGTATGGCGGAGCAATGGCCAATGCAGACGAGGCAATAGTGTTTTACAGCCACCACGCCCTTGAATTGAAGAGGATGAATTTTTTAGAACCTGCTATTGTAAAGCAAGGATTTAAGAAAGAGAACCTGGTGGTGATAAATGAACGGCAGGAACTAGAAGAAAAACTCAGAAAATATAATTTTAAAAATGCGAATTATCTTTTTATGAGTAGTGGAAACTATGATGGAATGAATATACTTACCACTCTGAATATTTAAATTTAAATTACCAAACACAAAATGGCATTACAATTAACACGACCTCTTGTTTTTATTGATCTCGAAACTACAGGAACTAACATCGCTATTGACCGGATTATCGAAATTGCAATCGTTAAAATTCTACCTGATAAAACCCGGCATGTAAAACACAAGCTGATTAATCCGCAAATGCCCATTCCAAAAGGCAGCACTGATATTCACGGAATAACGGATGAAAAAGTTAAGGATGCGCCAATTTTTAAAGAAGTGGCCAACGAATTAAAGCAGTTTATTGACAATGCTGACTTATCTGGCTATAATTCAAACCGCTTCGATATTCCTTTACTGATGGAAGAATTTTTGAGGGCCGGCATTTCAATTGATATGGTTAACAGGAGACTGCTCGACGTTCAAACTATTTTTCACATGATGGAAAAAAGAACGCTGGCTGCGGCTTACAAATTTTATTGCGAAAAGGAGCTGCAGGATGCTCACTCCGCGGAAGCAGATGCGTCCGCAACCTGGGAAATCCTTGAAGCACAATTAGAAAGATACGCGCATCTCGGGCAAACACTGGATACTGTTCTTCAATTTACCGGCGAAGAAAAATTCGTGGATTTTGCACGCCGGTTTATAATGGATAATGATGTGGAAGTTTTCAATTTTGGCAAGCACAAAGGGCGCAGCGTGGCCCAGGTGTTAAAAGCTGAACCCCAGTATTACGATTGGATGATGAAAGGAGATTTCCCTTTGCACACCAAACAAAAGCTTACTGAAATTTTTAACAGAACTCTCCTTAAGAAATAAACAAATGAACGGTTTTGAAATACGATAACAAATAATTTATTAATTTCATTCGAAATACAGCAATCGTTGGAAAAGCTTTTAATTATACCCACTTATAATGAAAAGGAAAATGTTACGTCTATATTAAAAGCTGTATTTAACTTACAACAAGGCTTTCACGTACTTATTATTGATGATGGATCGCCGGACGGAACTGCGGAAATTGTCAAAAACCTTTTTAATACTTATCCCGGTAAATTGTTTTTGGAAGAAAGAAGAGGAAAGCTTGGATTAGGCACAGCCTACCTGCATGGATTCAGGTGGGCGATTGACAGGGGATATGAATTTATTTTCGAGATGGATTGCGATTTTTCTCATAATCCAAAAGACCTCGATAAACTATACAGGGCATGTAAATATAACGGTGCCGACGTTTCTGTTGGCTCAAGATATGTTAAAGGCGGAAAAGTTAAAAACTGGCCGGCGCTGAGAGTTTTCATTTCCAAAGGTGCTTCCATTTATACCAGGATGATAACATTTATGCCTGTCAAAGATCCTACCGCCGGCTTTGTTTGTTACCGCAGCTACGTTCTGGAAGCCATCAATTTTGAAAAAATCAGTTTTGTCGGTTATGCTTTCCAGATTGAAATGAAATTTGCTGCGTGGAAACTGGGCTTCAAAATAAAAGAAGTGCCTATCACCTTTATTGACCGTCAATATGGAGTTTCAAAGATGAACAAAGGGATAGTAAAGGAAGGTATTATTGGCGTTTTAAAATTGAAATGGATGAGCATGTTCAAAAATTACAGGAACCGCGTAAAAAATTATGACAGCTTGTTTAAAAATGAACCCGAATTAACTCCGGTAGAACAAAACGGGTCTGGCACCTGACTGCGATGTAATTAGCTTCTTTTAAATGATGGATGAAATTGCTGAAGAGTTTCTCTTAAATATTCCCTGTCCAGGTGCGTGTAAATTTCAGTAGTGGTAATGCTTTCGTGGCCGAGCATTTCCTGCACTGCGCGCAAGTCTGCGCCGCCTTCCACAAGATGAGTGGCAAAAGAATGCCTGAATGTGTGGGGTGAAATTTTTTTCGTGATTCCCGCCTTTTTTGCCGCCTCTTTTATTATCATAAAAACCATCACCCGCGAAAGGATTGTTCCTCTCCGGTTTAAGAAAACAATGTCCTCATTCCCCTTTATAACGTTAATGTGTACACGAATTTTATCAAGATAAATCTTTATAAATTTAATCGCTGAGCTGCCAATAGGAATAAGACGCTCTTTATCGCCCTTACCCGTTACGCGTATGTATCCTACATCAAAAAAAAGACAGGATAATTTTAAATTAACCAGCTCAGAAACGCGTAGACCGCAACTGTACAGCGTTTCAATCATTGCTTTGTTCCTGGTTCCTTCGGGCGTGCTGAGATCAAGTGATGCAATTATCTGTTCAATTTCCTGGAAGCTTAAAGTATCGGGAAGATGCTTGCCCAATTTAGGCGCCTCCAGCAGCTCCGTCGGATTTGATATTGAGATTTGTTCCTGCAAGCAATATTTATAAAATGCTTTTATTCCTGAAATAATCCTCGCCTGCGAAGCCGTAGTCATTCGCAATTCATTTATCCATTTCAGAAATTTGTCTAAATCTGCGAGCTCTATTTCTTTAGGTGATTTTTCAAAATTATTTAAAGAAAGAAACTGAGTAAATTTTTCAATGTCATGAATATACGCGTCAACAGAGTTTTCGGATAAAGATTTTTCCAGTTGTAAATAGGCTTTAAATCCTTTTTTATAAGGTTCCCACATGAATAGAGAAAATTAAAATTCGCGTTATTTATTGATTTACTGCACTTTTCCTGCTTCTTTCAGGAGGATTACATTTCTGTGAAATTAAAATAAAATAACGCTACTTTTATCTCAAATAAACACAGCTTTAGTTTCCGTTTTATGAATTCAATCCATCTGAAAAGATTAAAGAAAAATTTCGACCTCAGGCGAAAATCATACAGGTATTTTATAACCAGAATAGAAAGCAAGCCGCCCGCCAATCTTGACAACCTGATGGAACATGCAGAAAAAGAAGTATGGCAGGAGGTAAGTTGTCTTAGCTGCGCCAATTGTTGTAAAGTTATGAGCCCAACTTACACCACGGCCGATATTAAAAGAATATCTGCACACCTTGGCATGAGGCCGAAAGATTTCAAAGAAAAATGGTTATACCGCGAGAAAAAAAATAACGATTGGATGAACCGTTCACAACCCTGCCAATTCCTGGATCTTAGTACAAATATGTGCAGTATTTATGAAGTCAGGCCGGCTGATTGTGCAGACTTTCCGCATTTTCATCGAAGGCCTTCAACTGATTATTTTTATATTCATAAACAAAATATTGAATACTGCCCCGCCACTATGCTCCTGGTAGAAAAATTAAAAGCGTCCATTCCTGCTCAATACCTGGCGGCTAATCGCCTTAGCGTCGTAAATGAGATATCCGTCAATTCAAATGAAGATGAATCAGGAAGATAAATGCCACGATTCACGCTCAGTTGATTAATCCATATTTTTCCATCACAGTTTTTAATAAATGCCGGCTTTTTAAAATTTCCGCGCTTTAATAGGCTCTTTAATAAATATTTACCATCTTTTTTGACGAAGCCTTATTAATTTCTTTTGCAAAATTTTGGTAGATTTAATAGCAGTCAAACGATACTTATTAATTATTTTTGTTGAGTCATAGCCAGGTGTAACCCCATAAAATTGGAAAATACTATTAGCCCGGCTATTTTTATATAATATTCTATTTTTAGACTCCATTCATTTTAAGAAGTATAAAAGATTAAGTTATAGATGCTCAATAAATTTAAGTTCACAAATATACTTTGCCTTTCTTTAGCCCTGGTACTTTTTGCCTGCAACAGCCACAAAACAATCAAGCAAAAAGAAATAGTAAAGGCCCCGGAGAAAATGGATGAACAGGTCTCTGATAATATCAAATCTGTCCTTGATTATGCAGCTTCTTCGGGCGGAAAAATTAATGATTCCGTTCAATTATCCCAATTCAACCTCGTAAATAATTTTTATACCTCTAATAATTTTTCCGGGGTTTGGAGCAAGACTGAAAAATGGAATTCTATTGCCGACTCTCTGTTTGACTTTATAAAAAATTCCATGACCTATGGCCTGTATCCTGAAGATTATCATTTTTCTGCATTACAAAACATAAGATCAAAGATTGAAAATGATAGTCTCGCACGAATGGATGCTGTAGTATGGACGAAAGCGGATCTTATGCTTACTGATGCATTCATGAATACGCTTAAGGATTTAAAAGAGGGTCGGATGGTGGACGATAGTGCTTCTATTGTTTCAGATAAAAAATATATTGATTCGTTCTTCATGCCCAAATTAAAAGAAGCGATAACATCAAACACGCTCACCGCTATCTTTGAAAATGCAGAGCCGAAAAATATTTATTATACATCGCTTAAGGAAAAACTTCCTGATTTTGTGAAAAACATAGATACCACAAAATACACATACATAGATTTCCCTTATGCTGATACCGCAAAGTTTTACACGCAGCTCCATGAAAGGCTTGTGCAATCAGGCATTACACTTGATTCCGGCATAGCTTTGGATTCAGTGTCGGTTAGCAACGAAGTAAAAAAATACCAGGCAAAGCATCATCTTAAAGTCGATGGCAAGCCCGGGCAGGAAACTATCAGCCGGTTAAATTCTTATGATTATGAAAAATTCAGGAAAATTGCAGTTACGCTCGACCGTTATAAAGCATTTCCAAACTTTCCTGAAAAATTCCTGATGGTTAATATCCCTTCTTTCGCCTTAAAAGTTTGGGATAATGATACTGTCGTATTGACCTCTAAGGTAATTGTCGGTAAACCTTCCACCCCTACCCCCGTGCTTCACTCGGCAATATCCAATATGGTTACCTATCCTAACTGGACGATCCCGGAAAGCATTATTAAGAAAGATATCTTACCTGCTTTGAAAGTGGATCCAGGATATCTTGCCAGCAAGGGATTCAGCCTTGTGGATTATCATGGGCAGGTGGTAGATCCTTATTCAATTAAATGGTCTAAATATAAAAATGGCATTCCATGGAAAGTGGTGCAAGGCAGCGGAGATGATAATGCTCTCGGGATTTTTAAATTTAATTTCAGCAATCCATATAGTGTTTATTTGCACGATACCAACCAGCGCTATCTCTTTGCCAACTCCGACAGGGCGCTCAGCCATGGATGTGTACGTGTTCAAAAATGGGAAGAGCTTGCTTTTTTTATTACGAAAAATGATAGTCTTGCAGCGCCCAAAGGACACAAGATTTCGTATAATGAAGATTCAATAAAAACATGGATTGCGAATGAAGACCGTAAATCAATAATGGTAAAAAAGAAGCTGCCTCTATACATTGAGTATTTTACGTGCGAGGCTACAAAAAATAATATCGCATTCTACAAGGATATTTATAACAAAGACCAGGAACTGGAACAGAAATATTTTGCAGACAAAGTTTTATAAATTTTATGCGTTTCAAAATTGAAGGAAATATTGTTGATGTTGAATCGAAAAAAATAAATTTTGGCGAAGTCATAATTGAAGGCGATAAAATAAATTCAATTCATAAAACATCGGATCAAAAAGAAGACGCTCCTTTTATATTACCCGGCTTTATAGATTCACATGTGCATATTGAAAGCTCAATGTTAGTTCCATCTGAATTTGCAAAATTAGCTGTGGTTCATGGAACCGTGGCTACAGTTAGCGATCCTCATGAAATTGCAAATGTTTGCGGTATTGAAGGGGTAGATTACATGATTCAAAACGGAAAAACAGTTCCTTTCAAATTTTATTTTGGTGCGCCGAGCTGCGTACCTGCTACCACTTTTGAAACCGCTGGTGCTACGTTGGACACACATTTCGTGGATGAGCTTTTATCAAAAAATGAAATTCACTACCTGAGTGAAATGATGAATTTTCCCGGCGTGCTTCATCACGATGAAGAAGTTTTTTCCAAAATCAATGCAGCAAAAAAATACAATAAACCAATAGATGGGCATGCTCCCGGGCTTATGGGGCAGCATGCAAAAAAATATATTGATGCAGGCATAAGCACCGATCATGAATGCTTTACCGAAAAGGAGGCGCTTGACAAATTACATTTTGGAATGAAAATTCTGATACGTGAAGGGAGCGCCGCAAAAAATTTTGACGCATTAATTAACCTTCTCAATAATCATGAAGATGAAATGATGTTCTGCAGCGACGACAAGCACCCGGATAGCCTGGTGAAAGGGCATATCAATGAGCTTTGCAGGCGCGCGGTGCAACAAGGAATTGATGTATTTAAAGTTTTAAAAGCTGCATGCATTAATCCTGCGAAACATTATAAATTAAACACAGGCTTTTTAAAAGAAGGAGACTTTGCAGATTTTATTATCGCAGAAGATTTAGTCAATTTTAAAATACACAGTACGTACATCAATGGACAGTTAGTGGCTGAAAATGGTATTTCAAAAATTGAAACGCAGCCGCCCGATTTGATTAACAACTTCAATTGTTCTAAAAAGAATCCTGCAGCATTTCAAATAAAACACTTTAGCGGCAAGGTAATCGAGGCATTTGACGGACAACTAATTACCGGAAAACTGGATGCTTATCCAAAGAAAACAGGTGAATTTTTTGAAAGTGATGTTGAAAAAGATATTTTAAAAATTGCGGTTGTTAATCGCTACCATGATGCAGATCCTTCTATAGCTTTTATTAAGAATTTCGGATTAAAAAGGGGCGCCATTGCCTCGTCAGTAGCTCACGACAGCCACAACATTATTGCAGTAGGCGCTGATGATGACAGCCTTTGCGAAGCCATAAATTTGATAATCGAACAGAAAGGAGGAATCAGCATTGCTGATGCTGCCGCACCTTCATCAAACCAGGTTTTACGATTGCCGGTGGCAGGGTTAATGAGCGATGAAGACGGATACAAAGTGGCAGAAAAATATACTCAAATAGATGCTGCGGCTAAGAACCTGGGATCAACACTTTCTGCACCGTATATGACTTTATCTTTTATGGCCTTATTGGTAATTCCGCATCTGAAATTAAGCGATAAAGGATTGTTTGATGGAGATAGTTTCACACTAATAAACCACCTGAAACAGTAGATGGACAAATATCGGTTTTTTTGATTTTGAAGATTAGAAAATATTTTCTAATCTATTTCTGCGGCCCACTTATCCCTGTCATCAGGACTAAATTTCCAAGGGGCAAAATTATTTTCAATATTACTGAACATCGCATTCCATTCAGCAGGCGCATTGCTTTCTTCCATAATTAATGCGCGGCGCAGAGAAAAAATAATGTCCAGGGGATTAATACCTACGGGGCATTCCTGCACACATGAATTACATGACGTGCATGCCCGCAATTCTTCAGGAGTGATATAATTATGAAGCAAAGTTTTTTCATCACTTTTAAAGCTCCCATTCAGCTTAATATTCTTTCTGACATCCTGCATGCGATCCCGTGTATCCATCATTATTTTGCGTGGGCTTAAAAGCTTGCCAGTTTGATGCGCGGGGCAGGCGGCAGTACATCTTCCGCATTCTGTGCAGGTGTAGGCATCCATCAGGTTTTTCCACGTAAGATCAAAAATATCCTTTGCGCCAAAAGACTGCGTTTGCGTTTGTGCATCACCGTTAGCTGTGGCCAGCTCAGGCTCAAACATATACTGAACTTCCTGTTCCACATTCTTCATATTGATCATTTCTCCTTTTGGAATAAGACGCTTATAGTAAGTATTGGGGAAAGCCAGCAAAATATGAAAATGCTTGCTGTAAGGAAGATAATTCAGGAAGGCAAAAATGCCTGTAATATGCAGCCACCAGCAGGTTCTCTCAATGCCAACAAGAGTGGATGGATTCATACTTACCAAAAATGATGATAACCACCCTGAAAAAATAAAACTTCCATGATCTACATAATGCGGGTTTCCCTGCAGTTGTAAAGCCCTGTCTGCAGCGTTCATAGTAAGGAACAACCCCATCAAAATAATCTCAGTTATTAATATCAGGTTCGCATCTGTGCGCGGCCATCCGTCAAGATCATTATCAATAAACCTTTTGAGTTTTAGAATATTTCTTCTAACTAAGAACACAATGCACGATAACAAAACGCCCACCGCCAATAT
>Ga0157369_10006344_pt1 | contig 13724 bp, 15 predicted proteins | sample C25metaG_FD_113461 | JGI IMG/M metagenome (GOLD analysis project Ga0157369, IMG submission 113461) | Corn rhizosphere microbial communities from Kellogg Biological Station, Michigan, USA - C2-5 metaG | ecosystem: Host-associated > Plants > Roots > Rhizosphere > Soil | place: USA: Michigan...
CTCGTGCTCGGCACCTGTCCGCCGGAGCGTCGCACCGTGGCCCGACAGATCGCCGGTCGATCCGCGGCGCTCGTCACGATCGAGCGGCAGGGCGAGGCTGAAAGCGCCCACCCTGACATCGACGACGCGATCGACGCCGTTGCACGACACCCGCTCGCTCCCCGGCACCTCGTCCTTGATTGCGGGAGCACGGTCCGCCCGGTCGACGCGGTCTCCGCCGTCCTCGGGCACCGCGACACGGCCGTCTTGGACGCCGTCGTGACGGTCGTCGACGCAGCCCATCTCCTGCACGACCTCCAGGACGACGAGTACGTCACCCACGACGAGGACGGCGACACGGCCTACACCGCACGGTCGATGATCACCGTGGAGCAGCTCGAGTACGCGGACACCATCGCCGTCGCCGGCCGACGCGGCGTGACGCACGAGCGACTCGCGGTGCTCCTCGCTCTCCTCAGCCACCTGAACCCGACGGCGCTGACGCGGATGGTCGAGCCGGTCGCGGCCCGGCCACGGGCCACACCCGGCACTCCGGCGACCGCGAGCAACCGCGAACCGCTCGCGCGCTACCGCGACTCCCCGTTCGAACTGGACCGTTTCAGCACGTCCCCCGGGTGGATAGCGATGCTGAACGGCGAACACCGGCCATGGGTGGATCACGACCGCGTGACCACCCTGCGGTTCGACAGCCCCCGACCGATGCACCCGGAACGACTCCTCGCGTGCTTCGACGGACCGATCGAGGCGGGGCGGTTCGGCCGGCTCATCCGTACGGCGGGGTTCCTCGTCCTCGCGACGCGCGCCTCCCGCGTCGGCGTCCTGCAGCACGTCGGCCAGATGATCGATCTGGAACCCACATCGTTCGAGACGAACGACCCTGGCGCACCGCTCGGCCAGGAGCTCGTCGTCACCGGGATCGACCTCGACGAGGTCGCCATCACCGCCGCCTTGCACGCCTGCACGCTGACGGACGAGGAACTCCTCGCCGGGCCGGCGGCGTGGGCGCACTACCCGGACGCCTTCACGCCATGGAGCACCACCCGCGAGCACTGAGCAGCAGGCCCGTCAATTGCCCGAAACGGTTCGGATCTCGGTCGATTTCGTGCAGGTTCGGGCGACTCAGTGGATCCGCGCGCTCACCCACTCCTCGCGCACGAACCGCACGAACTGCTCGACGGCCGGCGACACCGCCCGGGCACGGCTGGTGGCGACACCGATCACCCGGACCGCCTCGTCGTCGAGCGGGACGAGCACGACGCCCTCCATGCTCGTGGAATCGGGGAGAACGGCGATCCCGACCCCGGCGCGTACGAGACCACGGAGCGTCGACAGCTCGGACACCTCCATCGTCACCCGGGGCACGACGCCGTGCCTCGCGAAGTACGCGTCCGCGATCTGCCGGAGCCCCGAGTCCGTCGTCATCGCGAGGAACTCCGTCTGCTCGAGATCGGACGCCGCCAACGACGTCCGGTCGGCGAACGCATGCCCGACCGGCACGCCCAGCGCGAGCCGCTCGGAGGTGAGCGGACGCCACTCGATCTCCGGATCACGCGGTTCGGGGCTGATGAACGCGACGTCGGCCGAGCCGGAGCGGAGCGCGTCCAGCACACTGTCGGCCTTCCCACCGTCGAGGACGAACCGGATGTCCGGCAGCAGCTGGCGGTACTCGCTCACGATGCGCGGGATGAGCCAGCCGCCGAGGGACGAGACGTAGGCGATGGACACGAGACCGGCCGAGGGATCTCGGAGCTCGTCGATCCGCGACTGCGCGTTGTCGAGCTCGGTCTGCGCACGGAGCGCGTGCACGAGGAGGATCTCGCCGTAGCGGTTGAGTTCGAGCCGGCTGCGGTGACGGTCGAACAACTCGACCCCGGCGTCCGCCTCGAGCCGACCGATCGCCCGCGTCAGCGTCGACTGGGAGATACCGAGCGCCTCAGCGGCGTACGGGACGTGACCGTCTTCGGCGAGCGCCCGAAGGTACGCGAGTTCGTCGATCCTCATGCCCTCATGATGCCGCACCGGCGAGCCCGGCTGGGGCGGCACCTCGACAAGCTCGGTGACCGGGTAGCTGCTCGGCGACCGGGGAGCCGCTCGGCGACCGGGGAGCCGCTCGGCGACCGGGGAGCCGCTCGGCGACCGGGGAGCCGCTCGGCGACGGGATGGGCTCGGCGACCGGGGCGCGCTAGCGTGGTGCAGTGATAGGCAGACCGCGACCGAGCCAGGCGGCGACCGGCGCCCTCCTCGTCCTGGCCGGACTCGTCTGCCAGGAGCTCGGCGCGTCGATCGCGGTCACGCTGTTCCCGCAGGTCGGTCCGATCGGCATGGTGACGCTGCGCCTCGTGTTCGCCGCGCTCATCCTGCTGGCCGTCGCCCGCCCGTCCCTGGGCGGACACCCGAGGAGCGCCTGGGTGTCGGCGGTCGGTTTCGGAGTCGTCCTCGCCGCGATGAACGTCTGCTTCTACCTGGCTCTGGACCGCATCCCGCTCGGTCCGGCGGTGACCCTCGAGATCCTCGGCCCGCTGGCGCTCAGCGTCATCGCGGGTCGTCGATGGACGAGCGCGCTCTGGGCGGGTGTCGCCCTCGTCGGCGTCCTCCTCCTCGGCGGGGTGCTCCTCCACAGCGGACCGACGGCCGCACTCGATCCGATCGGCGTCATCCTCGCGCTCGCCGCCGGCGCCCTCTGGATCGGCTACATCCTGCTGTCGGCGCGGACCGGGACGGAGTTCCCCGGCCTGAGCGGTCTGGCGATCGCCGCCGCCATCGGGGCTCTCGTGACCATCCCGCTCGCCGCGACGACCGCCGGCACCGCGCTGTTCGATCCCGTCATCCTCATGCTCGGCCTGGGCGTCGCCGCGCTCTCGTCGGCTGTGCCGTACGCGCTGGAGTTCGTCGCCCTCCGACGACTCAGCGCTGCGACCTTCTCGATCCTGCTCGCATCCGCGCCGGCCATCGCCGCGATCGCCGGACTCCTCGTGCTCGGTCAGGAGCTCACGACACCGCAGTGGCTCGGCATCGCCTGCGTGGTCGGTGCCGGAATCGGTGCCGTGCTCTCAGCCCGACGGGGTCCCTCACCCGAGGTGCAGCCGAGCATCGCGCCGAGCTGATCGTCAGGTCAGGACGCGGAGAAGCGGGCGTGCACCCGGGAGGACACGGTGATGTCCTCCGGCTTGAGGTCGAGGGCGGTGTCGCCGGCAGGAGCCGCGGCCCCACGCATCATCGGTGCCGCGGCCTGACTCGACGGCGAGCGGGTGTCGTCGCCCAGCATGCCGGGTTCCGCCAGGGCGACCGGCCGCACGGCGCCGAGCCCGAGGCTCCTGGCGTAGGCGGTCGCGCGGTCCACGGCGTCGCGGACGGCGTTGTGCTGAGCCTCGGCCGTGATGCGGTGCTTCGTCGCCTCGGTGAGCGCCCAGGTGACACCCGTCACCGTGACGCCGTCCTGGGTCGCGATCTCCTCGGCCCAGCGGGCCAATGCCTGCAGGTCGGCGAACTTGACCTCGAGCGCGACCGTCGCGTGGTGCACGAGCGGCAACTGCTTCCCGTCCTTGTTCCACGGCCGCTCGCTCCACACCCGCAAGCGATCGGCCGACCACCAGGTCACGGCCGACTGTGCGCGGAACTGCTCCGCCGCCTGACTGAGCGCACGGTGCAGTGCGGTGGTGTGGGAGACGACGGGCTCACGTTCCGGCCCCTGGAACCCCGCCGAGATGAGGACGGTCCCACGTTCGGCCGGGTGGTGGTAGTCGAAGCGGCCCTCGACGGTGATGATCGTTTCACTCATACCCGGCACCCTATCCCGCGACGGCGGCTACGCTCTGGACCATGACGGACGGCGGAACCTGGGCGGATCGACGACATGGACGACGGGGGAACGACTACGGTCCAGCCAGTCGGGGACTCCCGCCGGGCGATGTGGAGACCGTCGCGAAGTACCTCAAGGAGCGCGTCTACGCGACCTTCACCGGCCTCGCGATCGTCCTCGTGCTGGCGGCGAACGTGGAGCACCACGACGCGCCCGACGCGCTCTTCTCGCTCGTCATCGGCGTGGTCGGCATCACCCTCGCCGGCCTGGTCGCCGAGATGATCGCGCACCTCGCCGCCCACGGTGCGTTCCCCGACGAGCGCGGGTGGCACTCCATGCTCCGGATCGCCTGGGGCTCGCTGCTCACCGTCGCGACCCCCACCATCCTGCTCGTGCTCGCCGTGTTCGACGTCATGGAGGTCGAGACCTCCCTCCGCGTGTCCGCGATCGTCTACCTCGTCACCCTCGGGCTCAGCGGGTGGGTCGCCGTCCGGCGCGCGCGGCTGTCCGTCTGGCAACAGCTCATCGCGCTCGCGGCCCTCGTGCTCCTGGGGGTCCTCGTCATCGGCGTGCAGGTCCTGGCCCACGGCTGAATCGCGGACGCGGGCTCGGCCCCGTCGGAAATGTCGGCGCGGTCGACGACGTTGAGGAGCACGTGAGCACTCCGGAGACCGTCGACGTCGTCGTGATCGGCGCGGGTCAAGCCGGGCTGTCGGCCGCGTACCACCTGCATCGCCGCGGATTCGTCCCGCTGGGCACCGCCGAGGGCGCGACCGCAGCACGCACCTTCGTCGTCCTCGACGCGAACGACGCCCCGGGCGGTGCCTGGCAGCACCGATGGCGGTCGCTCACCATGTCGACCGTCAACGAGATCTACGACCTGCCCGGCATGCCGAAGCCCGAGCTCGATCCCGCGTCGCCGAGTGTCGAGGTCATCCCGCCGTACTTCGCGGCGTTCGAGGAGCGTTTCGCCCTCGCGGTCCGCCGCCCGGTGCAGGTCCGCGCCGTCCGCCGCGAGGACGACGACCCGCACGGTCGACTCCTCGTCGAGACCGCGGCGAGCGCCGACTCCTCGGGCGCCGACTCCCCCGCCACCGTGTTCCGGGCGCGGGCGGTCGTGAACGCGACGGGCACGTGGACGAAACCGTTCTGGCCCGCGTACCCGGGGCGGGAGCGCTTCGAAGGACGCCAGCTGCACACGGCCGACTACGTCTCCGCTGACGAGTTCCGCGGCCAGCGCGTCGTCGTCGTGGGTGCCGGCATCTCCGCCATCCAACTCCTCGAGGAGATCTCGCGGGTGGCGGAGACGGTGTGGATGACGCGACGCGAACCGGAATGGGTGGAGGACGACTTCGACACCGCCGCGCGGGTGGAGGCGATCAAGGGCGTCGAGGAACGCGTACGCCAGGGCCTCCCTCCGGGCAGCGTGATCTCCGTGACGGGGATGCACTGGACGCCGTGGGCGCGGGCGGCCGAAGCGCGCGGTGTCCTGGTGCGTCAGCCGATGTTCCGCCGGATCGAGGAGCACGGCGTGGTTCTCGCCGACGGTTCCTTCCTCCCGGTCGACGCCATCCTCTGGGCCACCGGGTTCCGGGCGGCGCTCGACCACCTCGCACCGCTCGGCATCCGGCTGCCCGGGGGCGGCATCCGGATCGACGGCACCAGGGCGGCCGACGAGCCGCGCGTGCACCTGATCGGGTACGGCCCCTCAGCCTCGACGGTCGGCGCGAACCGGGCCGGGAGGGCGGCGGTCCTGGCGATCCTCGCCGACCTCGACGCCACCGTCGCCCTCCCTCAGCACTGACCCCGTCACTGCACCGGCACGGGGATGGGCACCGCTGGAGCCCGCTCGGAGCGCACGAAGCCGATCCCCAGCAGGATGCACACCCCGCCGAGGAGCTGCGCGAGCGACAACTGCTCCCCCAGGAGGATCCAGGCGAACCCGGTCGCCGCGACCACTTCGAGGAGGCCCGCGAACGACGCGAGTCGGGAGCCGAGCATCTGACTCGCGGTGATACTCGCCGCATAGGCGACCGCTGTCGACACCACCCCGACGAACAGGAGCGGCACCCACCAGGCGACGTCGGTGCCGAGCACCGTGACGTCGGCGTCGGAGGTCGTGAAGGGCACGCCGACGAGCCCGGCGAGCCACAGACTGATTGCCCCGATGAGCAGACCGATGGCGGCGAACGCCACCGGAGGCAGCCCCTTCGCCGGCCGCGCCGAGATGACGTAGTACGCGGCGCAGCCCACCATCGCGAGGATGGCGAACAGCAGACCGACCGGGTCGAGCGTCGAGCCACCGCTCGGAGCGACGACGAGCACGAGCCCGACGAGCGACACGACGGAACCGACGAGGACGACCGTCGCGGGACGACGTCGGGTCAGCACCCACGCGACGGCGACGAGCAGCAGCGGCGCCATGTACTCGACGAGGATCGCGGTCCCGACGGCGATGGTCTGCAGCGCCGCGAAGTAGACGAGCTGCGTCGCCGCCACCCCGATGAGGCCCATACCGAGGAGTCGCCAGCGGCCACGCCAGACCGCGTCCCAGCGACCGCGCAGTGCGATGAGGGCGAACGGGGCGAGCACCAGGCCACCGATCAGGGCGCGGACGGTGACCGCGGCAGCGGGGCTCCACCCCGACGCGAGCACCGGTTTGATGAACGCTCCGGAGGTGCCGAACGCGACCGCCGCGAGCACCGCGACGAGCAGACCGACCGTGGTCGAGGACGTGTGCTTCATGGGTGTCTCCAGCTGCCGCGAGTAGGGCCGGCGGAAGAGGTGGACGCCCGGCTGAGATGAAGCTACTCTCGGAGAGAGTAAGGAGTCAACTTGCGTTTTGCCCCTGACACCGAGGATGCGCTGCACTTCGCCGCGCTGCTCGTGAACACCCGCGCATCGGCGTCCCGCAGCGGTGGCGACGAACTCGCGGCACCGCCGCAGCTCGTGGAGCTCCTGCGCGTCAGTCGGTACTCGGGTCGGGTCGACGGCGACGAGCCCGAGCGGGCCGCAGTGGCTGCACTCCGAGAGCGGATCCACGCGCTCTGGGCCTCCGACGCTGACGCCCCGGACACCCGCGACCGGGCCGTCGCCGAGATCAACGCGATGCTCCGGGAGTCAGCCGCGCTCCCCCAACTGCGCCGCCACGACGGCTTCGACTGGCACCTCCACGCCACCGAGTTCGACGCACCGCTCGTCGATCGCGTCCAGACCGAGATCGCCATGGCACTCGTCGACGTCGTCCGGTCCGACGCCTGGGACCGCCTGCGGCTCTGCGCCGCCGACGACTGCGACGGCCTGCTCGTCGACCTGTCCCGCAACGGTTCGAAGCGCTACTGCTCCGTCCGCTGCAGCAACCGCGTCAACACGATCGCCTTCCGCGCGAGAGCGCAGTAGCGGGCATCACCAGACCCCGATGACGACCATCACTGCGATCTCGTCACATCCCAGAGGTGGTGCACCGGGTCATGGATGAAGTAGCGGCCGAGGGTCGCGGTCGTGAAGCGCGCGCCGTCGCTCCGGCGGCCCGTCCGCGCGAGCGCGTCGTCCGGCACCCGCTCGAACGCTGCGGCGAGCACCGTCGCGGCCTCGACCAGTTCCGCGGAGACCCGTTTCGGGTCCTGCTCGCCGTAGCGCTCCTCGAGAGCCGTCGCATCCTGGTCCCAGTTCTCGAACGCGGGATCGTCCTCGTCGAGGACGAGCCGCAACCGGACGTCGAAGATGCGGAACACGTCCCGCACGTGGGCCGCGTACTCGAGCGGCGACCAGGTCCGCGGGTCGGGCCGCTCCCGGACGTCGGCACGCTCCAGCACCGCCGGCCACGCGGCGGCGTTCGCCAGGATCAACCCGGGGAGGTCCCGGAAGCCGAACCGCGAGGTGTCCATCCCGCACTCGGAGCAGGCGCGCTCGAGGACCCAGGTCCAGTTCTTCGTGTCCGGGACGATGGTGTCGCCGTCGGGGGTGTTCGTCGTCATGGGTTCACTCTAGGAAGCGGCATGGCCCAGCACCCTCGCGAAAGCGTCATCGTGCCGCGATCCGCCGCCACCGTCCGCTAGCGGCGCCGCGCCGATGCCTCCGTTACCCGGCGGGGGCGACCGGCGGGGCGCAGACCATCGCCGAGGCGGCGAGCTGCTCCGCCATCTGCTGCTCGGACCACGGGAGTGCGATCTCGGGGGCCTTCTGCCCGCTCGCCGGTGCCGCCTTCGCACCGATCGAGGCGAGCTGCATCGCGAGCGTCTGCGCGAAGCCCGCACCGAGCGTCGAGTTGTTCAGCATGACGACGACCGTCAAGCCGGAGGTCGGGTCGGAGAAGGCCGCCGAGAGCGACCCGGGGATCGACCCGGCCTGCCCCCGGAGCGGACCGATCTGCAACCCGCCCACGCCGAAGCTCTTCCAGGTCGGCTCAGCCTCACCCAGCGAGACGGGGTCCTTCCACTGCTTCTTGTACGTGCTGTCGTTCAGCAGCGAGCCGGACGCGAAGGACTGGGTGAACTTCCGCAGATCGTCGACCGAGGAGACGACGCCACCGGCGGTCCACACCATCGAGGGCGACAGCTCGGTCTCGTCCGTCGGTGCGTCGCACTGGTAGGTGCCGTCCGCGATCCGCGGCGTCAGGTACCCCTTGGGGTGCGATCCCGGAAGCTCGACCGTGGAGGCGTCGGGGAAGCTGGACTTCGACATGCCGAGCGGCGAGAAGACGTAGTGGTCGTACAGGGACTGCCAGGACTGACCGGTCAGCTCCTCGAGCGCCATGCCGAGCAGGATGTAGCCGGTGTCACTCGAACCGAAGAGCGCCCCCGGAGCCGTCCGCGTACCGCTCGCGAGCCCGTTCGCGAGGATCTCGGCCATCGACCAGTTGCGGGTCGGGTTGGTGACGAACTGGGCGTTGAGCGCGGGCGTGTAGGTGCCGAGCCCCGACGTGCCATTGCACAGCTGCTGGTAGGTGATGCCCTCGATGCCCTGCACCTGCGGGAGGGTCTTGTGGACCTGGTCGGTGAGCTTGATCTTGCCCTCGTCGACGAGCTCGAGGAGCACCGTGCAGGTCATCGGGCGCGTGGTGTCGCCGATGCGGTAGACCATGGACGGATCCATCTTGGTCTTGCCACCCGGCTCGGTCGTGCCGACGCCGGCCGTGAAGCTCCCGGCCCACGGCGCCCAGACGCCGACGATGGCACCGGAGGATCCGGACTGGGTGACGGCGGCCTCGACCGCCGCCGTGATGGCGTCGGTCGTGTCGCCCGCGAGCGTGCCGCTGACCTGGTCGGGGAAGTCGGTGTCGGACACCGAGGGGCCCGAGCAGCCGACGAGCACCGTCGCGAGGGTCGCCGCGGTAAGGAGTGCGGCGAGACGCCGGCGCCTCGGAGCTGTTGCAGTCAAGTCATCCCCCTGATGAGCGGTCTGCGGAGCTGCAGACTGTTCCCGATTGTAACCGGGCGCGGCTGAGAGCTGCGGTCGCACGCCGCGTGCCGGTCACACGGGCGGCGGACCTGGTGCGGGGCCCGTCGATGGTGTTCCCTGGAGAGGTGACCTCGAACGCCTTCCCGCAGACCACCGTCGACGCCGTCCTGGCGCACATGAACGGCGACCACCCCGACGACAACGTGCTCATCGTGCGAGCCTTCCTGGAACCAACGGCCGAGGCCGCCACCATGATCTCGCTGGACGGGACGGGTGGCGAATGGACCTGGACGGTCGACGGCACCGCCGCGGGTGGGCGGGTGCCCTGGCCCGCCGGCGCGATCACCGAGCGCGGCGAGATCCGACGCGAGGTCGTCGCCCTCTACGACGCCGCGTGCGCCCGTCTGGGCGTGGAGCCACGCCCGCACGACTGAGCGACGGCCACCCCTCGGCCGTCGACCTCGGATGACGGCCTCAAGTGACCAAACCGTCGACGCCCGCACCTCCGAACTCCTCAACGCCCCGGGACGACTCGCGGCACGAAGGATCAGGAGGCATTCCCATGCGTCATTCACCCAACCGGCTCCTCGCCGCCGTCTTCGGCGCGGTCTACGTGGTCGTCGGACTCCTCGGCGGGATCGTCGCGGGCGGCCTGCCGTTCCTCACCACCGAGGGCGGTCTCCTGCTCGGGATCTTCGAGGTCAACCCGCTGCACAACATCGCGCACGTCCTCATCGGGGCGGCCCTGCTCATCGCCGGGCTCTCGAACGTCGTCGCGGCCAAGACCGTCAACACGGTGATCGGTGGGTTCTACCTCCTGCTCGGTGTCGTCGGATTCTTCATCGTGGGCTCCGCGCTCAACATCCTTGCGCTCAACACGGCCGACCACTTCCTCCACCTCGCGAGCGCCGTGGTGCTGCTCGGCGCCGGGCTGGCTGCGGACAAGCGCACGCACCGGGCGGCGACGGCCTGACATGTCGGTCTCCGTCGAACGGCAGGACGCCCGGACGGGTGAGGACGACGCGATCCGCTCCGGCACGACGTCGATCTCGAACTGTCTGCTCGCGATGTGCGCACTCGGCGCCGGTCTCGTGTTGATCGCGACCGGCGCCGGGTCCTCTCCCGTGGGTGCGATCCCGCTCGTCACCTTCGGCGTCGCCGCACTGCTCTGGTCCGTCGTGGTCTTCGTCCGTGACCGGGTGCCGGGCCTCCGTGCGTCCTTCGCCGGCGCGGTGGGCGCGGTGGTCGTCTGGGTGGCGCTCCACGGACTCGCCTCCCTCGGCGTCACGACCGTGCCGCCGTTCCTGCCGACCCTCTCGTCCACGGTGTTGCTGCTCTCGGTCGCCGGGGTGCTCGCACGGCGACTCCGGCGGGTCACCCTCGCATCGACGGCGCCGGACGAACTCGAGCTCGACGCCCTGGTGACGCGCGCGAGCCGTCGGCCGCATCGCGAGCCGAGCACCGGACGGTACGTGCTCACCCTGCTCGTCGGGGCGGCGTTCGTGGCGGCCCTCACCACACCGGCGCTGGCGCAGACCAACGCCGGTGCGTTCGCGGTCCCGCACGGTTCCCTGCACAGCAGCCACTGATTTCCTCCACAGCGACAGATCCACCCTCCCGTTCAGGAGCCCGGCCCGTTACACTTAGGTAACCCTTACCGAGCCAGCCGACGCGGAGTCCGACATGAGCACTGTGATCCCCTTCTCCCAGGCCCTGCGCGAGCGCACATCCTCCGGCCACTCCTCCAGCGAGGGGGCGGACTTCATGAGCGACCTCATGACCGGGAAGGGTTCGAAGGAGGACTACATCGCCCTCGTCGCACAGCACTTCTTCATCTACGAGGCCCTCGAGGCCGCCGCCGACCGCATGCGCGCCGATGCCGTCGCCGCTCCGTTCATCAGCGACAAGCTGACGCGGCTCCCCGCCATCGTGCAGGACCTCGAGTTCCTCATGGGTCCGGACTGGCGCGAACAGATCACCCCACTCCCCACCACCGCCCGGTACGTGGCACGGATCAACGAGGTCGGCGCCGTCTGGCCCGGCGGCTTCGTCGCGCACCACTACACCCGGTACCTCGGCGACCTCTCGGGCGGGCAGATCATCCGCACGCTCATGCAGCGCCAGTTCGGCTTCGACACCAACGGCGTCGGCTTCTACCTCTTCGGCGACATCGCGAAGCCGCGCGAATTTAAGGACACCTACCGCGAGCAGCTCGACGCCGTCCCGTGGGACGACGAGGAGCAGGCCCGCGACGAGGTCATGGTGGCGTACCGCTTCAACACCGACCTCTTCCGTGACCTCGCGACCGCGAAGGCCGCAGCGACCGCCATCGCCTGATCCGTCCCTCTCAGCCCTCGGCCGGGTGCAGCACTGCCCGCGAAGCACCCCTCCCGCGGCTCGCCTGCGCCGCGTAGCATCTCGGGCATGGACGTCATCCTCGTACCCGGCTTCTGGCTGGACGCATCCTCGTGGAGTGCGGTCACACCCCCGCTCGAAGCGGCAGGCCATCGGGTCCGACCACTCACGCTCCCCGGGCTCGAGAGCGTCACTGCCGACCGCGCCGGCATCGGCCTCCGCGACCACGTCGACGCCGTGGTCGCCGAGATCGACGCCGGCACCGAGCCCGTCGTGCTCGTCGGGCATTCGGGCGGCGGCGCCATCATCTCCGCCGCGATCGACGCCCGCCCTGACCGCGTCGTCCGCGCCGTGTACGTCGACTCGGGTCCGCTCGCCGACGGCGCGTGCATCAACGAGGAACTCCCCTCGTCGGGTTCCGATATCCCACTGCCCGACTGGACGGTGTTCGACGCAGAGGACCTCGTCGACCTGGACGGCGAGCTCCGTGAACAGTTCCGGGCCAGAGCCGTCCCGCAACCGAAGGGCGTCGCCGTCGACCGACAGCAGCTCTCCGACGACGACCGTCGCCTGTCCGTCCCGGCGACCGTGGTCGCGTGCGAGTTCTCCTCGGAGATGCTGCGCGGCCTGATGGAACAGGGACACCCGTACGTCGCGGAACTGGCACGGCTGCACGACGTCGAGTTCGTCGACCTCCCGACGGGTCACTGGCCGCAGTTCACGAAGCCGGCGGAACTCGGCGCGATCCTCCTCCGGGCCGTCGATCGCACCTGACGACGGTCCACCCTCGACCAGGCCGGTCAGCGCGAGGCGTCGACGGGCGCTCAGGTCATGAGGTACGCGAGCGGCAGGATGCCGAGAATCGCGACGAAGATCAGTGCCAGCACGGCGTACACGGCGATCTGCGCGCCGCGTCCCTTGATGACCGCCTGCCCCCGCGGTGCGAGCGAGCCCGAGACCCACTGCTGCGCCGGGGCGATGTAGTCGAGCGTCGGCGCCTCACCGGGGTGCAGCAGGTAGTCGGCGCGGCCGAACTCCCACAGCCACGCCATCGAGCACGAGACCTGCACGGGCCGGTCGGCCGGCACAGTGAACTGCGACGGTCCCCAGCTCGGGCGATGCTCGAAGCCGTCGATGCGGACCACGAGTGGGATGAATCCCCAGTATCCGGCGAACGGTGGCTTGCTGGCGTTCAGCTCGAGCGTGCGCCAGGCGGTGATCGGACCGGGCTGCGGCCAGCCCTGCTGCATGGGATGCGTCATAACCGACAATCGTAGGGTCACCGACCCCGTTCGTTCGCCCCTTTTCGGGCAACGGAGCGCCGATTCGCCCGACAATGGGCGAACGGACGCTACTGCCCCGACATGAACCGCTTCACGTCGGTGTCGACGATGATGTCGCTCGGGCGCAGCGGCCGGGAGAGGTAGAGGCCGTCGAGCGTCGAGATGCGGCTGAGCGCGACGTAGCTCTGCCCCGGGCTGAACGCGCGGCTGCCCAGGTCGACGATCGCGCGGTCGTAGGTCTTGCCCTGCGACTTGTGGATGGTGACCGCCCACGCGAGCCGCAACGGGAACTGGGTGAACTCGGCCACGATGTCGCGCTTCAGCTGCTTCGTCACCGAGGAGTAGGAGTACTTGTACTTCTCCCACGTCGCCGGCTCGACCTCGAACTGCTCGCCGTCGACCTCGACCCAGACGGTGGAGTCGATCTTCACCACGGTCCCGAGCGTGCCGTTCACCCAGCGACGCTCGCTGTCGTTGCGGAGGAACATGACCTGCGCACCGACTTTGAGGTCGAGCGCCTCGTCGGCGGGGAACGCCCGCCCGCCGAAGTCGCCCGAGACCTCCGCGTTGGCGGTGAGCGGCTTGCCGTCGAGCTTGGCGAGCGCCGCCTTGTTGATGCGGTCGACGGTGTCGTTACGGCTCGCGAGGGTGATGACGCCGTCCTCCGGTGGGGTCCTGGCGCCCATGCCGTTCAGCCGGCCGGCCATCTCGGCGGTGACCTGGCCGTGCCGGACACCGTTGAGGAGGTACTTGAACTCGGCCTCGTGCTGGCGGTGGATCTCCGTGAGCTCGACGAGCTGCAGCGGCGTCTCGGACCACACCTTGGCGTCGAAGAACCAGAACGAGCGGTAGGTGTCGGCGATGTACGCCCGTTCCTCGAGGCTGCC
>Ga0157369_10006345_pt1 | contig 13724 bp, 13 predicted proteins | sample C25metaG_FD_113461 | JGI IMG/M metagenome (GOLD analysis project Ga0157369, IMG submission 113461) | Corn rhizosphere microbial communities from Kellogg Biological Station, Michigan, USA - C2-5 metaG | ecosystem: Host-associated > Plants > Roots > Rhizosphere > Soil | place: USA: Michigan...
CTGTACAGCGGCGTTTTGTCGACGATCCGTCGATGGCCGTTGGCGAAGCGGATCGCCTGGTTAACCGAGTCATGAATGCGCGCGGCTATCCGATGGCAGATTTTGACCAACGTGCTGAAGATCTGTCAGTGAGCTATCCGGTGGTTGTGCAGAACTACCGCTCCGCGCGCGACATTTTCGTTCGACACAGTAGCGGGCGTGCTTCGACCGAGGATCTCCGCCAGGCCATGGTCTACTACCGTTCGCTCTTTGACGAATTGCTTGGAGTGCCGGCGGCAGCCGACCCCGCGGTGCTTCGGCGAGCCTCGTAACTAGTTGCAAAACCTCAACCTTGAGCCGATCCTGCCGATAAGGGGGATCGGCTTACCTTTTCCGGTGGTTGTAATCCGCCCCAGGAAGGGGGAATCTGGACCGTGGGACGACGTTCGCGGCGCTGTACCGTCTTATTCTCTAAGGAAACAAGGAGAAGGATTGCGTCTTAGAAATCTCGTATTGAACCTGGCCGCTGCCACTGCGCTCGTCGCGGCAACCGCCCACGCACAGATCGCCCAGCCGACAGCGAACAAATTGTTCGAGATATCGACTTTTGGTGGAATCAACGGCACCTATACCGGCCTAAGCGGAGGCAAAAATCTTGGCCTCACTGCTGGCGTCGATGTCAGCACGCGCTCCTTCTACGGTTTTCGTCCGTTTCTGGAAGGCAGAGGCACTTATCCGATCGACGGGGGCCACATTGATGCGCAGAGAAGCGCGCTTGGCGGCATCCGGGTCGAACGCTATGTTCTTCCCAGCTTGCGCGTGTATGGCGACTTCCTGTTGGGCCGCGGCCAGATCGACTATCAGAACGGAGGCTATCCCTCGCCGGGTGGCGAGTTCCTGATTCTCCAGAGCACGGGAAATGTCTTTTCGCCGGGAGCTGGAGCAGAGTACCGGTTGACCGAGCACCTCACCGGGCTTCTGGACGTGCAGTTTCAGAACTGGGACACCCCGGCAACACCGTCCGGCCATCTGTGGTCGACGCCCATCATGCTTGGGGCGCGCTACCGCTTCAATTTCAACAGGCGTGGATACGCCGTAGCACCCTGAGTCAATAGCGATCGATGATCTGCGGATGGCGGCGCAACCACCAGCAGGCACTGTTGCCTCCCTGCGGGAAGAGTGACCGGCTGCATGCCACGTTGTCGGTTCCCTCGGGGTAGTACTCCTCTTTGTTGCCCTTGAGCTCTGCGACAGTGAAGCGGCCGACCTGAACGGATCCCATTCCGCTACCGAAAAGTGTTTGTACCTTCCACACGACCCAGTCTGCGGGATAGATCAGCAGAGCAATCACGAAGATGGCAACCGCGCTGCGTACGAGCCGGCGAATGATGCGCTTCTCGCGTTCTTCACTCATGGCTAAAGGCTTTGCTCATGGCTCAGTCATGGCTAGAGGTTGAAGAGCTCGCGCAGCCGCCGTGTCTGTGAGCGGCTAACGGGAATTTCGGTGTTCTTACGGTCGTCCATGCGCAACTGGTAACTGGATTTAAACCAAGGCACGACCTCGCGGATGTGCTCAATGTTGACGACGTAGGAGCGGTGGGCGCGCCAGAACTGATCCGGATCCAGCTGGTCCATCAGCTCCTCGAGCGTACGCACGTTGGATTCGCCCTCGATCGTCTTCGTTACGACCGTAATGCGGCCCTCGTCGATGGAGGCGAAGCAGACGTCTCGCTGGTCGACGAGCAACAGACGGCTCTGCGCTTTCAGGACTACCTTTCCGCTGCGCCTCGATTCGCTTGTCTCTTCCGCCGGCCGCGTAACATGCGATACACGATCCCCAATGGCAGCGGCCTGTTCCTCCACCATGCGCAGCAGCGCATCGAGCTTTGCCTCGGCGGCATCCCACAGGCGGTTCCTTGCGGCACCCTGCTCCTGTCGCTGGTGGACTACCGTCGCGTGGCGCCCGGACTTTGCATGGGGATGGGATTGTTCTGCGGGCGGCGCCTCGAACGGCTCAACGACGCCATCGCGCCCTTCTCCCGCGGCGCGCGCGCGGACTTTTTCGAGCGTTTTGACGACGCGCTTGCTGTCGAATGGCTTCAGCAGGTAGTCAACGGCGTTGACCTCGAATGCCTTGACCGCATACTGGTCAAACGCGGTAGCGAAGACGACCTGTGGCAGGCGAGCCTTACGGTCAAGCGCCATGAGCTTCTTGAGCACAGCAAAACCGTCCAGCCCAGGCATCCGCACGTCGAGAAAGACTACGTCTGGCTTGTGTGTGCGGATGAGTTCGACGGCCTCGATGCCGTTCGAGCCCTGCGCGAGCACCTGCACGTCGCCGTCGCGGTCGAGAAGATATTGCAGTTCCTGGCGTGCCAGCGGTTCGTCGTCGATGATCAGCGCGGTGAGAGGCATGGAAGAAGACAGTAGCGATTAGACAGTAGACAGTGGAGAAAAGCGAACACGATTCTACTGTCTAGCAGTCTACTGTCTGCATTAGTCGCTGTAGGCGCGCAGCCGCGAAGGAGCTCCGTCCTTCGCCAGGTCATGCCCGCACTGGGTGCAGAAGACGTCAGTGATCTTCACACCGCGATGGCAGCGTCCGCACACGGGCGCCAGTTGGAACTGGCACTGCGGGCAGAAGTTGTAGCTGGCGGTCAGCGATGTCGAGCAGTTTGGGCAGCGCGAGAGAATCGGTTGCCGCAGCATGAAGTAAACCACCGCGCCGATTCCACCCGGAAGCACGACGCACACGAGCATCCACAAGCCCGGGGACATGCCGCGACGCTTTGAGTCCCGGCTGACATAGCCCAGCAGTAGTACATAGCTGGCAACCAGCGCGCCCCAGGTGTAGCCCATCATCACGCGCATCGGCAACATCTCATGGCGATGATGCGGAAGCACGCCGTGGAACAGGTACTGCATGCCGATGAACAGAATGGCAGCCAGCACCATTGACCAGCGCGGAATCATCCGCAGCTCGTCATCACCTGCTGAAACTGCTTCAGTCTGCTGAGTTGTGGACCAGGGCATCACCGGGTCACCTCACTGTTCGCACGATTGCGGCCGCGGCGAAACCAGACGAAGCCAAGGAGGAACGCCGTCACGGGAAGCGACCACAGTAGCAGAATCATCATCTGGTCGCTGGCGTCCGGAATGCCGGTCGGCGTGAGGTCATAGCCATCCATCATGCCCCAGGCGGCGTAGCAGATGATGAGCAGGAGGCTGGAGCAGATGATGACCGGAGCCCACAAGCTGCGCTTGCGCGACCTGTGCTCGCGCATGCTAAGCGCCTGCTCTCGGACTACACGGTGCGTGCGGTTCACCACCTGCGCGCGGGCCGCTCCCTGCAGCCGAGCTGCCTGCAGAAGATCCTGCGGATCGTTTGGTAGAGCGTTCACGAACGCACCTCCGAACGATGAACATGATGATGATCTTCGCCGTTGCGTTGTCCGCGCATTTGGAGAAGGCGCGGTTTCAGCGATGCGAGGCCGCGATAGAGGCGCGATTTCACAGTTGAGAGCGGAGCACGCGTGAGGACAGCGATCTCTTCAAGCGACAGCTCTTCGTGGAAACGCAACGTGAGCACCTCGCGATAGCTCGGCTCGAGCGTGAGCATGACGGCAGCAAGTTCGGCCGCATCCTCGCGGCCCTGGAACTGTTCGAGCGGCGACGGACCCTCCTGCGCGATCTCGAACGGGCGCTCGTCCTCGCCGCCCTCACGCATCTCGTCGAGCGAGGCCATAGTGCGTTTGCGTGAGAGGTCGATCACGAGGTTGCGCGCGATGGTGAAGATCCACGTGTCGAACCGTGCCTTGCCGTTGTACTGAGATCCGCGCTTGAGCACACGAATCCAGACCTCCTGGAACAGGTCCTCGGCTACCTCGCGCTTGTTCGTCAGGAACATGAGGTAGCGCATCAGCCGGTGCTGATACGTCTCGATGAGGTGGTCGAGCAGCTCCGGATCCTGACGCTTCAGGCCGCGCGCTATCGCAGCGTTTTCACGCTCAATCTGCCTGGCGGCTTCGGCGGTTAGTGTGGCAGAGGTCTTCACGTTTCTCCTCTAAAGACGCGATTTCGGCGCAGAAAGTCTCTGTAAGCGCACGGAATGAGCTTCCCAACCTCCTTAGGATATCGTGTCTCGCAAGACGAGGAAAGCAGTTTTTCGCGGGAAATCCGCGACCAGCCTCACCCCCGTACACTGAAGAGATGGAGGTTCTCTACGGTCTGCACCCGGTGGAGGAGGCGCTTCGCGCCCGTCCGGAGGCTGTCGACCACATTTCTATTGCCCGCGAGCGCGAAGGCCGGCGCGATCCCCGGCTGACGCGGCTGTTGGACACGGCGCGGTCAGCCGGCGTCCGCGTAGCCTCCGAGCCTCGCGAGCAACTCGCCCGGCAGGCCCGCACGGAAATGCACCAGGGGGTGGTCGCTTTCCTGCGCGAGCGCCGGCTGCTGGAGCTTGAGGACCTGCTCGCGGCCCCGCCGGACGCATCGGGGCGACGATTTTTCCTGGCGCTCGATGGAGTTGAGGACCCGCACAACCTCGGTGCGCTGCTGCGCTCGGCTGACGGTGCGGGTATCACCGGAGTGCTCCTGCCAGAGCGGCGGTCGGCACCCTTAAGTGCTGTCGTAGCAAAGTCTTCAGCGGGCGCTTCGGAGCACGTACGGATCGCACGCGTTACGAACCTGACGCGCGCGCTGGAGCAGATGAAGAAGCACCACATCTGGATTGTTGGACTGGACGAACGCGGCACGCCCGACTATACGGACTTCGATCTTCGGCAGGACTGCTGCCTTGTGCTCGGCCGCGAGGGAGCGGGGCTTCATGACTTGGTCAAACGCACCTGCGACTTTCTGCTGCGAATCCCGATGGCTGGCAGCGTCAGTTCGCTGAATGTGTCGGTTGCCGGAGCGGTTGTGATGTATGAGGCAATGCGGCAGCGACGCCCAGGTGCCGTTCCGGCGCTCGGGGAGTCAAAACCGCAGAGGTCCCGCAAAGGTTTAGGATCGTGAATTTGCTTCATCGCCGTTCGTCCGGCGCAATGCTTCTGGCATGCGCGTGTTTCTTCGTTTCGCCGCTGTGGGGGCAGAGTTCGGCGCCCGCTCCGCAGACGCAAACGCCGACTCCTTCTTCACAGCAGCCTGAGCCGGCGACTCCACACGGCAAGGTGCTCTACCAGAGTCATGGAGATGCACCTGCAACTCCGGGCGAGCAGCAATCGCAGCCCGCGGAGGCTGAGAAGCAGGCTCCCGAGAACGCGACGCCGCAGCTTACTGACACCGACCGCGCGGCCATTCGCATTACGCGTTACGACCTCGACATCCGTATCGCGCCAGCTACTTCGCGACTCACCGGCCGTGCCCGGCTGACGTTGCGCAATGCAAGTGAGAATCCGCTGCTGCGTATTGCACTGCAGATTTCCTCAACGCTCACATGGCAAAGCGCCTCGGTGCACGGAAGTCTACTTCCCATCGCGCAACACCTCCTCGACACCGACGCCGATCACACAGGCCGCGCGCGCGAATTGATCCTTGCGCTGCCAAAGCCACTTGGGCCGGGCGAGAGCCTTTCGATCGACACCTTCTACTCGGGCGCAATTGTTGCAAGCGGAGAGCGGCTTGAACGACTCGGTGTGCCGTCGTCGCAGGCGCTCGAAACCGATTGGGATGCGATTGGCCCCGATGCGATCGCGCTGCGTGGCTTCGGCAACGTGCTTTGGTTTCCGGTGGCTGTCCCGCAACTCTTTCTGCAGGACGGCACCCTCGTTCCAGCCATCGGGCGCGAACGGCTGGAGCACGCAACTACGCCTATAAGCTTGCGACTCAGCATCGAGTTCAGCGGTGAAGGGCCGGCAGCTGCGTATTTTTGCGGGCGCCGCCAGCCGCTTGCCGCGCTCCATGACAACTCCGACGCACCCATCGCCTATGGCAGCGGTATCGCGACCGCAACCTTTCCTGCAGAGCCAATCGGCGTGCGTCCGCTGAGCCTCTTCGTGATTGCGCAGCCAGAGCGCATGATTGCCCCGCTGCCTGCGGCGTCGTCTGCTCAGGGAAAGCTCGGCGCGAGCAGTCCCCCGATGCTCGCGGTCGAGAGCACGGACGATCGCGAGCTTCCTTTGCTAACCCAGTCGGCAGAGCAGATCGCTCCCCTGATACAGCAATGGTTCGGGCCACATCCGCTGACTGCGCTCACAATCATCGATCGTGGGGGCCAGCCGTTCGAAGACGGTCCACTGCTTGTAGCTCCAGTCGGCACGCTGGCTGCGGAGAACTCTTCTCCATTGCTGACGCACAGCCTCACGCATGCGTGGGTACAGACAGGACAGCCGTGGATGGACGAGGGTCTCGCGGAATTCTTGTCTCTGCTCTGGATCGAGCGCGAGAAGGGACGCGATGCCGCTGTTGCGCAACTGGATGCCATGATGCAGCCCGTTGCCACGGCAGATACGCTGAGTGAAGCTGCGGCCAATGCCACTCCAGCGGAAACGGCAAGCTCATCCAGCAGTGAAGGCGCGGTCGTTGGCCAGCCGTTGATCGCGGCCCATGATGAGCTCTTCTTCCGGCGCAAGGCAGCGGCCGTCTGGTGGATGCTGCGCGACATTGTCGGCGAACAGCCGCTCCAAATCGCTCTAAGCGCGTGGCGCACGCAGAAGCCCGGCAATGACACGGCAGAGGCGCAAGCGCAGGCTTTCGAGGCTTTGCTCGAAAAGGTCAGCGGCAAAGACCTGGCTTGGTTCTTCAACGGCTGGGTGCTCCATGACCGCGGCCTGCCCTCGCTCAGCATCGTCGATGTGACGCCACGCGAACTGCCCGCGGGCACCGGTCATGGCCAGAGCTGGCTCGTCGCAGTCACCGTTCACAATGCGGGAGCCGCCGCAGTCGAGGTCCCGCTCGTCATCCGGTCGGGCACCGCCAGCACGACGAAGCGGATTCGAATTCCCGGCCTCTCAAACATGACCGAGCGTGTGGTCGTTGAGAGTGCGCCCACCGACGTAATCCTCAACGACGGAAGCACACCGGAAGCCGGCCCAGGCACGCACACGCGCACCGTGGTCATTCATCAAAACTGAGATTATCTGTGCAACCGGACATTGCGCCGCGCCGGATGCCGCGGCACCGGTACAGGCGCTGAGCATGATTGTCCGCCACCCAGCACGCGCGTGCACGCGAGCGCGACGGGATGAATCGTATCCGCTGCGAGGGAATTTTGGGACACGATTAGCCCGGTGTCGTCGGCGAACTGCGGAAATGCATGCGTGACGCTGGCGAGCTGAGCCGCGCTTGCCTGGCCGGCAAGAGTAAAGCTGTAGCCGGTTTTTGAAGCCTGGCCGCTAAGCACCAACTCCGCACCCGGCCCCAGACGAACAGGTGTGGGCTCGAGGGTCGCAGTCAGGCTGTCGCCTGTTGAATTCAGCGTAGCCTCGAACTGCTGCTCTGGCGGGCTTGCAGCACCTTTCACCGGTACAAGTTCGCCATTGGCGTGGCGCGCGGGAACAGGCATCGTCAGTGTGACCGTTCCGTTCCAGTCAGCGACAGGTGCCTGCGCAAGATGTACAAGATCGGCATCCACGGTACCCTGCACGGTCGGTTCCGATGGAATGCGCATGGAGAAGAGCCGCATCCAACGGAAGACCCACTCCAGCGGAAGCTTCTGCGCCTGCAATGTTGCCTGTGCGGCCCGCGGTGCGGTGAGGTCCATCTGCGGCGCGTCAATCTCAAGCGGTTCAGCATTCTCAATAGGCATCGTGCACGCCAGATTCGTCAGTTGGACCGCAGGCAGATCGGCGCTGCTCGCGCAGCTTATCGACTCGTCCAGCGATCGCGCGGGCACAAAGTCCGCGCGGCGCAAGTCCACGAAGGTCGTCTTCGTCTTAAGTGAGGCGGAGCCAAGCGGCCCCTGCAGCCAGACATCAGCGTGCAAGGTTCCGCGCCAACCTCGATCGGTTCCGGAGACGAGCTTGCTCGCTTCGCCCAGTGGGGCGTCATACCAGCTTGCATGCAGATCGACCGGCACTTCCTGCATGCGAGCGGCGCGTTGCAGCGAGCCCTCCACGCGCACCGTTCCCGGGTCACCGATGTTCGAGTCAGTGCGGCTCGGCTTGCCCTCCAGGCGCACTCGCCACGTCTGCGGCGACGGCAGCCAGAGCGCGAAGTCCGCATCCGTAAGAGAGAACGGCATCTTCTCTTGTCCGAGCTTCAGGTTAATCCGGCCGCCAGTCGCCTCAATGTAGGGGAAGCGCGGAGCTGCGCCAGCGCGCTGTTGGGCAGTAGGCGCCGTGTCGACATGGGATGCGTGCAGCAGCACTCCTTCGAGGTTCCATCGCCCGTCCGCAGTGCGCACAAGATTGACGCTGGGATTCTCGAACTTTACACTCGAGAACTCAACGCGCTGTTGCCAAAGCGAACTGAGGCGCAGCGTGGCTGTGACCTCATTCGCGCGAATCGTCGGCTCGTTGCCAAAGGCGGGATCTTCACTGACGACAAAGTTTTGAAGAGTGAATCCGGGCACCGGCAGCAGGTGCAGCGTCACGTTGTCGAGATGTACAGGGCGCCCCAGGCTCTCGCTCATGCTCGTCACAATGCGGCGCTGATAACGGCCCACATTCAGCAGTGGCGGTGTGAGGGCAAGCAGAAGCAGAACCAGTATGAGCGCGAGCGCCATCATCATGCTCTGACGGTGCCGGCCGCGCTTCGCTGGGATCTGCTCGCTTGAATCCATCCGATATCTATCTTGCAGCTCTAACATGGGACGCAGCTTTGCGTGCCGCTGCAACACACGGCACACGTGCTCATTCAACCGCTAACGAACGACGTGGAAGGTCCGGCTCCAGCGCGTACCGCTGAAGAAGTGCGTCACGACATGCACCATGAAGCTTAGCCGGTCGCTCATGCTGGTCTTGTCCTCCTGGTCCGCCGGGGTCTGGAACGACCAGTAGACAAACATCGGGCGCCCCATGATGTTCTCCATTGGGACGAAGCCCCAGAAGCGGCTGTCAAGGCTTTCGGTGCGGTTGTCACCCATCGCAAACACCTTGCCCGGAGGCACCACGATATCGTCACCCTGTATAAACGTCGGCAGGTCCACACGCCACAAATCCGTCACCTGCACGTCGGGCGGCGGAGCGATCGCAGGGAAGTCGTCGCGATACGGCTGATACGCATCTTCGAAGTTGCCATTCTCGGTTGGCATGGCGGCGTAAGGCTCATTCTGCGCGACGCCGTTCACGTAGAGGACGCCGTGCCGCAAGTGAATTCGGTCACCCGGGATGCCGATCGCGCGCTTCACAAGAATCAGGTCCGGCGTCTCAGGGTGCGGCTTCAGGAAGACGATGATGTCGCCGCGCTTCACTGTGTGATAGTGCACAAATGGCGCCCACGAGGTCGGTGGCGCACGCGTAATACGGTCCACCAGAACGTGATCCCCGATCAGCAGCGTCTTCTCCATTGAACCAGACGGGATCACAAAGTTCTGAAAGATGAAACCCATGATGAAGAGCCCGACAACCAGGACCGAGCAGATCGACGCGAGCGCCTCGAGCGGGGTCTCCTTGATCTCTGCATCCGCGGGGCGTCCGGCAGCTGTATTCGCGCTGACCACGGCGGCCTCGCTGCGCTCGGCGCCACTTTCTGCAAGTCTCGTCAAGTTCGTCGCTCTCCTGCCACGACAAATGTGGCTCTGCCAGTGTACCTTGCGATGTCCAGGAGCTTCCTTACCGCAGTATGTGGAAGCTCAGCGCTGTCCGCAGCCGGTCTCGCAACGTAGGCGGAGCGGCATCGTCCTCCGTCGGAATGATCGAGAAGTACACCACAAACGGACGGCCCACGACATCGCCCTCTGGCACAAAGCCCCAGTAGCGGCTGTCCTCGCTGTCGTTGCGATTGTCGCCCAGCACAAACAGCTGACCCTTCGGAACGGTCAACTCACCATCGACGACGCTGTGCCGCAGCCGCATCCACCAGTTGGGGTCCAGGCTCGGATCAGTTTGCCGCAGTGAGGGGAAATTATCGCGGAAATCATCCACTGCGGCCGGCGAGTAAAACGCATACGGCTCCCGCACAGGCTGGCCGTTGATCCACACGCGTCCATGCTTCAGCCGCACGCGATCGCCCGGTACAGCCACAACCCGCTTCACCAGGTGCATCGACGGATCAACCGGATAGTGAAAGACAGCCAGATCGCCTCGGTGAATGCTTGATGGCGGCAGCATCCACGAGAGCGCTCCCTCGGGCTCATACGACTGTTTGTCGACCATCAGAAAATCGCCCACGCGCAACGTCGGCACCATCGATTCAGAGGGAATCCGAAACGGCTGCAAAATAAACGTCAGCGCAAACAGCGCGATCACCATGAACTCGAGCAGGGAGCGAAAGGTTGCGAGCACCCCATAGTGCGCCTTGGACGCAGGCATTGCGCGCGCCACACAGATTTGCTCCGCCGGCGCGATATCGAGTGACTCCTGTCGGGTTGCATCTGCCGGAATGGAGACGTGCGGCATCATGCGGCGTCCTCGCTTCTTGCTGTCCCGGATTCGTCCGGCATCGGCTCCTTCCAGTGTTTCAGTGCCAACTCGGCGGCTTTCTGCTGCGCTTCCTTCTTGCTTGCTCCCTCGGCGGAGGCCAGAATCGTGACCTTGCCACCTGGTCCTTCGATCCGTGCCTCGACTTTGAAGCGCCGCTGGTGGGCTGGTCCGCTTTGTTCAATGTCCGCATAGCGCAAACGGCCCACCCCTCGCGCCTGCACGCGCTCCTGGAGCAGCGTCTTGGCGTCGCGCAGCGCACCGCGGCCGCCATCGCTTTGAAGCGCGGCCTTTAGCATCGCGAGTTCTGGCTTCACCAGCTTTTGCTCTACCAGCCGGCATACTTCGCGAAACCCGTCTTTGCCCGCGGCATTGGCATCGAGATAGATCGCCGCCATCACCGCCTCGGCGGCATTGGCCATCAGCGCCGGTTTGCGGCGCGCCCCATTTTGTTCCGCGCTGCGGCCAACAAGAAGGTGCTCGTCTAACCCCAGTTCGACACCCAGGGCGGCCATGCGCTGTCGGCTCACCAGGCTGGCGCGCATGCGCGTCAGCTCCCCTTCGCTGCGATCGGGAAACTGCTGGTAGAGCAGCTCCGTGACAGCAAGCCCGAGTACGGCATCGCCTACAAACTCCAGCTGCTCGTTGTCTGTTCCCGGAGTGTTCTTCGTATCATGCGTAGAAACATCGCCTGGATCAGTCCGCGCCTCGTAAGGGTGTGAGCGATGCGTGAGCGCCAGCTCCAGCAGCGCCGCCTTCACAAACTTGTAGCCCAGAATCTGTTCCAGCCCGGACCGCGGTCTGCTCGCTCGCCCCCCGGCAGACGACCGGCTTCGCCGCTCCGTTCCCGGCGGCGTTTGGACTGCCAGCGATTTGGCCCGCTCCGTCCCCATAGCCTGCTGCTCCAGTCTACGCGGCTGATGTGAGGGAAGTTGTTCCAACGAAGGTGGGCGAACCCTCCCCCGAACCTGTTTCCGAACTACTTCGGTGCGTCCGGCTTATAGGCCTCTTTCTGGGCCTTTCCGGTCGGGTCGAAGTTCGCGTCGTCGTCCGTCTGGTCAGGCTGTTCGCGCTTGGGTAGTGCGAAAGGCTTCTTCAGTCCGGCTTCCGCCGCCTGGCGCGTATCCGGCCGCGCGTCACGCACCTCGAGAGCCGCCTGGTACTCCGCAACGGCATGTTCACGGTCCGGAGTCCGCATCGTGTCGTACAACCGGCCCAGGTAAATGTGGCTCCAGGCGAGCGTCCGGGGGTCCTTGCTCAGGGTCAGGGTCTTCTCAAATCCCTTCTTCGCCTCTTCCGGATTCCCATGGATGAGCTCAACCCGTGCCAGCAGATACTGCGCTTCGCCCTGGTCGGCCTTCGGGTCCTGCAACGCCTTGTCCGCCAGGTCGGTCGCATCCGCTATGCTCGCTACGTCTCCCCTGGCAAGGTCCAACTCCGCCAGTTCCAGCCCCTCCGGCTTGTGCGGGCGCACGGTGCCCCGGCTCAGCGGATCTGCCGGTGCCTCCTTCACGAAAACGAGCTGCTCCGCGTGCTTCCGCTCGCGATCAACGTCCATGCCGTAGATCATCGGCGCGATCTCATCCCGCAGGCCGTCTCCGTTGTGCTCCATGACGCCGAGCGCTTGGTAAAAGTATCCCGTCAGCGCCCATCCCTGGGACTCATCGACATCCACCAGGCGCTGCCGCGCGAGCGACGTCTCGCGATCGTAGATCGCTCTCTGCGCCTGGTACTGTTCCGTCTCGGCGCGTCCCACAGCGCCCCCTTTGGGCTTCTGCGGTGCTGGCGAGTCGATCACATACATTCGCGCCTCGATCGCCTTGATCAGGCACTCGGTAATCAGCGACACCGCATCGCTCTTGTAGCTGAACTCAATTGGCGCATCCGCAACGCCGCGCAGCACCGGCTGAATGCGAGCCATCGCCTGTCCGCGGCTGTACACCATCGGCTCAACGACGTAGTGCAGGTAGATGTGCCGAATCTCATTCATGCGCACCGGGTCGCCAGGGTTGTTGTCCGGCGACATAACGATGATGTAGTCCGAGCCGTAGATCCGTGCATTCGTCAGCGCCGGCGACAGCATCGGCTCCAGCAGCACCAGGAAGCGCCGCCCATCGTAGCTCGAGACTGGCTGGTGCAGGTAGATGTTCGTACCCAGGATCATCTTCACCATCGGGTCATGCACGCGCGCAGTCAGCGCCTCATACTCCGCGCGATGATGAATCCAGATAAAGTGCAGCTGCACTTGTTCAGCGAATGTTCGCAGCAGCGGCAGGATGTTTACCACCTGTGCTGCCTGTGGCGGCAATTCCGTCTCATCGACGTTGGGCGTGAGGTCAGGCGCGGGCGACAGATAAAGTGCCAGCGACACATACTGACTCACCGCCAGTCCTCTGTCCGCTAACTGATGCTGCGCAATGTAGTCGCACAGAGCGTCGCGGCTCTTGCGGGCATCTTCTGACTGCTGCAGTGCCGCGTTGATGTCGGCGCGCACCTCGGCCCGCACCGGCGCTGAGCGATCCATATCCGCATCGTAGCCACATGCGTTGAGCGCGGCGGCCATCTGGAACAACGGTTCGCTCGTCTCCAGCGTTACTGCAGCTCCGCCCGGCTCAATCTGCGCTGCACGGGGACGTGAGGTCGGATTAACGTCCTCTGCCGCCCGCTGTCCGGGAGGCGCCGACGACGAACTTTGCTGCGCATTCGCAACAGGGCATACCAGCCCGACGCTGAGAGCCAAAGCACACGCTGTTTGGAAGAGACACTTCAAGAGGGGCACCGTACCGATTCGACGCACCCGTTTAGTCTATGGAAGCCGCATAACACCCGGCAAACGCGAACCTAGCCGCGTACGGATACGCCGGCGTAGGTCAGCATCACGTGCCCGTGCACCGGCACGCCAAAGACCGTCGCGGGCTTGAACACGCTGTTCAGCAGGTTCTGCTCCACCTGCAACCGCACAGCAGGGTCACTCGGTCCGTCAATGATGATGTAGTCGTACACCCGCCCGCTCGTATCCACCTTCGCATCAATAAGAACCGGCACATCGCGACCTGCCTGCACTTCAATCGGCGGTACTTGCGAGTACAGATAGTGCGGCGCAATCAGGTGTGCCAGCCCATCATCGTTGGCCTGAACCTCAACGCCCGGGCCAAACAGCCGGAATAGACCCGCCAGCAGCAGTACCGCCGCAGCCATTCCGCCCGCAGTTTGCACCGCCAAAGGCGC
>Ga0157369_10006347_pt1 | contig 13723 bp, 8 predicted proteins | sample C25metaG_FD_113461 | JGI IMG/M metagenome (GOLD analysis project Ga0157369, IMG submission 113461) | Corn rhizosphere microbial communities from Kellogg Biological Station, Michigan, USA - C2-5 metaG | ecosystem: Host-associated > Plants > Roots > Rhizosphere > Soil | place: USA: Michigan...
CTTGTCCTTTTTAATCGGTCCGCCAACACTGAAACCCACCACGTCCCGATGCTCAGGAGTTCGCAGTCCATTGGCATAGCGGTCCAATGCCTCGAGCGTGCTGCTGCGATAAAACCCGTATCCCGTGCCGTGAATACTATTGGTCCCGCTCCGCGTGACCGTATTCACTACGCCGCCCATCGCGCGTCCGAATTCCGCCGAAAAACCGTTCGATAGTACCTGAAACTCCTGCACCGCATCCTGCGAAATCTGGCTGCCGATGCGCGTTCGTCCGGCATTCTCGTTATAGAAACTGTTGGTCGTGTCGTTGCCGTCGGTAAGGAACGAATTTCCCATTGCAATGCCGCGGAAGCTCAGCAGGCCGAACTCTCCATCCTTTACGACGGCTGGCGTCATCAAAACATAGCTGTCCACACGTCGCCCGTTAATCGGCAGGTTATCGATCTGCAACTGCGTTACCGAGGCTGTGACCCCGCTTTTTGTGTTTTCGATCAATGGCGCTTCCGCGGTCACCTCGACTTTCGTCGAGGATGAGCCGACCTGCAGATTCACCTTGAAATCGACCGTTTGCCCAACTAGCACCTCGAAGTTCTCACTCTGCCACGTGGTAAATCCGGCCTTCTCTACTTCGATTTTGTAGCCGGAAGCGGGCGTAACCGACGCGGCGGCGAACAGGCCACCTTCGGTCGTCTGCATTTTCCGGCTGAATCCGATCGAAGCATTCGTAATGGTTACCTCGGCGCCCGACACTACGGCGCCCGAAGCATCCCGCGCCGTGCCGGTGATAGCCCCCAATCCCGCCACCGCCTGCGCCCAAACGGAACCCGGCGACAACGCCAGAGCCATTGCCAGCGGATACATGTATTTGGTAGCTTTTCTGAGCAAAAAAGACATAAAACCCTTTCCAAGTAGAATAACTTCCTACAGTTTCAGACCGATGAAGTTCTCTCTCGCTTCCGAACCGTTCATAATTGGATTTCGGCCTTCTCTGAATCATGTGGATCGTCCGGCTCGCCCTGCGGCGGCCTTACACGTTTATCGTTCTCTCCTTGATGTTGCTCATCCTGGCTCCGGTAGTCATTTCCCGGACACCGATCGACATCTTTCCTAACATCAACATCCCCGTCGTCAGCGTGGTTTGTCAGTACGCGGGCCTCTCGGCAGAGGAGATCTCTGACCGTATGGTTTATGTCGCCGAGCGTTCACTCACCAGCTCGGTCAACGATATCGAACACATCGAATCACGGTCGCTAAACGGCGCTGGCATCATCAAGATTTTCTTGCAGCCCTTCGCAAATCTGCAGCAGGCGATTGCGCAATCTACGGCCGTTTGTCAGGCGATCTTGAAGCAGATGCCGCCCGGTGCCACACCGCCGTTTATTCTCAGCTTCAACGCATCCACCGTTCCCATCTTGCAGCTTGGATTGTCCGGCCAAGGGCTTAGCGAACAACAGCTATTCGACATCGGCCAGAATTTCATACGGCCGCAGCTGGTGACGGTTCCCGGAACCACGATCCCATTTGCGTTCGGCGGAAAGCAGCGCCAGGTGATGGTGGATCTGAATACCGCGGCCATGCAGGCGAAGGGTCTCGGCCCCTCCGATGTTGTCAATGCGATCGGAGACCAGAACCTGATTCTGCCGGGCGGCACTTCTAAAATCGGGACGCTCGAATATAACGTTGAGCTGAATGGCAGTCCGCGCAATGTCTCGGAATTGAACGATCTGCCGATCAAATCGGAAAACGGCACAACCATTTATGTGCGCGACGTGGCTCATGTGCGCGACGGCTACCCCCCCCAAACCAACATCGTGCGTTCGGACGGATTGCGTGGGACCGTGATGACGGTCTACAAGAATGGCAACGTATCCACCCTCGACATCATCGCGGGCGTGCGGAAGGTTCTACCTTTTATCGTCTCCACCCTACCGCCCGAGCTGAAAGTGAAAGCGGTGGCCGATCAGTCCATCTTCGTCCGGGCTTCCATTAACGGCGTGCTCCGTGAAGCGCTCGTGGCGGCGTGCCTTACGGCCACCATGATCCTGGTGTTCCTGGGAAGCTGGCGCAGCACGATCATCATCGCCATTTCTATTCCACTCTCCATCCTGTGCTCGATTTTCGCGTTGAGCGCGCTCGGGGAAACGATTAATGTCATGACTCTAGGCGGAATGGCTCTGGCAGTCGGTATTCTCGTCGACGACGCCACCGTCGAAATCGAAAACATCAACCGAAATTTCGAAATGGGTAAGGAGATCGAGCAGGCGATTCTCGACGGTGCCGCCCAGATTGCCATCCCGGCATTCGTTTCCACCCTGAGTATTTGCATCGTGTTTGTGCCGATGTTTTTCCTCACCGGCGTGGCTCGCTACCTATTTGTTCCGCTCGCCGAAGCAGTTTCGTTCGCCATGCTTGCTTCTTATTTGCTCTCCCGCACGCTGGTCCCGACATTGGCGAAATATTTACTGCGTGGACACTCGCATCACGAGGCCGTTGCGCATGCGGATCGCCGCAATCCATTTGTCCGGTTGCAGCTCACCTTTGAAAACAATTTTGAGAAATTACGGGGCCGTTATCGCCGGCTTCTGATGTGGTGCGTCGCACATCGCGTCGCCTTCACAATCTGCGTTTTACTCGGCTGCCTGGCGTCATTCGCGCTGCTTCCCTGGCTGGGCGAAGATTTTTTCCCCGCAGTCGATAGCGGCCAGATGCGGCTGCATGTTCGAGCTCGGACCGGCACGCGGATAGAGCAAACGGCCAAGCTCTGTGATGTGATCGAAAATTCCATTCGTCGAAGCATTCCCGCTACGGAGCTTGAAAATATTCTCGACAATATCGGCTTGCCGTACAGCAGCACCAACACCTCCTACGCCAACAATGGAACGCTCGGTCCGGCGGATGCGGACGTAATGGTCACTCTTCTGCCGAAACATCATCCGACTGCCGGCTACATGGCTGAGATGAGGCGCCGCCTTCCGGAAGAATTTCCGGGAATTGCATTTTACTTTTTGCCCGCCGATCTGGTGGGGCAGGTCTTAAATTTCGGGTTGCCTGCGCCGATTGATATTCAGATCCTCGGCCGCAACCAGGAGGCCAACCGTGTCTATGCGAACAAACTCCTGGAGCAGATTCGCTATATCCCGGGCGCTGTGGACTTACGTATCCAGCAACCGGCCAACCAGCCCAAAATTTTCGTTAATCTGGATAGAACCAAAGCCCAGACGGTGGGCTTAAGCGCAAGAAATATCGCACAGAACGTACTAGTATCTTTGAGCGGTAGCTTTCAGACGTCTCCTACTTTTTGGCTGAATCCGCGAAATGGCGTGAGCTACAGCGTTGCGACGCAATCGCCCCAGTATGAAATGTCATCGCTCAGCGACCTACGGAATATACCAATGTCCGGAACCAACATCTCTCCGCAGATTTTGGCAAACGTCGCTTCTTTGTCACGAGGGACCGGCTACGCGGAAGTAGCGCATTGGAACATCATTCCGGTAATCGATATTTATGGCACCGTCCAAGGAGCCGATCTTGGCACCGTATCCCGTGCCATTGAAGATGTGATAGCGAAAAATTCCAAGGGCCTTGTGCGCGGTTCCGAGGTGGTCATGAGGGGCCAAACAGAAACTATGCGCACTTCGTTTCAGGGATTGATCGCTGGGCTCGCGTTCTCCATTGTGCTGGTCTACATGCTGATCGTGATCAACTTTCAATCCTGGCTGGATCCTCTTATCATCATTTCGGCGCTGCCGGCGGCCCTGGCTGGAATCGTGTGGTTGTTGTTCGTAACTCACACCACGATCAGCGTTCCAGCCTTGACCGGATCCATCATGTGCATGGGTGTTGCTACCGCCAACAGCATTCTTGTGGTGAGTTTCGCCAAGGAACAACTGCCTGACGCCGATAGCGCCGCCGACGCGGCCATCCTCGCTGGCTTTACACGATTCCGGCCGGTAATTATGACCGCCTTAGCCATGATGATGGGAATGCTGCCCATGGCGTTGGGCATTGGAGAAGGCGCAGAGCAAAATGCACCGCTGGGAAGAGCGGTCGTCGGTGGCTTGTTGTTTGCCACGGTCGCCACTTTATTTTTTGTGCCTGTGTTCTTCACTCTACTTCATCGAGGGCGTCGCATCCAGAAATGAATAGACGTGTCGGTGGGATTCTGTTTTTACTCGCAGTGATTGCAACTGCTGCATTGATAGCCTTTTCAGGCATTGCTCCGCGGATTCGTGCTCGCCAGGCGCTTCGCGAGGAGACCAATCTTCTCGCTGCTGTGCCGGTCACCATCGTGCATCCACGCCGTGCCTCACCTGCGGAGGAAGTTGTCCTACCAGGCAATATTCAGGCTTATACTGACGCTCCTATTTACGCGCGTACGGATGGATATTTGAAACGTTGGTATTTCGATATCGGGGCGCATGTCAAAAAGGGAGCACTTTTGGCGGAGATCGAATCCCCGGAGATCGATCAGCAATTGATGCAAGCGCGTGAGGAAGTAAACACCGCGCAAGCGAACCTCCACCTGAGCCAGATCACATCCGAGCGCTACACGGGTTTGTTTAAGACGGATTCTGTCGCTAAGCAGGACGTGGACAACGCCGTTCAGGACGCCGCGGCGAAGGCTGCCACCGTCAAATCGGCGCAAGCCAACGTCGCGCGCCTTGAGCAGATGGTGGCCTTCGAAAAAATCTATGCTCCCTTTGACGGCATCGTAACCGCTCGCCGGACCGATGTTGGACAGCTCATTCAATCCGGCTCCTCGGGCGGCGCGGCTCGAGAACTTTTTCACGTAGCGGCTATTGATCGGTTGCGTGTGTTCGTCAATATTCCGCAGGACTATTCGCACGACGCCAAACCCGGCCTATCCGTTGATCTGACCTTGCCTGAGATTCCAGGGCGCCGGTTGCCCGGAATGCTGGTTCGCACCGCTGGTGCGATTGATCCCGCTACGCGAACTCTTACTGTCGAAGTCGACGTCTCGAACAAAACCGGCCTGCTGTTTCCCGGAGCCTACACCGAAGTGCACTTCAAGATCAAGTCCAAAGGTTCAACGTTAATCATTCCTTCGACCTCCGTCATGTTTCGCGGAAAGGGTCTGCAGGTTCCCGTAGTTCGAGATGGCCGGCGGATTACCCTGAAGCCGGTCACGCCGGGGCGTGATTTTGGCAGCACCATCGAAATCATCTCTGGACTCTCAGCCGAGGACGCCGTCGTCGCGAATCCTCCCGATTCCCTCATCGAAGGTGAGCGGGTACGCGTCGTCACTCCTCAACAACAGAACGAGTCAACGGAAGACTAGCCGGGCATACAATGCAAGCAGGGCATGCTGCTGCAATTTCCCGCTGCCAACAATCCGGAAGTAGATCTGAAAACTACTTATGATGCCGTAATTGTTGGCTCCGGCGCTGGTGGCGGCATGGCCGCCCACGTTCTCACCGCACACGGGCTCAAAGTGCTTCTCCTTGAAGCCGGCAAGGCTCAGGACACCAGCAAAATTCTGCATTCGATGCAGTGGCCGTACGATCATCCGCGGCGCGGCAAAATTCCGCCCGAATACCACGCGTTGACGAACGAATACAGCATCCGCAAACCACCGTACGCGCAGGACTCGCCTTACAAGAACGTTCAGTCCTATGTCCAGGCGTGGGGCGGCTCTGACTATAGCAAGACGCTGGTCGTAAATGAAAAAGAGCATCCGTATACGGGCACGCGTTACGCCTGGGTGCGGTCGCGTGCGGTGGGCGGCAAAACCAATATCTGGGGACGCTTGGCGCTACGCCTCTCTGACTACGATTTCAAAGCGAAGGATCGCGATGGGTTCGGCGAAAACTGGCCCATCTCGTACGCCGACATAGAGCCTTACTACGACAAGGTCGACCTCTATCTCGGTATCTCGGGCCATCCGGAAAATCTGCCGTATTTACCCGATAGCAAGTTTCAGCGGCCTGTCAGGCTGAACCACGCCGAAATGCATTTGCGCGAAACACTAAAGGGAATGGGCCGCGTGCTCACCCCATATCGCGCCGGCGTCACCACCGACGGCCTAAAGCACAACAAGTACCGCAGCCGCTGCTATGGGCGCGGCGCATGCAGTCGCCACACAGGCGGCTGCGATATTCACGCCGCATTCGATTCACCCACGGGGCTGATCCGGCCCGCCATGGATACCGGAAATCTTACGCTGCGTACCAATGCCACGGTCTATGAAGTAACCGTCGATAAGAACACCGGTAAGGCGACCGGCGTCTCGTTCATAGACACCGAAACACGAAAGAATTATCAGGCTAAGGCGAGAACGGTGCTGCTTGCCGCCTCCACGCTCGAATCTGCCCGTCTCATGCTGCTCTCGAAATCGAGCGCGCATCCGAATGGAATCGGCAATTCCAGCGGGCACGTCGGCCACAATTTCTGCGAGCACGTGATGGGACCGTCGGTCGCCGGATTCATGAAAGAGCTTGTCGGGAAGCCGCGGACGCTCGATGACGGCCGTCCCGGCGGTTTCTATGTGGCCCGCTTTCGCAATCTCGACAAGCGCTCCGATTTTTTGCGTGCCTATGGCTACGAAGGCGGCAGCGGCACAACGATGATTCCCGGCACCGCCTACACCAGTCCAGGTTTCGGCGAAGAGTATAAGAAGCACGTGCGCGACTACGCTGGCGCCACGATTTCGATGGGCGCGTTCGGGGAAGTGCTGGCGCGCTATGAAAACGCGGTCGGAATCGATCCGCACATGAAAGACGCTTTTGGTATCCCGGTGCTACGCTTCAGCTATCAATTTGGAGAAAACGAACGCAAGATGGCCGCCGACATGGCGGTCGCCGCGCGCGAGATGTTCGAAGCCGCTAAATTCGAAATCGTTTCGAGCTCCGACAAGATGCTGCCGGAAGGCTGGTCCATTCATGAGCTGGGAACGGCGCGTATGGGCAACGATCCGAAAACGTCCGTCGTAAATCAGTTCCAGCAATCGCACGACGTCAAAAATCTGCTGGTGGTAGACGGCGCCACGCACGTCTCGGCTTCTTGCCAGAACCCGACCTGGACTATCATGGCGCTGTGCTGGAGGTCGTGCGACAATCTGGCCGAACTGCTCAAAAAAGGCGAAGTATGATGGACCGGCGCGAGATTCTGAAGCTCGCCAGCGGCGCTTTCCTCTGCCTGCAGCTTCCCGCCGCCGAGCCCGGCGCGCCGCTGTTTTTCACGCCGGACGAATTTGAGTTGTTGGATAAGCTGACGGAGTTGATCATTCCGACGGACGATCACTCTTCGGGAGCGCACGCGGCCGGAGTCGCGGCATATATCGATCGCACCGTAGCGGAAGCATACGTGCCGGACGAGAAAACATCCTGGCGCAGAGGCCTCGCGGAGGTTCACAAGCTTCTAGAAGAACCCGGCGCTCAGTCGGCTGCTGTTCTCACTAAGCTGGCTGCGAACGAGAAGGATCCCCAAACCGAAGCCGAAAAATTCTTTACCCAGTTAAAGCAGACTACCGCCTTCGCCTATTACTCCTCGTCTCTCGGCATCCACGAGGAAATGGGCTACTTGGGAAACGTGATCCTCGAACAATTCAAAGGCTATGATGCATCTTGACTAGCGAAAGCAAATGAAACACAACAATGGAAAAACGGGCCGTGTTCAGGCGGCCAACGTTCCGACCGACCTGAGCGCGGACGCCGTTGTAAAGATTTCGAACGCCTTGCGGCCGCTGCTGGCCGACGTGTTCGCGCTCTATCTGAAGACCAAAAATTTTCATTGGCACATGAGTGGTCCGCACTTTCGCGACTATCATCTATTGCTCGACGAGCATGCCGCTCAAATTTTCGCCATGACGGACGATATCGCCGAGCGCGCGCGCAAAATCGGCGCGTCCACGCTCCATTCCATCGGTGAAATCGCACGCCACCAGCGGCTGAAGGACAATAACGAAGAATTCCCCGCTCCGGACGACATGCTGAGGGAGTTGTGTACGGATAACCAGCAATTGACGCGCTTCTTACGCGACGCCCACGAAATCTGTGACAAGAACAACGATGCTGCAACCACTAGCCTCATCGAAAATTGGATCGACGAGACTGAACGCCGCACCTGGTTTCTAGCCGAAACCATTCGAAGATGAGTTCCTCCGAAGTGCTTCTTCTGGCATTCGGAATTGGTGTGGTGGCCGGTCTGCGCTCGCTGACTGCGCCGGCAGTGGTGGCTTGGGCCGCCCACAGGAATTGGCTTCCTCTGCAAAATACGACGCTCGCTTTCATGGGCTCGACCGTTGCCTTGGTCCTATTTATTGTGTTGGCCATCGGAGAACTGGTCGCCGATCAACTTCCTTTCACGCCCAGCCGGATTAAGCCTCCCGGACTCATCGCCCGCATCGTGTTCGGCGGTCTGTGCGGCGCGGCATTGGCCGTGGCGGGCGGACAGTCCCTGCCGGCCGGTGGCATTCTGGGAGCCATTGGCGGGGTTGCAGGCGCATTCGCGGGCTACCAAGTCCGCACCGGCTTGGTTCGTGCGCTCCGGGTCCCTGACTTCGTCATTGCGTGCTTAGAGGATGCGGTCGCCATTGGCGGCGGTCTTTTCCTCGTTTCACGCTTCTAGACGCAGCCAAACCGGCTATTTCCCGGCTCGCGCTCATCCGCCGGTTAAACTGGAAGTTACACTCCGTACTCTATGATCGAAGGCGCTCTCGCCAAGGTTTTTGGCACAAAACACGATCGCGAGATCAAAAAGATCCTGCCTCTCGTCTCGGCGATAGGCGATCTTGAACCTGAGCTAAAAAAGCTCTCCGACCAGGAATTAGCCGCCAAGACCGTTGATTTCAAGCAGCGCGTGGCCAACGGCGCTCCCCTCGACGACCTTCTCATGGAAGCTTTCGCGGTCTGCCGCGAGGCCGGCCGCCGCTATTTGAACATGCGGCACTTCGACGTGCAGCTTATCGGCGGCGTGGTGCTTCATCGCGGACGAATCGCCGAAATGAAAACGGGCGAAGGAAAAACGCTCGTCGCCACCCTCGCCAGTTATCTCAACGCACTCGAAGGCAAGGGCGTGCACATCGTCACCGTAAACGATTACCTGGCTCGCCGCGACGCCGAGTGGATGGGCCGCATTCATCGCGCCCTGGGACTTACCGTCGGAACCATCGTGCACGATCTCGACGACCGTGAGCGCCGCGAAGCCTACTACTCCGATATCACTTACGGCACCAACAATGAGTTCGGCTTCGATTACCTGCGCGACAACATGAAATTCCAACTGGACGATTACGTCCAGCGGGAATTCAACTTTGGCATTGTGGATGAAGTCGATTCGATCCTGATCGACGAAGCGCGCACGCCGCTTATCATCGCCGGCCCCAGCGAAGAATCGACCGATAAGTACTATCGCGTCAACCGCATCATCCCCAACCTGGAACGCGGCGAAGTCATCGAGGGCAAAGAGCCCGGGCAGTCCTACACCACCGGCGATTTCACTGTCGACGAGAAACATCGCACCGTGGCGCTGACCGAAGAGGGCGTTCTCAAGGTCGAGAAGCTGCTTAATACCGGCAATCTCTACGATCCCGCGAACATCGAGATGAATCACCACGTGCAGCAAGCGCTGCGCGCGCACATCCTCTATCAAAAGGATCGTGACTACGTGGTGCAAGACGGGCAAGTCATCATCGTGGACGAGTTCACAGGACGCCTGATGCCGGGACGCCGCTGGAGCGATGGACTCCACCAGGCCGTTGAAGCGCACGAAGGGGTCAAGATCGAGCGCGAGACACAGACTCTCGCAAGCATCACCTTTCAGAACTTCTTCCGCATGTACAAGAAGCTCTCCGGTATGACCGGCACCGCCGATACCGAAGCCGCCGAGTTCTCTAAGATCTATAACCTCGATGTGACCGTCGTACCGACTAATAAGCCGATGATCCGGTTGGAAAATCCGGACGTCGTCTATCGCACCGAAGAAGAAAAGTTTCGCAACGCGGCCAAAGAGATTAAGGCCCTCAATGAAAAAGGCCAGCCGGTGCTGGTCGGCACTATCTCGGTCGAAAAATCGGAGCGCCTGGGCGCGATTCTGAAAAAAATGGGCGTGAAACACGAAGTATTGAACGCCAAGAATCACGAACGCGAAGCGCACATTGTGGCACAGGCCGGACGCAAAGGTGCGGTTACAGTCTCGACCAACATGGCCGGCCGCGGTACCGACATTCTGCTCGGCGGCAATCCGGATTTTCTGCTCGAGGACATGCTCAGAAAAGCGGGCAAGACACCCGACATGCTGTCGCCCGAAGAACTCGAGCGGAACAAAGAACAGGTCAGGCGCGAGATTGAAGCGGAACGTGCCGAGGTAGTCGCTGCCGGCGGACTGCATATTCTTGGAACGGAACGTCACGAATCACGGCGCATCGATAATCAATTACGTGGACGCGCCGGACGACAGGGCGATCCCGGCAGTTCACGTTTTTATCTTTCTCTGCAAGACGATTTATTGCGCATCTTCGGCGGGGACCGCATGCAGAACCTGATGCTGCGTCTCGGCATGGAAGAAGACGTGCCGATCGAATCGAAACTGATCACATCGCGCATCGCGGCCGCGCAAAAGGCCGTAGAAGCCCAGCATTTTGCCTCGCGCAAACATGTCCTCGAATACGACGACGTAATGAACAAGCAGCGCCAGGCCGTATACGGCATGCGGCGGCAATTGCTCGAAGGTAATAACCAGAAAGAGCGAATTGCCGACATCGTCAACGGCATCGTGGGTAGTTTCATCGATCAGTTCTGCCCGGAAGGTGCGCGCTCCGATCAATACGACCTCCCCGGATTGCAGACGGCTGTCGTAAACCAGTTCGGAATCAAGCTCGACATTGAAGCGGGAAGCGGCGCCGAACGCGGTGAGATTGAGCGGCAGATCACCGAACTCCTGCAAGAACGCTACGCCGAAAAAGAGCGGATGATCGGCGCTGACAATCTGCGGCAGGCCGAGCGCATCATCATGCTGAACGTGGTCGACAACCAGTGGAAGGACCACTTGTTGTCGATGGATCATTTGAAAGAAGGCATCGGCCTGCGCGGCTACGGCCAGAAGGATCCGCTGATCGAGTACAAGAAGGAATCCTTCACTATGTTCCAGGACATGATGGATCGTATTGAAGACGAAACCATCAAGTTCCTGTACTTCATGCGTATTGAAGGCGGAGAGGGCAGCGTGCCGGTACCGTATCCCGAACTTGCCGATGACGAGGAGGAGGACGAAGCCGCTCGGCCGGTTGAGATACCCCGCCGCGAAGCGCAGCGATCGGTCATTGACCTCACCCGCAACATACAGCGCAGGAAAGACAAGGAATTGGCCGAGTTGCAGTTTACCGGCAGCGGAGGAACTACCGAGCAGCAGCCGGTGTCTAAAGGTCCGAAGGTTGGCCGCAACGATTTGTGTCCCTGCGGCAGCGGAAAGAAGTACAAAAAATGCCACGGGGCCGCGGCTTAATTTTCGGCTGTTTGTTACTGGCGACGTCAGTGTTCGCTGACGATGCATCGCTATGGCGCGAGTACGGTTTGTTGCATACCGATACCGTCAAACGCCCGCAGTTCACCGTCACCACGTATCAGATGAAGGATTCGACAGGTGCGCTCGCCGCCTGGGAGTGGCAGCGTTCCGAGCTCGGGCGTCCGTGCGATCTCACCGCCTTCTGCACCGAGGACGGCAAGCGCACAATCATCAATGACGATAACTACATAGCAATTTTCGAAGGCGCCCGTCCCGGCAAGGAGCAGGTCGAAACCGAATTGAAGGCGCTGCCCGGTAAACGAGTCTCATCGCTGCCTCCGATTCTCACCTTCCTGCCGCGCGAAGGACTCGTTCCAAATTCGGCGAGATATGTTTTGGGACCGGAATCGCTTAAAGCCTTCGCGCCGGAGTTGATCGCCGCGCATTCCGGATTGGAGGAAGCCGCCGAAGCGCAAGTCGCTTCCTATCGCGTCGACAAAAGCAGCTCCCGGCTTCGTCTGGCTCTCTTTTATTACCCGACACCCGGAATGGCGCGCGCACACGCCGCCGATTTCAAGCAGTTGCCGAACGTGCACGTGAAGCGATCGGGCCCACTCGTCGGGATCATCGTGTCTCCCGCAACCGACGCACAAGCCGACACATTACTAAGCCGGGTGGAGTATGTCGCTAAGATCACCTGGAACGAAACACCGCCGCCCAGTCCTATCAAACCGCTCTACCAATTGCTTCTGAACATCATCTATTTGAGCCTGATTTTGACCGGCATTTGTCTTCTCGCCGGCCTCATGTATGCAGGCATGAGAATCTATCGCCGGCGGTATGGAACACTGGAAGGCGATGAAGCAATGACCACTTTACACCTCGCTGGCGACAACCCTTCACGAATCCCGTAAGTAAATCTGTCCATTGGGCTTAGTCGATTTTTCCGCAGCAGTTTTCACAGCATAAGCAGAGATTTTCCACCAATGTCGCACAAACATCTTCGGCTGCAAATGGTTTGTTCCGCAGTACTTACAGGACGTCGCAAGAAGCAAAAAAAATGCCCTTGACTTCACCTTCCGCTGGCCCTACACTCCAATCACAAACAGGATTTGACGGTTGCGATACCGTCGATCCGATTCTCCCATCAAACGTAACTCTGGTCCGCCAGAGACCTGTTAGTCAGGGAAAAGATGCCTACTCTATTTAGAGTGGGCATTTTTTCGAGGCATGCGGCCGTTCTCTAAAAAGCCGAACGAGGACGCACCGCAGACTTGGCGCGAGCGTCTTGCAGCACTTCGCAACCTTCCTCCGCTGCTGGCGATGGTCTGGGAAACCAGTCACTTACTGACTATCCTGACATTATTGCTGCGTGGCGTTTCTGCGTGTATTCCGCTCGCCACCCTGTGGGTTTCGAAGCTGATTATTGATCTCGTGGTACGCGCCATCCGCCACCAGCCGTACGAGCGCTCGACCATCTGGAAATTATTGGCTTTAGAGCTCTTACTGGCCGTTGCTTCGGATCTCCTGGGGCGCGCGATCTCACTGATCGATAGCCTGCTGGGCGATCGCTTTACGAACCACGTGAGTTTGAAGCTCATGGCACATGCTACCGCCCTCGATCTGGTTTCCTTTGAAGATCCAGTCTTTTACGACAAGATGGAGCGTGCTCGCCGCCAGACAACGTCGCGTGTTGGCACGCTCGCTAGCCTTGCGGGCATGGCGCAACAACTGTTGACTCTCGCATCGTTGCTATCGGCCGTTATCTTCTTCGATCCATGGCTCTTACTGCTCCTGATCGCCGGCACGATCCCAGTATTTCTAGGCGAAACCCGTTTCGCCATGCTGAATTATTCCATGCTTTATCGCTATACCCCGGAGCGTCGGGAGCTCGACTACCTGCGATTCCTTGGAGCCAGCAACGAGAGCGCCAAGGAGGTCAAGATCTTCGGGCTAGGCAAATACCTGGCAGAGCGTTCGCGCACCCTCTTCGAACGTTTCTACGCCGAGAACAGGCATTTGGCAATCCGGCGGGCAGTGCACGGCGGATTTCTGAACCTCGCGCCCACCGTCGCTTATTACTCGGCTTACGTGCTTATCCTACTTCGGGCGCTGGCAGGGGAGATGACAGTGGGCGGTCTCACGCTGGTGACCGGAGCGTTCGCACGCTCCAGAAGCATCATGGAAAATGTCGTGGCAAGCTTGGTTGGAATATCCGAACAGGCGTTGTTTATCAAGGATTTATTCGATTTCTTCGAGACCC
>Ga0157369_10006352_pt1 | contig 13718 bp, 7 predicted proteins | sample C25metaG_FD_113461 | JGI IMG/M metagenome (GOLD analysis project Ga0157369, IMG submission 113461) | Corn rhizosphere microbial communities from Kellogg Biological Station, Michigan, USA - C2-5 metaG | ecosystem: Host-associated > Plants > Roots > Rhizosphere > Soil | place: USA: Michigan...
GGGACAAGTTACTTTAACAGCAGCGGCTCCGACAGGATTTACGATTAATGCAGACGGAACAATCACCGTAAGCGCAGGAGTTAAAAAAGGAAACTACGATATTGAATATACAATATGCGACAATAATAATCCAGCGACAAACTGCTCAACAGCAACTTCAACAGTTGTGGTAACTGCAGCAGATTTAGTTGCAAACTTAGATTCTGTGGGATCAGTAATTGGAGGAAATATCTCTCAAACGCTTATCAATGTTTTTGATAACGATACTAAAAACGGATCAAAACTAGACCCGTCAGATGTTAAACTGACACCGGGAACAGACCCGAAAGGTTTCTTAACAATTGATGCCAATGGAAATGCAGTTTTAGGAGCAAATGCACCGGCAGGAAATTACGAGTTAACGTATGAAATCTGCGAGCTTTTCAATCCATCAAACTGCAGTACAAACAAAGTGCAGGTTACGGTTACAGCGCCGATAATTGATGCTGTTGCAGAAAACTTAGGTTCAGTAAACGGAAGCACAGGCGGTACAACAACTGTTTCAGTAATTATAAACGATAAATTAAACGGATCTCAGGCTGTAATTGGGTCAAATCATGGAGAAGTTATTTTATCTAAAGTAAATCTTCCAACAGGTTTTGTATTAGAACCAGACGGACGTGTAACAGTTCCAGCCAAGACACCAATTGGAATTTACGAAATCGAATACAATATTTGTGAAGTAACAAATACAGGAAACTGCGATACGGCAAAAAGTACTGTAGAAGTTACTGGAGGAGTGTTAGCCGCAAATCCTGACACTATTCTGTCAGTTGTTGGAATAAATCAGCCTCAGACAATTGTGAATGTTTTCGATAACGATACAAATAATGCATTACCGCTTGTACCAAGTGACGTAAAACTTTCTGTAGAAGTTGCAGATCCAAAAGGATTCTTAACATTAAATCCAGACGGAACAGTAACATTGGGAGCAAATGCACCAAGAGGAACTTATGAATTAACGTATCAGATTTGTGAAGTATTAAATCAATCAAATTGCAGTTCTGGTAAGGTAGAAGTTACAGTAGAAGAGCCAACAATAACCGTTACGGCTGAAAGTTTTTGCTCAAACAACGTTCCTTACGTAACGTATAAGGTTGTGGCAGATAATTTTACACCAACAAATTTAGTAACAATTAAATGGATTGACAGCGCAAACAATGTTGTAGCAACACAAATAGAGCAGCCATTAAGCGGTACTATTTTATGGCCGGGAGCAGTTATCGACGGAAACGGAAATGGAGTAGACTGGCCGGGCTGGTTATTAGCAAATGGGCAATGGACAGAAGGTGCTGACGGATTCGAAAACACCAGAACTGGAGTTACAATGCAATTCTCTCTAAACCCAACAGCAGCTATTCCGGTAAGTTATCCTGCTGCAACACCACAGTGTAATGCAAGACCAACTTTTGCAATCATCGCAAATGATGATACAGCGGGTCCAGTAGATACAAGTAAAGGAACTAACACGGGGACTAATATTTTTGATAACGACAAACTAAACGGATTAACTGTTAATCCTGCTGATGTTATTTTAAGCACAACAGTTCCAAATGCTAATTTGACTTTAAACGCAAATGGTTCAGTAAGTGTAAAAGCAGGAACGCCATCAGGAACATACCAATTGACGTATCAAATATGCGATGCTTCAAATTCAAATAACTGCAGTCAGGCAGTTGTAAAAGTGGTGGTGTTAAATTCAGTTTCTCCTGTTAATCCAGTACAGCAGTTGGCTTTGACAGATGATGCTCTTGTAGCAGTTGATGGAATTAACGGTTCTCTTGAATTTGTAAATGTTTTAGATAATGACAAATTAAACGGACAGCCAATTAACTCAGTTGATGTAATTATTAAAAACCAGTCAGGAAATTCAAATTTCGAATTTAATGCTGACGGAACAGTAAATGTTAAACCAAATACGCCAGGCGGAACTTACGCAATTGTATATCAGGTATGCGAAAAAGCAAACGATACAAATTGCAGTACAGCAACATTAAATGTATTTGTAGAAGTTCCGGCAATTGCATTGGTTAAAACAGCGACATTCAATGACGAAAACAACAATACAATTGCAAATGCAGGTGAAACCATCAGCTATAGATTTACAGTTACCAATACAGGAAATGTACCGTTAAGCGGAATCACGATTACAGATCTTCTGCCGGGAGTTGTAGTTTCAGGACAAGCTTTAGATTTAAATGTTGGCGAATCAAACGATACTAATTTTTCAGCTCTGTACAAAATAACACAAACAGATATTAATTCTGGAAAAGTAAGCAATCAGGCAAGTGTACAAGGAAAAAGTGCAAGAGGAGTAGTTGTAGAAGACAATTCTGATTATGAAAATATCGACGGAGACAAACCTACAGTATTAGACTTAAACGGATGTAAAATTAAAGTTCTCAATGCCTTTTCTCCAAACGGAGACCAGAAAAACGAGCGATTCTACATTCAGGGATTAGAATGTTATCCTGAAAATACCGTAGAGATTTACAACCGTTGGGGAGTTCTGGTTTTTGATGTAGATCATTATAACAATGTCGACAGAGTGTTTAAAGGATATTCTTTTGGACGTACAACCATGAAACAGTCAGAAGGGCTTCCGGTAGGAACTTATTTCTATATCCTGAAATACAAAGACAGCGACTCAAATCCTCACGAAACATCAGGTTATTTATACATTAATAAATAAAAAATACAAACGGCTTACGATAAGCTGAGCCGTTTTTTAAAATCTTTAAGATGAAAAAATTAGGTTTAATTTTTATGTTTTTTACCATTGTGTGTTCAGCGCAGCAAGATGCTCAGTTTACACAATACATGTACAACACTATCGGAATAAATCCGGCTTATGCAGGTTCGCGCGGCGTACTGAGCGTTTTTGGGTTATATCGTACACAATGGATTGGTCTTGACGGAGCGCCGGAAACAAGTACTTTTTCTGTAAACACACCTTTAACCAACAGCAATTTAGGATTAGGAGTTTCTTTGGTAAACGATAAAATCGGGCCAACGAACGAAAATACTTTATCAGCAGATTTGTCATACAGTATTCCAACATCAGAATCATTTAAACTTTCGTTTGGTATCAAGGCAACAGCAAATCTTTTCAATCTTGATGCAAGCAAATTAAGTTATGAAGATCAAAACGACGAATTATTTCAGGACATCAAAAATAAGTTCACGCCCAATATTGGAGCCGGAATTTATTGGCATTCAGATCGTGCTTATTTAGGATTGTCAGTTCCTAATTTTATCGAAACCAATCGTTATGACAACAATGATGTGGCTATTTTCAAGGAAAAAATAAACTACTATTTCATGGCAGGTTATGTATTTAATCTGGATCATTTAGAGTATATAAAATTCAAACCGGCATTGTTGACAAAAATGGTAGAAGGAGCACCTTTACAGGTAGATGTTTCGGGTAATTTCATGTTCAATGATAAGTTCGTTCTTGGGCTGGCTTATCGTTGGAGTGCTTCAGTGAGTGCAATGGCAGGTTTTCAGGTTACAAAAGGCATGTATATAGGATATGGTTACGATCACGAAACCACACAATTAAGAAAATACAATTCAGGATCGCATGAGATTTTCCTTCGTTTTGATTTCTTTAATAATTACAGCAAACTTACCTCACCAAGATTCTTTTAATTGATAAATTATGAAGCTTAAAAAAATACTTTTTCCCATTTTGTTCCTTTGCTTTTTTATGGCAGATGCCCAAACGGCCAGTATAAAAAATGCAGATAAAAAATACGATAGTTACGCTTACGCGGATGCTATAAAAGCCTATGAAAAATTAGTTGAAAAAGGAGTTAGAGAAGAAAGAATATTTCAAAGACTTGGAAATTCCTATTATTTCATCGGCGAATTAAAAGAGGCCTTAAAATACTATCAGGAATTATTCAGTATTAATGAAAATCAGGAAGCAGACTATTTGTATAAATATGCTCAGTGTTTAAAATCAGAAGGGAATTATACTAAAGCCGATGAAATTTTAGAGAAATTCTCCCAAAAAGCACCTTCAGATAAAAGAGCCGTTTTGTTCTTAAAAAACAGAAATTATTTAGAAGATATTAAATCAAATTCTGGACGTTTTGATATTGCAGATGCCGGAATCAACACAAAAGATTCAGATTACGGAAGCACTATTTTAGACAATAAATTAGTCTTTACATCGGCAAGAGATACAGGTTCTATTATCAAAAAGAATTTTAAATGGACAAATAAAGCCATTTCAACTTTATATGCTGTAGATTTAAATCCAGACGGGAGCATTGGAAAACCAATGTTGTTTCATAAACAAAATCTGCAGGTTAACTTCAATCAGTCTACTCCCGTTTTTACAAAAGATGGTAAAACGATGTATTTTACCAGAAATAACTCAGTAGACGGAAAAAGAAAACAAAACGAAAACAAGGTTACATTTTTAAAACTATACAAAGCCGTTTTAATTAATAACGAATGGAAAGAAGTACAAGAACTTCCGTTTAACAGCGACGAATACAGCGTAGCGCACCCAGCTTTAAGTGTCGACGAAAAAACATTGTATTTTGCATCAGATATGCCGGGAACGTTAGGACTTTCGGATATCTATAAAGTAAGTATACTTTCTAATGGAGGTTTTGGTGCGCCAGAAAATTTAGGTCCCGAAATTAATACCGAAGGAAGAGAAACTTTTCCTTTTATTTCAGATGAAAACGAACTTTATTTTGCCAGCGACGGAAGACCAGGTTTAGGCGGACTCGATATTTTTGTTTCTAAAATAACCAAAGAAGGTACTTTTGATGAAGTACAAAATGTTGGTGAACCTATTAACAGTAAACAAGACGATTTTGCCTTTATCATTAACAGCAAAAACAGAAATGGTTTTTTCTCTTCAAACCGAGTAAACGGCCATGGACTTGACGATGTATACCGATTTACAGAAAACAGAAGGTTAATTTGCGAACAGCAGATATTCGGAACCATTACTGATCAGGAAACAAACGAAACACTTTCAAACGTTGCCTTGATTTTATTTGATGAAGCAGGTAAAACTGCCGTTGAAGCCAAATCAGATGCCAATGGAAATTATGTTTTTTCGAATGTAAAATGCGTTAAAAAGTACTATATCAAAACAGCTAAAGAAGATTATTTGTTTAAAGAAGTTTCGATAACGCTGAAAAAAGCAACAGGATCTGCTTCTCTGCCAATAGCTTTAGAAAAGAAACCAAAGCCAATTACAGCAATTCCAGTTGTAATAAAAACAAATAATTCTATTAAACCAGTTAAAGTTACCATTGCAGTTGGAACCGATTTAGGAAAATTATTAAAAATCCCAATGAACTTTTTTGATTTAGGAAAAGCCACAATCAAAAAATCATCTGAACCTCAATTGCAAAAAATGGTCGATATGTTAAACCAATATCCAACAATTAAAGTCGATATTCGTTCGCATACAGACAGCCGTTCATCTTCAGAAAGCAATCAGATTTTGTCAGATAAAAGAGCGCAGTCTACCAAAGACTGGCTGGTAAGCAAAGGAATTAATGCAGACCGATTAACCGCAAAAGGATTTGGAGAAACACAATTAGTAAATAAATGTGCCGATGGTGTAAAATGTACAGAACAACAACATCAGCAAAACCGACGAAGCGAGTTTATAATCGTAAGTTTATAAAATTAAAAAAGGCTGTCTGGAAATATTTTCAGACAGCCTTTTTTAATTTGGCATATTTGTTATTCACCAATGACATCAGGGTTTGCAATAAACATTTGATAAATTTCGTCTAGTATTTCCATTTCATCCGTTGGAAACATTTCTAAGACTATTTCTAAAATAAGCGCTACATTAATTGGTGAGGTTTTAATAGTATTCGAAGCCTTATGTGCATCGTAGTCCAGCGCAACAATACATAGTTTTAAGATTTCGGCAATAACGCAGCCAAGCTCAGAATAATTTGAAATTTTAATTTGAGCAACATTAGTATCTGATTTTGCATCTGTTGGTTTTAATGTACTGAAATAAAGTGCGGAGAATTTTTTTATGCGTTCTAAATTTTTAATTTCATTAGTTTCCATAATATTTTTTTTACAAATGTAAGACTATATCTTAAAAGAGACATATATGTCGTGCTTATTTTTTCCACAGTTTAATAGATTTGATTTGTGGAAAAAAATAAATACGAGTTAGAGATTATTAAATTAGGTTTATTAATCAAGGAACTCAGAAGAAAAGAAAAGATCACGCAAGAACAATTGTCAACATTATGTAATGTTGATGTAAGAACTATTCAAAGAATTGAAAAAGGAAAACAAAATATTACAATTAGTTTACTTTTCACAATAGCTGATGCATTGAAAATAGAATCAAGTACCTTAATACATAAAATATTTTCTGAAAATCCATAATACTTCCAGATTTAAAATAATCCTTATATATAATCCCTAAGGGATATATTTGGGTGGATTTCCTTTTTCTGCCAATATTTAATTTCTACGAAATACTCCGTCAGGAGTTAACATTGGCAGCTCCCCAAAAAAAATGCGTATTTTGTCCCGTAGGGACTATACAATTTAATATTGTTTCATATCTCCCTACGGGAAATTATTGAATGAAATGATTTCATTTTGCGCTACCAACCAGTTACTCCTAATGGAGTATTCCATATAAATTATAACATTTGATTTTACTGATATTTTATTCTTAACAGAGTTCTACTATTGTATTTAATTTCTACAAAGTACTCCGTTAGGAGTAACTGGTTGGTAGCAAAAAAAATATCCGCGATGTATTTTGTCCCATAGGGACATTTGTTCGTAGATAAAAACATGGATATATAATGAGATTTATATTTTATTAGGCAGACATCAAAAAGTTAAAAAATCTAATTTTCCACAAAAAACGCCTGTAATTTTTTTCTTCCTTTAAAGTATAATTTTGAAAATTCTAAAAACAATGTATTTTGTTTAAAATGAGTTAGTTGTGTTTTTAAAAAATCGATTTCGCTGCGCATCGTATTTGTTTTTATTATAACTTTATGAAAACTAAAATTTTTCAGATATGACTGTAGATCAAATACTAAACGCAAAAGGGAAAAATGTTTTTTCGGTACGTTCAACCACAACTGTTTATGAAGCTTTAAAAGTAATGGGCGATAAAAACATCGGCGCTATTCTAATCATAGACGGAACCGATTTAAAAGGAATTTTATCTGAAAGAGATTATGCTCGAAAAATTGTTTTAAAAGATAAATCCTCCAAAGAAACATTTGTACATGAAATTATGGAAAGCAATGTTTTTACAGTCCAGCTTTCAAATAATATTGACGATTGTATGGAACTTATGAGTTCAAAAAGAATACGACATCTGCCAGTTTTAGAAAACGGAACCGTGGTAGGAATAATTTCTATAAGCGATGTTGTAAAAGCAATTATTGAAATTCAAAAAGATACCATTCATCATCTAAACTCTTACATCTCACAGTAAAACTTCTATAAAATACTTTTTTGAAATAGTCCGGTTTAAATCGGGCTATTTTTTTTGATTTTACCATTTTGATATTTTAACAAAAGAAAGCAGTAAAAGCGTCCCATTTTAAACTAAGACTTATATCTTTGTAAGCTAGAATAAAAGCTAAAATAATGAACAAAGAGAGTAAAAAAAGAGAGGCATTACAGTACCACGCTGAGCCAACTCCAGGAAAAATTCAGGTAGTTCCAACAAAAAAATATGCAACCCAGAGAGACTTATCGCTTGCGTATTCGCCGGGAGTTGCTGAACCTTGTTTAGCAATTGCAGAAAACATTGAAGATGTTTATAAATATACAGCAAAAGGAAATTTAGTTGCCGTAATTTCAAACGGTACAGCTGTTTTAGGACTTGGAGATATAGGCCCGGAAGCAGGAAAACCAGTAATGGAAGGTAAAGGTTTATTGTTTAAAATATTCTCTGATATTGACGTTTTTGATATAGAAGTTGACACAAAAAATGTTGAAGAATTTATTCAGACTGTAAAAAATATTGCTCCAACTTTTGGCGGTATTAATCTTGAAGATATCAAAGCACCGGAATCTTTTGAAATTGAAAGAAGATTAATCGAAGAATTAGATATTCCGGTAATGCACGACGATCAGCACGGAACTGCAATTATCTCTTCGGCAGCTTTAATCAATGCACTTGAATTAGCAGGAAAAAAAGCAGAAGATGTAAAAGTAGTAGTTTCTGGAGCAGGATCTGCAGCAATTGCTTGTACTGACTTATATGTTTTATTAGGAGTAAAAGTTGAAAATGTTTTAATGTTTAATAGTAAAGGACTTTTAACAAAAGACAATCCTGCACTTTCAGAATTACAATTAAAATATGCAATAGACGGTCCTAAAATTGAGTTAGCAGAAGCGGTAAAAGGAGCAGATGTTTTCATCGGCTTATCATCTGGAGATATTTTATCGCCGGAAATGTTGTTAACAATGAAAGAAAATCCGATTGTTTTTGCAATGGCAAATCCAAATCCGGAAATCGATTATAATTTAGCTGTACAAACACGTAAAGACGTGATTATGGCTACAGGCCGTTCAGATTTTCCTAATCAGGTAAATAACGTTCTTGGTTTTCCTTATATTTTTAGAGGAGCTCTAGACGTGCGTGCTACAAAAATTAACGAAGCTATGAAAATGGCTGCTGTAAAAGCATTGGCTATTTTAGCAAAAGAACCAGTTCCAGAACAGGTTAACGTAGCTTACGGAGCAATGAAATTAGGTTTCGGACAAGAATATATCATTCCTAAACCATTCGATCCTAGATTGATTACTGTTGTAGCTCCAGCGGTTGCAAAAGCAGCAATGGAATCTGGAGTAGCAAAAAATCCTATTACAGACTGGGCAGCTTATGAAGATAAGCTTCGCGAACGTATGGGTAACGATAATAAAATGGTGCGTTTAATTACAAACCGAGCAAAATTAGATCCTAAAAGAGTAGTTTTTGCTGAGGCAGACCAATTAAATGTATTAAAGGCTGCACAAATAGTACACGAAGACGGAATTGGTATTCCGGTTTTATTAGGAAACAGAGAAACTATTTTAGAATTAAAAGCTGAATTAGGTTTTGATGCTGAATTAGAAATCATCGATCCTAAAATAAACGAAGAAGAAGAAAGACGTAACAAATTTGCAAATTCATACTGGGAATCAAGAGAACGCAGAGGTGTTTCATTGCTTGATGCTCAAAAATTCATGCGCGAAAGAAACTATTTTGCTGCCATGATGGTAAACGAAGGAGAGGCAGATGCACTTGTTACAGGTTACTCAAGAAGTTACCCAAGTGTTGTAAAACCAATGCTGCAATTAATTGAAAAAGCACACGGCGCTTCACTTGTTGCAACAGCAAACATGATGCTTACATCACGCGGGCCAATGTTCTTGTCTGATACGGCAATAAACATCAATCCATCATCAGAAGATTTAGTAAATATTGCATTGATGACTGCTAAAACAGCAAAAATGTTCGGAATTGAACCCGTAATTGCAATGGTTTCTTATTCAAACTTTGGTTCATCAACGCATCAAAATGCTTCAAAAGTAAGAGATGCAGTGGCGTATTTACATAAAAATCACCCTGAGATGGTCGTAGATGGTGAGATTCAGGCAGACTTTGCTTTAAATTCTGAAATGCTTCAGGAAAAGTTCCCATTCTCTAAACTGGCAGGTAAAAAAGTAAATACACTGGTATTCCCTAACTTAGAGTCGGCTAATATCACTTATAAATTGATGAAAGAACTGAATAAATCAGCTTCTATCGGGCCAATTATGATGGGAATGGATAAACCAGTTCACATTTTCCAATTAGGAGCAAGCGTTGAAGAAATGGTTAATATGGCAGCAATTGCGGTTATTGACGCTCAGGAAAAAGAAAACAAAAAGAACAAATTAGCAAAATAATTCACTAAAAATAGGACAAAATAATATTGTCCTATTTTTATTGCATTTTTACTATATTTGGATTCTTACTAAATTATATTATGATAGCACATTTGCAGGGAAAATTAGTCGAAAAGAATCCCACAGAAGTTGTAATTGATTGCGGAGGAGTGGGATATCACGTAAATATTTCGCTACATACTTTTTCATTAATTCCAAATGCTGATTTTATAAAATTGTATACGCATCTTCAAATCAAAGAAGATGCGCATACTTTATATGGATTTATAGAAAAGTCTGAACGTGAGATATTTAGAATGCTGTTGTCTGTTTCTGGAATTGGAGCGGGCATTGCACGAACAATGCTTTCGTCTATAGAACCCAGACAAATTATTAATGCCATTGCCTCAGGAGATGTTGGGGTTATCCAGTCTATAAAAGGTATTGGAAACAAAACAGCACAGCGAGTAATACTTGATTTAAAGGAAAAAGTGTTAAAGTTGTACGATTTAGACGAAGTTTCTGTTGTCCAAAACAATACAAATCGAGATGAAGCGTTATCTGCTTTGGAAGTTTTAGGATTCGTTCGTAAAACATCTGAAAAAGTAGTGGAAAAAATCGTCAAAGAAGATCCGGAAGCTACTGTAGAAACGATCATCAAAAAGGCTTTAAAAAGCTTATAAAATCAATTTTATATAACCAATTGTATGCGTAAAATTTGTATTTTTTTACTGGTTTTATTTTGTGGTAACGTTTTGCGGTCACAAGTAAAACCGGCGGTTCAAGATACAACAAAGACTCAATTTTCTGTTGGGAAAATGGAGTTAGAAAATCCTCCAAGCATACTCTCGGCCTATAAATATGATCCCATAACAGATAGATACATTTATACAACATCTGTTGATGGTTTCTCTATTGATTATCCTTTAGTTTTAACGCCCAAAGAATACGAAGATTTACTTTTGAAAGAATCCAGAAGAGATTATTTCAGAAAAAAAATGGACGCTATTGATGGTAAAAAAACCGGAGCCGAAGCAGCCAAAAAAGATTTACTGCCAAGATATTACATTAATTCAAGTCTTTTTGAAAGCATATTTGGAAGTAACACCATCGACGTAAAACCTACAGGTTCTGTCGAAATGGACTTAGGAGTTCGATACACCAAACAAGACAACCCAGCATTTTCACCCCGAAACAGATCAAGTCTAACATTTGATTTTGATCAGCGGATCAGTATGAGTTTGATGGGAAAAATTGGAACCAGACTGGAAGTAAATGCCAATTATGATACTCAGTCTACTTTTGCCTTTCAGAATTTATTCAAACTTGCTTATACACCATCAGAAGATGATATTATTCAAAAAGTAGAAGTCGGTAACGTAAGCATGCCTCTTAACAGTACGCTTATTCGTGGTGCGCAGAGTTTATTTGGGGTAAAAACACAATTACAATTCGGGAGAACAACCATTACAGGTGTTTTCTCTGAACAAAAATCGCAGACCAAAAGCGTTGTAGCAGAAAACGGAGGAACAGTTCAAAACTTTGATTTGTATGCTCTTGATTATGATAATGATCGTCACTTTTTCCTTTCTCAGTATTTTAGAAACAAATACGACGTTTCATTAAAAAATTACCCATTTATAGACAGCCGTGTACAAATTACAAGATTAGAAGTCTGGGTAACTAACAAACAAAATCGTGTAACAACAACTGGCGGCGGAAATAACTTAAGAAATATTATAGCACTTCAGGATTTAGGAGAAGCGCAGGTAAGCGGTGTTCCGGATAATGAAGTTGTAGTTATCAGCTCAACAGCTGGGTTTTTCAACAATCCAATTGACAGCCCTACGAGTAATACCAACAACAAATACGATCCGGCAACAATTGGTCAGGCAGGTTCATTTTTAAACTCAAACATTAGAGAAATTGTAACGGCAAAATCCGGTTTCAATAATACAAATGTGAGCGAAGCTACAGATTATTCTGTATTAGAAAACGCAAGAAAACTAACAACAAACGAATATACTTTTAACCCGCAATTAGGTTACATCTCTTTACAGCAGCGTTTGGCAAATGACGAAATTCTTGCCGTTGCGTTTGAATATACTGTAGGAGGAAAAGTGTATCAGGTAGGGGAATTTGGAAGTGACGGTGTTGATGCTACTGTAGTTACAGGAAATAACAGCTCAAATCAGGCAATTATTACCCAGAGTTTAGTTTTAAAAATGCTGAAAAGTAATTTGACAAACGTTAAAAATCCGGTTTGGAACCTGATGATGAAAAACGTTTATCAAATTCCTCAGGCCTATCAAATTAAGCAAGACGATTTTAGATTAAATATCCTTTACACAGATCCGTCTCCTATTAACTATATTACACCAGTTCAGGGATCATCATTTCCTCCAAATCCCGCTCCTGATAGTAAAGTTGAGCAAACGCCTTTATTAAACGTTTTCAACTTAGACCGCTTAAATTACAATAACGATCCACAGGCAGGCGGAGATGGTTTCTTTGATTATATTCCGGGAGTAACAGTAGATGTACAAAACGGCCGTGTAATTTTTACAACAAAAGAGCCTTTTGGAGAGTTAATATTCAATAAACTGCAAACCGGTGCAGGAGAGAGCTATAACGATCCAACCACATACAACGCGAATCAGCAGAAATATGTATTTAGAAATATGTATCGAAATACACAGGCCGGCGCTTTGCAGGATAGTGATAAAAACAAATTCTTATTAAGAGGAAAATACAAATCATCTGGAAGCAACGGGATTCCAATTGGAGCCTTTAATGTACCGCAAGGTTCTGTAGTGGTTACAGCCGCAGGACGTGTTTTGGTAGAAGGAATAGATTACAGTGTAGATTATCAATTAGGAAGAGTTCAAATTCTAGATCCTTCGCTGCAGGCTTCAAACACGCCAATTGAGGTTTCTTTAGAAAACAACTCAATCTTTGGGCAGCAGACACGAAGATTTATGGGATTCAATATCGAACATAAAATCTCAGATAAATTTGTAATTGGCGGTACTTATTTAAAAATGACCGAAAGACCTTTTACACAAAAATCAACTTATGGTCAGGAATCTGTAAACAATACAATTTTTGGCTTTAATGGAAATTATTCAACAGAAGTTCCATTTTTGACACGTTTGGCTAACAAACTTCCAAACATTGATACAGATGTTCCTTCAAATCTTTCTATTCGTGGAGAAGTTGCCTTTTTAAGACCAGATGCTCCAAAAGCAAGTGATTTTCAGGGAGAAGCTACTATTTATGTAGACGATTTTGAAGGTTCGCAGTCAACAATAGATATGCGATCTGCTTATGCCTGGAGTTTAGCTTCAACACCATTTATTACTTCTATCAACGACAATACTTTTAATGCCAATTCTAATACTTTAGAATATGGTTTTAAAAGAGCAAAATTATCTTGGTATACAATTGACCCTGTATTTTATTCTTCAAAACCATCGGGTATTTCAAACGATGATTTATCATTAAACACGACCAGAAGAATTTACAGCAGAGAGTTATATCCAAACACAGATATTGCGCAAGGACAGATTCAGGTTGTTAATACACTCGATTTAACCTACTATCCAGGAGAAAGAGGGCCATATAATAACAACCCAAGTTTTGGGGCAAGCAATCCATCTGCAAACTTTGGAGGGATTATGCGAGCTTTAAATTCAACTAATTTTGAGCAGGGAAATGTCGAATATATTCAATTTTGGGTACTTGACCCGTATGTTGGAAATGGTGAATCTCCAGCTACA
>Ga0157369_10006355_pt1 | contig 13713 bp, 12 predicted proteins | sample C25metaG_FD_113461 | JGI IMG/M metagenome (GOLD analysis project Ga0157369, IMG submission 113461) | Corn rhizosphere microbial communities from Kellogg Biological Station, Michigan, USA - C2-5 metaG | ecosystem: Host-associated > Plants > Roots > Rhizosphere > Soil | place: USA: Michigan...
ACCGGGGACGCAGTCCTATTTCGCGCGCGCGAAATAGGACTGCGTCCCCGGTTTCCGCGTCGTCGCCAATTTACTTGAGCTGCGCCTCCACCAGCCGCGCGACCTGGGCGGTGTCGAGCTCGTTGCGGTTGGCCGGGCGCTCGAACGTCACCCACACGAGCGTCTTGCCCTTGCGGAAGACGAGCTGCCGGTTGGCGTTGAGCCAGAAGGCGCTTTCGCCCACGGTGCTCAGCCACTTGGCCTTGGAGTGATAGATCTTCTCGAGCGTCTCGCGCTCGTGCTGCAGCTCGTTTTCCGCCGCGTACTGCACCTGCTGGATCTTGATCACGACGACGGAACCATGGCGCGCGTCCACGAACGAGCATTCGCTCGGATTGCCCGACTTGCGCTGCTGCTTGCCGACGATGCCGCCGCCGGCGATCTGGTTCAGGTCCTCGGCCTTCACGATGGCGCACGCGTTCGGCAGGTCCGCCGCGGCGGCGAGGGATGGTGCGAGGAGCAGCGCGAGCACGAAGGCTTTCGCGGACGTTCGGTTCACTTCGGCCTCCTTGGACGGCGTGGGCCGGATTCTACCGAAGCCGAGCCGCGGCGAAAGTGAACCCGTCCGCAGCCTGACGCGCCTTCAGCGCAGGGGCACCGTGGAGAGGTTGGCGCTGACGTCGAACTGGTTGCCGGCAATGTGGTTGTTGCCGAGCGAAGCGCAGACCGCCTGCGTGCCCTCCTGCTCGACGCCGAACCCGTTGCCGGAAACGGTCGAGCCGCTCACGGTGAGCGAAGCGCTGCCGGTATACCACGAGCACAGCAGGCCGACACTGTGGTAGTTGATCGTCGAGCGCGTCACCGTGACCCTGGCGTTGCCCGAGGTCGAGCCGGCGAAGACGCCTACCGTGGAGCCGTTCGACCCGAGCCCGGAGAGCGTCGAGTCGCTCACGCTCAAGGTCGTGGTGGCGTTCGCGTCGGTCACGCCCCAGGCCTGGACGCCGCTCCCGCCCACGACCTGGCTGTTGCTCACGGACACGGTCGGGCCATCGCGCGCGGTGATCCCATAGCCGCCGAGGTTGCGGAAAATCGAGTGGCTGACGTTGATGATGGCGGTCGTGCCGTCGGCCCAGATGCCGTCGCCCGGCAGGTCCTGGAACAGCGATTCCTCCACGGTCAGCATCGCCCCGTTCGTGATCTGGATCCCGACGCTTCCGGGCGCCGCGGCGTTGTTTCCGATGGCGACGTTCTTCAGCGCCACCTTCACGCCCGCGGTCGCGATCCGCACCGCGGGCGCGTTCCGGACCGCGAGGATGCTGCCGACCTGGCCGGGGACGGCACGGATGGCGACGGACTTCGTGATGTCGACGGGGCCCTGGTTGAAGTTGGCCGAGTCGAGCATCCAGACCTCGCCTGCGTCCACGGTTGCGGCGAGGGCCGCGGGAAGGAGCCGGCACGGAGCGCTCACCGTGCAGGAATTCGCGTCGTTGCCATAGGAGGCGACGTATGTCCGGAACGCTTGCGCCTGCGCGCACAGGGAAACGAACGGGGTGGCGGCGGCCATGCAAAGCAGGGCCAGTCGGCGGGACATGCGCTCTCCTTAGTCGGATGGGGACGGCTCCGACGGAGATTATCGCACGGGTCCACGCGATGCTTAACCTGGCGCGCTGGCGCGCGCGTCGACCTCATGCCGCGTCGGTTTCAGGAGGCCGCAGAGCGAATCGAAGAAGCCCTCGACGAACTTGCGCGCGGCGGGATCCATGAGGCGGCTGCCGACCTGCGCGATGCGGCCGCCGACCTGCACGTGCGCCTCGTACTCCATGCGCGTGCCGCCCTCGGCGTCGCGCAGCCGCACGTCGGCCGTGCCGCGCGCGAAGCCCGCGGCCGCGCCTTCGCCCTCGAAGCGCATGGTGTAGCGTTCGGCGACCACGACGTCCTCGAGCGCGAGGCGGCCATGAAAACGCGCGCGCACCGGCCCGAGCACCGCGGCCATCACGATGCGGTACTCGTCGCCGGAGGTGCGCTCGATCGACTCGCAGCCCGGAATGGCGGCCCGCAGGACCTCCGGATCCGTAAGCGCGCTCCAGGCGCGCTCACGGTCGACCGGCAGGATGCGCTCGCCGGCAAGCTCCACTAGAGCGTCGCCGCCACCGCGCGCTGCGCGAGCACGCTGATCAGGTGCGCGCGATAATCGGCGCTGCCGTGCAGGTCGCTCTGCAGCTCGTCGGATGGCACTTCGATCGGGCGCAGCGCCGCCACCGACCATTCGCGCGCCAGCGCCTCCTCCATGGGCTGCACGCGGAAGACGCCCATGGGGCTCGCCCCCGTGACCGCGACGCGCGGTCCCTCGCGCGTCTTCGCGACGAAGACGCCGACGATGGCGAAGCGCGACGCGGCGTTGCGGAACTTGAGGTACGCCGCCTTCTCCGGCACAGGGAAGCTCACCGAGGTCACCAGCTCGCCGGCTCCGAGGGCCGTCTCGTAGAGGCCGCGGAAGAATGCGTCCGCCGCGATGCGCCGCTTGTTCGTGTGGACCGTCGCGTTGAGGGCGAGCACCGCCGCCGGATAGTCGGCCGCCGGATCGTTGTTGGCGATGGAGCCGCCGATCGTGCCGCGGTTGCGCACCTGGCGATCGCCGATCATCCCGGCGAGGTCGGCGAGCGCGGGGATGAGAGTCGCGACGTCGCTCGACTCCGCGACCTCCGCGTGCCGCGTCATCGCGCCGACGGTCACGAGGGTCCCGGCGGCCTCGACGCGGATGCCGCGCAGGTCCGGGCTCTGGCGCAGGTCGACCAGGTCCGACGGCGCATCGAGCCCCAGCTTCATGGTCGCGACGAGCGTCTGGCCGCCCGCGAGGTAGCGCGCCTCGGGCTTGTCGTCGAGGATCGCCGCGGCCTTGGTGACCGAGGTCGGATCGTAGTAGCCGAATGCATGCATGGTCAGCTCCTTTGCTGCGCGCGCAGGGCACGCCAGACGCGTTCGGGAGTGGCGGGCATCTCGATCTCCTTCGCTCCGATCGCATCGCAGATCGCGTTGATCACCGCCGGCGGCGCGCCGATCGCTCCCGCCTCGCCGCAACCCTTCACGCCCAGCGCATTGTGCGTGCACGGTGTGACGCGCTGATCGAGCCGGAACGACGGGAGATCCGCCGCCCGGGGCATGGCGTAGTCCATGTACGAGGCGGTGAGGAGCTGCCCCGACTCGCGGTCGTAGACGCACGCCTCGAGCAGCGCCTGTCCGATTCCCTGCGCAAGGCCGCCGTGGACCTGCCCCTCGACGATCATCGGGTTCACGATGTTGCCGAAGTCGTCGCACGCGCTGAAGCTCGCGACCTGCGTGGCACCCGTATCGGGGTCCACCTCCACCTCGCAGATGTATGTGCCCGCGGGGTACGTGAAATTGGTCGGGTCGTAGAAGGCGATCTCGTCCAGCCCGGGCTCCAGCTCCGCGAGCGGATAGTTGTGCGGCACGTACGCGGCGAGCGCGACCTGGGCGAAGGGCAGGTTCTTGGTCGTGCCGGGCACGGTGAAGGTGCCGCCCGCGAAGCGCACGTCCCCGGCCTTGGCGCCCATGAGGTGCGCGGCGATGCGCGTGGCCTTCGCGATGATCTTGTCGCACGCCTTCATGATGGCGGCACCCCCGACCGCGATGGAGCGCGAGCCGTAGGTGCCCATGCCGAACGGAATGCGGCCCGTGTCGCCGTGCACCACGTCGACATCGTCGACCGCGATGCCGAGCCGCTCGGCGACGACCTGCGCGAACGTGGTCTCGTGGCCCTGGCCATGGCTGTGGGAGCCGGTGAAGAGCGTGACCTTGCCGGTCGGGTGCACGCGCACCTCGGCAACCTCGAAGAGCCCGGCGCGCGCGCCGAGGGCTCCCGCGATGTTGGAAGGCGCGAGCCCGCAAGCCTCGATGTACGAGCTGAAGCCGAGGCCGCGCAGCCGTCCGCGCGCCTTCGCTTCCGCGCGCCGCGCGGGGAAGCCCGCGACGTCGGCGAGCTTCATCGCGCCGTCGAGGCAGGCCTCGTAGTCGCCGGTGTCGTAGGTGAGGGCGACCGGCGTCGTGTACGGGAAGGCGCGAATGAAATTGCGGCGGCGGATCTCGTCCTGGGCGATGCCCATCTCACGCGCCGCGGTGGAAACGAGGCGCTCCACCACGTAGGTCGCTTCTGGCCGCCCTGCACCGCGATAGGCGTCGACCGGCGCGGTGTTCGTGAACACGGCCGTCACCTCGCAGTGGATCGCAGGCGTGGTGTACTGGCCGGCGAGGAGCGTTGCGTAAAGGATCGTCGGGATGCACGTCGAGAAGGTCGACAGGTACGCCCCCATGGCGGCGGTCGTCTTCACCCGCAGCCCGAGGAACTTGCCTTGCGCATCGAGCGCGAGCTGCGCATGCGTCCAGTGGTCGCGGCCGTGGGCATCGGCGAGGAAGGACTCGGTGCGCTCGGCGGTCCACTTGATCGGGCGCTTGAGTTGCTTCGACGCCCACACGCAGAGGGTCTCCTCGGCGTAGAGGTAGATCTTCGAGCCGAAGCCGCCGCCCACGTCGGGGGCGATCACGCGCAGCTTGTGCTCGGGGATGCCGAGCACGAAGGCGGCCATGAGCAGCCGCTCGACGTGCGGGTTCTGGTTGGCGACGTAGAGCGTGTACGAGTCGTCGCCGGGCGACCACGCGGCATTGCAGGCGCGCGGCTCGAGGGCATTGGGGATCAGGCGGTTGTTGGCGAACTCGAGGGCCGTCACGTGCGCGGCCTTCGCGAACGCCGCGTCGACGGCCTTGGCGTCCCCGAGGGCCCAGACGTAGCACGTGTTGTCCGGCGCCTCGTCGTGCACCACGGCCGCGGTCGCGCGCGCCTCGCGCACGTCGGCCACCGCGGGCAGCGGCTCGTAGTCGACCTCGAGGACCATCGCCGCTTCCTTCGCCTGCTCGTAGCGCTCGGCGACGACCAGCGCGACGGGATCGCCCACATAGCGCGCCTTGCCCTGCGCGAGCAGGGGATGCTTCGGCTCCTTCATCGGCTGCCCGTCGGCTCCGGTGATGAGCCAGCCGCACGGCAGCCCGCCGACGGTGGCGGGCAAGTCCGCGCCGGTGTAGACGGCGAGCACGCCGGGCATCTTTTGCGCGAGCTGCGGGCGGATCGAGCGGATGCGCGCGTGCGCGTGGGGCGAGCGCACGAAGTACGCGAAGGTTTGCGCGGGAAGCGTGATGTCGGCGGTGTACTGGCCGGTGCCGGTGAGGAAGCGCGTGTCTTCCTTGCGCTCGATGCGCGCGCCGATCGGGCCGGCGGGACGCGTGTCGCGCGCGCTCGCCGCACGCTCGCGGACGGAGGTGTCGCGTTCGGTGATGTCGGTCATGGCGGTCTCCTCAGGCCATTTCCGCGAGGCCCTGCCGCACGGCCTTCACGATGTTGTGGTAGCCCGTGCAACGGCAAAAATTGCCATCGAGCGCCGCGCGGATCTGTTCCTCGGTCGCGCCGGGATTCTCCTGCGCGAGGCCGACGGCCGAGAGGACCATGCCGGGCGTGCAGAAGCCGCACTGCAATCCGTGGTGCTGCTTGAATGCGGCCTGCATCGGATGCAGCGAGCCGTTGGCGGCGAGCCCCTCGATGGTCGTCACCTGCGCGCCCTGTGCCTGCAGCGCCAGCACGTTGCAGCTCTTCACCGGCTTGCCGTCCAGGAGCACCGTGCACGCGCCGCACTGCGCGGTGTCGCAGCCCACGTGCGTGCCCGTCAGCCGCAATCGGTCCCGCAGGAAATCGACGAGCAGCGTGCGGGCTTCGACTTCGGCGGCGACGGCCTGGCCGTTCACCGTGAGGGCGACGGAGATCTTCATCGACGGCTCCTTTCGAACGAAGGTGCGATGCGGTCCTGGGAGGATCCGTCGACTCTACGCCTGATTTCAGTAGGTGGCGCGTCCTCCGGAAAGATCAAACACGCCGCCTGTGGTGAACGAGCATTCCGCGGTGCACAACCACGCGACCATCGCGGCGATCTCCTCGGTGAGGCCGAAGCGGCCCAGGGGGATCTTCGACAACATGAAGTCGATGTGCTGCCGCGTCATCTGCGCGAAGATGCCGGTCTTCACCGCCGCGGGGGTGACACAGTTGACCCGCACGCCGGTCTTCGCGAGCTCCTTGCCGAGCGACTTCGTGAGCGCGATGACGCCCGCCTTCGAGGCGCTGTAGGCGCTCGCGTTCGGGTTGCCTTCCTTGCCCGCGATGGAGGCGATGTTCACGATGCGGCCGTAGTCGTTCTTCTGCATGTGGGCGACGACCGCCTTGTTGCAGAGGAAGACGCCGGTGAGGTTGATGTCCATCACCTGCCGCCAAGCGTCGACGGGGTATTCGAGCACCGTCGTGTTCGGGCCCGTGATCCCGGCGCTGCAGACGAGAATGTCGACCTTCGGCATGCGCTCGAGGGTCCTGGCGAAGGCGCTCTCCACGCTCGCGGCGTCGCTCACGTCGACCGCCACCGCGTGCGCGCCGCCGGCGATGATCTTGTTCGCTTCCTGGAGCGCGCGCTCGTCGCGGTCCCAGAGGGTGAGCTGCGCGCCGGAATGCGCGAGGCGCTCGGCGATGGCGAGTCCGATGCCGGCGGCGCCGCCGGTCACGATGGCGCCGCGGCCTTTCAGGTCGAGGGTGTTCATGGGCGTAGGATACCGTCGAATTGGTCAGACCACTTGACCATCGCGGCGCAGCAATCGTATCGTCCGACGTCGGTCCCCGAGATCCTTCCCCCCATGGCAGCACCGAAGCGCCGCCGCAGCCAGGAGTGGTTCGGCCGCGAAGGCAAGATGGGCTTCATCTACCGCTCGTGGATGAAGAACCGCGGCATTCCCCAGGACCAGTTCGACGGCCGGCCCGTCATCGGCATCTGCAATACGTACTCCGAGCTGACGCCGTGCAACTCGCATTTCCGCACGCTCGCGGAGCACGTGAAGAACGGCGTGCTCGAAGCCGGCGGCTTCCCGCTCGAGTTCCCGGTGATGTCCCTCGGCGAGACGCTCCTGCGCCCGACCGCCATGCTCTATCGCAACCTCGCGAGCATGGACGTCGAGGAATCGATTCGCGGCAATCCCCTAGACGGCGTGGTGCTCCTCATGGGCTGCGACAAGACGACGCCGTCGCTCCTCATGGGTGCCGCGAGCTGCGACATCCCGACGATCGGCGTCTCGGGCGGCCCGATGCTCTCGAGCTGGTATCGGGGGCAGCGCATCGGCTCGGGCACCAACACGTGGTCGCTCTCGGAGCAGCTGCGCGCCGGCGAGATCACGCAGGACGAGTTCCACGAGGCCGAGAGCTGCATGCACCGCTCCCACGGCCACTGCATGGTGATGGGCACGGCGTCGACCATGGCCTCGATGGTGGAGGCGCTCGGCGTGGGGCTCCCGGGCAACGCGGCGTATCCCGCCGTGGACGCGCGCCGCAACGTGATCGCGCGCCTCGCGGGCCGTCGCATCGTGGAACTGGTGAACCAGGACCTGCCGCTCTCGAAGCTCCTCACGCGCGAGGCGTTCGAGAACGCGATTCGCGTGAACGCCGCGATCGGCGGCTCGACCAACGCGGTGATCCACCTCATCGCCATCGCGCGGCGCATGGGTGTCGAGCTCGGCCTCGACGACTGGGACCGGCTGGGCCGCGGCGTCAACACGATCCTGAACCTCATGCCCAGCGGCGAGTACCTCATGGAGGATTTCTGCTACGCGGGCGGCCTGCCGGTCGTGATCCGCGAGCTGGGCGAGGCGGGCCTGTTGCAGCGCGACGCGCTCACCGCCAACGGCAAGACGATCTGGGAGAACTGCAGGGACGCGCGCAACGACGGGCCGCACGTGATCATGTCGCACGCGAAGCCTTTCAAGCACGACACCGGCATCGCGGTGCTGCGCGGCAACCTGTGCCCCGACGGCGCCATCATCAAGCCTTCGGCCGCCACGCCGGCGCTCATGCAGCACAAGGGCCGGGCCGTGGTGTTCGAGGACATCGACGATTTCCACGCGCGCATCGACGACGAGCATCTCGACATCGACGAGAGCTGCGTCATGGTCCTGCGCAACTGCGGGCCGAAGGGCTACCCGGGCATGGCGGAGGTGGGCAACATGCCGCTGCCGCCCAAGATCCTGAAGCGCGGCATCACCGACATGGTGCGCATTTCCGACGCGCGCATGAGCGGCACGGCCTACGGGACCGTGGTGCTGCACATGGCGCCCGAGGCGGCCGCCGGCGGACCGCTCGGGCTCATCGAGAACGGCGACCTGATCGAGCTCGACGTCGCGAACCGCCGGCTGCAGCTGCACGTGAGCGACGCGGAGCTCGCGCGCCGCCGCGCCGCGAAGAAGCCGGCGAAGGTGCACATGGAGCGCGGCTACTGGAAGCTCTACGTCGAGCACGTGAACCAGGCGAACGACGGCTGCGACCTCGACTTCCTCGTCGGCAAGAGCGGGGCCGGCGTTCCGAGGGACAATCATTGAAACCGGGGACGCACCCCGAATTCATTCCGCGAAATCGGGGTGCGTCCCCGGTTTTCATGCGATGCGATTCCTGATCACCGACTACGACTTCCCCGATGTCGACCTGGAAACGAAGCTCCTGCGCGACGCGGGCCTCGAGGTCGCGACCGCGCAATGCCGCACCGAGGCCGACGTGATCGAGGCCGCGCGCGGCTGCTCCGGCGTGATCTCGCAGTACGCGCCGATGAACGCGAAGGTGTTCGAGGCGCGCCCGGAGATCCGCATCGTGAGCCGCTTCGGCGCGGGATTCGACACCGTGAACACCGCCGACGCCCGGCGTTACGGCGTCTGGGTCGCGAATTCCCCGGACTATGGCGTGGGCGAGGTGGCGACCCATGCGCTCGGCATGGCGCTCTCGCTCGTGCGGCACCTTCCTTTCTACGACCGCGACGTGAAGGCCGGCCGCTGGCATTACACGTCCGCGGGCACGCTGCGCCGCCCGAAGGAGCTCACGCTGGGCATCATCGGGGTTGGGCGCATCGGCAGCCGCATGGCGGCGATCTCGCGTCCCGTCTTCGGGCGCATCCTCGGCTGCGATCCTCATGTGGAGCGCCTGCCCGAAGGCGTGCAGCGCGCGACCCACGACGAGCTCTTCCGCGAGGCGGACATCGTGTCCTTGCACGTGCCCCTGAACGACGAGACGCGGCATCTGGCCAATTCGCGTACGCTCGGCCTCATGAAGCGCGGCTCGTGGCTCGTGAATACCGCCCGCGGCGCGGTGGCCGACGTGGATGCGGTGCTCGCCGCGCTCGAATCGGGCGTACTCGATGGCGCCGCGCTCGACGTGCTTCCCAAGGAGCCGCCCGAGGCGGATCATGCGCTCCTGCGTCATCCGCGCGTGCTGCTCACGCCGCACGCCGCGTTCTATTCCACCGAGGGGGAGAGGGAATTGCGAAGGAAGGCCGCGCAAAACCTGGTCGACTGGGCCCGCACCGGGCGGCCGACGTACGTCGTGGTGGAAGGAAGCGGTGGAATCGGGCACCAGCCTTCGCCGGGGCGACAGGTTGCCTGATGGCCACGGTCCAGATCCGCAAGGTCCAGAAGTACTTCGGCGCGGCGCACATCATCAAGGGCGTCGACATCGAGATCGCCGACGGCGAGTTCACGGTGCTGGTGGGCCCGTCGGGCTGCGGCAAGTCGACGCTCCTGCGCATGATCGCCGGGCTCGAGGAAATCTCGGGCGGCGAGATCGCGATCGGCGGCAAGGTCGTGAACGCGATGCCGCCCAAGGAGCGCGACATCGCGATGGTGTTCCAGAACTACGCGCTCTATCCGCACATGAAGGTGCGCGACAACATGGCGTTCAGCATGCTGCTCGCCAAGCGCCCGAAGGCGGAGATCGACGAGCGCGTGAAGAAGGCCGCGGACATCCTCGGGCTCGCGCAGCTGCTCGATCGCTATCCGCGCCAGCTCTCGGGCGGGCAGCGCCAGCGCGTGGCGATGGGCCGCTGCATCGTGCGCGACCCGCAGGTCTTCCTCTTCGACGAGCCGCTCTCGAACCTCGACGCGAAGCTGCGCGTGGCGATGCGCACCGAGCTCAAGGAATTGCACCAGCGCCTCGGCACGACCTCGGTGTACGTGACCCACGACCAGATCGAGGCCATGACCATGGCCGACCAGATCGTCGTGATGCGCGACGGCATCGTGGAGCAGCGCGGCCAGCCGCTCGACCTCTACGACCACCCCGCGAACGTGTTCGTCGCCGGCTTCATCGGCTCGCCCGCGATGAATTTCCTGCCCGGAACGTTCCACGCGAACGGCAGCGCCACCGTGCAGCTTGGCGGCGGCAATCGCGTGCCGGCACCGGCCGGGACGGCGGCCCGCGAGGGCCAGCGCGTGCTGGTCGGCGTGCGCCCCGAGCACCTGGCGCTCGCGTCCGGCGACGACGGGCTTCCCGCGGCCGTCATCGTGATCGAGCCCACGGGCGCCGACACGCAGGTCTTCGCGAAGATCGGCGACACCGAGGTCGTCGCCGTCTTCCGCGAGCGCCACGAGTTCCGCCCGGGGCAGGCGATCCGCCTCAAGATCGACCCGGCCCGCACCCACCTTTTCGATGCAGAGACGGGCGCGTCCCTCACGGGCGCGCGAAGCTGAAACCGGGGACGTACCCCGAATTCAACAGGCGAAAACGGGGTACGTCCCCGAACAGAGGAGGAAGCGATGTCGAAATTCACGAGACGCGATTTCCTGAAAACCACGGCGGGTGCGGCGGCCGCGACGACGCTCGGCGCGGGCGGCACGCTCGTCGCCGGCGACGCGCTCGCGCAGGCGACGGGGCAGTGGAAACCGGAGAAGGGCGCGAGCCTGCGGGTGCTGCGCTGGAAGCGCTTCGTCCAGGGCGACGAGGACAAGTGGCTGGAGAACACCAAGCTCTTCACGCAGAAGACGGGCATTCCCGTGCGCGTGGACAGCGAGGGCTGGGAGGACGTGCGCCCGAAGGCCGCGGTGGCGGCCAACGTGGGCAGCGGCCCCGACATCATCATCTCGACCTTCGAGGACGCGCACCAGTATCCCGACAAGCTGGTCGACGTGACCGACGTCTGCAATTACCTCGGCAACAAGTACGGCGGCTGGTACGACGTGTGCAAGTCGTATTGCGTCGAGAAGAACAAGTGGATCGCGGTCCCGATGGGCTGCGCGGGCAACGCCATCGTGCATCGCATCGGCGCGATGAAGAAGGCGGGCTTCGAGCAGTTCCCGAAGGACACCGCCGGCTTCCTCAAGCTGGCGCAGGCGTACAAGGCCGCGGGCATGCCCGCCGGCTTCGCGCTCGGCAACGCGACCGGCGACGGCAACGTGTGGTGCCACTGGCTGGTGTGGTCGCACGGCGGCAAGATGGTCGACAAGAAGGGCAACGTCGTGATCGCGAGCCCGGAGACCGAGGCCGCGCTCAACTACGGCAAGCAGCTCTACGAGACCTTCATCCCCGGCACGCTCTCCTGGCTCGACCCGAACAACAACAAGGCGTTCCTCGACGGGCAGATCGGCATGACCGCCAACGGCATCTCGATCTACTACGCGGCGAAGACGTCGAAGGACGAGAAGATGAAGGCGATGGCCGAGGACATCGGGCATGCGAACTTCCCGATCGGGCCCGTCGGCAAGACCACGGAGCTGAACCTCTTCTTCCCGATGATGCTCTTCAAGTACTCCAAGTACCCCCACGCGGCCAAGGCCTACCTCGCCTTCATGATGGAGAAGGACCAGTACGAGCCGTGGCAGCAGGCGGCGCTGGGCTATGTCTCCCACCCGCTCAAGGCGTACGAGAAGAACCCGCTCTGGACGTCGGATCCGAAGAACGCTCCGTACAGCAACTCCATGGCGGTGATGCTCCCCAACGGATACGACGGCCCGATGGGCTACGCATCCGCCGCGTGCATGGCCGACTTCATCATCGTGAACATGGTGGCCGAGGCGGTCTCGGGCTCGAAGTCGCCGAAGGAGGCGATGGAGCGCGCGAAGACGCGGGCGGAAAGGTATTACAAGCTCTGAGATCGGACCCCGGCCTACGCCGGGGTGACACCTTATGCAGCGGCTCCTCAACAACCGGCACTTCCTCGGCTACCTCTTCATGGCGCCGGCGGGGCTGCTGCTGCTCGTCTTCCTGACCTACCCCCTCGGGCTCGGCACGTGGCTCGGCTTCACCGACGCGAAGGTCGGGCGGGCCGGCCACTTCATCGGGCTCGAGAACTTCGAGTACCTGTGGGGCGACTCGGTCACGCGCCTCGCCCTCTTCAACACGCTCTTCTACACGACGGTCGCGAGCATCATCAAGTTCGCGCTCGGGCTGTGGCTGGCACTGCTCCTCAACCGGCACATTCCTTTCAAGTCGTTCTTCCGCGCGATCGTGCTGCTGCCGTTCATCGTGCCGACGGCGCTCTCGGCGCTCGCGTTCTGGTGGCTTTACGACGCGCAGTTCTCGATCATCAGCTGGACGCTCATGAAGATGGGCCTGATCCACCAGTACATCGACTTCCTGGGCGATCCGTGGATGGCGCGCTTCTCGACGATCGCGGCGAACATCTGGCGCGGCGTGCCGTTCGTGGCGATCTGCCTGCTCGCGGGGTTGCAGACGATTCCCGCGTCGCTCTACGAGGCGGCGGCGCTCGATGGCGCGAGCCCCTGGCAGCGCTTCCGCTACGTGACGCTGCCGATGCTGACCCCGATCATCGCGGTGGTCATGACGTTCTCGGTGCTGCTCACCTTCACCGACTTCCAGCTGATCTACGTGCTCACGCGCGGCGGCCCGCTCAATGCGACGCACCTGATGGCCACGCTCTCCTTCCAGCGCGCGATTCCCGGCGGCGCCCTGGGCGAGGGCGCGGCGGTGGCGACCGCGATGGTGCCGTTCCTGCTCGCGGCCATCATGTTCAGCTACTTCGGCTTGCAGCGGCGCAAGTGGCAGCAGGGCGCGAAGGATTGAGGCAAAGAGAGGCCGCAGACGAACGCAGATGAGCACCGAAAACGCCGACGCCGTCGTCACGAGGGACGCATCGAAGGGGGACATCGAGGGGATGGCCTACCTCGAGTCGATCCCGCGCCGGCTCGTCACGCTTTACCTGCCCCTCTGCATCTTCGTCTTCGTTCTGCTCTTCCCGTTCTACTGGATGCTCACCACGTCCATCAAGCCGAACGAGGAGCTGCTCTCGCGCGAGGGCAACCCGTTCTGGGTGGCGCACCCGACGTTCGAGCACTACCGCCACCTGATCTTCGAGACGGCGTATCCCAACTGGATGTGGAACACCGTGATCGTATCGGTGATCTCGACCTTCGCGTCGCTCGCGGCGAGCGTGCTCGCGGCCTATGCGGTGGAGCGCCTGCGCTTCCGCGGCTCGCGCCAGGTGGGCCTCGCGATCTTCCTCGCGTATCTCGTGCCGCCCTCGATCCTCTTCATTCCCCTCGCGGCGATCGTCTTCAAGCTGGGGCTCTTCGATACGCGCTGGGCGCTCATCCTCACGTACCCCACGTTCCTCATCCCGTTCTGCACCTGGCTGCTCATGGGCTACTTCAAGTCCATCCCGTTCGAGCTGGAGGAGTGCGCGCTCATCGACGGCGCCACGCGCTGGCAGATCCTCGTGAAGATCGTGCTGCCGCTCGCCGTGCCGGGCCTCATCTCCGCCGGTATCTTCGCGTTCACGCTGTCGTGGAATGAATTCATCTACGCGCTTACCTTTATCTCGTCGTCGGAAGTGAAGACGGTGCCGGTCGGCGTCGTCACCGAGCTCGTCG
>Ga0157369_10006357_pt1 | contig 13711 bp, 15 predicted proteins | sample C25metaG_FD_113461 | JGI IMG/M metagenome (GOLD analysis project Ga0157369, IMG submission 113461) | Corn rhizosphere microbial communities from Kellogg Biological Station, Michigan, USA - C2-5 metaG | ecosystem: Host-associated > Plants > Roots > Rhizosphere > Soil | place: USA: Michigan...
AAACCAACACCAAGTGCAGCACCAAGTGCAGGTAGGGCGTAGGTAAGTCCAAATGCTAGTTCGTTCATTATTGTGTATCTCCTTTAATTATTTTCAATTATATCATTCTCTTGTGGTGACAGATTTTCGCTTGTCAACAATAGAGGAATGGTCGGGGTGATGGGAATGTTCTGGGTGCGCCTTGTGGCCGCCATGGATATCAACAGCGAGTGCCGTAAAGATGAGTGTCAATACGTAGAACACATATGCCTGAATAAAACCAATAAACAGCTCGAAGGCCATAAAGAATGGCAAGGTGACGGTCGCCATAAAGCTGGTCAATGCGGCAATAATTAGCAAGAGAATTTCTCCCGCAAAGGCATTACCAAACAAACGAAGGGAAAGGGCAGAGCCACGAGACACTTCACCAATCAGCTCTAGGAATCCCTCAAAAGCACCGATAGGGTCCTTGAGTGGATTTCGCAGATAACGGCGAACATTACCGAAGAAGCCATGTCGAGCAATCGCATACACCTGCACCATCACCATCACGAGTATGGCAATTGCGAAAGTAAAGTTAAGATCAGCTGCGAGACTTCGGAAAAGTGGTGCGCCATTGTATGTGATTGACCCGACACCAGGAATGATACTAATCCAGTACGAAATCAGCACGAAGAAAAAGATCGTCAACGCCAGCGGTGCAATCTTGCGAGCTAGCACCTTATCTGGGATCACGCTATCAATTGCACCAAGCATACCTTCAAAGGCCCACTGTACGAGGCCGACAAAGCGGTTGTACCGACCGCGCTTAATCATCTGGGCGACATAGATAAAGATACCCAGAAAGACGAGTAGCCCAAGTGCACCCATAAAGACAGCGTTCGTGACATGAAAACCACCAATACTAAAGAGTGTCTCGGCGGCGAGACTAATGTGTATATTCAAAGCTGCAAATTGGTTCATGTATCTATTCTTTAACTCTCTTGATTTGGCGCTTTACTAATATATATGCCACATAGGCGCCAGTGATAATCCCTAAGATCATAATCCATGGAGTCGTGTGCAGCCATTTGTCTGCTAGCAACCCAAGGATAGTCAACCCAATCGTTGGCACAAACATACGCCACGTTGTATCACCAATAGTACTTAGCAATAAAATGACCGTCGAGGTATCCGGCGGCGTAGGCGGTTTGTCACCATCGTTTTGAGATGTGCTCATTACTAGTATACTATAGCAGGAGAAAGGTGGATTGCCAACATGCCACGCCGAAATCAGACCCCGCCACATCAGCCATTCCAATTCGTCAGTAATTGCAAGCAAAAACGACGTTTTGCAAACGAGCGCCAGGCAATTGAAGCGGCCGAGCACCAGATGCTGCTCCGACCAGATATCATTCTATCCGTCTACCGCTGTGAATTATGTGGCGGCTGGCACCTTACTCGTCAAACCCGACAATGATATAGTAAAACAACAAGTTGCCCACGTTGCGATTAGTATACAAAGTATAGTAACCATAGTGTATAATGGGTAGTACAAGAAAAGGGGAAACAATATGACAGATGAAGCGCAAATTACAATCTACAGCACGACATGGTGCGCATTTTGTAAAACCGAAAAACAATACCTTGATAAATTAGGTATTGCTTATGTCGAAAAAGACATCGAAGAAGATAAAGCAGCATACGAAGAACTGATGGCGAAGAATGGCGGCAACTTCCAGGGAGTCCCTGTAACTGACATCGCCGGTGAGCTCGTTCTCGGTTTCGACCGCGCTAAGATCGACGCTGCAATCAAAACGCATGACATTCAACCTGTCGCTGCTTAGTTTGGACAACCTACATAAAAACCCGCCAAGTAAAAGTGGCGGGTTTTTATTTGGCAGCGAGTATTTACTACTTGCCAATCATGAGAACGTCGCCGTTAAGCGCGTCGCGGAAGAAGCCATCGTGACTGACATAAAGAACAGCGCCAGAGTACTTTGCAATAGCGGTTTCTAACTCTTCAATACTTGGAAGGTCAAGGTGGTTGGTTGGCTCGTCGAGGATAAGCAGTTGCGGCTCGTTGGCAAGCATAGAGATCATTTGGAAGCGAGCCTTTTGTCCACCAGACAAGCGGGAGATTGGCGTCTTGCCATCACCTTCGGTGAAGAGATAGTCACTTAAAAGGCTGCGAATTTTCGTCGTAGAAATCGATAGATTGCGGTCGAGGTACATCTTTTCAATTGCAGCCTCGAGCGGTAAATCAAAATACGTTGGCGAAACTTCCTGCTCGTATACGCCAATGCGCATATGTGAATCGAGGGTAATATCACCCGAGAACTTCGTTGCCGACGTATCGCCGAGCAGCGCTTTGATTAGCGTCGTCTTACCCGCACCGTTACGACCACGAATTTCTAACGCTTCTCCCTCGCGCAGGTCGATGTTAGCACCCTCAAAGAGAGGCGTCTCACCGTAGCCCAAACTTAAGTTCTTTACGTTGACGAGTACATGCTTACTTCGACTCTCCTCGTTTTTAAGACTCATGCGGATGTTCTTTGATTTGAACTTGTCATATTGGGCTGCAACTTTGTAATTAAGATTTGCCGCCGATTCCTTGTCGATCCAAAAGGTTGGCTTTTCTTTAGCCTGCAACTCGGCAAGCTCTTTTCGCGACGTCTCTTCGAGGCGCTTAAACTTCTGAATAGTGCCTGGGTTACGAGATTTTTCTTTCAAGCGTTGGTAATCAATAACCTTAGCCTTTAAGTTAACAATGCGTTTTTCGATCATCTCGAAGTCGTTCATTTGCGTTCCCGTGCTTACTGCATTCTGCTTTAAGTAAGCATCGTAGTTTCCTTTATAACTTGCGCTGTCACCGTCTTTAAGCTCAATAATGCGGTCCACTTCATTGAGGACGTCGCGGTCGTGAGTAATCACGAGCATACCCTCGCGTGCACTTTGCATCCATTCAACAAACTGAGCCTTAGCGACGTAGTCCATGTGGTTAGTTGGCTCGTCAATTAGCGCCAGATCAGCGTCAGAGTGCATAATCTTTACAATTTCAATGAGACGTTTCTGTCCACCTGAAAGTGTAGAGAATTGACGGTGAGCAATGCCATCTAGTTGGAAGTTTGTAAGCTCACGCTCGATTTGCTCTTCAATCTGGTAAAATCCCTTGTCATCAAAGCGCATCAAGGCCTGTGTGTATTCGTCGATTTTCTTCATATCATCGCCCATTGTTTCAGGGTACGTTTCAATAATATGACTCAGCTCTGCATACTCTGGCAACCCAGCAAGAACGTACTGCAAGACAGTTTGCTCACCTAAATTGTGATGCTCCTGTTGCGTTGCGACAACAACAGTCCCGCGCTTAAAAATAACATCACCAGTAAAATCTTTATCCGCACCGGTCAGGATACCAAAGAGAGTTGATTTGCCGACACCATTGCGGCCAATCACGCCAATTTTTTCATTATCATCAATACTAAACTTAATCCCACTCATTAGAAGCTTGGGACCAAAACTTTTTTCCGTGACGGTAATATCAGCGATCATCTTTATGAGTGTACCATAACAGAGGTCATGCCGCAATGTAGCAGCAGGCTACTCCGTCTCAGCAGCGTGACGCTTTGCAATTGCCTGTAGGTAAATGTGCTCAAGTTTTTTCGTTTGAGTATATTCACCATACGTTCGCGCAAGCTGCTTACTTGTCTCGCCATACTTCTGTCGAAGTTCGTCATCTTCCAGTAATTTTACGACGCACTCGGCAAAACTTGTCGGATTGTTGCGGGCAACGAAACCATTTTCCCCGTCATGAACAACTTCACTCACATCCCGATCAATCAGAACGAAGGGAAGGCCGGCATGTGCCGCTTCATGCAAGACGAGCCCTTGCGTATCAGTTAGCGACGGGAACGCAAAGATCATAGCTGAGGCATATGCGACACCCAACTCTTCTCGCGGCAATGCACCAGTAAAAGTAATTCGATCGCGCACGCCTGATTCATCGGCTAACTGTTCTAACGCTTCACGATAATCAAAATCACCGACATATAATAAACGAGCGTTTGGCCGCTTGCGTAATACCTTTTTAATCATAGGAATAAGAAGATCGAGATTCTTCTCAGCGCTCAAACGACCTGCATATAACACAACCTCATCCGTGTCAGCGATACCGTGCATGGCTTTAAATTTAGCCACTTGCGAATCAGTCGGCTTCTTAAGAGCGTTAATACCAGTCGGTACAGTTGTCACGTCGTACCAATACTCGTCGCGCCAGCTACCAAGTTGCTGCTGACTCTTCTTACTAAGCGCGATTACCGCATCACAGCGACTGTAAATCATGGCAATGAGGCGTTCAATAATATCTTGTCCCCAGTCAGCTACTACGCGACGAGGCTTATAGAGCCGCATAAGTTCGCGAACGTCTTGACCATGAAAACGGAAGGTAAGCGGCAGCATCATAGCGATCATCAGCAACCCTGGGACGACCGCAGGATAATGCTTAATGTACTGCGAGAGATCCGTGCTGTGCTGTGCGACGAGGACAGCGCCAGTCTTTTGCGCGGCATAGACGCCCATCAAACCCACCTGGCTTGGGGTAAAGAATTGAATAACGTCAAGTTCAAGTTCCTTAATGCGGCGAAGCTCAACAGCCGGGAAGAAAAGAGATAAGTTGTAATCATCAAAGAAAACACCCTTCATGCTACGGAAACGAATAATGTGATCATCGTCAAACTCTTCACGATCTAATCGAACACCCTCAGCTGGGCAAAAAATAAAGACCTCATGTCCCATTGATTCGAGATGCTGACGAGTAATGTCAACGACGTAGACAATTCCGTTGATCGATGGGCGGTAGGTATCGGTAAAAAGTCCAATGCGCATAATATGTTTTCTATTATACCAGCTGTCGGTACAGTTTGACGAGTTTGGCGGCAGCAGCATCGCTATCAAAGCGCGCCGCAATTGCCTTAGTCTTCTCTTGCTGACCTCTGTAAAACGCCTTGTCCGCGCGAAGTTTCAGTACCGCTTGCGTAAAGTCTTCATCTTGACAGCGAAGTGCATCTTGACCAAAAGTGTCGTCATATTCCGGGATGTCGCGGAGGATAATTGGTAACCCCGCACCAGCCGCTTCAAGTACGCACATTGGGTGGTTTTCTTGCTCAGCGGGCAGGCAAAATACATCGGCAGCTGCGTAGTAACTAAAGACATCGTCATGTGGTATAACACCAGTAATTGTGAGATTGCTTGGCGCACTATTCATAAGCTCGAGCATGTGCGGATAATCCGCCCCTAGCTGCTTAAACGGAATTCCACCCACCCAGATAAATGTCACATCTGGCAAATCATGTGCCATTTTGATGAACACGTCCAAACGCTTACGCGGCTGTGCCTGACCATTCCCAAGTACCACAAACGCGCCACTATCGATGTGGAGTTTTTCTCGCGCAGCTTTTTTCTTTGCCGCCGAGGCAGCATAACGCTGCATATCAATAGTGTTGTAGAATACGGCGATTTTTTCTTTTGGGACGTGAAGGTCGGTATGGAGAATTTCTGCTACCGTCCCAGATACCGCCAAGACTTTATCGGCACGGTTATACATCCAGCGCATATACCAAGTTGCAGCGAATAGCCAATACTTCGCTAAGATAATTGAGCCGACGAGAGATGCCGGGACGACGTGTGCAGAGATGACCTTCTTGGGTCCTTTTTGCGCGATTTTTCGCAGTGCATGCACGCCGAGAGTATGCAGATGAATAACGTCGCACTCCACCCGCTCATTAAAGCCGCCGCGAATTAAGGTTACGTCACTGCGCTTTGCAAGCGCAGTTGCCATCTCGTCATAGGCAGTATGGACTCCATGGCCTTGGACGGAAATATCACTTTCCGACATCATATTAACGCGAATTTTTTTACTCATAAACTTGTATCAGTTTATCACACAACTCGACGAATAAGATCCGCCACGCGTCGTGGTGACTCGATTGGAAGCAAATGTCCACCACGAAGGAACTGGATAGGAGATGTTCCAAAAACATCTTCAAGCTCCAAGGAATCACATTGGCTTGCCGTCGTATCATCAAGTCCACACACGACAAGATCAATCCGATCTTTTACGTACTTATACGCTGTCTCATCTAAGATAATATCAACAAGACCTGCCTGATAAATTATCTGCCGGTAAGTCGGACGTGAATAACGCGCCACCCAGCTGATACGTCGACGAGAGTCCCAGCTATTTACTTTTGCAAGCGTCATACTACGAAGAAAAATGAAAGCTCGCAAATTGTAAAACGCCGCCCAAAATGCCGCAAACTTCATAATGACACGAGCATACTCAGCATATAGCTTGCTCGGGTGGGGGACGGGGTTAAGTAAGATTGTTTTTGTACGACGCTCGTAATTACTTTCACCAACCACCGCTGTACAACCAAATGAATGTGCACATACGACATCGATCGGGCGAATATCGCGTTCAATAACGTCATGGATGTCCCGAAACCATTTCTGAAGCGTCCCGGCATTAAACAATTTAATCGGTGCCGTCGTACCGTGCCCAGGCAGCTCAACAATGAGACAGTTGTAAGATTTTGACAAGTCCTCAACGAGGGGTACGAGGCCATAATGATCACCAGTAATACCATGGACAAGTAGGACATTTGGCCGACCCCCTACATAGGTCGTTTGCCAGACTGTTACTGGATTCTTATGCAAATACAATGTCTGTTTTGTTAGGTACTCAGACGCCCACTCGGAATAATTCATATGCTTACTGTAGCGCATAAATATGACGCGGAGCAATCTTAATCCCATAAATGGAAAAAGCCGCCCGCTCCCTCGCCAACGGCAGGGGAGCGGAACGACTTGGTCTTATTCAGTTTTCTTCAGTACGAAATGCACATTTCCTCCTTGAGATCGAAGCCCGGGTGACCCCACGGCGCCAGCGCTTTTGCACGACGAGCGTCAACAACCACTCCTAGAACAAACCACACCGCAACGAGCCCAAGAATGACATACAAATGCCAGGCGTGCGCAAAATCGTATCCGTTCGTGTCAAGCAGGATTGGGCCGACGACAAAAAATAGCCCGCCAATCAAGACAGGGTAACTGACAAAGTCATGAAGTAGCTTTGTCGGCGAATTCAAGCTTGTCGCCATTCCTTTCTTAGTGAACTCCGGCCTGTCAATCCCATAATGGAAGCCACATCCCGCAACCACGCCAATAGCAAAGCTCGCGATCCACCACCACAGGAGTGACAGGTCCATCCGGTAGTCGGACATGCTCCACCTGAGGGCGGCCACAGCAAACGCCGCAGGCAAGATAATCAGGTCACCGACAAGGAAAGACCAGGCCTGCTTTCGAGGATTAAACACACTTGCAAACACCTGTCCTACTGTCGCACCACGTCCACCCGCTTCCACAGACTCTCGCTCAAAAATGAGCGCAAAGATGAGAAACAGAATGGGCGAGGCAAACCAGGCAACCATGACAACAACAAGCCAGTTGTGCCAGAGTGTTGTTGCGGTAGTAATACAGACGTACAGCGACACTGCGAGAATGGTGCAAATTGCGATCCAACGCACTTTATAAGCCATGACAACCTCTTTCAGAGAATAGAAGATGAATAAGAACCGAGACAGTGCGTCCGGCACTATCTACTATTGTTTATTATACATAAAAAAGCTATTTTTGTCAATTAACCCTAGAGGTTGACTAGGAGGTGATCATCGTACCAATTGGTTCGCCGGCAACTGCCTTAGCGATATTACCCGCTTGTAACAGCTCGAACACAACAAGTGGCTGAATATGCTCTAGCGCTAGGCCGAGCGCCGCTTTGTCCATAACTTTAATATCAGGCTGCTCTAGCGCTTGTTGATAGGTAAGGGTGGCTAATTTTGCTGCCTGAGGATTGGCCACTGGATCGCTATCGTAAATACCGTCCACTTTCGTGGCTTTAAGGATGACATCGCAGTCAAGTTCAAGTGCGAGACTGACTGCAGCCGTATCCGTCGTCAGATACGGTCGGCCAATGCCGCCCGCCACGATTACTACGCGCCCTTTTTCAAGATGAGACAAAGCGCGGCGATGCGTAAATTGATCCGCCACTTGGTCCACTGTGAGGTTAGTTAAAGCGCGAGCAGGTAAACCTACGCTGTTAAACACATCCGCCAGTGCGACAGCATTCATGATTGTGGCCATCATTCCAATATTATCCGCTGTGACGCGCTGCACACCATTACCCGCAAGCTGCGCTCCACGGACATAATTACCCCCACCAATCATGACAATTATTTCAGCATCCTTCGCTTGCTTTATTTCTTCGGCAATCCATGCTGCCCGTTCGGCGTCAAAGCCACCGTCAAATTGTCCCTGAAGTTGTTCGCCTGATAATTTCAAAAGAATACGTTTATGCATATATCTATAGTATCAGATGGCGAGTCGCTCAAGAGTAGGGTACAATATAGGCAGTTATGGCACAAAAAAAGAAAGCAGCACCCACACCGAAGGCGATCGTTAATCGGCGCGCTCGGTTTGACTACGAACTTGGCGATGAGATTATTGCCGGGCTTGTCTTGACTGGCCCCGAAGTACGTGCCGCCCGTGATGGCCACATTCAACTTAAAGGCTCGTTCGTGACAATCCGCAACAATGAACTCTGGCTCAATAACGCTAGCTTTAGTATGAAGGTACACCAAAAAGGCGATCCTAATGCACGCACTATTGATACCGAGCCGCGAAAACTTCTTGCAAGTCGCAAGCAAATTGACACATTAGCCGCGAAAAAGAAAAGCGGCCTAACAATTGTTCCAACTCGGCTACTTACCGCTGGCAAATATATTAAAGTAGTTATCGCTTTAGGTAAGGGAAAGAAGAATTACGATAAACGAGAGACGCTAAAGCGCCGCGATCAAGAGCGCGAAAGCCAACGCGCCATTAAACACGCTTAGTGGAAATGCTATACTAGAAGGATGAAAATCTACTCGTGGAACGTCAACGGTATCCGAGCTGTTGAGAAAAAAGGTGCACTCGCTGAATTTATCACTCGTGAACAACCGGACATTATTTGCTTTCAAGAAATTAAAGCTCATGAAGCACAGCTTGATGTGGAATACCCGGAGTATGAGAAATACTGGAACTCAGCAAAACGTGCCGGCTATTCTGGCACAGCAATCTGGACAAAGATAACTCCATTAAATGTCTCTTACGGGCTTCCCGAAGGCCTTATCGACGAATACAAACTTGATAGCGACGAATACGGCGATCCATCGGACGAAGGTCGCGTTACCACGCTTGAATTTGAAGATTTCTATCTCAGTACCGTCTATACCCCAAACAGCAAGGGTGACTTGTCGCGCCTGCCGCTTCGCCACAGACAATGGGATCCAGCATTTTTGCAATATATGAAACGTCGAGAAGAAAAGAAGCCTGTTATTTTTTGCGGCGACCTTAACGTTGCACACACCGAACTCGACCTAGCTAATCCAAAACCAAATGTCGGTAAGCATGGCTTTACAAACGAAGAGCGCGAAGGTATGGATAATATCGTGAAAGCTGGATTTGTCGACACCTTCCGCATGTTCAATAAGGAGGGCGGTAATTACACATGGTGGACACACTGGGCAAACTCTCGCGCTCGTAACGTCGGATGGCGCATTGACTACGTGCTTGTCTCTGAAGCCATTCAAAACCGCGTCAAAGAAGCGGCAATTCACGCTAATGTCATGGGGTCAGATCACTGTCCCGTTAGCATTACTCTCGAGTAGGTTATTGAAATAAGTCGTCGACAGTCGTCTCATTAAGCTTACGTAGGAACGGCCGTACCGCGGCCTCTTGCTCGATTTCTGCCGCCATCTCACGAGCTTTTTCACCATGCTGCTGACCAAGCACTTCTTGCGCACCTAGGCGAAGGAGCTGCGCAAAACGTGCCGCTTCGTTTGGCGTGTAGGTAAGTCGATAAGGATTCTTCTGATAATTTTCAAGATAATCAACAAGTAGGTTGGCGTTAATCGGTCCGACGCCGTCCGTCGCATTAGACATAAGGTTGAGTGCTAAGCCTTTCATGGCAAGGATAATCACGTCATTCTCTTCTTTTTCGGTCAACCGTATTTCAAAAGCATTTATCCGCTCACTTGCGCGCCTGCCGGCCGCATAGTTTCCGTATATCTGCTTCGCATCGTGAAATTCCATATTAGCAGTACAATATAACATTTATACGTAGAATGCAATATTCACCATAGACCTTTTGATCGACAGTGATACAATAAAGTGCATGACAAAGCAAAAGTTTGCCGCGTTCGATATCGATGGAACGCTCTTCCGGAGCGGACTCTATCGTGAGGTTTTTTACGAGCTGTACAAGATGGACATTCTTCCTGGCAATCTTGGCGAAACAACAACAATCAAACATCAGGAATGGCGTCGGCGACAACATGACAATGCCTTTGAAGAATTTGAAGAAGCAATGGTTGGTGGCTTGAATCTCCATCTCCCGCAGCTTAAGGTCAGCGACTACGACGAAGCGGTGAAGCGGGTACTTGAGAAAAAGGCTGAAAATGTCTATGTTTACACTCGTGACCTGTTATTCCAGCTACAAAAAGAAGGTTACATGACAATTGCTATTAGCGGATCCCAGCAAGAGCTTGTCGAACCATTTGCCAAACGCTACGGTTTTGATATCTGGATCGGGCAGACATGGGAGCGAAGCGGAGACTACTTTACCGGTAAAATAATTCAAACACATACCGGCAAAGATAAAATCCTTAAACAGCTCATCAAGCAGCACCATCTCACATTAGAAGACAGCTACGCTGTTGGCGACAGTAACGGTGATAGTGGTATGCTTAGTATCGTTAGGCATCCAATTGCATTTAATCCAACTTATGAATTATTAGAAAAAGCCATGGATAACGGCTGGAAAATTGTTATCGAACGAAAAAACACCAGCATTGAATTAGTAAAGGAACCAACCCATGGACAATACGTATTGGAAAAGGCAAGTCGCCAATAAACCACTCTATCCCGACGTTGAATGGAATAAACCGGAACAGCGCTCACAAGCGGGCCGACTTGGGATTATCGGTGGAAATAAACTCGGCTTTGCTGGCGTCGGCGAGGCCTACACCGTCGCTACGAAAAATGGGGTAGGGTATGTTCGCGTCCTCCTGCCTGATGTACTAAAAAAGACTATCCCATCAGTCATGACTGATGTTATCTTCGGAGCGACAAATCCCTCAGGTGGCCTAGCTAAAGACGCTCAAGCTGAAATGCAAGCTCTCGGTGCCTGGGCAACAGGTATCCTCTTGATCGGTGATGCAGGTCGTAACAGCGAGACCGCTATTCTTTATGAAGACTTTTTAAAAGATTACACCGGCCCCCTCACAATTACACGTGACGCCATTGATCTCGTGAAGAACAGCGCATCAGCACTCGTCGAGCGACCTGATACACTCTTAGTTATCTCGTTTGCCCAACTCCAGAAATTATTTCAAGGAGTATATTACCCAAAAATTCTCACTTTTAGCATGCAGCTAGCGCAGCTTGTTGATGCTGTTCATAAATTCACCATTACCTATCCGGTAAGCATTATGGTACTTCATAAAGATTATATTGTTATTGCTGAAGCAGGCAAGGTAACCACTACCGAATGGCAGAATCCAATGGCGATATGGCGGGGTAGTGTTGCTACGCAAGCTGCTAGTTATTGGCTATGGAATCCTAAGACACCTCTTATGGCCGCTACGGCATCAATTGCCGCCACGGATTAACTCCAAAAAATCTTACCGTCACAACAATAGCTCTGTGCGAGTTGAAGATGACTTAATAATTTGTGATAGGAATTTTCTGCGAAAGGTAACTTGCAACTGTTGGCACTGCGCGACTGGTTGTCGTACCATCGCCAAGCTGTCCACTGGCATTATATCCCCAGCAATAAGTGGTTTGGTCAGCAATCACACAGCCACGGTTACCGCCACCTTTTAAGGCGGTGATTGTATGACCCTGCAAGCCACCTGAAAGCACTGAGACCGCAACTGGCACCGCAGAGTAGCTAGGGGTGGTATTATTTCCCAATTGACTAAGTGAGCCTTGCCCCCAGCAATACACAGCAACGTTATTGGAGGCGTCTTTTGCCGTTGCACAGACATGCCAGACACCAGCATTCACCTCAAGTGCCGTCTTACCAGATAAAACACCGCCCGTGTAGACCGCGACCGGCACGAGACTATCTGCGGTCGCGTTATTGCCAAGTGCGCCATTCATACCAGTTCCCCAACAATATACGTTTCCACCTGCAACCGCACAAGCATGTCCGAGCGTACCGTCTGAAGCGGCAGCCGAAATGGCAATGTCAGTCACGTTCAGTCCTGACATTACACCTGCCGTACTGACAGGAATAGCTGTTGGGCGATTTGTCGTTGTACCGTCGCCAAGTTGACCTGCGGAATTATAGCCCCAACAGTATGCTCGTGGGCCAGCGTTAGTTGACGCAATCGCGCAGGTACTATCGCTATAAATAGATGTTGCTATCTCCGTCACTGTCCGACCGGCATACGCTCCGATACCAGCAACTCGCACGGGCGTCAGACTCTGTGTTGTAATTGAACCCATACCAAGCTGTCCATAGGTGTTAGCACCCCAGCAGAAGACATCTCCGTCAATTGTCAAAGCACAGACGTGATCATGACCAGCAGCTATCTGCTTTACTGGTGACGACATACCAGTCGACGTCGTCACCGCCACGGGAACTGATGAGTTAGTCGTTGAATTATTCCCGAGCTTACCCGTCGCATTCAAACCCCAACAATACGCACGGCCATTCGCAATAGTACAGGCCATTTCAACTCCGACAGCAACACTTGTATCAATCTTTCCCGCTAAAAGTCCAGTATCGCGGGTGACCTTCACTGGAGTCAACGAAGTTGTAGTCGATCCATTACCGAGCCGACCACTAGCACCGTTTCCCCAGCACCAAGTATTTTGGTTGATAATACCGCACGTTTCTTCAACGCCAGATGAAGAGTCGGAGGAATACGCTGACTGACTACCGCTTTGTCGGACGAGAGAATGGGTATAGGTTTGATATACCGAGCCACCAGAAGTACGCAGGAGTTCAGTTGACCCAACGACCGTCGTGGTGGCTGTACCCGTCGCCGAGATTACCGGAGGATCGACTGTAAAGGTCGTACGAAGATTACCGTAAGAGGCTATGTATTTATTGCCACCAGCAATAGTAGCGCCCGTACAAGTTGTATCCGGCCGCAACTTCGCATTATCAGTCCATGTTTGGAGATAGTTACTAGCTTCAAGACACGCAACTGCGCGAGCCTGACCGGCCTCGGCTGCTTCTTGTGCAAGCTTAGTATAAAACTGTTCATCAAGCGCCGTCCGGACACTACTCGCCGCCGAGACGGAAGAGAGCAAGACGATCAACATGACAATGGATGCAATAAGCACTGTCGGCAGGGCAAAGGCAGCCTGAGATACCGTACGCACGCGTGGCCGACGACTAAGCATAATAACTTTCATTGCTTGTATAGTAGCAGTTGTGCAGCCCTTTTAGCAACATTGCAGATGTAAAGAAATAGAGCGGACAATAATACCTATATAAAATAAAAAACCGTCCATAGGGACAGTTTGTTATATTGGTACCGCGAGCCGGACTTGAACCGGCACGAGCTAATGCTCACCAGATTTTGAGTCTAGCGTGTCTACCGATTCCACCATCGCGGCACATGGAAGTAGTAGATGCTACCAA
>Ga0157369_10006360_pt1 | contig 13707 bp, 14 predicted proteins | sample C25metaG_FD_113461 | JGI IMG/M metagenome (GOLD analysis project Ga0157369, IMG submission 113461) | Corn rhizosphere microbial communities from Kellogg Biological Station, Michigan, USA - C2-5 metaG | ecosystem: Host-associated > Plants > Roots > Rhizosphere > Soil | place: USA: Michigan...
ATCGCGCCGGGTGCCGGTTCGAGGATCGCGGCGGTGGGGGTAGGCGGCGTGGGTCCGATGAGGGTGGAGGCCACGAACGTGCCATCGAACTGACCGCCGAGCTGCATGACGGTCTGGCCGTCCTCGTTCACGTCGATCGCACCGCCCTCCTCGACTGAGGAGTTGGCGAGCTGGGGGGCGCTCTGTGCGCGGAGCTTTCGTTCGACCCCCTCAAGGCGGGAGGCGAGGATCGCGAGTGCGTTGCTCAAGGGATCAGATCCGATCTGCTCGGATGACGGAGAGCGTTGCGACTGTCTCGTCATCGGGGGTGGTGGTGAAGGCCAGGACCCGAAGCCACAGCGCAAGATCGCCCTGCCACCCGAGCGGGTGCTGGACGAGGATCTCGTCGCCAACCGTCCACGAGCCGAGGGGCGCGTTCGGGTGGTCGAAGACCTTGATGCTGTCGATCTCGGGCCGTCCGTCACGCATCGCGAGCTGGTTCTTCGCGAAGGTGTCGGCCTTGGCCTTGGTGTTCATCGTCTTGTCGTCCAGCACTGCGACGCGGCGGAGCCGGGTCTCGCTGGAGCGAGCGTCCTTGCCCCGCACCATCTTTGCTCCCTCGCCCGCGCCAAGCGCGAGCACTTCGGATGCGTAGAAGTCGCCGGGGAGAGTCACGTCGGGAGGCAGGGAGATGTTCTCTCCCACCATGAACCGGAGATCCTCGCGCCGACGACCGATGGTCGGGACGCCGAACTCCAGGCGGTGGGCGATGGTCTCGCCGCTCCACGAGTGGACCTCGCGGTAGTCGAACGGTGCGGTCTTCACGAGATCCTGCTGGATCTGGAAGAGGTCGTGGGTGGTGTACCAGTTGATGCGGAACGCTGCGTCGGTCGCGCCCTTGGCGCTCGGAGCTCCGACCTTGACGTTGCACTTGTCGGTGTCGAGGACGAGGCCGAGGTTGCCGTTCTTCTGGGCCTGCAGGTGAGCCCAGATCATCCGCACCACGTCGAGCGCGTCGGCCCCGGTGGTCACGTAGTCGGTGCCCGTGTAGGGCATGTCCTTCGCGTAGCCGGTGAAGCCGAGGCAGTCGAGGTCGAGCGACGGGCCGTTGGCCGTCATGTCGGTGAGGATGCCGCCAGCTCGGATCTGGCCGTCCTTCTCCGCGTAGATCGCGGTGGACCATGCGTCGAAGATGGGCTGGCCGTCAGCGGCGACGAGGGTAGCGATCTCGGGAAGGATGACCGCCTTCAACGCCTGCGGCCCCGAGAGCGTCTCCGTGATGGAGACGTTCCCGAGGGGCAGGTCGCTGTGGAGGACGGTCTCGGTTCCGTTGCCGTTCAGGCGGGTTGCGATGTACCTCCAGTCAGCCATCAGTCAACCGAGGGGACTTCGAGGAACTCAACGTCCCAGACGACGGTGGAGGCGGTGTCCGTCTTGACGTTGCCGGTGCCCGAGGAGCGAGCGGCCTGCAGCTTCAGGATCGCGTTGGTGTTCCGCATCGCAGCCGGGATCGCGAGCGTGTCTGCGGTGAGCAGCGTTGCGCGAGTAGAGGCGTCGAGGTCGAAGGTGATCTGCTGGCCGAAGAGCGTGCCGAACGCGAAGCGCAGGACGCCGAGGGTTGCAGCCGATGCCGGGGCCACGCTGGAGATGTGGCCGAGCACCTTCATCTGGGTGGCCCAGCTCGGGATCGTGAGCGTGCGGTTCGCCTGCGGGGTCCAGTCGGTCCATGCGTTCGTGGCGATGGTGCTGATCGCGGTCGGCTGCGTGTTGTAGAGCTCGCGGGTGCGGCGCGGGTTGGCGATCTTCCGCAGGTCCACGATGTGCGACTCCTGCACCGTGCCGGTCGAGGGCGGGAGGTCGATGCGAGCCAGGAGCAGCGCCGGGTAGCTGAGGGCCGGGAGGGTCGTCGCGGTGCTGCCGACGTTCGTGATGACGGCGAAGCGGACGTAGGGACCGTTCACCACATCGACCGGGATCTGACCGCCGAACTGCGGGTCGTCCAGGCGGAGGACCACGAAGTCGGAGCGAGCAGAGCCAGAGCCGGTCGCGGTGATCGGCACGTCAGTCACACTTGCAGCACGAGCGACGTAGCTCTGCTTGCCGAAGTCGGGAGCGGCCAGGTAGCCGTTCGGGATGACGCCGCCACCCGCAGCGACGCGGACGGAGGTGCCGGGGGTGGGCAGGGGGGTGACGCGGAAGTCGAGCGAACCGAGCACGCCGCCAGCACCGTTGGTGGCCGCGTAGGCGACCATGCGTGCCACGTCGGGGGAGTGCTCAGCACCACCACCAACGAACCACGGGACGGATTCGAGAGCCATTGGATTCCTTACAGGGAGTAGAAGGTCGGACGCCAGGAGAAGTCACAGCGCGACGTGCCAGTGGCATCGGTCCCGCCGAACGAGATCGAGGCAGCGCCGGGGTTGAGGCGTGCGGTGGTGATGCGCGAGGTGCGCGAGAGAGCGCCAGCCAGCGAGGCACCGTCGTTGCGGATGACCGTCTGCGCGAAGGGGCGCGTGTCGATGACCACCGACTGGTCGTAGGCCAGGGTCGTGTTCAGCTTCAGCGAGAAGCCGGGGCCGGTGATGTAGGGGTTCGAGACCGGACCCTTGATGACCGCGATGAACGGAGCCGGGGCAGTGCCGCCGACCTCTTGGATCGTGTCGATCTGCCCGCCACCCTTGGTGGTGGAGAGCTTGCCGGTCAGTGGCGACGTGATGCCAGCAGCTCGACCAGCGAGGATGCTGATCGTGGTCTGGTACTGCACGTCGTCGTAGTGCAGCGGGTCCGCGAGCTGGAAGTCAGCGATCGCAGGAGCGTTGCCACGGAAGGCCATCGGAGTGACGGCCAGGGAGAAGCGGCGCGAGCGTCCGTAGACACGTCGGGTGCGCTTGCCGATGTTGTAGCGGAGCGTCTGGACGGAGCCGGGGGTGGAGCGAACCTTGTCCGCGATCCACCGTCCCTCGATGGCCTCGATCGCGTCGAGGCCGTCCGTCGAGGTGTCCTTGTTGGTGAGGAAGCTGAAGCTCCACACAGGCGGGGAGAGCCGATCCCGACCGAAACGCATCGCGTCACCGATCGGGTTGTCAGCATCCTGAGTCCGCCATGCGGTGGTGCCTGGATCGAAACCTCCAGGCACCACCAGCACGGGGTCGTTCTCCCCGCCGAACTTGTAGCCGTCGAGGGAGAAGGTCCCCTCTTCGAGCACAGGGTCGGCCATTGGATTCCTTAGCTTGCGTAGGCCGAGCCGTAGGCGAACCGCTTCTGCGCGAACAGAATGGCGTCGGCCACGTCTTCGGGAGTGGAGTTGGTCGGCATCATCGGGACCGTGATCTGGGGCGCGTAGACACCAGAGCCAGCAGCCGAACCGCCAGCACCCGCGAGGGCGCTATCCACGCCACCAAGGGACGACGCAGAGATGTTCGGGGCACTCACGGACATCGAGTCGCTCAGAGAGCCTGTGAGGCCCGAGAGCGAACGGTGAACCGCGTCGTACTGCGACTCAAGTCCGTTGATGAATCCACCGATGACGAGCTTTCCGGCGTTGACCAGAAGCACGCGGTCGAGGGACTCAGGTCCCTTCCAGTCGGTGAGCTTCTTCGTGAGGCCCTGCAGGGTGTCCTTCACGTTGCCGAACATGTCGTTGATGCCCGTGATGAACCCGGCGATGAGCTGGGTGCCAGCGTTCTTCAGCGCAGTGCCGATGTTGCTCAGCGCACTGGTCGCCTTCGACGGCAGGCTCTTGACGAGCACGATGGCCTTGTCAATGCCCTCGGAGACGAGGACACGGATGCTGGTCCATGCCAGGGAGACGACGCTCTTCACGGCGTTCCAGCCAGCGGAGAAGCCACCCTTGATGAGGTTGAGCCCACCAGTGACGGCGCTCTTCATCACGGCGAAGGCCCGACCGGGCAGTGCCTTCATGAAGTCCCAGGCGTACATCGCGAGGAGACGCACGGTGTCCCAGCCGCCCTTGAACAGGCCCTTGATGACACCGAAGAACTTCTTGACCGCGCCCAGGATGGTGACGTTGAGGACGATCATGATGACGTTCCAGATGAGCTTCAAGATGTTCACGACGACCATCCACAGGCCGGTGAAGAAGGCGGACCAGCCACCGGAGAACATCGTCTTGAAGCCCTCGAAGATGCCCATGATGGACTCGAAGACCCCAGTGAAGTTGCCGATGAAGCCAGCCACGAACTCAGCGATGACGGTGGCGAGGAAGACGAAGACCGGAGCCAGCTTCCCCAGCAGCCAGACGATGAGCTGGGCGATCAGGGTGATGACCGGGACCATCGCGCCGACGAGCTTGGTGATCGCACCGATGAGGATCGGGAGGACCACTGCAGCGATCTGCGTGACGATCGGGATGACTGCACCGAAGATGGCTGCCAGCGCCGGGAGCAGTGCGCTCACGAGCGGGAACAGCGCAGCGATGAGCTGGCCGACGAGCGGGACGATCGTGGCGAACAGGTTGCCGATGATCGGGAGCAGCGGCGTGATGACGGCGAACGCCTGGGCGAGCACGTTGCCGATCAGTGGCGCGAGCATCCCGATGACCGGGAGCAGTGCGCCGATCACGGTGCCGATGAGCTGCAGTCCGCCGCCCGACATGAAGTCAGCGATGGTGCCTGCGAGCTGCTCGAAGACCGGGGCCAGCATCTTGATCGCGATGGTCAGAGCGCCACCCAGCAGCGACACCAGAGGCATCAGCGCGGGGAGGAGGTCCATGCCCATGTTCGCGACCGTGGTGAGGACCGTTCCGAGGATCGGGCCGACCGTGGTGAGGAACTGGCCGAGAGCTACGCCGAGCACACCCATCAACGTGGCGATCGGACCCATCGCGGGAGCGAGGGCGGTGATCGCGTTGTTGATGCCCTCGAAGAGCGACACGAGGCCGGACTGGAGGACGGGGTTGCTGAGCGCGTTGCCCACCGAGGAGAGCAGCGTGCCGATGGCCTCGCCCGCGATCGGGAGCAGCTTGGTCAGCGTGCCACCGAGGGTGGAGAAGAGGCGTTCCATCGCAGGGCCAGCCGTGGTCGAGATCGCGCTCATCGCGGCGTGAGCTGCGGTGAGGACGTTGACGAGTCCGGTCTGGAAGGCGGGGCTGTTCACTGCGTCGGAGACTCGCTCCAGGGTGTCAGCGACCATCCCGAGCGTGGAGCCACCAGCAGCCGAAGCCGCCTTGGCGAAGCCTGAGAGGATGGTGCCCGCGTTCTTGAGCACCTGTCCCAGGTCTTGCAGCGCAACGAGACCCGTGTCGATCCAGCCCTTGAGGCTGCCATCGTTCGCGGCTGCCGTGAGGAAGTCGTTGAAGCGGACGGCGATGTCGGTCAGCCACGTTCCCATTGCGGGGAGGTACTGAGCGCCGATCGAGCCGAGCGTGGTGATGATCCCAGCCAGGGGAGCGGCTGCGCCCTTGGCGTTGTTGAGACCAGCGATCATCCCGTTGAACATGCCGTCGAGCTGGCCGGTGAGCAGGCCCTTGAAGGCGTTCGCGAACGTGGCGGTGAAGCCACCCATCGCGTCTGCCGTGCGGTTGAAGCCTGCCGTGAACTTGGGGAGCAGGTCGTTGATGAAGCCCTGGATCGGAGCCTTGGCCTTGGCCCAGAACTTCTCGGACATGGAGTCCTGAAGGCGGGCGAGCTGCGACTTGACCTGGGGGAGAACGGTATTGAAGTCCTTCAGCACCGCGATCATCGTGCCGATGCCGATGGCACCAGCAGCGAAGGTTGCGGGCAGCGTCAGGGCGAGAGCCCCGATGGACGCGAGCGAAGCGGAGAGGGCGAAGAGGTTGGAGGCTGCCGAGAGGGCGTAGCCCGCAAGGCCCAGGATGCCAAGGCCAACAGCACCGATGGCCGGTGCGATCTTGTCGATGTTCTTGAACACGTCGAACATGTTGCGGAGCATCGAGCTGACCACTCGGCCACCAGAGGCGGCGGCGACGAGGGTGGCAAGACCGGCTGCGACCTTCGCGGTGGCACCCGTGTTGAGCATCGGGACGATCGGCACCTTGCGCGGGCGCGTCATGTAGTCGAGGCGCTTGTTGAGGAAGGTGGTCGAGCCGAGCGCGAGCTCGGGCCGGACCACGATCTTCATGGGCGACTGTCGGTCGCGCCAACGCTTGAGCTTGTCCTCAACGTCCTTCAGGGCGTCCTTGTCCAGATCCAGCACCAGCGTCGAGGCGACGAGGTTCGCACGCATGTTGATGCGCCGACCCTGTGCCTTGTCGTTGAGCTTGCGGACACCCTTGGTGATCTCTTCGTTCATCGAGCGAGAGTCGAAGGTCGCGTAGACCTTGACCTTGCGAGAGTCCTTCATCCGGTTCTCGGCGTTGAACTTTCGGATCTCTTCGAGGAAGCCGATCTTGGCTCCACTCATGTCGATCTTCGTCTGCACCTTGATCTCGGGAAGCTGCTTCTCGATCGCTGTGAGCTTCTTCTTTGCGCTGCTGCGGAAGTCTTCGGTGTCGGGCAGAACCTTGACGCTGACGCGCCCAATGATCTGACCTGCGGGCATGGTCTACCTCCGTGACATCGAAGCGTGAAGGCTCTTCACAGAGACCTTCGGCTTGGGGGTGGTGTCGCCGTCGCTCTGCTTGAGCTGCGGCTTGAACTTCGGCCTGGGCCGGTTCGGGATCTTGGGCGGACCCTTCTTGCCCCAGTTGCCTGTGGCGCGGGTGTTCGCATTGAGAGCGTCGTAGAGGTCGGCATCCATGTGCCGATCGACGCCCCAGCCGAAGTGCTCGATTCCGCCAGCCGCAAGGGCCGTGGTCATCGAGGTGTCGGGGAGCCTCTGCAGGAGGGATGAAACGAGAGAAGGCGCTGGCCCTCTACCCTCGATCACGTCGATCAGGTCCACGTCGTAGTGGAACTTGAGGTCGGGGTAGATGCCAGCGCCGTACTCGTCAATCAGTCCTGCGAGGCCGAGGCTTCCCCCGCTTCGGTCGCCTCGCCGTAGTTGTCGAAGATGACAGCCTTCAGGGCGAGGTCGCCACCGAGGGAGGCGATGAGCTTCTCGGCTGCGATCTCGTTCTCGCAGATGAGGCGGAAGATCTGGTCGAAGACCAGCCCCTGGTCCTCGTCCGGCTTCTCGACCTTCACGCCGTCCACCTCTTCCGCCTCAGCGGAGAGCTCCTTCTGGACGGCCATGAGCTCGGTGCGCTTCGCGTGCGTCAGGCGCAGCGGGTTGAGCAGCTTCACGGTTGTGTTGGCGTCGAGCTCGATGTCGAGCGAGCCGTACTTCTTCTCCGCAGCTTCGCGGATGAAATCAAGAGTCATGGTTGCCATTGGTTTGCGGACCTCTTCTGTGTGTTGGTGGTGCGGTGAGCGGACCCGAGGAATGCCCCGAAGGGCTCCCCCCGCGCCGGGGTCCGCAACGATCAGCGCGGGGGGAGAAGTGCTGGTACTACTGGTCAGGCGACCTCACCCAGCGGGGTGACGGCGTAGGTCCACACGTTGTCCATGTAGACCATCGGCTTGACGCCGATCGGCAGACCGGCGAGGGACTCGGTGTCCGAGAGGGACAGGTCGTCGCCACGGTAGATCTCGGCCTTGGGCGCGTAGATGGCGAACACGTTGTCGCCGTCCACGAAGATCGCCAGGAAGGCGCAGGTGGTCGGGACCGGCTCGGTCGGGACACCAATGGTGCCGTCCGGCAGCTCGGGCGCGTTGCTGCCGTAGAACAGCTTCAGGGCCGGGGTGTCGAACTGCTGCAGGATGACCGCGATGGTCTCGGTGCGGGCGCTGTACTTGGTGCGCAGCGACTTGTTCTGCAGGGTGCCGATGACCGTGGCCTCGCCGCCCTCAGAGCTGATGGCGAGGATGTCTTCGAGCGAGGTGTGACCCACGCTGTCGAAGAGCACGCCGGGGGCGAGCAGGTCGGCGGGAAGCGGGGTGCCGGTGGGCGCGGTGAAGTAGTTGCCGCTCCCAATGACGAGAGTGGCGTCGTCGTTCTTCATGTAGGAGATCTCCTAGATCAGGGGGTCGGGATGGTGTAGGGCTTGAGTCGCGGCTTGCGAATCTCCAGCCGGTAGATGGCCTCGTATCGCCATGTGCCAGTGGGCAGGTCAGCGAACTGGACGGGTCCAGTCGCAGTGGCCCAGTCGGTGACACGACGAGGGGCGGAGGTCATCTCGAAGGTGGAGATGTGGCCGAGACCGGGGAAGGTCTTGTGGTTGAGCCACGCATCGCGCAGCACCACTCGACAGGCCTCGGAGAGGATCGCCGCGTCCTCATCCCCATTGGGGTCAGGGACGAAGGCGTGGACCGCGATGGTCGCGATCTCGGTGAAGCGGGTGTCTCCCTCGTCGCCCAGGTTCGGCATACGCCGAGCCATGACGAGCGGGAAGGTCTGGTCCTTGGAGATGAGGGACTTGACCTGCATCTCGGGCATACCGTCGCGGAGGACGGCCAGGATCAGATCCTCGACCGGCGTCTGCTCAGCGAGAGCTCGGACGGATTCAGGCAAACCTGCCACGGTCACCTCGCTTCGGTCGGCTGCGGATCTTCGGCTTCTTGGACTTGGCGTGCGCCTTCTTCGGCAGGTGAGCTGCGTTGGTCAGGACAGCGAGGCCGTCCATGCCGCCGTGCTCGACGCCGTTCTCATCGACGTAGGCCTCGCGGCCAAACTCGATGGACAGCGCGGAGTTCGACTGCAGTGACTCGGCATTCGTGACGTTCGAGTCCACGAGCACCACGTAGCGGTCGCGGTTCTTGTTGCCACCGTTGAGGAGCTCGATGTGCGCCTCGCCGGTTCGGACCTCGGCCTGCTGCAGGTTGTGCTCGGCGCGGGCACCGATGTCGATGCACTGGCTGTCGAGCTCGTACTGCACGCCGGGGAGGATCGCGAGGTACTTCTCAAGCTGCTTGCCGTTGACGTTGCGGTAGAGGGTCGCCATCAGGGGCGCTCTCGCAGGTCGATGGACCAGTGGCGAGTGTGACGAGTGCCGTGGTGGTATGCCGGGGGCGTCACCACGTCCCACCATGTGCCGTTCCAGTGGACGCGAGACCAGAGGCCAACGCCGGGGATGCCGTGCTTGACGATCATCCGCGTCACGTTGATCTCAGCCTGCCCAGGCACCTCGGCTCGCGCCGAACGCTGGGGGATGAACGCAGCCACTACCTCGGTGGGGGATTCGAGATCCACCACCATGACGTGGTTGCCACGGTTGTCGGTCTCCAGCTTCTGGGCGTAGACCGTTGCGGGCATACCGTGCTTGCGCTGGAGGCTGCTCACACGAAGTCCTCAGCGAACATCGGGAACGGCTTGCCCCCACCGTCAGGCAGGACATAGCCGGTCGTGGGGCCGACGTTGCGGGTGCTCGATCCCCACACGGAGACGTTCGCCGTGTAGAGGCCGACAGGCCGGATGAGGGTCGTCAGCGTGCGGATCTCCTGCGCGTTGAACGCAGCAGCACCGGCAGTCTCACCGGGTCGTTCACCGAAGCCGAGCATCTCGTCGCCTGCGCGAGAGGTCTCGTAGCCTTCGGGGTTCCGCATGTAGCGGGTCGCGGCGCGTAGCACCACATTCCGCACGATGCGCGGGGCAGACGCGGCGTCGAGCCACGAGCTGCTGCCGTAGAAGCGGGCCTCATCGCTGAGGTCTTCCAGGGCGGAAGTCGCGATCCGAGTCTCGCCAGGATCGAGCTCCCACTCCAGGCGAGCCTTGAGCTCGTCCAGTGTTGCGAAGGGCTCCATGTGTTCTCCTAGCTGGCAGAGGAGAGGGGGCCAGCCCGTAGGCCAGCCCCCTCATCACTCAGTCGGATCAGGCGTTCTTCGGGTCAGCCTCGGTCGCGACGCGGCCCGTGGGGGTCCACAGCTTCGCGTCGGTGATGCCGGACACGAGCGCGAGCTCGCCACCGTCAGCCGGGTAGTCGGACGCGCCATCGAGCGTGAGCTTGATGCCACGGACGAAGTGCTCACCAGCGGAGACGAACTCCGAGTTGGTGGCGTCGTTCCAACCCACCAGCACGTCGGTGACCGAACGGAAACCGGCGTAGGTGTTGACGACGTTGCGCTCCTTCATGGAGGCGCTGTCGTAGTCACGGACCCAGCGGAGGGCGACGCCCTCGAAGGCCGTGGTCGCACCGAGGATCGAGCTCGGCACCTTGGGGGCGGCGTTCAGGAAGATGAACGCGCTGTCCGCGAAGGCGTAGGCCGCGTCGGACGGGATGGTCTGGTCCACGACGATCGTGAAGCCGAAGCGACGCGAGATCTTGGCGTTGAGCAGAGCGGACTCGGCCTCGCCGTCGCCCACGTTCTGCGCGAGGTTCAGGTCCTTGTCGTTGAGCAGAGCCGACTCGAAGTCGGTGCCCACGAGCAGGTAACGCTGGCCGTCCGGCACGTTGAAGGCGTTGAGAACGCGACGCGCCTCAACGATCGCGCCACGGAGGTTCTGCTCCGCGTTGCCGATCGTGACCGAGTAGGCCTGGTCCTTCAGGACGTTGACAGCGCGACGGCCCAGACCGCGAGCGACAGCCTTGACCTGCGGGCGGTTGAACTTGCCCCAGCCATCGGTGTCGAAGTCGAGCTGCTCGTCGGTCGCCTCGACGGCGGAGTACACGTTGCCCTGGAACGTGACCGGGATCTTGCGCTCCTTGTACTCATCGAAGATCACGGTGTTGCGGACGGTGGGCGTGCCCTGGGGAGCAGTGGTCGTGGAGTTCGACTTCTGCTCGCCGGTACGCCAGCCGAAGTCGTGGAACGGCAGAACGCCCTCGACCTTGACGGAGTAGGTGTCGTCCTCGGCACCCTTGAACTGGTCCAGGCCCTCCTTCTTGAAGAGGTTCGGGATGAGGAGCTCCTGCTCCAGCATTCCAACGGCCTGAGCAGCGATCTTCTCGGGCTTGACGACGATGTGGTTCAGCTTGTCAGCCATGTGACTGTGCCCTTTCTGGGCGATGCGGCCAAGTCAAACTTGCACTTGGCCTGACGGGTGTAGGGGATGAATCAGCGACGGGTGCGGCGGGCCAGCTTGCGCGGGTCCATCTCGCCGTCGTCCTCATCGGACGGGTCCAGCCCGCCACCGAGGGATGCCGGGGAGGCGGCAGGAGCGAACTTCTGCAGCACCTTGGCGTGGGCCTTCAGCTCCTCGGGAGTGCTTCCCTTGAGGACCGAAGCGAGCTCGGCGGGCAGCTCGAACTCCGCAGCGATGTCGCGCACCACGAGCTGCTGCTCAAGTGCGGCGATCTTCTCTGCGGACTCCTTGGTGGCTGCCTCGAACTCCTCGGGCGTCTTCGCGTTCGCGGCCTTCTCCTGAGCCTCACGCAGTTGCGTGCGCCAGGAAGCGGCCTCGTTGCGAAGCTGGGTGACGTAGGCGTGGTCGAAGGTCTTGCCCTCTTCGGCCTTGGCTGCGTCGGCCTCGGCCTGGGCCTTGGCTTCGTCGGTGACGGGCTCCACAACGGGAGTGCCCTCGGGCGGGGAGACCGGCTCCACGACGACGGGCGGGGTCACGACGGGTTCGGTACTGGGAATGCTCACTTGACGCCTCCTGGGCGTGTCGTTGGGGGTATCACGCAGCCACCGGGACTGCGCTGGGTTGTGCGTCGCGAATGTGCTTGCGCCACACCGTCATTGCTGCATCGCCGGTGAGCTTCTGGTCCTTGATGACCGTCTGCCACTCGGCGGCATACTGACGATTGAGCGCGAAGCGCGGATCGCTATCGACCTGCGACTGCGAGAACACGGGTTCCGCATAGCAGTGACAGTTGGGGTGGTACTTGTCGCCCTCGGGGTACTCGCCCGAGTCGAGCTGGGCCTTGGTCGGGCCAGCGAGAACCTGCGAGCTGTACGCCTTGCTCTTGGGGACGAAGCCCCGCGAGATCAACATGGCGCACCAGCCACAGGGGGTGCCGGTACGGGAGACGCGGACGTAGCCGATGGCCTTGCCGTCCTCGCGTGCGATGCCCCACAGGGTCGAGCGACCTCCGTTGAGGACGCTCATCTCCGTGATAGCTGCAGTGCGAGCTCCGAGCTTGCGATGGGCTTCCTCGCGGAGAGCGTCAGCATCGGCCTTGGCATCAGCCTCGGCCTCGCGCAGGCGCTTCGCGAGCAGCTTGGCCCCGAGCATGGCGAGGTCGTTCGCGAGCTCTTCCTCGTCAGCGAGATCGTTCTCTCGCTCCTCGGCTTCTAAGGCCTCGATGTCCTCGACAAGGATGCGATCCTCATCGTCCTCGTCTGCGTCCGGCAGCGGCTCGGGAAGCTCGCCCTCGGGCAGGTTGCGGTCCAAGGTGGACTGCGCCTGCGGGGACTTCGCTACCGGAACGCCCTGCTCCTCGACCAGAAGCCGGAACTCGCGTCGAAGGTCGCCCATCGTCACGTACTCGGGCTCTGGCTTGCGCCAGTCCGCGACGGTCTTGCCGGTGCGGAGTGCCCGCACGAGGCGGTAGTACGACATCGCGAGGTCCCGGCTCATGGAGCGACGGGTGCTGACGAGGTTGATCGCCCGCGCCAGCCAGCGACCCGCAGTAGGGGCCACTTGGCTGGGCTGGCTGGAGACATCGGCCCAGAGGTCGAGAGACTGGTCGATCGTCTCGACGCCTATCTGGGTGAGTGCGAGGTGGAACGCGACCGCTGCGGCCTGAGCTTCTGACTCAGCCGCCGTGGTCGCGGTGCTCATGCTGCGAGTCCGGCAGGGGTGACCTTCGGAGCTGCAGGTGCGGTGGGCGGCTTGGGCTCAGCCTCGGCCTTCTTGACCGTGGCTCGCTTGAGCGCGAGGGCGAGAGCAATCTCGGGGTCCTCGTCGGCCATGTCAGACCACTCGTTGAGCTCGGTCTGGGTGACGTTCGGAACGCGCTTCCACAGGCCCTTGGCCGGGATGCCGAGCTGGTCCTTCAGCTTGCCGAGTGCGTCTGCACTCTGAGCCAGGGACTTGCTCTCCATGTCGCGCCAGATGACCTCACTGGAGAAGTCGTCGTCGGAGACCTCGATGCCTTCGAGCTCGGCAGCCAGTCGGAAGACTCGCTCCCAGCTCTCACCGAAGCCCTTGCGGAACGCCTCGATCTTGCGCTGCAGGGAGATCTCGGCAGCCGTCAGCGCCTCAGCGGAGAGGTTCGCGATCTGGCCGAGCAGGAAGTGCGGGGGAGTCTGCGAGATGGCCGACAGGTGCCGGATGCTCATGTCGATGGACTCGATGTAGCCAGCCAGGGGAGAGGCGGGCAGGACGCCGAACTCGACATCGCTGTCCTCAGCGAAGAGGAACCGCTTGGCGTTGAGGTTCACGTCAGCCGGAATGGGGTTGCCACTCTGGTCGAGCATGGGAACCACGTCGATGATCTCGGAGGTCGTGTCGTTCGGGTCCTCGTAGACCGGGCGCATCTTGAGCGGGGGAGCCATGCCAGTCGCGGTGCGAACTTGGAAGGCACCACCCGTCTGGGTGATGAGCAGGTCGAAGACGGTCTGGTTGATGCGGTCCTGCAGCGCCATCATCGGGCCGATGACACCGATCGTGCGGCCATCGAGATCGACAGACGCAGCGAAGCGGGTGACCGGGCACTCGGAAGCGCCGTGGCGCGTGCCGTTGGCGACCGTGATGCCGTCCGTGTGGGACTTGAAGCGCACGACGTACTCGTTGCGACCGTCCCAGAGGCGGGCGGTGCCCTTCACTTCGCCGTCAGCACTCGGGTAGCGGTCGATCGTGAGCGCCGCGTAGGGCGTCTCGTCGTTCGCCGGGTCCTCGAAGAGGGCTGCGGTCTTGCGAGCCGAGAGGCCGCGAGTCTCCGCCTTGCCC
>Ga0157369_10006363_pt1 | contig 13704 bp, 11 predicted proteins | sample C25metaG_FD_113461 | JGI IMG/M metagenome (GOLD analysis project Ga0157369, IMG submission 113461) | Corn rhizosphere microbial communities from Kellogg Biological Station, Michigan, USA - C2-5 metaG | ecosystem: Host-associated > Plants > Roots > Rhizosphere > Soil | place: USA: Michigan...
AGAAACAGCGCAAACCCGGCCGCCGAAATGACTGCGACGCACACACCGAGAATAGCGGGCGGCCTGAGCCGAAACCATCCCAGCGAAGCCGCCACAAGCACCGTGCCGGCCAGCGCAAACGACGACAACGATGTTATGGAGTCAGCGCGAATCACCAGCCCCACAGCCAACAGCACTGTAACTCCCTGGGCCAGCAACTGACCGCGCCGGCTGGGCAAGTCGCGCGATTGCCAGGCGCGTAGAAACGACCACAACGCGCCCAGGCCGCACGTCATGCACAACACACCCAACAGGTTCTTGAACGTCGCCACCCCGGTGTACATCGTGACGTGCTCCGTCACATCGTAGGTGGTGCCCAGAGCCGGATAGTAAAGGATGAACAACACCGAGAACGGAAGCAGCACAAAACCTACACGCGCATAAAGGCGGCGAATTGCTGCTTCGGGATCCAGGTCGGTGAGGATGAGCAGAACCATAACGAAATCGCCCACAGCCTTAACCCATCGCTTGAGGGCCACCATGGGATCATCGGCCCAGGCCAGGCTGAGGCCGCAGTACACAAAGAACAGCAGGATGGGCAGATTGCTGAGAAGAAAACTGCGGACCCGCGCGGCGCGCCGATTCAGAACCAGCAGGCCCGCGGCAATCAAAAGTCCGTAAACGCCTGCATCTACCGGGCTGCTCTCGGTAAATCGTTCCAGGTAATCCGTGCCCTGGTTGGGATGAATCCAGAAGGATACGGGCCGCGAGCAAATGATGCCGAACCAGATCACCGGAATCCAGAGCGCCCATGACACGCGCGCCTGCTTATCCCTCTCCAGGCGAAAGATCCCGTAGACAAGCGCGATGGTGACGATGGTGGCGATGATCTTCATGAGGCGTCGACAAACAAACGATGTATGTATTCGAGCGTGAGGAGTTTGTGAATGGCAGGCGCGTGGTTTGCGGCGCCGCTGAGATGCTCGTCGACCAGCGTTTCTACGGCGCTGCGCTTCAGGTAGGGACGCGCCAGGGTGCGCGAATCCAACAGCATATCTCTGACATAGCCGGCCAGGGATTCGCGATACCACAGCCCGAAATGAGTGAACTTGTGAGTGCCCAGAAATATTTTCTCGAACGTGCGGCCGAGAAGTGCGCGATCCATTGCGGACGCCCACCGCGGGTCGCCGTTTTCAAACGCGTATTCCGCACGCATGGTGGCGCGATTCCAGAAGCGGCTGATGGCGGTCGCAAGCGGGCCTCCGCGTCCGGCATATCCCAGGTCGGTTCGAATCCGTCCCAGCCGCGGATCTCCATCGCGGATCATGCGAACGCGGACGTCGCCGGGCCGGGTCGCGCTGCGCGGCGCGCGATGCAGCGTGCGAATGAGATCGTTGTCGAGGAACGGGCTGCGCATTTCCACCTGCGATGACTCAAGCGACGCCAGCCCGCAGAAGAACCACGAGACCTGGCGCGTCGCAGCATCCTTCAGCGAGCCGTTGCGGAACTCCTCGGCATAGGTGCTTTCTGCCCGTGCTGCCTGCGCAAGAAATTCGGGTTGAAACAGCTTTTCATCGGGAGTGGACGGGCGAAACACAACCCAACGGCGAATCACCTCGTCTCCATAATTGCCGGTAAGGCGAATGGGAGCGATGATCCGGGCAATTTCGTTCACATAAAGGTCCGGCGCCTGGTGTACCCCGGTGGCGCCATCGGTGAGATAGACGGTCCGTTCAGCATAGTGCGCGAAACGGGAAAGAAACTCCGAGCCGACCGGAATCACTTCGTGGGACTGCCCGCAGGTTTCCGCCACGCGGCGGGCGATGCGCACGTCGCGGCACTCTCGGTACGTTCCTCCGAACGTGTAGCAAGGCACAGAACGCGGAGCCGGCTTGTGCCACGCCAGCATCATGCGCGTATCGAGTCCGCCAGTGAGCGAAAACCCTACATGCCCGCTGTTTTCGAAGTAGCGGGGAAGATTGCGCGCGAAGACGCTTTGCAGTTCCGCGTAGAACGGCGCCGGGGCCAGTGGCTCTTCTTCGCAGTCTTCGTCGCGGAAGTAGGTTCCCCTCGATTCGAGCCGGCCATGCCGGAATCGCCATTCCGCGGCCCACGGAAGAATATCGATTCCCTTGAACAGGCTGCGATCCTGCAGCACGCAGCCGCAACTCACATACTCACCGAGCGCGCGATCGTCCAGCGCGCGCAGCTCCGGCTTCACGGCGAGAATCGCCTTCGCCTCGGCGGCGAAGTAGAACGCATCCTCCGTCTCGTGAATGTAAACGCGGCGGGATGCATGCCGGTCGTTGAACAGCATCGCCGACTGCTGCATGCGATCGACAAGGAGCCCGTGGAAGTTCCCATTAAGGTTCGACGGGAAATCTGCATCCTCTTGCGCCACGTGAACGAGATGGGCATTGCGTTCGGAGCCGAACCGGTGGCCATGGTCGCGCAAGGCCTGCACGGCGCCTGGTGCGGGAAATTCTTCGCCGGAAAACATCAGGATGCGCTGTCCGTCTTCGCTCTGCTGGGGCATTGCGACGCGTCCTGGATCACCCCGTTCCATCCAGCCGACATAGACGCCCAAGGAGTCATCTGTCCACGTGCCGCTGCGATAGAACGGCTCGTGCCGCATGGCTTCCATCATGCGAGCCAACTCGCGCCGTGCGTTCTCCGCGGGCTTAAATGTGATGATTCCGGCGAGTCCTGGCATGGCTTAGAGCGACACCTGCGCGATCGGAGTTTCGGTTCGGTTCTTGCGGTTATACCATCGGCTGCGCAGTTCGCGGAGCTTCTCTCCCACGGGCTCCGGAAGCCGGTCAACAAACCTGTGATGGAGCCCCAGGCGAAGCGCGACCTCTCCCCACGCGGTCAAAGGCACGTAATAGCGGGGAAGATCAACGCGCTTGAATCCGCAGTTGGTCTTGAAATCGCTCACTGAATCGCGGTCGCGCTTTCCATGAGCAAACCGCCAGTAAAAAAGGTTGGCAACGGCGCGGTTGGCGCACGCGCGAACCGATTCCGCGACGAGCGCGTTGTTCGGGGCCTTATCGCGATGCCGGATCATGGAGAGGATATTCATCATGCCGGCCTGATTACGGTTTTCGTCCATGACCAGCTTGACGAAGCCGATCAACTCATCTTCTAGGTATGCTCCGATGAAGATAGAGGAATCAAGAAATGTCGCTTCGTCCCGGTAGACCGACTCATAGTCTTTTCCAAAATGCGGAAAGGGCCTTCCCTGGCGGACAGGAGTCTCGTTGTAGATCTTGCAGATGCCGCGGACAAGGTCCTCGCTAAATGGCACCTCGCGCAGAATTACGCCTTTTTTGCCCGCCTGTCTCATGCGATTGCGAGGCACGCTGCTGATCTGCTTCTGCCACCAATGCTCATAGGTGGTTACCGGAATGACTGCCAGGTTGTCCCACTCCATGCGATAGGAATAGTGCGGCGTCGTGTCGGCCAGGCTCTGCGTGAACGTAAAGATATCGGGACGTTGCGGCAGTATCTTCAATCCGGCAAGGATGGGTTCCGGATCGGACAGAAAGCGATAGAGTTCCGCATCGATATGCGCGATGCGCAATCTACCGCCGGCGATCCGGATTTCCCTGTCGGCTACCTGTATCAACTGCTTCATCCATTCTCCACTGTTGCACGGTCCGGATCTACTGACCGGATGCGGGTTTTCAATCGCTCACGTACTCGTCGTGAATCGGCCTGATATGCACAACGGACAGCAGCTTTCCCGCGTGATCGCAGACTTTCACCAGCAGCGTCATGAATCGATGCTGTCCAGTTGCGAGCGCCAAGGGCAGCCCCAACGTATACAGCGGGACAGCAATGATCGATTTGACGATGCTCTTGAATCCGCAGTCCGGCTGCCTTGCCGCGAACGAGCCATGCAAAAATGCTTTGCGCACAAAATACATGCGCTTCCACCGCGCCGGAGGAAGCACCTCGTATACCACCGCATCGGAGCACCAGATGAAGGAACGGCCTTCCTCAATCTTTCTGCGGAAGAAATCCTGATCTTCGCCCGCGGTAAACTCGACGCGGAACGGCGCTTCCGGTCCTGCGAACACTTCACTCTTCAAGAACGCGTTTCCAGTTCGCGCACCGCGCCATGCCACCCGCGTGCCGGTGGGAAGAACGGCGCGATCGTAAAGGCGGCTTCGCCTGAGCCAGCTCGGCGCAGCAGGCTCCAGGTGCCGCTTCACGGGCCCCAGCACGCCGTCGACTCCGTACTCCTTGCAGGTCCGCAGCAGCTTCAAGAGCCAGTCGGGATCCGGAAACTCATCGTCATCGATTAAGGCAATGTAGTCGCCCTGGGCATTGGCGATCACCCGGTTGCGCGCGCGCGCGATGCCCCGCTGTGGCTCGGTGCAGTACATCACAGGAATCGTCATGCTTCGCTGCGCGGCAAGCACGGCGGATTCTCCCGAACGCGCGGCGTCGTTATCCGCCACAACAATCGAATACGTAAAGAGACCCGCGGTGTCTTGCCGTTGCAGGTCTCCCAACAGGCGGCTGAGCTCCGCCGGGCGTTTGTAGGTGCAGATGCACACGCAGATGTGGGGCTTTTCAGATGGTACTTCAGAAGTATTGATCTTCGGCAACACGGCGCGCGATTCTTCTTCCCTGCCCGTCTCCATCGCGTTCGCGTCGCGCAGCTCATAGCCATCCATCACCTCGACAGGCAATCCGAGTTGCTCGAGCTGGTGTTCCATCAAGAACGTGTACTCCGCATCCCGCTCCGGATGGCACTCAATCTCGACGTTCGCATCTCGTGCCAGCCGCACAATCCAGCGCAGGCGTTGCGCATCGAGAGGCTGAAGATCGAAAAAGTAATCTGCAATACGATGGCGTCGCGCCAGCCGCCGGTCCTGCATGCCACGCAGGGTGCGGTTAGCCCAGGATTTCTCGCCCGCCGCAAAGGTGAAATTTCGTCGTACGATGGTGCCCGCAGGAAGCAGCTTCTGCCATTGCACGTTCACGCAGAGGTGCGCGTGATGATGCCCATCGATGCGCTCCGGCTTCGCTCCGTAGAGCCTTTCAAATTCATTGAGCTGCGCTTTGACTACATAGTCAAACGAAGACGCGAGCAGCGGATTGAAGAGGAAACCCCGCTTGCCGTCGCGCAGGAAAAATGAAAGACGTTGCTGATGGACTCGCAGGGCCGAAGGCGTGCTGCGATCAGAGAATGGCTGCGTCAGGTTCAGATGCAATCCCGCGTCGATTGAATTGTCGCGCGCCAGCGAAGCGGCACGTTGCGAATCCGTCATGAACACCATGGCGCTGGTGGACGACACCGATCCGCTCCGAATGCAATCGAAGATGCGGCCGGTCGCGGCAATGCTCGCTCCCCAGTCGTCCGCATTCACAACCACGCGGCACAGGTTCGACGGCGCGGCATGCGGGCGCGCTTCTGCATCCGATGTAATCGTGCCGGCGCTTCGAGGCGAGATTTTGCTATCGCTGCCCATGCCTGTGTGCCCTCGCATGGCCTCAACCCACCACGCCGGACGCAGGCTTCCGCTCGTCAGCAATTTCACGTTGTGCGCTCTGCTGGGAGCGCCGCAGGAATTGCCCTAAATGCTCCATCTGTTCCTTGCGGCGGATCGCCCGCAGCTCCCGCGGAACAGGACGTTCGACGCCTGAGCAGGCTGCCCAGAAGTATCCCGCGAGAATGGCGATGCCGCGCAGTACGTACGGATGCTTCGTCATCTGATACAGTCCGCGGCACATCTCCCAAAGCGCGCTGTTGCCAATCATCCAGTCGCGTTTGCCCAGGATGAAGCGCGATTTCAACGGACTGTTTTCCGCGGTTCCAATTACGCGCTGGTGCCGTGCGATTTTGCCGGTGAACGTCTGCGTCTTCCAGCCTTTGCTTCTGGCGGTGAGCGTTGCAATGGTGTCGATGGCACCGCCCTTGGAAAGCACGTATCCGCCAATCTCTTCGAAACATGTGCGGCGAAATACCTGGCAGGCACCCGATACATGATCGGCGCTGACGAACCGATAGTCGTACATTTCATCGGTATCATCCCGGTACGGTGTGCCGACGACGCCGAGGCGCGGATCGCGCGGCAGCTTGCCCAGCAGATATTCGAAGTAGTCAGGCTCGAATGAAATATCGGCATCGAGGTTCGCGATCACCTCGTAGGGGAGCCCCTGCATGCGCTCCACGCCTGCGCGAACGGCGAGCGCCTTTCCTGCAAAGTTGCGCTCGCGGCGTTCCGGCATGCGCACCAATTCGATCCAGGGATTCTCTGCCGCGTACCGGCTCACGATTTCATCGGTGCCGTCCGTCGAGCCGTCACTCACAACGGCCCACTTGAGAGGACGCACGGTCTGGGCAATGACGGAGCGAAGAGTCGACTCGATAAAACGCGCCTCATCCCGCGCCGGCGTGATCAGCACGTATGGCGGCAAGCGGGTTGCATTTGTCTCAGTCGAGTCCGTCATCATCGGTTCCTAAATGATCCCGGCCGTTGCTTCAGCGGGAGTTGCGCCGGCGCCCTGCAGCGCAACAAATGCGTGGATCACATCGGCGACTCGTCTGCGCTGCGCCGGCGTTAACTGAGGAAACATTGGAAGTGAAACTACTTCGAGCGACGCGCGCTCTGCCACCGGGAATGCGCCGTTGTCGTATCCCATGGAGGCATACGCCTTCTGGAGGTGCAGCGGAATCGGATAGTGAATTCCGGTGCCGATATCGGCGGCGCGCAGGTGCTCGATGAACGCATCCCGCTCGGCGACACGGACTACATAGAGATGAAACACGCTACGCGACCATTCGGGTTCGAAGGGCGTGGCGACCGATGGTTCGCCCGCCAGAAGCAGGTCGTAGTCAGCGGCGTGCTCGCGGCGCTGCGTATTCCAGCCGTCGAGCTGAGGGAGTTTTGCGTGGAGAAAGGCGCACTGGATCGAATCCAGCCGGCCGTTGTAACCCTCGACGTCGTGATAATACTTTTTGGCCTGGCCATGATCGCGCAGCAGGCGCACCTTGCGGGCGATTTCCGGGTCTTGCGTGGTCACCGCGCCGCCCTCGCCGAGCGCGCCAAGGTTCTTGCCTGGATAGAAGCTGAACGCCGCGGCTATGCCCATCGAACCGGCACGCATCCACTTGTTTCGTGCGGCAGAAAAATACTCCGCTCCGTGCGCCTGGCAGGCGTCTTCCACCACCAGGAGGCCGTATGCTTTCGCCACCGTCAGGATCGCATCCATGTCCGCCATCTGGCCGTAAAGGTGCACGGGTACGATTGCCTTCACTGGACGTCCGCTGCGCAGGCTGATCAGCCCCCCCGAATCGTCTCGGGTGCACTGCGTCTTGCAGTACGCGTCCAGCGCGCCCGCCGAAAGGTTATAGGTGCGTTCGTCCACATCGACAAATTCCGGAACCGCTCCGGCCTGCGAGATGGCCTCTGTCGTCGCGATGAACGTGTTGGGAACCGTGACCACCACGTCGCCCGATTCAACGCCGGCTGCCATGAGCGCAAAGCGCAACGCATCCGTTCCGCTGCTCACCGCTACCGCCTCTTCAGTACGACAGAACGCCGCAAAGGCCTTCTCAAACTCACTGACCGGCGAGCCGCCTACAAAGCATGCCGTTCGGAGGCAGGCCCGGAACGCGCTCACCAGTTCCTGCTCCATCTCCACATGGGGCGTTACGAGATCAAGAAACGGAACGGGGGCCGGTGAGTCATCCGGCGGCTCCTGCGCCAGCATGCGCGTCACGCGCGCGGGATTCCCGGCAACGATCGCATGCGCCGGCACGTCGCGTGTCACCACGCTGCCTGCGCCCACAATTGCGCCCGCGCCAATCGTCAGGTTCGACAAAATCGTTGCGCCTGAGCCGATCGACGCGCCGTGGCAGACGCGCGTCCGTTCCACCTTCCAATCAGCCTCTGTCTGCAGGCTTCCGTCGACGTTGGTGGCGCGGGGATAACGATCATTGATAAACATCACTCCGTGCCCAATGAACACGTTATCGCCGATCTCAACGCCTTCGCACACAAAGCTGTGGCTTGAGATCTTGCAGTTCTTCCCCACTGAAGCGTTCTTCTGGATCTCGACAAACGCGCCGATCTTGGTGCCATCCCCGACGGTGCATCCGTAGAGGTTTATGAATTTCGCCAGCTTGACGTTTTCACCCAGGCGCACATCGTCGGCGATGCAGTTGAAGGAGTTCATAGCTTTACCAGCGCTCCTCTTTGGCGCAGAGATTCCGCAGCCGCTTCCAGCATTCTCACAACCCGTAATCCGGCCCGGCCGTCGTTTAACGGGTCCTTACCCGTCACAATGCAGTCGACAAAGTACTTCAGCTCCACCTGCAGAGCTTCGACCTGCTCCAGGCGCGGCGCATACATATCTCCGGAACGATAGTTCACCAGAAGCTTGTACACGCCTTCCTGAGAAGTAGTCTTGACACCGCGGTCATACACCCTGACTTTTTCGTCCGCAACCAGGTCGTTCCACACCACCATGCGCTTCTCTCCGCCGATCAGCGTCATCCTCACTTTGACCGGGGAGAGCCAGTTCACATTGATGTGCGCGATGGTCTTGCCCGGGAAGTAAAGCGTCATGTAGGCCACGTCTTCGTAGTCGTTCAGGTGCTTCTCGCCCGTGGCAACCACGGCCTCAGGATTCTCCTTAATGAGGTAATCCATGATGGAAAGATCGTGCGGGGCCAGGTCCCACAGGACGTTTACATCGTGCTGCAGCAGGCCGAGATTGACACGCGTCGAATCGTAGTAGTAGAGCTTGCCCAGCGCTCCCTCGTCGATCAGTTGGCTGATCTTCCTGACTGCCCCGGTAAACAGGAACGTATGGTCCACCATGATTTTGAGATTGCGCTTCTCCGCCAGCTCGATCAGTTCCTCGCCTTGTGCGGAGTTGATGGTGAACGGCTTTTCCACGAACACGTGCTTGCCGTTCAACAACGCCGCTTTCGCCAAGTCGTAGTGCGTCAATACGGGCGAAATCACCGCAACGGCGTCAATCTTTGTCGAGCCCACAACCTCCAGTGGATCGGACGTGACGTGGATCGCCGGATGCGCCCGCTGCGCCCGGTGCCGCGCGCCGGCATCAAGATCCGCAATGGTGATGACCTGGGATCCTTCCAGATTCGTAAGATTTCTTACGACGTTCGGTCCCCAGTATCCGTACCCGATCACGCCAAAGTTCACTTTTGCTTCACCAATCTTTCAGGATTGTCCACGCGCAGTATATGCCTGCATTGACGAGGAGAAGAGTACTAACCCGTATCCCCCAATCGCATCGCGAAGGAGAACCCGGCCCGGCTCTGAATCAATAAGCGCCCGCCCCTCGAATTACAGCCAGCGGCGTACGCAGAAGTATCCAGATATCCAGCCCCAGTGACCATCCTGTCGCGTATCGAAGATCCAGGCGCACCATGTCGTCGAATTTCACCAGGCTGCGTCCGGTCACCTGCCAGAGTCCTGTAATGCCCGGCTTGGCTTCGAGAATGCGGCGGCGATGCCAGGTCTGGTATGCGGCCAGTTCATAAGGGATTGCGGGACGCGGGCCCACCAGCGACATATCGCCCATAAACACATTCACGATCTGCGGAAGCTCATCGAGACTCGTCCGGCGAAGGATGCGGCCTAGCGGTGTGATGCGGCGGTCGCTTGTGAGCTTGTATACCCCGTCACTCGAGCCGGTAGCCCCGTGCCGTTCCGCCTGGTTCGCAATCAGCTTGGTGACATAGTCCTTGTGAACGTTGTGATCGTTGTTCACGTACATCGACCGGAACTTGAGAACCGTGAACACCCGGCCATATTGCCCCACCCGTTGTTGCTTGAAGAACACAGGCCCGTTCGAGGTCATTTTGATGGCAATGGCAATGGCCAGGAACAGCGGCGAAAGCAGCAGCAAACCCACGCCGCTCCCAATCAGGTCGATCGTCCGCTTCACCAGCAGAAGCGCTCGCTTGCGCGGGGACGGGCTCGTCAGATCCGGGTACAGCGCGAAGTTTGTGGGGTTGTCCACCTTTTCGTGATCCCAGTCGTCGGGAAAGAAATGAAACGACAACTTCACAGCGCCGAATTGATCGATCGTGAGTTCATGACGCAGCAAGGAGCTGATCCGCCCCAGGATGGTGCTCAGGATGAGAGATTTGTCGTTGATCACAAGGCCGGTGAACATCACCCCGACAGTGGAGCATTCCTTGTACCAGCCGATAATGTCGGTTTCCCGGCTGCAGGTTCGCAACACCGTCAGCATGCGTTCCAGCACCTTGCGGATCTCCTCAGACTCGGGATGATCGCTCAGCTCCACGAGCATGAGGAGGAATGGCTCCTTGGACCGCTCCGTGCGCTTTCGCTCCACGGCAATCATCCGCTTGAACGAATTCTCGCCCAGAGCCTCGCGCTGGTCGCCTGTCAGCGATTCCAGGATCGGATTCATTTGTTTGGGAACGCCCTCGACGCGCAGTGAGTTCACTTACTTCCCCCGCAGTCTCATCGCTACGCGATGCCCGGAGATAGCAGTTGACAAGCCTTCAGGCCGGCCACCCACCCACCTGCGTTGCCGATACGCCATGGACTTGCCATGACGCGGCAGCAGGCGCGGGCCGCCCCAGGTCCATCGTCAGCCGCAGTCGCGCGGACACCCGATTACGATTAAACTGCGGCGATCATACCCGGCGATAATTATGCCTGCAATGGCCCATTTGTGCTAACGCATGTAGCCTAAACGAAGGGAGTTACCAGGTTACGACGAGATGTTACTTCAGGGTTCGGCAACGGCCTTCCAGCAAGTTACGCCTGACCCGGCTTCCTATCCCCTTCACAAGCTATGTCAAATTAGTTGTTGCAACAACTACCACTCTGGTGGCATGCTTGAATCATCCCGGTCTCCCCTGGCAATCGGCCGGACACAATGCAACGGCGTCTGCAGTTCAAGAACACGCCATATTCCCGCTCCAGACCATTTCGGCTGTCGAAAGGACAACTCATGCGCCGCCTTCTCTTCGCCCTGGGCGTTCTGGCCCTGGCTGCTTCTAGTTCCTTCGCGCAAACCTCCACATGGAACATCGACCCCGCGCATAGCGGAGCCGAGTTCGCTGTCACGCACATGAGCGTATCCACGGTACGCGGCAAGATCACCGGACTGAAGGGCGCCATCGTTATCGATGACGCTAATATCGCCAAGTCTTCGGTCTCCGTGACAATTGATGTGGGCACCGTGGATACGGGCGTTTCCATGCGCGACAATGACCTGAAAAGCCCCAATTTCTTCGAGGTGGCCAAGTTCCCCACCGCATCGTTTGCCAGCACCAGCGTCAGCGGGGACAAGCAGCACCTGACCGTAAACGGAAACCTGACCCTGCATGGCGTCACCCGGCCCGTGGTGCTCGAGGTGGATGGTCCAACCGGCCCCGCACCCGGAATGGATCACAAGCCGCACGCGGGGTACACCGCCACAACCACGCTGAACCGGAAAGACTTCGGCATTGGAGCCAAATATCCGGATTCAGTCGTGAGCGATCAGGTCAAGCTCACCATCGATCTCGAAGTCGCAAAACAATAGCACGCAGCAGCGGCGAGGCAGGGCCGGTGGTTGTTTCCCCGGCTCTGCGATGGAGCTTCCGTGTCCAGCCTGAAGAGAGAGATCGCACAGCAAAAGCCGTTTTCAGGACCAGGTGAAGAGGCCCTGCTCAATCTTCTTCGGACAGCCGACTGCCTGCAACGCGCCATGCAGCGCGACGCGAAACGCTGGAACATTACAGCCACGCAGTACAACGTGCTGCGCATCCTGCGCGGTGCTCATCCCGGCGGACTGCCCTGCTCCACCATCGGGGAGCGCATGATCACGTCCGATCCAGATATCACCCGCCTGCTCCGGCGGCTCAAGGCCCTCCATCTCATCCGCCAGGAGCGCCAGAAAAAGGACAGGCGAGTTGTCACGACACACATCTCCGACGCCGGGCTCGCGCTGCTGAAGGAAATGGATGACACCGTTTCGCGCTTCCCCGATCGAATGCTCGGCCATCTGGATGCAGGCGAACTCGCCGAGCTCATTCGCCTGCTCGAGCTGGCCCGAAAGCACTGCGACGACCGGCAGGCACCAGGATGCGACGGAAATGAGAACGACTGTATTGTTGGCGCCGCGGACGCAGGCGCGCGGCGCGAATAATCGTCAGCCGGCGCGATTGAATTTTTTTGCAGTGCCGCATCAGCGCGGCCTCAGAGCTCTATCGCCGGGCCAGTTTCTGTTCCAGCAATTCTTCGTCGGCGTCGGATTGAATGATCTTATTGTGCAGGCAATAGAGCGCTAGCTCCAGGCGATCGCTCACGCCGAGCTTGTCATAAATCTTCCGCAGATAATTCTTGATCACCTGCTCCGTGGTGCCGAGCTGGAACGCGATTTCCTTGTTTCGTTTGCCTTGCGTAATGCAGGTGATGATGGCCATCTCCTTGGGCGAGAGGCGCGGCTGGCTTCGCGGATTGACCAGGGCCGCAGCCTGTGCGCGATAGGCCTCGATCACCCAGTTCACCGACTGGTTGTCGATCCAGGTTTCTCCGGCGGCAATGCGGCGTACACAGCGCACCAGAAGGTCCGGCGAGATCGATCGCGAAATGATGCCCCGCACACCGCGCCGATACAGTTCCACTGTGTGGCTTTCATCGGTGGACACTGCTTGCACAATCAGCTTGGCCTCTGGAGCCATCCGCAACAATTCGGCAATTGCATTGCGAGTGTCGGCCAACAGTGCGCCTTCCAGAAGAACCACATCGGTGGGAAATCGTTCGACCGCCGACATGAGATTCTCAAGGGAATCCGCCTGCGCTACCACCCGGATATCGTCTTCCAATGCAAAGATCTTGCGGATGCCGACGCGGTAGATAGCCTGGGAATCGGCCAGAATAATGCGGATTGTGCCCGGCTTGTCAGACCCGTCTACCGGCTCTACATCGGGTGATTCTTCACGAAAATCCATACGCTGAAAGGCCTGTCGGGAGAAAAATTACTGCTCCACGAAGCGATATTCGTCGATCGTGGCCGCAATATGAGACTGGGCGTGGCTCTTGGAGCAGCGTACCACACGTCCGAGACAATCCACCAGCACGTCATGCGGCGTACCCAGAACGTCACCCGGCATGCGGAGAGAGAACGCAATGTTTTCGCCCACCCGGATAGGCGCAGCCATCTCGAACAGCACCCCGCTGGCGGAAACGTTGCGTGTCAGGGCCGTGTGCTCCCGCCGGCCCGCGCGCACCAGCACCGGAAGCACCAGGGGGAAACGCACGGCACATCGCACTTCCTGGTGCTGGGTTGCACTGGGCGAAGTGCCTGGAAATACTGTAACGGCGGATCTGACTGTCATTGGCATAGCATTGCCGGTCGGCAGAGTGGGAGACAAATCCTACTGTAGCCGAGATTTCGGGCGCTTTGACCGCACAATAGTTTGCAGAATAGTAACCGGCGAAGCATGCCCCCACCGCGTGCGTTTGGCCGCGTCTAGTCTTTGAGCTGTTGGCCTTACGCTCCCGTGGGATAGAACGCCGCGGATCCGCCCACCCACTCCTGGCCCCGGTTATGATCGACGCCCATCATCTTACCCCGGCCGAGCCGCACCAGGGGCAGCGCCGGACGCAGAGTGCCACGGTCGGGCCAGAGATACAGGATGCGGATTTCGGCCTGCGTCATGCCCGCGGGTGTGTCGATCGTCGGCTCGAATTGCACCCTTTGCTGCACCAG
>Ga0157369_10006364_pt1 | contig 13704 bp, 12 predicted proteins | sample C25metaG_FD_113461 | JGI IMG/M metagenome (GOLD analysis project Ga0157369, IMG submission 113461) | Corn rhizosphere microbial communities from Kellogg Biological Station, Michigan, USA - C2-5 metaG | ecosystem: Host-associated > Plants > Roots > Rhizosphere > Soil | place: USA: Michigan...
CCAGTCGCGAAACGTCGTGCTCGGGTTCGAAGCAATCGCCATCGCGGTCGGCGCGATCGCGCTCGTTTCGCAGCACATGTACATGCCCGGCACGATCATCGGTATTGGCGTGCTGATCCGCGTCGTCAATCTGCCGTCGCAAGCGCCTGCGCCCGTCATGCCCGGGGCCCCGATGCCGTTCGGTCAATTCGGCGGCGCACCGTGCGACCCGGCGACCGGCCAGCCCTACGCCCCTCAGCCGTACGCGCAGCCGCAGTACAGCGCCCAGCCGCAGTACGGCGCCCACCCTCAGTACGGCCAGCCGCAATACGGTGCCGAGCCGCAGTACGCGCCGGCGCCCTACCAAGACGCGGCCCCGATGCCGCCCGCCGCGCCGACCCCGTACGCGCCACCGCCGTCCGACCGGCCCTAGACCCCGAAACTCGCGCTTGGACCACGTTATTGCGGTGTCCAAGCACCAGTTTCAGGGTCCAAGGCCCGTGCCGCTGCCACGCCGTCAGCCGAGCAGTCGCCGGACGACGCCGTCTGCGAGCAGCCGGCCGGCCAGCGTGAGCACGAGGCGGCCCCGGCGAAGCGAGGCGGCATCGAGCAGCCCGGCGTCCGCCTCGAGCGTTGCGGCCTTCACGCCGACGTCGTCGAGTTCGCGGACGTCGAGGCCTTCGGCCAGCCGCAGCCGCAGCATCACGTCCTCGATGCGCCGGGTTTCGGCGTCCAACTGCTCGCGGGCATAGCCCGGGCTCAGCCCCTGGCCGACCCGACCGGCGTACGCCTTCGGGTGCTTGACGTTCCACCACCGCAAGCCCCCGACATGGCTGTGCGCGCCCGGCCCGACGCCCCACCAGTCGTCGCCGCGCCAGTAGGCCAGGTTGTGCCGGCACTCACCACCCGGACGTGCCCAGTTCGACACCTCGTACCACTGAAACCCAGCCGCGCTCAGGGCCTCGTCAGCCATCAAGTAGCGATCAGCGAGTACGTCGTCGTCGGGTGCAGCGAGTTCGCCGCGCCCGACCCGAGCCGCGAAACGGGTACCTTCCTCGACTATCAGGGCGTACGCGCTGATGTGATCAGGCCCGGCGTCCAGTGCGGAGCGCAAAGACGCCAGCCAGTCGTCGTCCGACTCACCTGGTGTGCCGTAGATCAAGTCGAGGTTCACGTGCTCGAATCCGGCGGCCCGCGCCTCGGCGACGCGTTGTTGCGGCAGTCCGGGCGTGTGCCGGCGATCAAGGATCTGCAGCACGTGCGAGCGGGCCGACTGCATCCCGAAGCTGATGCGGTTGAAGCCGGCTTCGCGCAAGCCGGCGAGCGAGCGCGCGTCAACCGACTCGGGGTTGGCCTCGATCGTCACCTCCGCGCCGGCGGTCAGGCCGAAACGGTCGGTGATCGCACGCAGCATGCTGGCGAGATCGTCGACGGAGAGCACGGTGGGCGTGCCCCCACCGAAAAACACTGTGCCGACAGGCAATTCAGCCCCGCCTAACACCCGACGCGCGAGTTCGACCTCCGCGATCGCATCGCCCGCGTAGGAGGCTTGGCTAGCTCCTCCGCCGAGTTCAGCTGCCGTGTAGGTGTTGAAATCGCAATAGCCGCACCGGCTCGCGCAGTAGGGCACGTGCAGATAGAAACTGAACGGTCGCGAACCGAGCTGGGCGCGGACGCCGGCCGGTAACGCGCCGTCCGCAGGTACCGGTTCGCCGTCCGGCAGGGTAGAAGGCACGAAATCCATGGTGCAGGTCGAAGCGCATCGGCGCACAATCGATGTACGCCGAGGAGGCGGTCGACTGGTGCTCTGGCTCGCGATCTGGCTGCTGGCGGCGACCGCGGCGATCTATGCGGCCGCCTCGGTGTCGGCTGTGCGCGTTCCGCTCCGGGTGCGTCTGGCCGAAGCGATCTCTCGCCGTTACCGCAGGTGGCGCCCCTTGCCGGTGCTGACGACGAGTCCGCCGATCGAGGAGATCGCCGCGAACTTGCGGCGGCTCCAAGGCTGGCTCGACATCTACGCCGAACCGCAGCCCGCACCCGGAAAAGCCACCAAGCTGGTCGCGACGACGCTCGCCTACGACCGAGTGCTCGTCGATGCGTGCCACGCACTCGAGATCCCGGAATCGCTCGACGACACGCGCGGGCTCGATCGCGAAGCCGAACGCCTTCGCCTGCAAGCCGCATTGGCGGACGCCGGCTTCGTGCTCACCGCTCGACGTCGCACAGGCAGCTGAACTACTCCCTGCCGTCCTTGCCCGCGGTCGGCGACGTCGACAGCGCCGCGATGAACGCTTCTTGCGGAACCTCGACCCGGCCCACCATCTTCATGCGCTTCTTGCCCTCTTTCTGCTTCTCGAGGAGCTTGCGCTTCCGGGTGATGTCACCGCCGTAACACTTGGCGAGAACGTCTTTGCGCATCGCCCGGATGCTCTCGCGCGCAATGATCCGCGACCCGACGGCTGCCTGGATGGGTACCTCGAATTGCTGCCGCGGAATGAGTTCGCGCAGCTTCTTCGTCATCTCGACGCCGTACGAATAAGCCTTGTCCTTATGGACGATCGCGCTGAACGCATCGACGGGCTCGCCCTGCAGCAAGATGTCGACCTTAACCAGATCGGCCACCTGCTCGCCCGTCGGCTCGTAGTCAAGGCTCGCGTAACCGCGCGTGCGTGACTTCAACTGGTCGAAGAAGTCGAAGACGATCTCGGCCATCGGCATCGTGTATCGCAACTCGACCCGGTCTTCGGAGAGATAGTCCATGCCAAGCAGATTTCCCCGCCGTCCTTGGCAAAGCTCCATGATCGAGCCGATGTAGTCGCTCGGGGTCAACACGGTCGCGCGCACGATCGGCTCGTACACCTCGGCGATCTTCCCGGTCGGGTATTCGCTCGGGTTCGTTACGACGACCTCGCCGCCGTCCTCGCGCACGACGCGGTACACGACGTTGGGCGCGGTCGAGATGAGGTCGAGGTTGAATTCGCGCTCGAGCCGCTCGCGCACGATTTCCAAGTGCAGCAGGCCTAAGAAGCCGCACCGGAAACCGAAACCGAGGGCGGCGCTCGTTTCGGGTTCGTAGGCCAACGAGGCGTCGTTGAGTTGGAGCTTGTCGAGCGCGTCGCGCAGCAACGGGTAGTCGCTGCCGTCGATCGGATAAAGCCCGGAGTAGACCATCGGCTTCGGGTGCTGGTACTCGGCCAGTGGTGTCGCCGCCGGCTTGTTCTGGGTCGTGACGGTGTCACCGACGCGGGATTGCCGAACGTCCTTCACGCCGGTCATCAGATAGCCCACTTCGCCGACCCCAAGCCCCTCGGTCGGCTTCGGGTCGGGCGAGATGACGCCGACTTCGAGCAATTCGTGCGTGGCGCCGGTCGACAGCATGCGGATGCGCTCGCGAGCCGGCAGGTATCCGTCGACCACCCGCACGTAGGTCACCACACCTCGGTACACGTCGTACACCGAGTCGAAGATGAGCGCCCGCGGCGCGGCGTCCGCGTTGCCGACGGGTGCCGGCACCTCGCGCACGACGTGGTCGAGGAGTTCTTTGACCCCCTCCCCCGTCTTCGCGCTGACTTTCAAGACGTCGGACGGCGAGCAGCCGATGATGTGCGCCAATTCGTCGGCGTACTTCTCCGGCTGGGCAGCAGGGAGGTCGATCTTGTTGAGCACCGGAATGATGTGCAGGTCGTTCCCGAGTGCGAGATAGAGGTTCGCCAACGTCTGGGCTTCGATGCCCTGAGCTGCGTCGACGAGCAGAACCGCGCCCTCGCACGCGGCGAGTGAGCGCGACACCTCGTAGGTGAAGTCGACGTGGCCCGGCGTGTCGATCAGGTTGAGCACGTAGTCGGTGCCATCGGCCTTCCACGGCAGCCGCACCGCCTGGCTCTTGATCGTGATGCCGCGCTCGCGCTCGATCTCCATGCGGTCGAGGTACTGCGCGCGCATGGAACGCTCGTCGACCACGCCGGTGAGCTGCAGCATGCGGTCGGCGAGGGTCGACTTGCCGTGGTCGATGTGGGCGATGACGCAGAAGTTGCGGATCTTCGCCGGGTCGGTGCGTCTGGGCACGCGCTTCTCTCGAACGTCGGGATCGGGCGAGCCCCATGGTCCCACGACGCGCGGCAGCGCGGTGCTCTGGCAGGCTGGCACCGTGATCACGGAATGCGCGCTGCTCGACGTGCGGCCTGGTGACGAGGCGGCGTTCGAGGCCGCCTTTCGGCAGGCGCGCCCGCTCATCGCCGTCCAGCCTGGGTTTTTGTCCTTGCGGCTTGAACGATGCGTCGAGGATCGCAGCCGCTATCTGCTACTCGTCGCATGGGAACGGCTCGAGGATCACACCGAGGGATTCCGGAAGTCGGCCGAATATGAGCAGTGGCGGGAGCTACTGCATCACTTCTACGAACCGTTTCCGACCGTCCAGCACTTCGAGCCGGTCGGTTTGTAACCCGGCCGGGTGACACCGGCGCGTTCCTTTGACGCCGCCTGCCCGAGCCGTCACGATCAACGCATGCCGGCTGGGGGAATCCTCGTCATCTTCGTCGCGGTCGTCCTCGCGATTGCGATCTGGCAGTACCAGCTCAACAAGAAGCGACGGGAGCGCCTCCAACAGTTCGCGCTCGCGAACCGCTGGTCGTTCGTGGCGCGTGACGACAGTCAGTGCATGCGGTGGCAGCGGCCGCCGTTCAACGAGGGATTCGACCGGCGCGCGCTCAATGTGATGACCGGCCATTTCCGCAATCACGACATGCTGGCGTTCGACTACACCTACAAGACCCGGTCGACCGACGGCAAGGGCAACAGCAACACGCAGACCCACCACTGGCGGGTCTGCGCCCTCGCCTTGCCGACGTGGCTGCCGTACGTCGAAGTCGGGCCAGAGAACGCCCTGACCCGGCTCGGCAACGTGATGGGCGTGCACGACATCGAGCTTGAGAGTGAAGACTTCAACCGCCGGTTCCGGGTGCACGCCAACGACCCGAAGGCCGCCTACGACGTCTTGTCGCCCCGCACGCTCGAACGGCTGCTCGCACTGCCGCCGATCCACTGGCGCATCGACGGCAACACGATCCTGTCGTGGGCGACCGGGGCCAACGACGTCACCGACCTGCCCGCCCGGCTGTCGACGCTGGTCACCGTGGTCGACGGCATCCCCGACTTCGTCTGGCACGACAACGGCGTGCCAACTGCGAACCAGATCGTGGCGCCGCCACCCAGCCAGCCCGTGGCGCCGCCGCAGTCAAGCCTGCCGCTTCCGCCCCCGATAACTCCGCAGGCGGTTCCGCAGACCGCTCCAGCCCCACCCCAGTTCCCTGGAACATCCGCGTGACGGCAGGAGGCTCGTCGTGATCGGACTGTGGATCGCGCTCGGCATCATCGTGCTGCTCGGGCTCGGCTACGTCACCTCGTACAACCGGTTCGTCCGCCAGCGCAACCTGGTGCACGAGTCGTGGCGGCAGATCGACGTCGAGCTCACCCGGCGTCACGACCTGATCCCGAACCTCGTTGAGACCGTCAAGGGCTACGCCGCCCACGAGCGCACCGTGCTCGAGGAGGTAACGCAGGCGCGGACGGCGGCCGTCTCCGCGGTCGGCGGCGCGAGCGGACCAGCGGCCACGGCTCAGGCGGAGAACACGCTCGTGCGAAGCCTCGGAGGCCTGTTCGCGGTTGCCGAGAACTACCCGACCCTCAAGGCCGACAGCAACTTCCTCGCCCTGCAGCAGCAGCTCGCCGAGACCGAAGACCGCATCGCCGCCGGCCGCCGCTTCTACAACGGCAACGTTCGGGCGCTGAACACTCGCGTCGAGGCGTTCCCGTCGTCCATCGTGGCGAGCCTGCACCACTTCACGACCGAGGAGTACTTCGAGACCGACGACCCCGCCGTCCGCGCGCCGGTGACCGTCGACTTCGGCTCGTTGGGCTCCGCCGGCGGCCACGCCTGATCATCGGCAATCACAACCCGGTTGGACGCCGGACGGTGCTGCCAGGTAATCTTGGCGGTCGCGTGTGCGGTCTGGCGGCAGCCAGCCGGGCCGCATCCCAACCCCGAGAATTCACGAGGCTTTCGCGTGGCGAACATCAAGTCCCAGATCAAGCGCATCGGCACCAACGAGAAGGCGCGGCTGCGCAACAAGGACGTTAAGTCCTCGTTGAAGACCGCCGTCCGCCGGTTCCGTGAGGCTGCCGACGCCGGTGACACCGCCAAGGCGCAGGAGCTCATGCACGCCGCTAGCCGCCAGCTCGACAAGGCAGCGAGCAAGGGCGTGATCCACGCCAACCAGGCGGCCAACCGCAAGTCGGCGCTGGCCAAGCGCGCTGCCGCTCTCTAGATCTTCGAAACGCCGAATCGGCGCCGAGCCTCGGGTGAGGCCGGCGCCGATTTGCGTTCATGACACACGGCCCAGTGTGCGCGACTGGGCAAAGATGCATCGTTGGTCTCGGTGTGTCGTCGCCATCTTTGACCACTGGTACTGCGGAAACTGCCGACTGTTGCTGCGGAGACCACGCCATTCACGCGCCCGCGCGGGCCGCCACCACGGCCATGACGGCCTTCTCGAGCGCGTAAGCGGCGTCGGTGCCGCCGCCTTTCACCTGTGCGTCGGCCTCCGCCACCGCATGCACCGCGCGCCCGACCGCCGCTTCGTTCCAGCCGCGCAGTTGCGAGCGCACCCGGTCGCTCTTCCACGGCGGCAACCCGACCTCGCGGGCCAGTTCGGCCCCGCGCAGGCCCCGCTGAGTCGCACTCCCGACCTTGGCGACCGCCCGAAGCCCTTGCGCGAGCGCGCTCGCGACCAGCACGGGTGCCGTGCCAACGGCGAGCGCCCAGCGCAGCTGCTCGAGCGCCTCACCGAGCCGCCCCTCGATCGCGCGGTCAGCCACCGCGAAGCCGTTCGCCTCAGCCCGGCCGCGGTAATACCGGGCCACCAATGCCGCATCGATGCGGCCGTCAGTGTCGGTGCCGAGCTGGGCGCACGCGGCAGCTAGGTCGCGCAGGTCGTTGCCAACGGCGTCGACGAGTGCACGCGCCCCGTCGTCCGTCATCGTTTTGCCAGCCGCCCGCACCTCGGCGCGCACGAACTCGATGCGCTCGCTCTGCTTGGTGATCTTCATGCAGTCGATGCGCCGGGCGCCGTACCCAAGCGCAGCGTCGAGCGTCGCCTTGCCGCGGGCACCGCCGCGATGCACCAACACGAGCCGCGCGTCGTCGGCATCGGCGGCATCGCGGCACGCCGCCACTAATTCGTCGGCGATCGCCTTGCCCGCCTGATCGACCTCGCGGACGACGAGTAGCGGCTGATCACCGAACAGTGAAGGACTGGTCATCTCGGCGAGCTGGCCAGGCTCCAGCTCGGCCGCCACGAGTTCGCGCACGTCTGCCCCGGCGGCCCGCGCCGGGCCGACGGATGCCGCGATGGCCCGTTCGATCAGCAGTTCCTCGTCGCCGACGACGACCGTCACCGCCGCGCTTGCCTGCTTCGTGGACATCGGCGCAAGCATGTCACGAACCGCCGCCGCGCCGAGCCGTCGCCCACAGCCGGAAACCAACGGCGAACAGCGCGACGACGACGGCGAGCTCAACAGCGCCCGCGACCCCGCTCGGCCAGGTCACCGCGGCGAACGGCAGCCGCGCGAACGTGCGCGCGACCCACACCAGCCAGGCGCACGGCAGGGCCGCGATCCGGGCGATCCACTGCGCGCCCGTCGTCCAAAACGGCGCGACGGCAGCCGTGATCACGCCGAGGATCGTGGCCGGCGCGACCGCGGGCTCGGCCAGCAGGTTGGCCGGCACCGCAGCCAGGCTCACCTTGCCGGCGATCGAAGCGATCAGCGGCGAGCAGACCAGCGTCGCCGCCGTCGGCACCGACAACGCCTCCGCGATCCAGCGGGGCATCCGGCGCGCCATCCGTTCCCGCAACGCCGGTGCGACGACGAGCAACGCTCCAGTCGCCAGCACAGAAAGCGCGAACCCCACGCTTCGGGCCAACGTGGGGTCGACGTACACCAGGAAGAGAACGGCGGCACACAGCGCAGGTAGCGCCCGGCGGCGGCGTCCGGTCGCCAAGGCAAGCACCGCAACCAGGCCCATCGCCGCAGCTCGCAAGACGCTCGGCTGGGGCCGCGCGACGACCACAAACCCGACGATCGCCAGCGCGCCCACGATCGCCTGGCCCCGCACGCGCAACCTGACCCAGCGCGCGACGACGAGCACCGCGCCGAGCAGGATCGCGACGTTCGCCCCGCTGACCGCGACCAGATGTGTGAGGCCCGTCGTCTTGAAATCGGCGACCACGTTGGGTGGCAGCCGCGACACGTCGCCGTCAACCAACCCCGGTAGCAGCCCGCCTGGTCCGGCGGGCAGCGGCGCGGTCGCCTCGCGCAGCCCTGACCGCACCACCCCGGCCAGCCGTTGCATCGGCGACGGCTTACCGATGACGGACGGCGACCCGCTCGCGTCGAACGTCGCGGTCTCGAACTCCCCTGGTTGCGGCAAGCCAACGCGTCCCTCGGCGCGTACGTGTTGGCTCGGCTGCAGGCCGAGCCAGCCGCGGCCGGCGGCTAGCACGAACACCGGCGACCGGATCGACGACACGACGCCGTCGGCGGTCGTCACCGCCACCGCTTTCGCCGGGCAGATGACGATCGACCGAGATCCGCCGTGCGGGTTCGCGACCGCCAGTAACCGAGGATCGCTGCCAATCACCAACTCGAGCGTCACCTTGGCGTGGGCTCGTGCCAACCCAGGGAGCGGCCCGCGCTGCAAAGCCGCGAGCCGCCAGGCGACGGCCGCGCTCGCGCCGGCAGCGCACAGCATCGCTGCCGCTGCCACGAGCGCCCACGAACGTCGCGGCCCGAGCGCACAGCCGGCCGCCACCCCGAGCAGCACAAGCGCAACAGCGAGACCAGCGCGGGACGACCATCCGAGCGCAACGTAGGCGGTCGCCCAGGCGGCGAAGGCGGGCAACAACAGTCGGAGATCGGGCGGCTCCCCAACCACTAGCGCGTCGCTCACAGCTTCACCCGCCCGGCGAGCGCTGCGTATTTCGACGGCCCGATGCCGGAAACCTGCTGCAGCTGCGTCACGGCCGTGAACCGCCCATGCTGCGTACGCCAATCGATGATGTGCTGCGCAAGCACCGGCCCCACGCCGGGCAGCGTCTCGAGCTCCGCAAGCGTGGCGCTGTTCAGGCTCACGACACCGGACGACGACGAGCCGCCGCCCGCCCCCGAGTTTCCGTCAGCCGGGCCGGGATCACCGCCGACTACCCCACCGGCCGCCTGGGCGGCAGCTCCGGTCGGCGGCGGGATGCCGACGAAGACCTCCTGCCCGTCCGAGAGCCGGCTGGCGAGGTCGAGCGCGGTGAGGTCGGTTCCGGGCAACGCCCCGCCGGCTGCCGCAACGGCGTCGCGAATCCGAGACCCGGGCGGCAGCTCGACCACGCCCGGCGAGACGACCTTCCCGACGACGTCGACCACGATCGGCTCTGCCGTCGCCGAGCCGACCGCCGGGGTGGTCGGCCACGCCGAGAAGTCGGTCGTCGGGCCCGAACGCTGCGGCGCGCCACTGGCCGGCGGGGGCTGCTTCGCCGAACCGGCTGCCGGCTGTGCGGTCACGAAGTACCAGGCACCGGCCAAAGCACCGACCAACGCCAGCACGGCGAGCACCGCCACCCCGCGTCGTCCAGGGTCGAGCACGCCGCCACGAACCGACGACGGCAGCCGGGCGGCCAACGCGGCCCGAAGCGAGGGCGGCTCAGCGCCCGAACGATCAGGCGCCGAGGCCACCTGCGCACCCGGCTCCGCGACCGACGATTCCGCCCGCAACCGCTCCAGCCGCGCGAGCACCGCCGTGACGTCACGCGGATCGGGCTTGCGTCGCGACCTTGGCACCTACGCAACGCTAAGCAGTCAGCCCTCGCGTACAGGGCCAAGCAGAAACCCTGTGGAATCGGCGATTTCGCGGTGTGGAGAAGCTCAGCGCTTGCAGACCACGACGGCGAGCATCCCCGGGCCGGTGTGCGCGCCGACCACCGCACCGACTTCTGTCGTGACGAGCTCGTCGATCTTCGGTAGCCGCAGATCGAGTGCCTGCGCCAGGGCCTCGGCCCGGGTCGGAGACGCCAGATGATGCACCGCGATGCCGACCGGGTCGTCGCCGGCGGTCTCAACTGCGATCTCCTGCAGGCGCGCGAGCGCCTTCGTCGACGTCCGCACTCTTTCGAGCGGTTCGATGCGCCCGTCACGCACGCAGAGCAGGGGTTTCACGCCGAGGGCCGAGCCGAGCAGCGCCTGCGCAGCGCCGATCCGCCCGCCGCGGCGCAAGAACTCCAAAGTGTCGACGTAGAAGAACGCCTGAGTGGCAGCAAGCGTGCGCTGGACGACGTCGAGCACCGCGCCAAGGTCGGCTCCGGCTGCGGCCGCCTCCGCAGCGGCAAGCACGGCGAACCCCATGCCCATCCCGATCGAACGCGAGTCGATGACCCGGATGTCACCGCCAACATCGGACGCCGCCAGCCGCGCCGCCTCGACCGTTCCCGACATCGCGGCCGACAGCTGCATGGACACGATCGAAGTCGCGCCGGCGTCGAACGCCTCTCGATAGGCCGCCGCGAACAAGCTCGGTGACGGCCGTGAGGTGCTCACCGCCTGCCCGCGCGAGAGCGTCGCCGCGACCTCGCCGGGCTCGATCTCGCTGCCTTCAGCCCGCACGATGCCGCCGATGATCACTTGCAGCGGCACGACCCGGATGCCGAGCGATTCGGCCGACCCGCTCGGCAGATACGCCGTCGAATCCGTGACGACGGCGACCGCTGAGGTTTTGCGCGCGCGGGCCATGCTGCGGACCATAGCGATCAGACGACGAAGTTGACCAGCTTCGGTGCGCGCACAATGACCTTTCGCACGTCGCGGCCGTCGAGAGCCTTCACGACGGACGCCGACGCCAGCGCGACCTCGCGCAGCGCGTCGTCGTCGATGGACGGCGGCACTTCGAGCCGCTCGCGCACCTTGCCGTTGATCTGCACGACGCAGGTGACCGACTCCTCGACCAGCAGCGCCGGGTCGGCCACCGGCCAGCCCGCCTTGGCCACGGTCGGCTGGTGTCCCAGCCGCGACCAGACTTCTTCTGCGGTGTACGGAGCGAAGAGCGACAGCATGACGGCGACGGTCTCGACGCCCTCGCGCACCGCCGGGTCGGTGGCGCCGGGCCCTGAGTCGATGGCCTTGCGGATCGCGTTGACCAGCTCCATCACGCGCGCGACCACGACGTTGAACCGGAAGCTCTCCAGCAGCTGCGTGACTTCGGCGATCGTGTGGTGCGTGACGCGGCGCAGGGCGACGTCACCGGTGGAGACATCGATGCCGGGCTCGCTCGTCACGTCACCGGCGAGCCGCCACACCCGAGCCAGGAATTTCCCAAGCGCAGCAGGGTTCATGTCGGCCCAGTCGATGTCTTCTTCGGGCGGCCCGGCGAACACCATCGTGAGCCGCACTGCGTCGACACCGAACTCTTGCAGCTGCTCGCCCAGGTCGACGCCGTTGCCGAGCGACTTGCTCATCGCCTTGCCCTGGTTGATGACCTGGCCCTGGTTGAGTAACGCCTTGAACGGCTCGGTGAAGTCGACCAACCCCATGTCGTGCAGCACCTTGGTGAAGAACCGGCTGTACAGCAGGTGCAGAATCGCGTGCTCGACGCCGCCGACGTACTGGTCGACCGGCAGCCACTGCTTGACCTTCTCGACGTCGAAGGCCCGCGTGTCGTCGTTCGGCGAGCAGTAGCGCAGGTAGTACCAGGACGAGTCGACAAAGGTGTCCATCGTGTCGGTGTCGCGGCTCGCATTGCCGCCGCACTTCGGGCACGTGGTCGAAACCCAGTCGGACGCCGCCGCAAGCGGAGACACACCCTTCGGCGCCAGGTCGGCTCCGCGCAGGTCAGGGAGCCGCACCGGGAGTTCGTCGTCCGGCACAGGAACTTCGCCGCAGGAATCGCAGTGCACGATGGGGATCGGCGCGCCCCAGAACCGCTGCCGCGACAGCAGCCAGTCGCGCAGCCGGTAGTTGATAGCGCCCTTGCCGGTGCCGCGCTCTTCGAGGATTTCGACGATGCGCGCGATGGCGTCGGCCTTGTTCAGCCCGTCGATCGGGCCGGAGTTGGTCAAGACGCCGTCGCCGCCGGTCGCAACGCCAGTCGTCGCCGGGTCGGGTTCGTCGGTGGCGACCACGACACGAACCGGAAGCCCGAATTTCAAAGCAAAATCGAGGTCGCGCTGGTCGTGCGCAGGCACCGCCATGATGGCGCCGGTACCGTAGTCGGCCAGCACATAGTCGGCCGCCCACACCGGGATACGCTCGCCGTTGACCGGGTTGATCGCATACCGGCCAAGGAAAACGCCGGTCTTCTCCCGCTCGGTCGACAGCCGATCGATGTCGGTCAGCCGGCGCACGTCGTCCAAGTACTTGTCGAACGCCTCACGCTGCTCCGGCGCGCACAACTGGTTCGCCAGGTCTGAATCCGCTGCCACGACGAAGAAAGTCGCGCCGTACAGCGTGTCGGGCCGGGTGGTGAACACGGTGACCGGTTCGCCGCGACCTTCGATCTCGAACTCGACGTGCGCACCCTGCGAGCGGCCGATCCAGTTGCGCTGCATCGTGAGCACGCGCTCCGGCCAACTGCCCTCGAGGGCCGCCATGTCGTCGAGCAGCCGGTCGGCGTAGTCGGTGATTTTGAAGTACCACTGGGTCAGCGTCTTCTTGGTGACCGGGGTGCCACAGCGCTCGCACGCGCCGCCGACCACCTGCTCGTTGGCGAGCACGGTCTGGTCGTTCGGGCACCAGTTGACCGCCGACGCCTTGCGATACGCCAGGCCGCGCTCGTAGAAGCGCAGGAACAGCCATTGGGTCCAGCGGTAGTACTCGGGGTCGCTGGTGTGCAGGCGGCGCGACCAGTCGAACGAAATGCCGTAACGGCGAAACGAAGCCGCTTGGGTCTCGATGTTGCGGTAGGTCCAGTCGGCGGGGTGCTCGCCGCGGCGGATCGCGGCGTTCTCGGCGGGCAGGCCGAAGGAGTCCCACCCGATGGGGTGCATGACGTCGTAGCCCTGCTGCACCCAGTAACGGGCGACGACGTCGCCGAACGCATACGCCTCGGCGTGACCCATGTGCAGATCGCCACTCGGGTAGGGGAACATGTCGAGCATGTAGCGACGCCCCCGCGGGCCGGGGTTTTCGTCGTCCGCATTGAACGGGTTGAGCTCGTCCCAGACGGGCAGCCAGCGTTCTTGGATCGCGCCGAAGTCGTACGTCTCGCTCATGTCGTCCTCACGTATGCGGGTTGCTCATGCTCAGGTCTGCTCACGCCCTGTGTCTGATCACAAAAAAGCCCCTCGCGCAGGAGGGGTCGCCGCGCTGAGATGGATCAGCGCGGCAAGGTAAGAAGCAGCGAGAACAACCGTGCCATGCGGGCCAGTGTAGCGCCGAGCGTGTTCTTGATCGCGGACGCGCTACGACAACAGCGCAATGATCGCCAGGACGGCGACGACCAGGGCCGTGTCGATGACGATCTGCCGCACATAGTCGCGACGGGAGTGGCGCGGCCGGACCAGGATCGCCCAGTCGTCTGGCGGCGAGTCCTCAACCGGTTCGGCACTCATGTGCTGTGCCGGGCTCGACGCGTGGACCGTCATCAGTTGGGTCCTCCAGGTCGAGCAAGCAGCGCACAGTGTCGAGGATCTGATC
>Ga0157369_10006365_pt1 | contig 13700 bp, 16 predicted proteins | sample C25metaG_FD_113461 | JGI IMG/M metagenome (GOLD analysis project Ga0157369, IMG submission 113461) | Corn rhizosphere microbial communities from Kellogg Biological Station, Michigan, USA - C2-5 metaG | ecosystem: Host-associated > Plants > Roots > Rhizosphere > Soil | place: USA: Michigan...
CAAGATTATCGTCTTTTTCTACACCCACATAACTTATCACTTTATTTTCCAAACTCATCTTTTCACCTTTAGTACTTTCCTACCCTTGACTGTTATTACATCAAGAGTCTCGTAGTCGTCAATTCCTAGACGCGCCTTTGCCTGCGCTAGAGTCTCATCCTTTTTAATGGTGTGGGTCTCTATACCTAGCAAATTTTTGGTCTTTTTGTCGATAAGCCTTTCTTTGGCCCTATCAACATATGCCCCTAGTCGCTGGATAACCATATAATTGCCCTTATAGGTTGTTGATGGTCTCATCATAATAACAGGTGTAGGGCAACTGTACGTATGGTAGATAGTCATTTCATCAACATTAAAAGTGGCTTTGAAATCTCCACCTTCATCTTTATATGTTATAGTGACTTCCGCTTCTCCAAAGAATTTTTGCTCTGACGACTATTATATTCAATAGAGTCTTTATGCCTCGAAAGACTATATGATGATAGATAGCGTCTCGCGTAGTAGTCTTCTTTGGCAGTCATTAGTCTAGAGCCGATGAGTCTAGAGGCTGGGTACGCAAGGATTCGCTGTTTTGCGCTACCTCCTGCGCGGCGACACTCGGGGTATCGTCTGCGGTTTCATCTATGCGCACCATGGAGCGGTCAACCTCAGGTGCGGCTCGACCAGCATCCGGGTCTAGCGACATGCGCACACCCATGACCACACGAGTCGCGGGTATATCAATAGTTGCCTCGTTACCGTCTATTGCCGTAATAACAGCATCGGCAACTACGTGTCCCTGTAGTTCTACAGGGACGGTATCACCTATCTTCATAATTGTGCCCTCGGTATCTCAGTGTCATGTCTTTCCTCGTTCCACTTGAATTTTAACTCCCAGTTGTTGCCTCCGAGACGCTGGGGCTCACCGTACATGATAGCACGGTTAGGGATAGTTGTGTTATCCCTAAGAGCCCTCTCTACGTTAATCCTTGTTGGGGGACCTGGCAAAACTAGAGTTGCTGATACTAGTACGTTCACTTAAACTCCTCGTATGCGGCGTATGTAAGGGGCATGTGGGCCTTGAAAATTTGTTCCACCTGTACCGCCGCGTCTCTAATTTCTTTCAGTGCTGTGGGGTCTGTGCGCAGCGTGAGGAACTGCATAAGGTTCCTGGGGTTGCACGTTGCATAAAACTGTGTCATGAGCGACAGGGGCATTTCTTCGCGCGCCTGTTCCTTGGCTATGCCAGCCTCTAGACGCTGCTGGTATACCTCCCAAGCCAACTTTAGCAGTTTCTCTTTAGACTTTAGATAGATAGCAGTCTGCTCTGAGGAGCCGGGTACAAAGTAATAGTTCCCCATCTTACCCTGCTGTACCCTGGTAGCGTCTGCTCGCCAGAATCTAGGCTTCATTTCTGTATACCTACCGCTGACCTCATTATAGGACATGGTGCGGTGACGGTGCCATTCGCGTGCCACAAAAAGCGGTACATCTACCTTAAATGTGAAATGACCGTGTTCGAATGGACTCATGTGCTTGTTTCGATACAAGAACTTGATAAGTCCAGCGACACGGTCAGTTTCAGCCAAGCGCTCCGCGCTGTCTAGGTTATTAGACACCCATGCAGCAAGGGCGACCATATCGTCAGACGCAGAGGCATCAATTAGTTCAACGCTGCATTTGTTTACATACTCTATTTCAGTCAATTAACTCTATTCTCTTCCAATACTTCTTGTTAAAAATCGCTACAGTCTTACCATCCTTGACCAAGTACAGGTTTCCCCCAGAGTCCAGGTTGTATGTTGCGTCATTGTAGGTGTGGTAATTGCTGCCAGTTTCTCCGTAACGCACAGTAATTTGCTTATATACCATCAGTAAAGTGCTCCATAACTATTGCTCGGACATTATCAAATATACCTATACCTGGCTTAATAATGCTATTACAAGTAAGGCAATTAAGGACCAGTTCATCGTTTTCTCCCATACCGGTCACTAATGGGTTGTTGCAGGTAGTGCAACGCAACGGCGGCGCTAGGTCTCTGCGCACAAGTTTGTTATACTTGTGAAACAAAGCAAAAATAGGGTCTTGCTCCATTACTTCCTAACCAAAATATAAGGATACTGCGTAGTGTCTGTCGCATTGCGACGGGTAGTAGAATAAACCCTCAAAGGAATATCAGGGCACACATCGTGATAGTAGGTTGCTGCATCGAACTTCCGCATCTTCCTACCCGCTGGCTCTCGCAGGTCACACTTGGCGCAAACTACACCGTGGGGGACCTTGACAACACTGTCAGCGTCGGAAAACGAATACTTCAGGTTGATGTGCATTTTTGCTCCTGTCAGTAATTTACATTTCTTTCTTTAAGGTATACTACTCCCTCTGGCGTGCCCCAAGAAGTATACCCTGTATAAACTTAGTCAGTAGTTTACTGAGTATGTCTCACTTCTTGCGCTGAGTCTACTCTGCTGCTCCGCTGGAATCCTCTGCGTCACACGATTTCCAGCCTCTTTCGTCCGGGTCACCCCAGTTCCTTGTTTATGTATTGACGGCAAGGAGGAGAAAAACCGCCATTCAATCCGGAAACAGCAGCATCCGGAAGGCTAAAAAAGAACACCCCCGACACAGGAGCGGCTGGTCGGGGGTGTTCGGCTTGTGAAAACTGTGGTGAACCGCCGCTCTCAACGTTCAGGACAAGTATACCACGACTAGACGACACCCGTCAACCTATGCTAGGATTGAGCCTATGAAACTTTCCTTCAAAACCGACCTAGAGAACGGTCGCGCCGCTGGAATCAACGGCTTTGGTTCAGCGACCAACTCGATGCTAGACGCCCTACAGACTCTAGGGTACCACGTGGAGTTCAACTCCACAAGGGCCGACGTAGAACTAATCTTTGCACAGCCCTTGTGGCAGTCTTTTGACGAAGGTCCCTCAGACGCCTACCGCATCCACTATTTTCCTTGGGAATCTACCAGTCTCGACAAAGAATGGGCACAATTGCTCAATCGGGCAGACGAGGTATGGACCCCATCGCCTTTGATTGCCTCGTGGATGCCGGGTATGGGAATTACCAAGCCAATCTACGTCTACGAGCACGGTATAGATAAAATATGGCAGCCGATAGAGCGTAAAAAGCGAGACATTACAAGATTTCTCATGGTAGGGGCCGAGGCGGCACGCAAGAACGGCTGGCTGATTCCACCAGCGTTCAGAAACGCATTTCCTGGCAATGACCATGTAGGACTGACAATCAAATCTATTCAGTCTGGGTGGAATAATGTAAAAATATTAGGCAGGGTAAACTATATTACTGACCTGTACTCAAAAGATGAAATGGTCAACCTATTCAACACCCATCAGGTATATGTCTATCCGTCAGCCGGTGAAGGCTGGGGGTTGACTCCTATGCAGGCTATCGCTTCTGGTATGCCTACCATTACTCTACCGGCCTGGGCTCCCTACCGCGAATTCCTAGACCCGAGACTGGCTATCGACTCCGAACTGGTGAAGTCTTCGCATGAGATTCATCCGGGTAAGTATTTCAGACCAGACACCAAGTCTATGATTAGGGCCATGCAGATAGCCTTTGACGACTATGACTCGGTAGCACAATTTGCCTATGAGAACGCCTTCAAGGTTCACGAGCGCTACTCTTGGGAGCGCGTCACCCAAGACGCCTTCGGCGCTCTAGAACAACGTCTTAACGCAAGATAAATATTAAAGTTTTTAGACCATGAACCCAGTAGTGGTAACATGGTAAGATACATTATTTTACAGGAAGTGGTAGTGATTTTTTCGTTTAAACTGAGTGATTCGTTCATCGACGAATACAAGAACAGAGCCCCTCAGTGGGGCTTTACAGACGCCGGGGGAAATGCTCTTGGTGAACTGACATTTATTCGTACCTACAGTCGCGTGAAGGACGACGGTACGAAGGAGCAATGGTGGGAAACCTGTGCTCGTGTTATCAATGGCATGTACTCTATTCAAAAGGACTACTGCCAGGCGTACAAACTAGAATGGAACGGCCACAAGGCTCAGGCTAGTGCACAAGAGGCATTTGACCTGATGTACAACCTAAAGTGGACGCCGCCAGGTCGCGGCCTGGCACAGATGGGTACTCCACTCATCATGGAGCAGCGTAACGCAGCAAGTTTGCTTAACTGTGCTTTTGTTTCTACCGGCGACATGGAGCGCCACGACCCGGGATATCCTTTTGCATGGACCACGGAGGCTCTCATGCTAGGTATCGGGGTAGGATTTGACACCCTCGGTGCAGGTAAGTTTGATGTGCACCTGCCGGGTAAGGAATCAGAGACCTATGTCATTCCAGATACTCGTGAAGGCTGGGCAGAATCTATTCATCGCCTGGTCAACTCATTTTTGAAGGCAGACCAGCCCACTGTCGTATTTGACTACTCCCAGATTCGACCATACGGCTCTATTATCAAGACTTTCGGCGGTACCGCGTCCGGTCCTGAGCCCCTACAGAAGGGCCACGAGCAGATTCGTGAGGTACTGTTTGAAAATGGAGGACAGAAGTTATCCTCCAAGACTATCACCGATATTCAAAACATCATCGGTACCTTTGTTGTAGCCGGTAACTCTCGCCGTAGTGCCCAGTTGGCACTAGGTGACCCGGGAGACGAAGCGTTTGTCAATTTGAAGAACCACGAGGTCTACCCTGACCGTCCGTGGGCATATATGTCTAACAACTCTGTATCTGTCAAGGTAGGTGGCGACTACTCGTCACTTATCAAGAACACCACTGTTAACGGAGAGCCAGGCTACATTTGGTTAGACACCACTAGAGCCTATGGTCGTCTCATCGACCCGCCCGACTACAAGGACAGCCGTGTCAAGGGTTATAACCCGTGCGCGGAGCAGCCACTAGAGTCTTACGAAATGTGCTGCTTGGTGACTATCCACCTTAACAATATTGAGTCACAAGAGGAGTTTCATCGCGCATTGAAGTACGCTTACCTTTACGGTAAGACTGTTACCTTGATGACGACTCCGTGGGAGAAGACGAATGCGGTCATGCTGCGTAACCGTCGTATTGGTCTTTCTACTACAGGTGTAGCAGGTTTCGTGGACAACCACTCTCTTGCTACTTACCGCGATTGGGCCGACGCGGGGTACAAGTATGTATCCCAGTTGGACCGCACCTATTCAGAATGGCTAGGTATCCGTGAGTCTATTAAGAAGACCACCATCAAGCCAGAAGGCTCTGTGTCGCTACTGAGCGGTGCCTCTCCGGGCACGCACTATTCACCAGCCGGTGAGCGCTTCTTGCGCGCGGTACGATTTGGAGATAACGACCCTATTGTTGCAGAAGCAATTGCTGCCGGTTACACGGTAGAAGACGACCTTTACTCTGCCAACACCAAGGTAGTCTATTTCCCTATCTATGCAGAGGTCGGTAGAGCAGAAGCAGATGTTACTATCTTTGAGAAGATTCACCTTGCCGCTGAGGCTCAGAAGTACTGGTCAGATAACGGTGTATCAGCAACTATCTCATTCGATGCAAAGACCGAAGCCGACCACGTGGCAACGGTATTGAGTATGTATGAGGGACAACTAAAGGCAGTATCATTCTTGCCGATGGGCAATGAGGTATACGCCCAGCAGCCCTACACCAAGATTAGCGAAGAAGAGTACGACAACTATGTCGGTAAGTTGAGAAAGATTGATATGTCTGTGCTCTACAACAACGGTGTAGACGCAGAGGTAGAAAAATTCTGTACCACTGACGTGTGTGAAATCCCCAATCGCTGAACTACGATTAGGACACCTCCTGTTGTATACTTAATGCAACAGGAGGTGTTTTTATTTTGACAGATTCACAAGAAAAAGACTTTGACCTTGAATTTGGCGATTATGACCTAGAAGAAGACGTAACGCCCGTACCGGTCGAGGATGCTCTGCCTTATCCTGATTCTGCGGAAGTACAGGGTCTCGTAGAAGAAGACCCAAAAGCCAGCAGGCTACTGACAGTTAGTGCTGCTCGTACGCCCGCTCAGGCCCTTGCTACAGCCCGTCAGGACTACCTAGACGGCCACAACTTTGGAGTGGGGCACTGCCTTATAGCCGTACAAAGTTACTACGGCGTACCGGGCGGATACCCGTACGCTATCTCTTCGTGGCAGGCAGCCGACCACAAACGCCCGGTAGCCGGTGGACACGACGTGCCTCGCGGCGCTCCGGTCTACTGGTCTGGCGGCTCCCATGGATACGGCCACGTGGCTATTTCTATGGGTGGCGGTCTATGCTATTCCACAGACTGGAAGCGTCCCGGCAAGGTAGATGTTGCTCTCATTGATAATATTACCAGCCATTGGGAGTTGAACCTATTGGGATTTGCATGGGAGGTCAGCGCGGTAGGTGTATGGCACCCACGCGACCCAATCGGTACCGTTTCTTTGGCGAATGTAAAGCCAGGCAAGCGAAACAAGGACGTACTAGAGGTAAAGAAGGCTTTGGCTAAGCGTGGTTACGGTAATTTCAGTGTTAAGTCCGAACTATTTGGTAAGCGAGTACAGGAAGCATACGCTAAGTTCCAGCATCACCTAGGATATACTGGCACTGATGCCAACGGTATTCCTGGCAGAGCAAGTTTGAGAAAACTTGGCTTCAACGTTGTAGCGTGATATAATTATATAGATGCTAGGCCGGGAACGGTTGGACTTTATGTCGCCGCCGGTTGCGATAGCGTATCATTACTCCGGTCGTGGTTACGAATTCGCTACTCTCTCGATTTAGGATGGTTAGTTACCGGCAAGCCCCTGTTGCGTTGCAACGGGGGTTTTGTCGTTGTATAATCACATATATGGAGTTGCTAAGACAAAAGCCGCTGGGCTGTTTCAGAATGGACACCTCAACTATCACAGACATATCTGGTTATGGTGCTAGCGTGACCAGGACCGGTAGTGAGCAAAAGGCTGTTCCGGTTGCTTATGGTGCATCCTACAGTCAAAAACTAGACTCCACTCATACACTTACTATTACTAATGCCCCTATCTACCGCGCCGGTCAAGAACTTAACTCGTTCTCAATTGTAGCCTCAGTCTATCCAATCAAGAAGACAGGTACAGTAGCCAATCAGCAAATTATTGGTAACAACGGAAAGACAGATGGTCTATACATTAACGGCACTACCATATACTTTGCTACCGGCTATGTGGGTCAGGGTACGGCGGTGTGTTCATACAACGTGTTAGAATATAAGAAATTAGACATAGTTGCCATTCACACCCCTAAGAAGAACTCCTTGTACATTAATGGAGTTGCGGTAGACGAGGTAGATATTACTGCTGCACAAACTGCTGCTGCATTTGACGTGCCCGACAATAACCTGTACATGGGCGCTACTACTGGTGCGCAGGCATTTGCTGTTAATAATCTTGCACTGTACCCTCGCGTGCTAGCCCCAGAAGATATTGCTGCGCTCTACGCCTACAATAATCAAAGACCAACGTCTTCAATTCCTAAGATGTTCGGTGGTACTGAAATAGACCTCACTGACCGTCATCCATTTCTTAATGCTTCATGGCTAGTAGAAGATGACTGGAACGCAGCATCAAAAACAAACGTTTCTGTTGTAGACGACGTACTTAATGCAGAGACCGACACCAATGACCTTACTATTGCTGGTGTGTGGGCAGATTCGGTTGACCTGTACAACGGCCTACAGCCAATTACTATTGATTCAGTCGTGCTCTACTGGAACGGGGTAGGTGAACTAGTAGAGGCATCAATTGACGGTAGTACATGGGTTACCGCCACCAAAGGTGTTCCTCTATCTAATATACCCGTAGGCTTTGACCCTACCGGACATGCCCTGTTTATACGAGTTACCTTTACTGCTGGGCTAGACGAGGCATTTATTGACGAGTTGTATGCAAAGGGCTTCAATACCAATACTGCTATTATTAAAAACAGGACAATAACATACACCTCACCGCTAGCGGTGTTCGGACCGCTAGCGCCAGCCCTATTAAAAGACGACAACGGAGTAAGAATAACAAACCCCGGAAGCATAACTATTGGACCAGATACTATCTCTAGTTCTCCGCAAGACGTATACACGGTAGAGGTATGGGCAAAATCCACTTCTTCTACCTCTCCTACCTTGTCGTCTAATCTAACTACCGGAACAACTGTTTATACCAACGGTGTTTCTGGATTAACTTGGGCAGAAAATGAATGGCGTTTACTACATTTTGTAAGTTCTACTCCATTTACAGGAAACTTCGTATTCACCGGTAACGTACAGTTGTCTCACTTCGCTATCTATCCGGTCCAACTAACTCAGGCACAGACTCTATTAGTACTAGGAAACTATCTTGGACGTAATAAAGTGTCATATGATGGTTCTGGTGTCATTCCATTGCAAGAAAGTGCCACTGCTGCTAACGTTTATGCGCACGACTGGGACCCACAGGCCGCTCAATGACCTTAAATTGGTAACAAGCAATACATTTTTGACCGTGTAATGCTATTATGCTACAATGATTTTATGGGATTAAAGACTACAAACAAGCAAGTTATTAAGGAAGTTCCGTACGGAGTCTACGTATGGCAGACACCAGACGGTGAATTTCTAGGTGACGACAATGACAATTTTATGATGGTTTTCTGTGAAGAAGGCAATCAAGATGCCATTAAGGCTCTCACCGATGCGGCTAGATTCTACGGATATCCTGAGGGCCGCGCGGTATATTGGAGCGGAAAGCGTCCAATTGACGACGAAGAGTACCAAAGGCAGTTGGCTCGTGCCGCTGCCGGTCTAGTACCTGACCCATTTGATATTGGTGCTATTAGGGACGAAGCAAGGGGACTAGAGAATGAGCGCAAGACTCGCTGACGACCAGGACGACATTTTTGAGATTGAACAGATATTCTCTGCTGATATCAAAGAGGTCGCCGCTGTTGCTCCCGACCCATTCGCTAAAACCGGAGACGACCTAAAGTCTATCAGGGGTGTATCGTCTGGCCAAAAGCGTCAGATTACCAATGAACTTAGAAAGTACAACCGTAACGCTGACCATACGGCTCAGTCAACACAGATTAACGAAGCCGAACTTATTACAGGCTATGATATCTTTGGTGTTGTCAACCCTCCACACCCGCTTGATTCTTTAATTAAGTTGTATGAAATGTCGGCTCCACACTATGCTGCCGTTAATGCTAAGGTAGCAAACATTGTGGGTCTAGGCTATAAGTTGGTTGAAAATAACCTTACCAAGCAAAATCTACAGTCACTTGACGGTAACCCAAAGAAACTAGCCAAGGTACAAGACAAATTAAACTCTCACCGCGTAGATGTATTGGCTGCTATTGAGGCGTTAAACGAAGAGGACCCATTTACTGAAACTCTTATCCGTGTATGGCGAGATTATGAGGTAACTGGTAACGGCTACATCGAAATCGGTCGCAAGCGCGACGGTAGTTTAGGATATGTAGGGCACGTGCCCGCACAGACTATGCGTGTACGTAAGGACCGTGGCGGTTTTGTTCAGATTTCTTCTAATAGGGCTGTGTTCTTCCGTAACTTTGGCGACACCAACAAATCCAACCCTATTGCTGGCTATCAGCAGACTCAGTATGCTAATACTACTCCCAATGAAATCATTCATATCAAGAAGTATTCGCCCACCTCTACCTATTATGGTGTTCCTGATATTATCTCTGCTCAGCAGGCGGTAGCAGGAAATGAGTTGGCTGCACAGTATAACCTAGATTACTTCAACAACAAGGCCGTACCGCGTCATATCATCACTCTAAAGGGTGCAACCATGAGTCCTACGGCTCGCGCTGAACTTATTAGGTTCTTTGAGACCGGCCTAAAGGGACAAAGCCATAGGTCTTTGTTTGTACCCCTTCCTCCTGACACGCCAGGTAACTCGGTAGAACTAAACATTGAGCCGGTAGAAACTGGAAATATGGATGCTTCATTCGATAAGTACCGTAGGTCCAACACTACAGAAATACTTATGGTGCACCGTGTACCCATTTCAAAGATTTCTATTTCAGACTCAGCATCACTTGCTTTGGCAAAAGATGCAGACAAGACATTCAAGGAACAGGTCTGCCAGCCAGAACAACGTATCTTTGAACGTCGTGTAAACAGAATTATTGCTTTGCTCACCGATGCATTTGACTTCAAGTTGAACGAAATGAGTCTAACCGACGCCAACACCCAGTCTCAGATTGATGAGCGCTATGTCAAGAATGGTGTATGGCTGGCAAACGAGGTACGTAGCCGCGACGGTATGGCTCCGATTAAGGGTGGAGACACCAGGGTAGACCTTAATGCTAAGGCTACTGTATCTACAAACAAGACTCCCGTTGAACAAGCAGCGGCAGACGCGACTGCAAACAGAAACAGAGATTCACAACGTAGTGCAAATGCAACTGACTCGGTAGGGGCTGCGCGCAACCCGAAAGGGGAAGGGAGAACTACAGGATAGGGGTAAGTAATTGAACCGAAGAGAAAGGGTAGCATTTGACCTGCTGAGACCCATCAACCCATCGTTCATAATAGTCTTAGGTGTTTACACGGTTCTCTGGGGACTTTGGCTAGCCAATCCATTTTGGACAGTATTCACTCACGCTGCGCTATACAGCGCACTATCATTTTTCCCCGAAACAGTCATTGGCCTGGTCGCTATAGCGGCTGGGCTTTTGATTATGCGTGGAGCGATGAAGCCCTCATTAAAGAACTTAAAGATGGGAACATTCACTGGAACGCTGTTTTGGTCGTTTATATCTATAGCCTACTTCATTGGAGATTGGGCTAACACGGGCGGTATAACAGCAGGAATGATAGCGGTATATAGTGGTTTAACATGGGTAAATGTTAAGGTCAATGGGCACTTATACGACTAGTTTAGTCTACTAATTTGACTTTGAATAATACTACATATATTCTTTACCCATGACCGATTTGCACAAAGCCCGCTGGGTTGCCGATGGTAACGAAATTCATCTTGGAATGGATTTTGCGAAGGTAGACAAGGCGGGGCGCACCGTATCAGGCTGGGCAACAGTTGATAATGTTGACACCGAAGGTGATATTGTGACCGCTGAGGCATCTGCTGATGCTTTTGCCCGTTCTAGAGGCAACCTGCGCGAAATGCACAGGAAGGACTCGGCGGTAGGTCGAATGGTCTCCTTCAAGCAGAAGGACTTCCGTGCTCCCGATGGAAAGACGTACAAGGGCATTTTTGTCAAGGTACGTATCTCTGAGGGTGCCGAAGATACTTGGCTTAAAGTTCTAGATGGAACACTTAATGCTTTCTCTATTGGTGGAAGCGTTCTAGAACATGAAGAGGTGTTCCACAAGGATGCCAAGACTAATGTAAGAAAGGTTACTAAGTACGACCTTACAGAGTTGTCTCTTGTAGATAACCCTGGTAATCAATATTCCGATATCACCAACGTGTTCAAGTTCAAGAAGTCTAAGGACGGCTCTGTCACGGCTGTGAGTGGTATGGTAGAGAACACAAAGATTCTTAATGTCTACTATTGTGATACAGATGAAATTACAATCGAAGACGCGTCTGACTCTGCTGACTGCCCAATTTGTTCTGAAAAGATGACTAACATTGGATTTGTCGAAGATGGTGCTACCAGAGACGAGAAGGTGAACACCCTAGTAACCAAGTATATTGGTGGAGGGGGTGAAACAATGACTAAGAACAAGAAGAATGAAACTGTTGATGAGTCTGTAGAAACTGGACACGAGGCGGGTGACCCAACCGAGGTCCCAACCCCGGCGGTACCAGAGGAAGAGGCTGACGACATTGAAAAGGTTAATGTAGAAGAAGCGGTAGATAGCGAAGAGGAAATCTCCAAGCGTATCGACTCTCTAAAGGACGATATCTCTAGCATCCTTAACAAGAACAACAAGGAAACCGCAGAGAAGATTGACGAACTACAGGGTAACCTACAAAAGATGCGTGATGAGTTTGACGGTAAGACACAAGAGTTGCACGAAAAACTTAATGGCATCAACCAAGGTTTGGAGACCGCGAAGAGTCGCCTGGCTACTTTTGAAAAGAGCCTAGACAAAATGAACTCTTCGGGTGCTTTCAAGAAGTCCGCTGACTTGGATGAATCAGTGGAGCAACAGGCTAAAACATCATTCTGGGGCGGCGCTTTCTCATAAAGCCCCAGGGTGTTAAAACACCTGTAATAACCAAATTCAAAAGGAGGCTCGAAAGAGCAACTGTCAAAGCGGCAGGAGGTGAAAAATAATTATGAACGAATTGCTAGAAAAGGTCATTTCGACCAGTACGATTGGTTCTGGACCAACCGGCGGCGGACTTCTACGTCCGCAGCAGGCTACCCAGTTCATCGACTACATGTGGGACGCAACAACCCTTGGTGCTCAGGTACGCAAGGAGCGTATGCGCGCAAATGAAATGGAACTTGACCGTATGGCTGTAGGAGAGCGTGTTGTACGTTTGGCTACCGAGGCTGTTGACGACGCCGTCAACGTCAAGGTTGTCTTCGCAAAGGTTACTCTTACAACTCAGAAGTTGCGTCTAGACTGGGAACTATCTTCCGAGGCTCTAGAGGACAACCTAGAGGGTGCCGACTTTGAGGACCACGTTGCACGTTTGCTTTCTTCACAGGCCGCTAACGACATTGAGGATTTGGCTATTAATGGTGACGTTAACAACCACAATGATGCTCTATTTAAGTCATTCGATGGTTGGAGGAAGCGTCTTTACGCTGGCGCAAACGTTGTTGACGCTGCTGGTGGCAACCTAGACCGTGGTCTATTCCACCGTGGTCTAAACGCAATGCCACGTAAGTTCATGAACCGTCGCGGTAACCTTAAGTGGTTTACTAGCGCTGGTCTATTGAGCGACTACGTATTCAACTTCGCAACCGTTGAGCCTACTACTGCTGCATCATTCTACGTCTCGCCTGCCGAGCGTGATGCATCTATCGGTAGTAACTCTACCCCTGGTTACGCTGCGGGCTGGACCCCGGCTGCACCATTCGGTATTAATGCTCAGGAAGTTCCGCTATTCGCTGATTACTCTATCGGCGGCGGTAACGTAGGTTCCGACGTTTGGCTTGTTGACCCTCAGAACCTAATCTGGGGTATCAAGCGTGAGATTGTAGTTTACCGTCAGTTCGTACCGCGTAAGGACTCCATCGAGTACACCCTATTCACCCGAGTAGGTGCTGCAATCGAGAACCCGAACGCTGCCGTTCTTATCAAGAACGTCAAGTACACTGCAAACTGAGTCAACTAGTCCAGTAGCCCCCGTTCGCGGGGGCTACTGGCATTTAACGACACCTATGATATAATTGAGACAAGACACAGGAGGATTTAAATTGTCTGACGATGTAGTAACCAGCGCTGATGTTGCTGGAAAGAAGGTACCGACCGGATGGTCTGACCTAAAGAAGCCCGAACTACTTGCTGCTGCAAATGCATTCGGTACATCTACCGAGGGTAATGCAAAAGAATTAGTAGCAGACCTAGTAGAGGCAGGCGTGACCTGGGAACAGTATGAAAAAGCATTCCTAGTAGAGCCTGACGAAAAGGAAGAGCCAGTAGTCGCTGAGCCGCCTATCGCCCCACCGGCACCACGCCCAACAAATGTAATAGAGGAGGCACCAATGACCGAGCAACTTGTAACAAAGCCAGCCCATGAAGAGTTGGCAGTTACCAACAAGTATCTTATCAAGATG